>Ga0114129_10006406_pt1 | contig 16688 bp, 14 predicted proteins | sample RhiMetdeltSRZDD1_FD_80071 | JGI IMG/M metagenome (GOLD analysis project Ga0114129, IMG submission 80071) | Populus rhizosphere microbial communities from Tennessee, USA - Rhizosphere MetaG P. deltoides SRZDD1 (version 2) (version 2) | ecosystem: Host-associated > Plants > Roots > Rhizosphere >... | reverse complement strand
GTCCTGCGGTTCGTCAGGACTGCCCTCCAGCAACTCAGCCAGACGCGCAGCCCGAAGTCGTGGACGATGGTCGCCGAGTTCAACAGGACGTGTCTGGTGGTGATGACCCCGGCAATCATGTTCAGCCTCCTGCCGGCTGGAGGTAGCAGCCGTCGTGCCAGAGCTGGATTCAGTCGGCACTGCCGCACTCGGATCGCGCCCCGCGAGCGACGGGCACAGGATCGAGGCAGGAGAGCTGCGCGTTCGTACCGATCGAGCGGGCCACTTGCATACGTCGTACTAGCCTTATCGACAGGTCGCCTCGACCCAGGACGAGCAGCGATGCTCCGCCACGATCTTCGTCGCGCGGATCTGCATGCGCGGGTCCTTTGTTGTCGTCGCCGGATCGCCATACAGCAGAGACCAGCAATCCGCCGCCGATCCTTGGCCCGACGTGCGTCACGAGCCGCCTCGGTGCTCAGCGCCGTTGGCACGAGGAGTGCTGAGAAGCTCCGGAAGGAGCTGGCGATGGCGCAAGGATTGATCGCAGAGAGCAGCGAATCCGGAGAAACTCACACCTCGCGGGCGGCAAGGTGCTGGCTGAGCGTCATGCTGCTCGTGCTGAGCACGGCGATCCTTCTCGCGGCATCAGTCAACGGGTAACTCGCTTTCATGCCCTTGCCAGCTTGCTGGGATCACTTGCGGAAGTCCGGAACGGCGTCGGCGGAACCAAGCTGCCCCGAGGCAAACACGAGCTGGGTCGCGGAAATCAGCGCTTCTGAAAAGGCCTGTTCCTTCCCCGCCGACGCGAGCGCTCGATTTTTCTGCGCCGTCAACGTCTCCGTGAGCGTCGAAAGACCACTGGCGTACGACTTGGTGACCGCATCCTCGGCGACGGCGGCGCTCTGTTCGAGCGACGATGCCGCCTTGTACCGGGCGAGGTTCGCGTTGACCTCGTCGTACCCCGCGACGACCTCCTGCGTGGCTTGCCGCTGCAGCTTCTCGACGACCTGCTCGGCCTCGTTGCTGCGCGACCGCGCGATCTCGGTCTGCGCATTCCGGACGCCGAAGTCGAACAGGGTCCACTCGAACGTCATCAGGGCCGCCACGTTGGGCAGCGTCGCCGTCTGCCAACCATCCGCTTTCGTCCCCAGCCAACCGACGCCCGCCGTTCCCGTCAAGCCCATGCGCGGCAAGAACGACGCCTGGCTCTTCGCGACCATCGCCTGCGCAGAGGAGCGCAAGGCGACCGCCGCCTGCAAATCCGGTCGCGTTCGCAGAGCAGTGCGAACGTACGCGTCGACACCTCGATCGAGGCGCTCCGGCAGATCCTTGCTCGAGGTCGTGGCGACGCCCAGCTTCATGAGCGGATCCACGCCCAGGGTGGCGAGCAGCGCGGTGTAGAGGGCCACCTCGGCGGCCTTTGCCTGCGCCAGATCGTATTCGCCCTGCGCCACCTCCCTTCGGGTCTCGACGACCTCGACCGTGGTCGCCAGGCCGCGCTGCCGGCGAGCTTCCGCCGCCTTGGCGATGCCACGGGTCCGCTCGAGAGCATCGCGTGCGACCGCGGTCTGAGCGCGAGCCGCGCTCAACCGCAGGTACGCCCGCGTGACGTCGAAGACGACCTTCTGGTGAGCCGCGGTGAAGATGACGTTCGCCGCGACCGAAGCGTGCTCGGCGGCCTCGACTCCGGCGCCGCGCCCGAAATCGAGGAACTGCCAGCGAATCACTACGAAAGGAAACAAGTCGAACGAATCCACGCCAACGTGTTTCGACGTGCTCGACGCGGGCAACGGAAAGGACACGCCTGGCACGGACTCGGAAGGACTGACGGTGACCGACGAGTTGCCTCCGGCCGGCACCTGAAACCAGGTGCGGTGATATCCGCCGAGCGCGAGCGCGGAGATGGTCGGCAGATACTCGGACCTCGCGAGTCCGACGCCCAGCGCCGCCTGCCGGGCTTTTTCCCATTCGATCCGCGTGTCGGGGTTCGTGGACTCCGCGATGTCGATGAGCTCCGGCAGGCCGTACAAGTGCTCGGGGTCGATCGCCGCCGCTTCGGTCGCGACCGGCAGCGAGGGATCCGGCACGAGCGAAAAGTCGTGCTCGTCGCCGGTCGAAGAACGCCATGCGGCCCCCGGCGAAGGAGGCGCGCGATTGACGTACGAGGTCGCGCATGCGCAAGAGAGCAACGCGCAAGCCGCGGCGGCGCGACAAGTCACGGCGTCACCTTTGCGGCGGCCGCGTGCCGGTTTTCCGCGGCCAGTCGCGAGATCCGATCCTCGAGAAGCTCGAGCCACCTCGCCCGAAGGCGCGCTTGTGGACGGTCCTCGACAGCCGGCAGATCCGCGGGCGCGGGGAACGGCGGGGTTGGCCTTTCCGCCGGGATGGCCGCGGCGAAATCGGAAAGCCACTGCGCCGCCGTCTCGGTAGCCGGGGAGACCCTGTCGGAGGCAGGCGGCCGATGGACCAACGCATGCACGGGGACGAAGATCGACTCGACCGCCCGGACCGACGGCGCAAGATCGCGGGCGTCGCGCTCGAAGGTGACGGCGAGCTGCGCTTGCTTCACCTTCTGGAGCTCCGTGCGGAAGGAGAGCTCCGCGTCCAGCGCCCGGCCCGGTTGTAGCCGGAGCGCATCGGCGAGGAACTGCACGGCGCGTCCGAGGGCCCGCCGGACAGCCGTCTTGCGCCAGACCGGCCAGACCGTGGTGAACACGAGCGAGATGATCAGGTTGCCGACCACGATCCCGATCACGCGATCCCGTCCGACCACCATCTTCGAGGTTCGCGTGAAGCCTTGCAGTACGGTCAGGTAGAAGGCGAAGGCCATCTGCCACCCCGCGTAGGAGATCGTCTCGCTGGCCGTCGCGACCCACGCTGCCAGCAGCGTGACCGCCGCGACGAGGACCACCAGACCGCCCACGGTCTCCAGATAGGGCAGCACGAACACGATCGACCCGATGCCCAGTGCCGCGCCGATGATGGCGCCGACGATGCGAAGGGTCAGCTTGTGGAGCGTCGCCCCGGCGCTGTCCTGGGCCACGATGAAACAGGTCAGCATCGCCGTGTGGATGCCGGACCAGTCGAGGCTCGTGTAGAGGATGTACGCCGCCATCGCGGCAAGCGTCACCTTGAGCGCGAACTGGACCGCTTCCGTCTTGTTCGGAGGCGGCGCGGGGATTGCTCCGGCATGCGGCTCTGCCCGGGGTAGTGCGGAGCGCGCATCGCGCATCTCATCCACGAGGAGATCGATCTCCTTCACGCACGAGAGGAGCGGCAACACCACCGCGAGCAGATCGCCCGGCAGGTCGGCGCGCGCGGCCAGTTCGGTCTCCCAGGCGGTCAACCGGTCGCACGAAGCGCCCTGACCACCGACGAGCAGCGCATGTCCGGCGGCGCCACAGGCCTCTCCGGCTGTCGCCACCGCTTTCGCGACGACCGGGAAGCTGGTGGCGTCGGATCGGAGCTCGCGCAGAAGCAGGAAGAGCAGGTCGATCTGCGCCAGCAGCCGCGTCCGGGTCGCCCCCGCGGGACCCGCCTTGGCCCAGGCAGAGAGCTCTTCCGTTCCCATCCGGTCGAGCCGTTCGAGCTCCCTGCGGTCCCGATTGGCGTCGCCCGCAAGCCACGCGCCGGCCGCCGTCAGGCGGGAGGAGACGCCTCTCCGGAACAGCTCGTCCGGCCTGCGCCCCAGCATGAGGTCCGAGGCGACGATCAGCGCGACCGGATACGCGATGACCACCCAGATCCAGAGCAATCCCCGCGTCAGCTTCTCGGGCGAGGCGTTCGAGTTGACCAGCGCCAGGGCATAGCTGATCACGAGGCCGATCAAGAACCCCAGCGGTCCCAAGGGCGAGGACCGCACCAGGTAGAAGCCGGCAAAGATGGCGCAGCTCATCGCGAGCACCCTGAGCGCCGGCTCGCCCAAGGTCGACGCGTACACGACGAACGCCAGCGCGAGCACCAGCGTGAGGCCGACGATCGCCGCGATCCCCGTCCGGACAGTCGTCACCACGTCGGACTTCGAGAAGAAGAAGATCATGTACGCGGACAGCCCGAGGTCCGGAACGCGCAGCGCGTTGGAAACCACGACCACCAGCGCCACGAGCGTGGTGATCCGCAGCATGCGGGACCAACGATCCGGCGTCAGCGTGAGCTCGTCGCGCAGGAACCGCAGCGCCTCGGGGATCGATCGACGGCCGGCGGGCTCGTGGCCCGTGACCGCGCTAGCGTCCATCATGGCGGACGACCACGACGGCGGAGGCGCCGATGCGCATCAGCTCCTCGGGAGGGTTCGCGAGAGCGATCCGGACTGGAAAGCGCTGCGCGATGCGGATCCAGTTGAGATCACGCTGCACGGGTGGCACGCCCGCGATGCCGAGATTGTCGAGCTCGGCGACGGCGGAGCCGACGCTCTCCACGTGCCCGGCGAGGTGCACGCCAGGCGCAGTCATGACGTAGCCCGCGACGCCGTCGCCTGGGCGAATGCTGCGAAGTTCGCCCTCGCGGAAATTTGCGACGATGAACCATTGCGACGTGTCGATGAGCGTGAACAGAGCCTTGACCGGCGTGACGATCTGGCCGACCGCGGTCGTGACACCCACGATCCGCCCGTCGAACGGAGCAGCCACCACGGTGTTTCGCAGATCGCGCTCCGCGAGCCCGACCAGCGCGCGCGCTCCTTCGAGCTGCGCGATGAGGGCGTTGGCGTCGCCGACCGCCTGCCGCACCTGGAGCGTCGTCGACAACGCGCCTTTCAGAGCGCTCTGTGCGGTATTACGCGCCGTGCGCGCCACATCGACCTGCTCGGGCGTGACGTAGCCGTCCGGCAGGAGTGGCTCCATGCGGATGAGCGTGTCGCCCGCCTGCTTGAGGCGCGCCCGGGCCGCCTCGACATTTGCATGCGCGACGGAGACCGCCGTCACTTGCGAGGAGACGGTCCGGTTGGTGAGATCGATCTGCGCCTCGAGCGAGGCGACTTGAGCTTTCGCCTGCGCGAGCGTGAGCAAGTACCGCTCCTGTTCGATGGTGAAGAGCACGTCGCCTTTGCGAACGACCGCGTCGTCCTTCACGTTGAGCGTGGCGATCCGGCCGACGATCTCCGGTGCGACCTGGATGGTGTTCGCGGTGACGATCGCATCGGTCGTGCGCGGCCGCACGTCGAGGCGGTGCAGGACGACGACCGCGAGTCCGATCGTGACGAGCAGCGAGAACGGCAGGACCAGGCGCGCGGCCGGTCGCGGCTTCTCTTTGCCGGCTTCGGCGGTCATCTAGTGTCCGTACCAGCCGAGCCAGACCAAGGACGTGATCGACAGCGCGACGCACGGATAGAAGACCAGCGGCACGCGCACGAACCAGTGGGCGTGGAGCGCGGAAACCAGCTTGAACGCGACGATCGCGCCCGCGATGCCGATCAGCGCGCACAGCATCCACGCAGGGAAAAACGTCCCGAAGATATCGAACGACGGGCAATGCATGGTCACCGGCGATTTCATGAAGCGTGCCAAGGCGCCCCCGGAGCGTCGTCCCGCCGGTGTGCCGGAATCGGCGACGATCGCGGTGGGATCGCGGATGTTGCGGTCTGGGATCCGGCGCTGCGCCCGCATTCGGGAACCGGTTGCGGGGCGCGGCACCGACTGCAGAAGCTGCTGCTCCGGCGCGGCCTACGGCCTCCGGAAGGAATCAAGGCGTGGACGGTCGCAATCTCACTGCGACTGGAGCGGGCCATCGACCAGGCGATCGAGGCGGTGCCCGAGGCAATCCGGGCAGTGGTTGGTGCAGAACGACAGCAGTTGCGGATCGCAGGGCCCAGGGTCCGTTGACTCCGGCTTCAGCAGGCCTACTGTGATCTCTCTCCTGGCAGCCGTGCCACGTTTGAGGGATGAGATGGTCACCGGTCGATGTGTGCACCGGCGGTTCTGGTCACGTGGCGCCGAGAGTTCTCCAGCATCTTCGAGGGCAGGCCGCCGGCCGGATGTTCTCGCCGTACGTCCATTGGCAACGCATCGCGCGGTGGAGGTTCAACCGACGGCAAGCTACTGGCTCCGACGCCGTGACGGATGGCGACGCAGTGCAAGGCGAAGTTGAAGTACCGGAGGTGATCCAATGGAAACGGAGACGCGGAAGACGGGCATCGATGTCGTTGGCGACGTGGCGGCCTGGGGGGCCCACTTTTGCCTTTTCTACGAGACCAAAGAGGACCTCCTCGAAACGTTGATCTCCTATTGCAAGTCGGGGCTGGAAAGAGAGGAGTTCTGCCTCTGGATCGTAGCCGAGCCCTTGACGATCGACGAAGCGAGAGACGCTCTGAAGGGCGCGGTGCCTGACCTCGATCGACACCTTGGGAGTTCGCATGTGGAACTGGCGTCAGCCAGAGAATGGTTTCTCAAGGACGGCAGATTTGATGGCAAGAGATTGACACGCAGTTGGTATGACAAGCTCGCTGACGTATCGGCCAGAGGTTACGCCGGCATCAGAGTAACCGGAGACACGACCTGGCTGACGAAGAAGGACTGGAGCCACTTTTGCGATTATGAGGATGGCCTCAACGAGGTCATCGGGAATCGACCTCTCGCCGTGCTGTGCACGTACCCGCTCGAAGGGGCCGGGGCTCCTCAAATCCTGGATGTCGTGCGCACGCACCAGTTCGTCCTCGCGCGGCGACACGGACGTTGGGACGTCCTCGAAAGGGCCGTGCTCAAGCGTGCCAAGGGCGAGCTCAAGCAGATCAACGACGAGCTCGAACGGCGAGTCGCGGAGCGGACGAGCCAATTGACGAAGGCCTCGGAAGCGCTGCGCGAGGCGCGGGCCGAGCTCGCGCACGTCAATCGCGTCACCACGATGGGGCAGCTGACGGCCTCGATATCCCACGAAGTCATGCAGCCGATCACGGCGGGAACCACCTACGCCCAGGCCGCCTTGAACTGGCTGCTCGCCCAACCGCCAAAACTGGACGAGGTGCACCGGGCGCTCGATCACGCCGTCCAGGAGGGCAATCGCACCATGGACATCTTGACTCGCATCCGTTCGCTATTCAAGAAGGCGCCCGCCCGAAAGGACGCCGTCGATATCAACGAAGCGATCCTTGGAGTCGTTACCTTGACCCACGGCGAAGCGCTGAAGAACGGTGTTTCGGTCAAGACGCAACTCGCGGATGGCTTGCCGCTCATTCAAGCCGATCGTGTGCAGTTGCAGCAAGTGATTGTCAATTTGATCATGAACGCTGTGGAAGCGATGAGCGGTCTCGCCGGGGGATCGCGAGAGTTGCTCATCAGCACGGGGGAAAACGCACCTGGCGGCGTGCTCGTCACCGTGCAGGATTCGGGGCCCGGACTGAGCTCGGAGGCCTGCGACCGCGGCTTCGACGCATTCTACACGACCAAAGCTGGCGGCATGGGGATGGGGCTGTCGATTTGCCGTTCGATCATCGAGCAACACGGTGGCCGGATCTGGCCCTCTCGCAAGGCCGGCCCCGGCGCAACCATTCTGTTCACCTTGCCGGTCGAAGGCACCGTCCACGAATCCGCGGTCGCGTAGTTCGTGACCGAGCGCGGCGACGAGAGCGTGCGCCGCATCAAGGAGTTGACCGGCGGCACCGGTACCGACTCGCTGCTGGAGTCTTCGCACGAGGCGCTGCGCGACCTGGTGCGTGGACGCGAGGCGGCAAAGAAGGATCTCAGCCGGGAATGCGAACGCGGTCGGGGACGATCAGCCCGAGCCCCTCGCCGACCCGCCTTCCGAGGTTCGCATCCACCTGCTGCCAGAGGGCGATCGCCCGCTCCTGGATGTTGCGCTCGACGCCGGCACCCAGGTGCGCGACCAGGTTGGCCACCAGGACCTCGCGGTCGGTCTCCGTCATCACGTCGCGGTAGAGGTTGCCCGCCTGGACGAAATCGTCGTCTTCCGCGTGCAGCGCGGCCGCGGTACGCACGATTTCCTCGCCTTCGACATACCAGCCCGGGTCGCCAAACCGGATGGGATCCGCCTTCGGTCCGCCATAGCTGTTCGGCGCATAGACCGGCCGGTCGCCGCTGTGCTCGTAGCGCATCGCGCCGTCCTTGTTGTAGGAGTTCACGACGCTGCGCGGGCTGTTCACGGGAAGCTGTTGGTAGTTGGTCCCGATCCGGTGCAGGTGCGTGTCGTGGTAGCTGAAGATGCGCCCGAGCAGCATCCGATCCGGACTGGCGCCGATGCCGGGGACCATGTTCGCCGGCGAGAACGCCGCCTGCTCGATCTGCGCGAAGAAGTTCTCCGGATTGCGGTCCAGGACCAGGTGTCCGACGGTGATGGGCGGGTAGTCGCGGTGCGGCCACACCTTGGTGAGATCGAAGGGATTGAACCGGTACGTCGCCGCGCTCTCGAACGGCATGATCTGCATCTCCAGCCGCCAGACCGGGTACCTCTTCCCGGCGATCGCCTGATGGAGATCGCGGCGGTGGTAATCCGGATCCTCCGCCTTCATCAGCTTCGCCTCGGCAGCGCTGAAGTTCTGGATGCCCTGCTCCGTCTTGAAGTGGTACTTCACCCAGGACCGCTTGCCCTCCTCGTTGATCCACATGAACGTGTGGCTGCCGTAGCCGTTCATGTTGCGCCAGGTGCGCGGCGTCCCCCGATCGGACATGAGGATGGCCACCTGGTGGAAAGACTCCGGGCAGAGCGACCAGAAGTCCCACTGCGCGTTGTTGCTCCGCAGTCCCGTATCGGGCATGCGCTTCTGGGAGTGGATGAAGTCCTGGAACCGGGTCGGGTCCCGGACGAAGAACACCGGCGTGTTGTTGCCGACCAGATCGTAGTTCCCCTCCTCCGTGTAGAACTTGAGGGCGAACCCGCGCGGGTCGCGATCGGTGTCCGCGTAGCCTTGCTCGCCCGCCACCGTCGAGAAGCGGGCCAGGACCGGCGTGCGCTTGCCGACCTTGGCGAGGAAGGCGGCCCGGGTCCATTCGCTGACGTCGGTGCTGACTTCGAAGTAGCCGAAGGCGCCTCCGCCCTTGGCGTGGACGACGCGCTCGGGTACGCGCTCGCGGTTGAACGCCTGCATCTTCTGGACGACGTAGTGATCGTGCAGGACGATCGGGCCGTCGGCCCCCACGGTGAGCGAATGTTCGTCGCTGGCCGCGGGAATGCCCGAATCGGTCGTGGTCGTCTGCGGGACTTTCTCAACTTCGGCTTCGTCGGTCAGGCGGTTGGTCGACATGTAGCCTGGGGTTTGCAATGCGGATGCCGATAGCGACGGATCAAACGCCTGGCGGAATCGCCGACAGACGCGCCGGGATCGCGGATGGCGCTGTCGGCCGATCCGGCGGGGCGGACGCCGTGCGGCAGCAGCCGCGACGCATGGGCCAGATGCCTCGAACGCGTGACACGAGGTGCAGGACCCGCGCCGTTCGCTGGTCCGTATCCTGCTTCTGTTCCTGCGATACCCGGGATTCCGCGGGCACAAGGAGGTTACGTGAACGGTGGCGCGTCTGCGTCGGACCGGATCCAAAGCGAACTGCCCCGTCCGATGGAGCAAGTCGATCTGGGCTACACGCGAGGACCCGAGGGTACACTACGCGTCGCTCTGGGCGGAGACTGGACGCTGGCGCGCGGCATTCCCGCACCCAAGGCGCTCACCGAAGAGATCGCGAGACATCCTCTTCCGCGAAGGGTGACTTTCGAAACGGGCGTCCTTGCCAGCTGGGACAGCGGACTGCTCACGTTTCTTTCGTCAGTGCTGTCGCGGTGCACGCACCTCGGCGTCGAGGTCGATCGGCAGGGGCTGCCCGAGGGCGTAAGGCGGCTCCTCGCGCTCGCGACCGCGGTGCCGGCGCGGGCCGGCCGCCCCATCTCGGTGCCAGAGCCCGTTCTCGCGCGCGTCGGCGGTGCCGCGATTGCCTGGTGGAGCGGGTTTGGCGAGACGCTCGCCTTCATCGGCGAAGCGTTCCTCTCGCTCCTCCGGCTTTTCGCGGGAAAGGCTCGCCTGCGGCGCTCGGACTTCCTGCTCGTCCTCCAGGATTGCGGCGCTCGGTCGCTTCCCATCGTCGCGCTCATCAACCTCCTCGTCGGAATGATCCTGGGGTTCGTAGGCGCGATCCAGCTGCGGAGGTTCGGCGCGCAGATCTACGTCGCGGACCTGGTGGGAATCGGCATGCTCCGGGACATCGCGCCGATCATGACCGGCATCATCGTCACCGGCCGCACGGGCGCCTCCTTCGCGGCGCAGCTCGGCACCATGGAGGCAAACCAGGAGATCGACGCGCTGCGGACGCTCGGAATTCCGCCGATGGACTTCCTCGTCCTTCCCCGGTTGCTCGCGCTCTCCCTGATGATGCCCTTGCTCTGCCTCTACGCCGATCTCCTGGGGATCTTCGGCGGGCTCGTCGTCGCCGGCTCGATGCTCGGCATCAGCCCGATCCAGTACTTCCTCGAGACGAAGCACGCGGTCCATCTCAACGACCTGTTCCTCGGGCTGTTCATGAGCGCCGTGTTCGGGGTGCTGGTGGCACTCACCGGATGCATGCGCGGCATCCAAAGCGGGCGCAGCGCCTCCGCGGTCGGCGAGGCCACTACCTCGGCGGTAGTCACCGGCATCGTCAGCATCGTGATCGCGACTGCGATCATCACGGCCATCTCCTATGTCCTCGGCATTTGAAAACAGCGGCGACGTCGATGCGCGTCCCAAGATCACGGTGAGCGACCTCACCCTGGCCTACGGCGACTCGGTCGTCATGCAGGATCTCACCTTCACCGTGAACGAGCAGGACATCTTCGTAATCATGGGAGGGAGCGGCAGCGGAAAGAGCACGCTGCTGCGGCACCTCGTCGGGCTGCAGGAGCCTGCCCGAGGGACGATCTTCTACGAAGGGACCAGCGCCGGCTTCTGGGAAATGCCGCCGCCGGAACGCGAGCGCCTCCTCCGACGCTTCGGACTGCTCTACCAGGGCGGCGCGCTCTGGAGCTCGATGACCCTGGCGGAGAACGTGGCCCTGCCCCTTCAAGAGTACGCCGCCGTTGGCGCGGAGGAGGTCTCCGCGCTGGCCTCGCTCAAGCTCGCCCTGGTGGGTCTGTCTGGCTTCGAGGACTACTACCCCTCGGAGATCAGCGGCGGCATGACCAAGCGCGCCGGGCTGGCGCGCGCGATGGCCCTCGATCCGGACATCCTCTTCTTCGACGAGCCGTCCGCCGGGCTCGATCCGGTCAGCTCGCGGCGTCTCGACGATCTCATCCTCGACCTGCGCGACAGCCTGCGTGCCACCATCGTCGTCGTGACGCACGAGCTCTCGAGCATCTTCGCCATCGGCAACAACTCCGTGTTCCTCGACGGCGAGAGCAAGACGATGATCGCCTCGGGCAACCCGAGGCAGCTTCTGGCCGAATCGAAAGACCCGCGGGTGCATGCCTTCCTCACCCGCGGCGGGGTGACGAGCCGTGGCTAGACAACCGCGAAAGACTCTCATCGGAGCGTTCGTCGTCGGTGCGGTGGCGCTGGCCGCGATCGGCATCACCGTCTTCGGGTCCGGCAGGTTCTTCCAGCGGCGATCGACGCTCGTGATGTTCTTCTCCGGCTCGATCACCGGGCTGTCGGTCGGCTCTCCCGTCGAGTTCAGGGGAGTCAGGATTGGGCAGGTCACCAAGATCGCCGCGGTGTTCGATCCGAAGACCCTCAACATCGCCATCCCCGTCTATGTCGAATTCGACCCCAAGAGCTTGATCGTGTCCGGCATGCAGGATGCGTCCAGCATGAAGCAGTTCTACCAGCCGCTTCTGGAGAAGGGCCTCAAGGCGCAGCTCGACATCGAGAGCTTCATCACCCGGCAGCTCTACATCAGCGTCGATTTCTACCCCGACAAACCCACCACGCTGCTCGGGCTCGACCCGCGATATCCGGAGATTCCCACCATCCCGTCCTTGCAGGACCAGATCGTGCAGATGCTGCAGAAGCTCCCGGAAAAGATCATGACCGTCACCGATGGCATCGAACGGCTGGTCAATTCCTCCGCGGCGCAGGAAAGCCTGCGCGACCTCGATGGGCTCATCCGGGGGATCGCCACGGAAGTGAAACCGCTCATGGCGAACCTGAACGCGACGTCGGACGCCGCCCGGCGCACGTTCGCGCAAGCCGAGAAGACGCTGTCCATGAAGGAAGGGCCGTCGGCGGAGATGGCGGCGAGCTTCACGCAGACCATGAAGAAGGCCGGCGCCTCGCTCGATCAGATGCATTCGACGCTCGAGTCCTACCAGCAGGTGGCCGTGCAGAACGCCAACGTTGGATACGACCTGACGAAGACGCTCGCGCAGCTCGACGCCGCGGCGCGCTCGGTGCGCGCGCTGGCCGAATACCTCGAGCTCCACCCCGAGGCCGTGCTGAAGGGAAAGAGGTGACCGGAATGGGCCATCCTCGTCTGCTGTTCGCGACATCCGTTGCGTTGGCCGGGTGCCTGGGCAGCTCTCGCCCGGCCCGGTTCTACACGCTGGCACCCCTTCAAGTGAGGGAGGGTCCGGGCCCGACGTCAACCGATTCGACCCTGGCCGTCGGGCCCGTCGAGATCCCGGACTCCATCGACCGCCAGCAGATCGTCACCCGTACCGGCGCGAACGAGCTCGTGGTCGCGGAGTTCGACCGGTGGGGCAGCTCGCTCGACGGCCAGATCACCAGCTCTCTGGTCGCAACCCTGGGCGATCGACTCCGGTCCCAACAGATCGCAGTGGCCTCCTGGCGATCAGCCGTCCTCCCGAGCGGCGGCGCCACCTGGCGCGCCGCCGTCAGCATCTCCCGTTTCGACGGCACTCCCGGAGAATCGGTCATCCTCCAGGCTCGATGGGAGCTGATCGCGCAGAGCGACGGGAAGCAGCAATCGGTCGGGGTGGGTGAGGCCATGGTGACGGAGAGGATCGACCGCGCTGGTTACGACGCGCTGGTTGCCGGCATGGAAAGGGCACTGCTCCGACTTGGCCAGCAGATGGGAGACAGCGTGGCCGCGGCGGCGCAGATGGCGAAGTCGAACATCGACGACCCGGAGATCGACGGCTGGACGAGGCCCCATGGGCGCTGACGGGAATGGCCGTCTCAAGCGGAAAGCCTACGAGAAGGAGCTCTCCAAGCTGCACGTCGAGCTCGTCAAGCTCCAGGAGTGGGTCAAGCATGAAGGCTTCAAGGTCTGCATCGTGTTCGAGGGCCGCGACGGCGCCGGCAAGGGCGGGACCATCAAAGCCATCACCGAGCGCGTGAGCCCGCGCGTCTTCCGGGTGGTCGCCCTCCCCGCCCCCACCGAGCGCGAGAAGACGCAGTTCTACGCGCAGCGCTACATCACCCATCTGCCCGCCGCCGGCGAGGTCGTGATCTTCGATCGCAGCTGGTACAACCGGGCGGGCGTCGAGCGCGTGATGGGGTTCGCCAGCGAGACGGAAGTGGAGCATTTCCTCGATGCCATTCCGCGCGTAGAGCACGCCTTGGTCCAGTCGAGGATCCTGCTCCTCAAGTACTGGATGGAGGTGAGCGAGGAGGAGCAGACCCGCAGGCTGCAGGCGCGCATCGACGACGGACGCAAGATCTGGAAGCTCTCGCCCATGGACCTCGAGTCGTACGGCCGCTGGTACGACTACTCCCGCGCGCGGGACGCGATGTTCGCCGCCACCGACCTGCCCTTCGCGCCCTGGTACGTCGTCCGATCAGACGACAAGCGGCGCGCGCGCCTGAACGTGATCCACCACCTGCTCTCGCGGATTCCCTACAAGGACGTGACGCACAACGGGAAACGGCCCAGGCTGCCGGACCGCCAGAAGCCGGACGGATACGTGGATCCCGATTACCCGTTCAAGTATGTCCCGCAGAGGTACTGAAAAATCGGAATACACGATTAACGCACGCCGACGGATCGATCAGCGCCTGGCGGATTCGACCGATTGCTCGGCCGGGTTTCCGGACTCCAAGAGTCCCCAGTCTTCGTCTCGTGGGTGCCGTTGAGGGCGGGGCGGTTCTGGTTGCCGAGGGCGTCCGGGTTCCCAGTCTCAGCGGCGTCGATCTCGCGGCGGACGAAGTCGAGCCACGAGTTGGCGCATCGGTTGCAAGTCCTGCTTGCTGCTAGCACTGCGCTTGAAACCGGAGATTCGATGACTGGAAAGAAGATGATTGTGATCCTTGCAGCGGCGGCGGGGTGCGCGACCATGCGCCCGGCATCGAGCCGTGATCTCGCCGCCGGTCATTGGAGCGGCCAGATCGATCGGGACGGCTGGCTGCAGCCGCTTTCGCTCGATATCGAGAACGACGACGGCACGTATCGAGGGGAGTGGCGCGCGTCCGCTGGCATCGCCAGCGAGCCGCTGCAGAAGGTCGATGTGAGCGGCGATACCGTGCGCCTCGAGACGGACCAGCTCCTCTTCGTAGGCCGCATCCGGGGTAGCAGGCTCTCGGGCACCGTATCGCACAAGGGCACCGACGGCGCCGATGGGCAGTTCTCGGTCATCCACGACGAGGTGGAGCACAACCCGGGGAGCGAGCCGATATTCGGCGAAATGCCATGAGCCCGGACCGGCTTCTGCGTTCAGGGCCTCGGAGACGGTGAACCGTGTCCACGATGCCGCCGAACCCATCTGACGCTCCCAAGGAGTGCACGCATTCCGGCCTGGAGTTCCTGGGCGACAATCACGGCGTGCGGTTCCTGCGCTGCAGCGAATGCGCCAGCGTGTTCGTGGTCCAGGACGGCCGCATCTGGTCCTTCCGAGCACTGCAGCCGGGTGAGCCAGCGCGACACTGAGCGTAGAGCAGCGGCTGCGTCGAATCGCGAGACATCCGTGGCACGGCGCGCGGCGAGTTGCCGGCAGCAGCTCATGCTGCTCGCGCTGATCACCATTGATGCTTCTCGCGGCGCAATCGACGGTCACTTGCGGAAGTCCGGAACCGCGTCGGCGGATCCCAGGGATGGAGCAGCGCGGCTTCCCTGAAGAAGTCCATGCGGCACTTCCCTCGCCAGGCTCCGCTGGTCGATCTCGCGTGCGATGCTTGAAATCCGCTCGGTGGCTTGCGCGATCTGGTCCAGACAGCGCGCGATCACCGCAGGTATCGAAGGATCGATCGCGCCATCCGGAGGCGTGCCGGCGGGATCGGACGCATGCTCCCAACGGCCGGACGCGTCCGGCTTCCAGCGAACCCGTGGTTCGAGAAGAACCCCGCGGCTTGGAGACTGCTGAAGCTGTCGGGCAACCTGCTGCAAATTTCCCAGCGCTTGTCCGGCATAATCGCTGACCGTCGCGAAGAAACGGTCGCGCAGCGCGTGCTCGGCCTCGAAACCAACCAGGAAATGCACGTACTCCAGGCTGGCATCGATCTCCTGCAAGCTGCCAAGGATGCCACGGTAGGCAGGGTCCGCGTGATCGGAGCCGGTCAGGTAGAGGGCGTCGTCGAGCAGATCCGCTGCGCGAAGGACCGTTTCGTCCAGGCTGGGCGGTGCGCCTTCCCAGCTCGAGCGGGAGGCGCTGAACAACTGGCCGACACGCATCGCCGTATCCCGCAGGGCGTTGGCGATCAAGGCGCGCAGGCGACGGATCGGCAACACGGGCCAGAGATATGCGTGGACGACGATCGCGGTGAAGCCGGCGACGATCAAGCCCCAGAAACGCGTCCTCACATCCGCAAGCGAACCCCACTCCGGCCCGCCGGTCGTCAGGTACGCGAACGGGAGTGCCAGGCCGGCCTGCATGCCGGCGGCACCGAACCGCGGCAAGATCTGGAAGGCCAGATTGGCCAGGAACTCGCCCAGGAACACCAGCGCCAGCATTAGCGGGAAGTGGGGCAAGCGGGTGGTAAGAAAGGCCGCCAGCGTGCCGTAGGCAAAGCCAACCAGGAGTCCGGCCAGACCAAATAGGTCGGTCTTGTTCTGCCGGCCGAGGTTGCCGGTGCTCGCAAAGAACGCCGCAAAGAAGGCGACCTGTGAACCTCCAGGAAAGTGGAGCACTCCTTCTTCGATCACCAGCAACAAGATCAGCAGCACCAGCTTGGCGCCGGAGCGCGCGGAGCTGGCATCGATGGGCGGGCGACCGGTCGCGGCGGGACGAAGCGCGACAAGATCCCCTGCCAGCACACCCGGCATCCTGGTGAGGAGAGCATTGTGCGCCGCGGTTACCATCTGGACGTCTCGCGCCACCCGATGCAGGACGGTTCGGGCAAGACCCACGTCTGCAGGCAATTCGGGATTCTCCGGCGTCACCGGCTGCCGGCGCGACGCACCGTCGAACAAGGCATGGAGTTGTCCGGCGCATTGGTCGAGGAGACTGCCAAGCAATCCGCGCTCACTCGCCGGCAGGGCCGTGCTGGTGAGCGGGGCAAGGCCCCGGTCCAAAAACCAGAGGCGCACGTTCAAGGACCGGCACGCGAGAATCATTCTTGCGACGGGATTGGTCGCGTCCAAGCGCCGTGCCTCGGGAGCGACGAGCTGGCGCAGTCGCCGGAACGGCGCCCAGTCGCCAGACGCGTCCATCGCGGGCGGCTCGCCCGAACGGATCCGGGCGGCTGCCTGTCGGCAGCGCGTTTCGAGACCTCCGTAGACCTCCGCCAACCGCTGGAAGAGACGCTCCCGGCTGTTCAACGGTTATATTATGATCTAGACTGCGACCACCGAGAAGCTCGCAAGGAGCCAGTTCAGCACGTAATGGACGTAGAACGTCAGCGTGGTCGCCACCGTGCCCGGGAGAAGGACGAAGATGCCGATGGCGGACACCATCGCGGCCATGGTCGC
>Ga0114129_10006405_pt1 | contig 16690 bp, 14 predicted proteins | sample RhiMetdeltSRZDD1_FD_80071 | JGI IMG/M metagenome (GOLD analysis project Ga0114129, IMG submission 80071) | Populus rhizosphere microbial communities from Tennessee, USA - Rhizosphere MetaG P. deltoides SRZDD1 (version 2) (version 2) | ecosystem: Host-associated > Plants > Roots > Rhizosphere >... | reverse complement strand
TCGCAGGCGAGAACTTCGATATCCAGCCAAATCTGAAACTTGCGTTCGTCCGACCAGACTTTGCTCATCTCCGGCCGGGAATAACGATCGATCACCCGCGCAACATAAAAGCGGCGCGCATAAGGGAAAAGCGTTTTGTTTCATTAACACCGTGCTTCAGCGCGGTGTGAGGCTGCGCAAGACAGTCTGAACCCCTTTAGCGGTTTTCCAGGTGATGTTGCGGGTAAAACGCTGAAACGGTTTCAGTTTTGACGTGCATTGGCCCACCTCGCTGAAGCAAGGTGTTAAGAAACGAAGATCGCTGCGCTAATGAGACAGCCGGAACCGAACTGCAAACCCGAGTAAAGGCCGCGGCCTAACAAACCCGGGCGCGCAAGAATCGCCCGTTGTCTTGCAGACGGACTTTCCCGCTCGCGAAGAGGTCGGCGACGGTTGCGACCGTCTCTCTGTTGCTACTCGTGCACGAACTGACTGCCAGGATGAGATCACCCAGTGACAGACCCGAAAATTTTCGAGGCTTTAAAATTTGTCGATTTCTTTTCATACGATTGCCGCCATTTCGGGAAGCAATTTCAATACCATTTCCATTTGTGAATATCTCATCCATAAGCCCTATGTAGTTATTCATCTCTTATACACCCTATGACTGACCGCTCGCCGACACTTTTGTTCAATTTTCAAACACAAAATCTTGCGCGCGTGCCTCTTTAGAGAGCGAGATTTAGCTGCAGCGCTGACCAAAACACAACGGTTTCCTAGCCGCCTTAGTGCTGGCGAAGGCACGAGCAACTGTCGAAATCTAAACGCCGACTGCAGCGAAGCCGTCGCTTAGCTGTCGGAGCGCGGCTTAGTTAGCCGCATCACGACAAAATACAGGACGCACAACACTAGCACACCGGCGACGATAAGGTGCGATTTCGCTTTCAACGCCGAGGCCATGCCCTCCGGATCGTGTAACATCTCAGGTGTAATCGCAGTCTGTCCAAACCAAGCTAGCACCGCGCACCAGAGAGCCGAACCGACAATCGTCATTACACTGAAAGTAGTGAAGGTCATTCGAACGATACCTGCCGGTATGGAGATTAGATGCCGGATCACTGGCAGCAGTCGTGCAAAAAAAATCCCGCCCGCCTCGTAACGATGCAACCAGTTCTCGGCCCGAATTAATTGCGCCTCGCTGATCATGAAAAAGCGGCCCCATTTCACGATCACAATGCGGCCGAGCCAACGTGAGATCCAGTAAGTCACGCTCGCGCCCAACCACGAACCAAACGTTCCGGCGGCGATCACGCCCCACACATTAAATCTTCCCTGTGTGGCAAGAAACGCCGCCGGCGGAATCACAACCTCACTCGGCACCGGAAAAATGGAGCTTTCCATTGCCATGAGTAGGATGATGCCAGGATAACCCCATTCTTGAACCCAGCCGAACCAGATTTGCAGGAGATGATGCATATTGTCTTTCCGGGCCGAGTCGAGGAATCTCTCGATGTCGAACCGCAATAAAGTTCGACCTAGTTCAGTCTAAAAACGAAAATCCGCAATCCCTAATTGAGATGTCGATCTACCGGCGCGTTCTCCGTTACTACAGGCCGTTCCTTTGGCAAAGTATTGTGGGATTGTTTTTGTCTCTCGTCGCCGTTGGTCTGAATCTTCTCAAGCCGTGGCCGTTCAAGGTCATTGTGGACGATTTCCTTCGTCCTGGTCCCGCGGCGCGTAGCGATTGGCGAACTTGGATACCGCTTCTCTGTGTTTCTCTGGTCCTGATCCAGCTTTTTTGGGGAATGATGAATTGGATCACAAACTATCTCTTTGTGAAAATCGGCCTGCAAACCTTGCTCAAATTGCGCACCGACCTGTATTCGTGTCTGCAATCTCTCTCGCTCAAATTCCACGATGCGCGTCGTTCGAGCGATTCCAGTTTCCGGGTCGCGTACGACTCGCAATCGATCCAGACGATCTACAACAAAGGATTCACCAACATCTTTTCGTCCGTAATTACGTTGATCGGCACTTTCCTAATCATGTTGCAGCTCGATTGGCAGCTTACGCTGGTTTCCCTTGCCATTGTTCCATTGGTTGTTGGCACAATCTATCTGTTCGCCCAGCGAATCCGTCGCGAATCGACATCCATCCAGGAAAGAGAGAGTGCAGTCCTTACCCAAGCCCAGGAAGGTCTCAGCTCGATTCGGATGGTCCACGCATTCGGGCGCGAGGAATTCGAAGTGCTCCAATTTCAGCAGCAAGCCCGGCAAAGTCTGCAAGCCAATCTGCGACTCACGTTAACAAACGTGAACAGCGCATTAGTGATCAGCACACTCATGGTCGTTGGCACGGCTGCAATGTATTACATCGGCTCATTACACGTCTTAGCCGGCACGCTCACGTTGGGATCACTTCTCGTTTTCAGTGCGTATTTGCTGATGCTTTACCAACCGCTTGAGCAACTCACGTACACCGCCTGGGCCATGGAAGGCGCTACAGCTGGCGCAAAACGTTGTTTTGAAGTGTTGGATCGCGAAGACGACGTGCGCGATTCACCGAATGCCGTTGCCATTTCGTCTGCAAAAGGCGCGATCGCATTTCAATCTGTGAATTTCGGTTACGCAGGTGATCGGCGTGTCCTGCGTGACATCGATCTGCGCATCGAGCCAAACCAGATTGTCGGCCTCGTGGGTGGAACCGGCGCAGGCAAGAGCACCTTGATGAGTCTCGTGCCGCGATTTTACGACGCTTCCACAGGTTTTGTGATGCTCGATGACCGTGACGTGCGGGAGATTACAAAGAAAAGTCTGCGTGCGCAGATCGCGATCGTTTTGCAGGATACGTTACTTTTCTCTACAACCGTTCGAGAGAACATCGCGTACGGCCGGCCTGACGCGACAGAAGAAGAAATTATTGAGGCGGCGCAGCGGGCGCAGGCTGACGAGTTTATTCGCCAAATGCCGGACGGCTATGCCAGTGCCGTTGGCGAACGCGGTGGGCATTTAAGCGTTGGGCAACGTCAGCGAATTGGCATTGCCCGCGCATTCTTGAAGAACGCGCCGATTTTGCTGTTGGACGAGCCCACTTCGGCGCTCGATCCCGCGACAGAAGCCGCAATCATGGAAACCATCCAGGAATTGATGCGCGGCCGGACAACTTTGATTGCAACACATCGCCTGGCAACAATCCACGGTCTTGATCAAATCATTGTGCTTGAACACGGGCGCCTGGTTGAAAAAGGCCGCGGTCCAGATCTGATCGCGCGCGGCGGTATCTACGCAAAACTATACGCATCGGGAAAATTCCCGACCGAGGTAGTGCATTGAGTAACGTTAGCGAAGATCGACGCGTCGAAGGCGACTGGTGGGCGGATCCGATTCCGCCAAATGTCGAGTTTGGCGAGGGATTCTATTGCGAGAGCGCGCAAATCTTTCGAAGGCTTCAGAGTAAAAAATCAGGCGCCGTGATTATCGGCAAACATGTTTCGTGTTACGCTGGTTGTTCGTTTTCCGTCGGCGAAAATGGCCAGTGCATCATCGGCGATTTCACGCTGCTCAATGGCGCGCTCATCATGGCAGACGAGAAGATCGAGATTGGATCTTATTGCCTGGTTTCCTGGAACGTCGGCATCGCAGACTCGGATTTTCATCCGCTCGAACCGGCCCAGCGTCTGATCGACGCACAGGCTCTCGCGCCGTATTTCAAAGATCGGCCACCACGTCCCAAGTTGAAAACCGCTCCTGTGAAAATCGCAAACAACGTCTGGATAGGGATGAACGCAGTCATTTTAAAAGGCGTCATCATCGGCGAGAACTCGGTCGTGGCAGCAGGATCCGTAGTTACGAAGAGTGTTGAGCCGAACACGGTCGTGGCCGGCAACCCGGCAGTCGTCGTGAAACGGTTTAAGAAATGATCGTCTTCAAAGCCCGGAACTCGTGAAACGCAAGCGTATCGTCGTCATGGGCTTCATGGGCTCGATGCCCATCGCAGGCGTAATCTGGCAGCACATCCATTATATCGTCGGACTGCAACGGCTCGGTCACGACGTGTATTACATCGAAGATTCAGCGCGTATTCCGTACAACCCGGAAACGTTTGAAGTCACAACTGAATTTGATTATACCGCGCGGCTTCTGAATCGGTTATCGCGAGAATTCGAATTCCGAAATCGCTGGGCTTTTTGCGCGCGTTATTCGCCGGGCAATCCCACTGCTGGCCAGTCGCTGAGAAAAATTCGGCAGCTTTATCGCGAAGCGGATGCGATCCTGAACATCTGCGGTGCACAAGAATTTAATGATGATCTGCTCGTTTCGGATCGCATCCTCTACATCGAAAGCGACCCCGGCGTGGAGCAAATCAAAGTCGATAAGGGCGTGAAATCGACAAAGCAATACCTGGGGCGGCACCATGCGCTCTTCACTTTTGGCGAAAGCATTGGCACCAAAAGCTTTCCGGTCCCGACCTACGGAATGAAGTGGCTTCCGACGCGACAACCGGTGGTGACCGATCTCTGGCGCACAAGACGTTTCCCCGACCGCGCCGCCGTGCTCACATCGGTAGCCAATTGGTCCACCAGTGGTTTGAAAGACATTACGTGGCGCGGTACAAAATATCTCTGGAGCAAATCGCGGGAGTTTCTGCGTTTTATTGCAGCGCCGAAAAAAGCCGGCGAGACATTTGAACTGGCAACAAACATCGAGCACGCCGCGACCCGCGCGAACTTTGAGCGAAACGGCTGGCGACTGACTTCGCCGCTCCAGATGAGCGTCGATTACTGGCTCTATCGAGATTACGTTCAGCGTTCAAAGGGAGAGTTCACCGTGGCGAAGGATCAATACGTTCGCCTGAATACCGGTTGGTTTAGTGACAGGAGTGTTTGCTATCTGGCAGCCGGTCGACCGGTTATCACTCAGGAAACCGGATTTACGAACCTCTACGGCGGCCAGGCAGGCCTTTTATCTTTCCGCACCCTCGGTGAAATTGTCGACGCTGTGAAGCAGGTCAACGCCGATTACGCGAAGCATTCCCGGGCCGCTTACCACCTCGCTCGGGACGTGTTTGAGGCCAAAACTGTGGTAAAATCAATTCTTGACCGCGCCGGAATTTAAGAGGCGGCACGAACCCTTGTCGCCCATTAGAGATTTGAACGTAGAACGCATGTATTGTGTCTGTTGTGTCCGAAAAGGCCACTTGTTGATGCAAATCCGAATCTTGATTTTCGAGTACGCTATTTAAGTCTGCAGCCTTTCCGCCCATGAAGCGTCTCCTTCTTTTAGTTTACGCCACCGTGCTGTTTGGGACGGTTTTGGACGCGCAGGAAAGCACGCCCGCTGGTCCGCCGATGGTGCAGCAGGGCCCACAGGGTCCACAGGTTCCACAGGCGCCGGGCCCATGGAGATCGAGCCCACCCGCGCAAGAGGTAGTGCCAGTCCCGGTTCCAATTGCGCCACCAAAGCCAAACGGTCCGGTTCAAAAGAGTCTCGTCAGGATTACCGCAACGTCGGTGGAGCCAGATTACAAGGCGCCTTGGAACGCTGGAGGCCTGGAACGCGGCGTCGGAGCGGGCTTTGTCATAGGCGGCAATCGCATCATGACAAATGCGCATGTCGTTGCCAACAGCCGCTATCTGACTGTGGAGCGCGATGGCGATCCCAATAAATATCCGGCAAAGGTGCAATTCGTCGCGAATGATTGCGATCTGGCGGTGATCACCGTGCCGGCTCCGGATTTTTTCAAGAACATGGTGCCACTACAATTTGGCGGAATTCCCGCGCTGGAATCGACGGTGTCGGCATACGGTTATCCAATTGGAGGCGAGCGAATGTCGGTCACCACCGGTATCGTGTCGCGGGTAGATTTCCAGCTGTACACGCATTCGTCGGTCGATCAGCATCTCGCGATCCAGATTAGCGCGCAGATCAACCCGGGAAACAGCGGAGGACCTGTAATGCAAGACAGCAAAGTAGTCGGGGTAGCCTTTCAGGGTTACAGCGGTGATGTCGCGCAGGGCGTGGCCTACATGATCCCCACACCGGTGATAAAGCGCTTTCTGCAGGACATCAGCAACGGGCATTATGATGAGTATCCCGATCTCGCCATCACTTATGCAAAATTACAAAATCCCGCGCAGCGAAGGTTCCTCGGGCTGAAAGACGACGATCGCGGGGTGCTGCTAAGCTCCGTGACTGGGACCGGGCCAGCTGATGGCATTCTTTACCCCGGCGACGTTCTTCTAGCCATCGACGGCCATCCCATTGCCAGCGATGCGAATGTCGAATTGGACGGCGAGCGCGCTCAGTTCGAAGAGGTCGTCGAGCGAAAGTTCAAGGGCGATTCCGTCAAAATAGACATCTTGCGCAACAAGCGTCCGATGACAGTGGAGATCAAATTGTTTAAGCCGTGGCCATTCTCAATCCTGGGCCACAGCTACGATGTGCGACCGCGTTACGTCCTTTACGGAGGCCTGCTCTTTCAACCGTTAAACCTGGACATGCTGGAAGCGTATCGGACAGCCGACCTGCGCGTTCGTCATTTCTTCGAATATTTCGTTCAGGATCAGCTTTATCTTCAGCATCCCGACGTCATCGTGCTCGCAAACATCCTGCCAGACCCGATAAATACCTATCTGGCTCCGTACCGTGGCGGCATTGTTGACGAAGTAAATGGCAAGAAAGTTCGCACGCTTGACGAATTGGCGAATGCCTTCGCCGAATCGCCGGAGCAGTTGGTTATTCGAATGATTGGCGACGGACCTCCGCTCGTCCTTAATCGCAGTCAGGTAGAGGCCGCACGCGAGCGAATAAAGACGCGCTACAATGTGCTGAAAGAGCAAAATCTTGAGGAACAACCGGCGCCAAAAGAGACGGAACAGGCAAACAAAATCTAAAGATGATCAGGAATTCTCTTATCGCCTTCGGGCTTGTCCTTTTCACAGTAGGCGGAGCGCTGGCAAAAAAGGAGCCCGCCGTTCCCTCGGTTCTGAGTAAACAAAAACAGCTCGCGCTGGTCCGCGTAAATGTGACCGGACAGTCCTATGATTACTTTCGACCATGGCAAAAGAAGGCGCCGTTCTCAAAGCGCGCGCTCGGCGCAGTTTTGTCTAAGGGCCGCGTCCTTGTGACGGCAGACCTGGTTGCAAACCAAAATTACGTGGAGCTTGAGCGTGCCGAGTCTGGTGCAAAAACCGCGGCCACTGTCGAGGTGATTGATTACGAAGCCAATCTCGCGCTCCTCCAACCTGCGGACAAGACGTTTCTCGATGGAATCACCCCACTCGAAATTGCGCCAGACACAGTAGCAGGCGACCGGCTGGCGGCGTGGCAATTGGAGCCGACCGGAGCGTTGCTCGCGACGGAAGGCTTGGTGACAACAGTGCAAATGATGCCGTACCCCATCGATGTTGGGGAATTCCTCACGTACCGCATCAGCATCCCGATGCAGTATCGAGAGAACAGCTACACCGTGCCACTGGTTAAAAAGAACAAGCTTGCTGGATTGTTACTCCGTTACGATTCGCGTTCACAGCTACTCGACGCAATTCCTGCGCCTGTCATTACGCATTTCTTGAAGGACGCTGAAAGCCAGAATTATCGCGGTTTTCCGTCTGCAGGCTTCTCATTTTTTCCGACGCGCGATCCCGCCCTGCGTGAGTTCGCTGGAGAAAAAGCTAAGAATGCCGGTGGCGTTTACGTGACAAACGTGGAGCCCGATACGCCGGCAATGAAGGCAGGACTCCAAGTTGGCGACATCGTGACTGCCGTCGCGAACAATGAAATCGATCAGAACGGCAACTACGTGGACCGGCTCTACGGCAAAATCGAATTTACAAATTTGCTGACGGCCCATGCGTACGCCGGCGATGTTGTTCCTTTTCGAATTGAGCGTAACGGCAAGCCGATGCAGTTAAACGTCACGCTTGAGCACCGCGACACGAAAGATTATGTGAGCCCACCGTACAATCTTGATCAACCGCCTCGATATTATGTTCTCGGTGGCCTGATTTTTCAGGAGCTTTCCCGTCAATATCTCAAAGAATGGGGCCCAAACTGGCAACGAGAAGCGCCACAGCGTCTGGTTTACCTCGACCATTTCCAGTCCGAGCTTTTTCCGGACCGAAATCGTCGCGTTGTTATTCTCAGCCAGGTCCTTCCTGCAAACAGCACAATTGGCTACGATGAGCTCTCGTATTTGACCGTAACGAAGGTGAACGGCAAAGAAATCAAATCCTTAGACGATCTGGCCGAAGCGGTAAAACATCCGGTCGAAGGATTCATCAAAGTCGAAACTGAAGAAGACCCAAAGCAAATCGAGCTCGACGCGGCACAAGTTGCCGGCGAAGCGCAAGATCTCCAGGACAACTACGGTATTTCGGCGCTACACCGGCTCAATTGAAAGAATCGTGCTCGCGGTTCTGGGATACCACTGAGTGGCGCTCCGGGCGGCACACGCGGAGTTCATTCAATGACCGGGTGGGTCGATAGCGACGTCGGCCGTGCGTGGTTTGGCTAGAAACCGTTCGACCTCTGCGTTGTAGGTCTGGAACGGGTCGCTCATCACGAGAAAATCGCGATTGTCGCACGCGATGGAATCCCAGTTGATCACGTAGGGACAATTGCACTCCTGAAAAAAAGCCACCGCTCGAGCGCGTCCTGACGCGCGTGTATTGCCCGGCGGAACATGCGTCGCACTCGGACGCCGGACATTGCTGTTCCACTCCGCAATTCGCTTTCCCGGTGTGACAGCGAAGAACAACCCGCGAAGTGGATCGATGTTGTGATATTCCAGGTCGACGCTTTGCAGCCATGGATCGTCCCAAGTCAATCCCTCCGATTCGACGAACGCTTCCAGCAACCATTTCTTCGTAATCCAGTCGACGCCTCCGATGAGCGCCTCATGGTTATTTGCGATCGCCTCGAGAACGAAACCCCAGTTTTCCAATAACCAGTTGGTTTCTGCGTTGCTATTACGCAGATGCTTTTGCGCCAGGCGATGAAATTCCCACTGCACATCGAGGGCACCGATGGTTTTGCCGTTCTCAAGATGAACAATCCATTGGTGGGTTGGATCCCGGGAAATGTCGCGCGTGCTTTGCACGGCATCGGCCAGAACCAGATTTCGCGGTAAACGGCCGTCTTCGAGCAGCGACAGGACGCAAGCCGTTGTTCCGATCTTTAGCGCCGTCGCGTACGGACTCATGTTCGAATCCCCGATGAGCAGGTGAAGCCGCCGATACTTTCGATAATCGGCCAGCGGTTCGTCGCGTGCGTTAATAATGGCGCGATTGAATTGCACCCACTGGTAGATGTCGTTCACAATGTGATCGGCGCGCTGGCTAAGCTGGAAATTGACCTGTGTTTCCTGTTGCGGCGGCTCGAAGTCGAACGCCAATGGGTTGGACTGCCCCACGCGGCCGGCACCAGTGAAGATCTGTCGGGTCGCCAGAAAAGTTAACAGTGTCCCGAGAATTGGAGGGGTGAATTGCGCTTCCCGTTTCATCAGGTAATTCTCGTGGCAACCAAACGTGGCGCCGGTGTGGTGATCGACATTGTTCTTGATAAACGAAACGCGATCCTCCGCACCCAAAGCAATCAGTGACGATTGCAGCAAATCGTCGCCTGCCAATTCGTAAGCCACCAGATCGTGAAGATGTAGACATTCCGGCGATGCGTACTCGATGTGTCCCATGTCGAGATACAGGCGCCCGCCGTTGCGGAGAAAGCCTCCGTTACCCGGTGGCTCTTCGTAGTCGCGGTAATGCAGATCAATCGTGCCGGCCTCGGCGTTTCGGAAAAGGTGGTTTTTCACCTTTGCCGGCCAAAGCTCGGAATTAACATGCGGCTCGTCCTCGCTCAAAAGACAGCCGTATTCGGTTTCAATTCCAACGATCCGGTCCATTGGAGCAATCTAACGATTCACCGAGTGAGTGATTTAGCGAATCGAAGTCACTAAATCACTGAATCGCTAAATCGCTAAGTATTTTCGTGCCCTTGAACCGCGCCGGAAAAGCCTGAGATTTCTTTATGACAACTGTTGCTCTTCGCAGCCCCTCGGAAAAAATAGGAGGTCTTTTTTATTTCGGACGGATGCTGGACAAAATCCGCTTGCATGCTGAAGAGCAATTACCGGAGGACTACCACGCGAACCTTGGCAGAGGATTCGATGAAAAATGTGCGAGCTTTTTGCGAGTTGATTACGACCAACTAGTTCAGCGCGTGAATCGCGGCGGCAGCGACGAGGAAATCCTGCAATGGTGTTTTGACAATGGGCAGCGACCCAGTGAGGACGATGTTTACGTCTGGAACGAGTTTATGCGCAAGCGCGGGTGGAACGATGAAGTCTCCGAAATATTGGCGCGCCGTAAAAAAGAGGCAGGCATGACCGACAGATCGGACATTCAGACGTCGTTCCAATTCATCGACGCCGACGAAGGGCGATTGCCGAAACCGTAAAGTCGGCACTTCGTAGTGACCGGACACCGCAGCGCGGCGTTGCTACCAATTATTCGGCCAGGGTGTCGATTCGTTCGGCGAGACCAAAATCAAGCTCAGTCAAGCCGCCTTTGCTATGGGTGGACAGAACCAGACGGACTTTATTGTAGCGAATGTCGATATCGGGATGGTGTTCCTCTTCATCGGCCACTTCGGCCACTGCATTTACGAAATCAATCGCGTCCGCAAAATCATCGAACTCGAACGTGCGTTCGATGTGCTTTTTCTCCAGTTCCCATTCGGGGATTTTTTTGAGCCGCGTCTTCAGCTCATCCGCTTTCATCAAATCAGCCATAACGGGACAACGAGTAACACCCGAAAATCGTTTTGCAACGCCAAAACGAGCGGCATTTTTTGTCGCACCACAAGCATCTTCTCTGCCGGGCCTCCGGCCCTCTCGTTTGCACGACAAAAACCCCTAAATGCCGAGGATTCTACGGAGATTCTTTTTAGAATCGAAGACCTCTACGGCACACCCTCGCGCCTGCGCCGATAGTCGCGGCCAATCACGTAACACCTCTTTTACTGCCATTTCGGCTTCATCGACATTACGGATGAAACGAAATCCGTTTTCGCGCGGGAGATATCTTGTTGCACCGGTCTCTTCCGTGATCACTGGCCGCCCGAGTGCAAGGAACGCTGCAGCCCTGTCGCTTACCCAGCCGGTTCGCCAGGCTACATCGACCCCCTTGATGGCCGTAAACTCTGCAAGTGCCATCGCCATGTATCGACGATAGGCAGCTGGCGTACGCGCGACACGGTGCGGATCGACGACATGCCAGCCAAGCTGTTGCAAACGCTCCCTCTCCGGATCGTCGGGGCCGATGTTCATCGCCAATTCGAACTGCGCCCGCGGCATGCGCCCTGGTAAACCGAGATAAGGTTCGAACCTAACTCGTTTCGATAAGTCGGGGAATTCTCCTGCAACCTCTACGGCGCCGCTCCAGTACCATTGTCCAATAGTGGTAAATTTTGCCGCGCTGGGGCGTGGTTGGCTTTGCAGCAGTCGCGTGTCAGTGAGCGGGTAAAATGTCCTCCAGCACAGAGATGATTTCGGTAGCCGGCAATCGCTTCCGTTTACGTTGAGACCGATCGTCCAAAATTCGTCGTGATGCGATTGGCCCAGCTCCATTTTGGTCATCCAATAAAAAATTTCGCTCGGGTCGAGATCGCAAAAAATGCGTCGCTCAAACTGCAACAGAAACGGCGGATGAATCGAGTAACTGAGATTCAGCAGCGCGTTTGGGCCGGCGAGCCGATCAAGCAAGGTTCGTTTCGACATTCCGATGCAGTGCATCGTGTCGAGCTCATGCTCAGTTGCCGCGGACTTCTGATACAGCAAACAATAGCGACCACCCAACCCATGGATGCGCAGCTGCCGCTGAAAGTTATTGATCCTCGCCTGATCGGCGTCCGGGTCATCTGTCGCCGGCAAGAGCTCCAGCCAGATTGCATCGAGTTTCAATCGCCGCAGACCGAGCATCCATTGCAAAGGAACGGAAAAATTTCCGCCGCCTTCGCGATATTTTGCGGCAAAGCCGCATCCGAGGAAAACCGTCACGCGAGCAGAATCCTCATTCTGCCCGCGTGCTCAAGCATGAAGACTGATAATCCTAGAAAATGCGGCGGTGCAGCGCGTGCGCTCCTGGAGTGAACACCTGGGGTGGCCTTGCCTGACCGTTGCAAAAGTCGCCATTCGGTATCGGAATCACAGAGCCGAGGAACTGCGGCTGCTGCCGCACATTTAGCGCCTGCTCCAACGCGTAGCCAAAGCCGATTAGCTGCGGTTCATGCAGGAAAGTGCTGTACATGAGCATTCCCGCCGGCCGGCCGCTATCGCGAATGCCGACCGGTATCGACAAATTTGGATAACCCGCCACTGCGGGTCCGGTCGAGTTCGTCAAGTGCGGAGCGACGATCGCATCGACACCCGAGTTGATTACACTATCGATGCCAGAGCGCGCAGCAGTGCGGGCATGCGTTCGCGCGGCGATGTAGGCGGGATCGTTCGGATAACCCGGGAACTGATCCGACAGCAGGAAAACGTCCTGGTCGTAGTAGGGCATCTCTTGCACACAATGCGCATCGTTGAATGCGATCAGGTCAGCCAACGTACGCATGTTCGTGTGCGTAAGCGTCGCGAGGTAGTCCGCGATTTGCGCTCTAAATTCGTACAGCAACGCCGTGAACTCGTCGCCGTTGTACGCGAAGACATCTCCCGTATCAACGTCAACGATAGTCGCACCGAGGCTTTCCATCACGCTCAGCGCATTTTCCGCAAACGCGACGGTGAGCTCATCGCCCGGTATGCCGCTGCCGTAGTAGCTGTAATCGAAAAAGCGCACATCGCGTCCGATCACTGCGCCATCGAGTGCGTTCGGATCGAGAAATTGGGTATAATCATCGGGCAATTGATGTCCAAGCACTTCACCAAACGGCGACTGCAACACTCCAAGCAGGATCGCGACATCAGTGACGCTGCGCGCCATCGGTCCAGCCGTATCTTGCTCGTGCGCAATCGGAATGATCCCGTCTTGCGACACAAGACCGAGTGTCGGCTTCAGACCGACGATGTTTTCAACGGCCGACGGTCCAGTGATTGATCCGTCCGTCTCAGTGCCGACCGCTACCGAGCACAGGTTCGCGGCCGCCCCGTTGGCCGAACCAGAGCTTGAGCCCCACGATGTGTAACTCAAGTCATAAGCATTGTTCGTACTCCCGCCGCGCGCGCTCCAACCGACTGCTAGAGGATAGGTCTCAGCCTCATCGTCCCGGAAATTTGCCCATTCGCCCAGGTTTGCCTTGCCAAGTATTACGGCGCCAGCTGCACGTAGCTGTTGAGTAATGAGCGCATCGGCCGGCACTCGACTACGGACCAACGCAAGCGATCCTGCCGTCGTCTCCATGTTGTCATCGGTTGCAATGTTGTCCTTGAGTAAAATCGGAATCCCATGAAGCGGGCCTCGGACGTGTCCTCTACGACGCTCGTTATCGAGATGTTGCGCGATGGATATGGCGTTTGGATTTGTCTCAATGACTGAATTAAGCAGCGGGTTCAGCGACGCGATGCGTCTGAGATAACCCCTCACGAGTTCTTTGCTGGACAACTGGCCAGAAGCCATGGCGTCTTGTAACTCGGGAATACTCTTTTCAAGAAAATCAAAATCGGATGGGACAGATTGCGAAAGAAGGGAAGTGAGACCTCCACCGAACAATGCAGCGCTGCCTGCAGCAGTGGCACCGATAAATTTTCGGCGCGTGATAGTGCCATTGAGGTCGAGACGATTCGGGTTTTGCTTATTCATGATTATTCTCCGGGTGTGCTGTTCCGCGAGTGAACATAGGTGAGTTTATTGTTTGCCGACGTATGGACGGAGGACTCCGCCTCGGTCAATTCCTGCCTGCAACGTGTGATGCAACGACGCAGGAGGGATGGATCGTAGGGTGGACGATTTCGCGCGATCGATGCCATAACCGTGCGTGAGCAATTCGTTTCTGACATTGCAAGCGGCCGGAAAATTTTTCCATTTTCCTTGCATCATTTGACCGCCGCGCTCTTCCTTCGCAAATTAGCTGCTCTTCTCGGGCGCCCGTAGCTCAACTGGATAGAGCATCTGACTACGGATCAGAAGGTTTGAGGTTCGAATCCCCACGGGCGCGCCACGTTCGACCGCGTATTCTTATCCCCAACGCCTGATCTTCGTAACCTCGCCCAGATTTTTGGGCGAGGTCTGTTTAACAATCCCAGCAGATCAAAGAGACACGCTACCTGCTAGGGATGCCTTTGGATCTTGAAACTGAACAGTGCCTGCTCTGGATTGTTGACTGGATCGTATTCCATAAACCCGTTCTGCACAGTCGAGTTAATGCCGTAGCTCGTTACGGTGAGTGTCTTTCCACCGTTACTTACATCAAGCACGTTGTAGTTGAACGTGTCCGGACTATAGAAGTCGGCCGGTTGGCGGAGCGTGTCTGCTTCTGGATCACCGAGCCGCCTGACTTGATGTAAGCCGGGATAGCCAGCCAAGCCGATCGCTTCGATGTTCGCCGCCGTTTGGGCGTTGGCAATGCTGTCCGCGAGCTTCTTTACCAGCGAAAAGGTGTGGTTTGAAATAAGGTCCGGACCGGTTGCGCCGAGCGGGCCGCAAACGATCTCGAAGCAATATGGCACCTTTACGTAGCCCGCTTGAAGACCCGTCTGGCCCGTGGGCGAGTAAAGCAATTCGTTGATACGGTTCTGATGGTCATCAGTCGCAAGAAAGACCACGTTGTGGATCCGATTATCGGCGATGAATTTCAACAGCTCATTACGTTCGGCGCGATAACCACCCATCCACGACTTGCCACCGTCGTTGGTAACAGGCGCATAGGTGCTCGGGGCTGGCGTTAAAGCGAGCGTCGCGCCGGCGGCAATCGTAGAGTTGTTATTGATCGAAAACGTCGTGCCGTCAGTGTTGATAGCGCTGATGGTTGTGTTTGGTGGAACGCCCGTGCCAGAAACGCCCTGACCTACAACAAGGGCGACCGTGCTGGCCACCGTGACGGTCCTTGCATTGTTCGTCGAGCCAGTGGTGACGATCGAGGTAATCGAACAAGGGTGCCGTATTCCGCTGTGGTAGGTGGATTGACTAGCGTCAGACCCCCGCCTATTGGCCCGATCTGGTCGATCGGATCGGAAATGTTAATGAATTTCCAAGTTGTACCTGCCTGGTCCGCGTCGAGAAGTGTTTGCTCAAGCCACGCAAGCTGCGTTGCGCCGAGCATTGTGCGGTCTGGATTGTCGGCACGCGGGCCAGTTTCATCGGCGTTTGCGGCAGTCTTCATGCGGATATCGCGATAAGTGCGATCATCCACGTTAATGAGAATGACGTTTCTCCCCCACTGCTGCGCGAAGTAGAGCTGCTTGGTGCCGGTGGTGCGCGGGTCGGCGGGCACATTCAATGTACCGCGATCTTTGACCGGTTGGTAGTTGAGATACACCCGCTGCAATGTTTGAAAGCCACCGCTCTTATTAATGAAAGGAGCACTGCCGTCATTTGGAGTTACGTCGTTGGCGGGGTCACGCGCATCGACGCCTGCGCCAGTGGGAAAATCGAAGGGTGGACTACCCGTCGTGCTGCCGACCCCGCCGCCGGCCGGGGCGCCGCCATTGATGTATTGTTTGTTTCCCAGTTCGTGGTTGTCATACGCCGTGTAGTTGCCTTGCCCGGCGAAGAACGGTTGCAGGCAGTTTTGACCACCGACGTTCACAGAAAAAAACTGCTGGCGGCACTTACGCGAGAAATCATCGAACAACTGAGCCTGGGTCGCGGTCGGGATAACAACCGTTGGGTCTGGAATGTTCCCCGTACTATGCACGGCAGGCGATCCGATGCTCGCAGAGGTCTCATATTCAGTGTCTCCATCGAACATGAAGAAATCGAGGTTCTTTGCCGGAACCTGGCTCGCGAGCGCATAAGGACGAATCAGCCCGTCGCAATCACCGCTAAACGCGAAACGGACCGGAGCGTCGGCTGTCGAGTCGGGCGCGGTTTTGAATTTGCCGATGTTGCTTGTGACCGAGGCATTGGTGGTTTGGAACCTGTAGTAGTAAACGGTTCGCAACTCCAACCCGCTGACGTTGGCTTTTACGGTGTAATCTGTCGGTGAGCCGGCAGTTCCCGCCAGCAGTGTAGTAACCCCCGAGTTGAACGTCGGATCCGTGCTGATTTGCAAATTGATGTCGGTCGGTTGTGGATTGGCTTCGTCTTTAGCGCGTGTCCAGACGATCACGTCGTTGGTTGTTGCGTCGCCGGCAGCGACACCGGCGAAGGTGACGTCGGCATCAGCGCTCGTGGTTTTGAGCAGGTAGCCTGCGACGAACGCCAAAGTTACGATCCGAAGTGAAACGAAGTTCTTCATATTAAGTGTTATTTGGTTTGTTTAATGAGTGCTGAAACGCCGCCAAGAAACCGGAGACGTGTGGCGATTTGAAGACATTCTTGTAAAACTTTCGTAACGCTTCCACAGGCCTCGAATGCATGCGCCGTCGAGGCGGCGCTACGATTCAGAGTTTGGAAGGATGGTGTGCGCGAGCAGTAACCTCGCTGCTGCAGGACGACGAGATTAAACGAGCAATGGTCGTCAGCCAGCGCTATTGAAAATACGGACGGATCTTGGCGTATTTTTTGTCGCCGATTCCATTTACCTTTTTCAAATCGTCGGCGCTGCGAAACGGT
>Ga0114129_10006404_pt1 | contig 16694 bp, 13 predicted proteins | sample RhiMetdeltSRZDD1_FD_80071 | JGI IMG/M metagenome (GOLD analysis project Ga0114129, IMG submission 80071) | Populus rhizosphere microbial communities from Tennessee, USA - Rhizosphere MetaG P. deltoides SRZDD1 (version 2) (version 2) | ecosystem: Host-associated > Plants > Roots > Rhizosphere >... | reverse complement strand
CGGGGCTCTGCAACATCACCAAATGCTGCACCGATGTTTGCCCGGAGCACATCAAGATCACCGACAACGGGATCATCCCGCTCAAGGAGCGGGTGGTGGACCGCGCTTACGACCCGGTGATGAAGCTCGCCCGCACACTGTTCGGACGCCGGTAGCCCTCCCGGAGCAGTTGCCCCACCTCTATCGAGTGATTTCCAGCGGTCTTTCGTCCGGTAAGAGCGGATTCAGAGTCGCCGTCACCTGCGTCCGGAACGCGGGCACGTCTTTTTCGTAGAACGTGTTGAAGTCGACCAGAAAATTCGCCAGCCGTTTCTCCGCCTGACTGAGATATTCGAGCACGGTCGGAGACGGGCGTGACCAGGTCGACGTCAAAAACTCCTGGCTCTCCTGCAAATCGCCCAGAATATAGCGTTCTCCGGTAAACCCCTTCATGTCCCGGGGCCGTTGCAGCATCTTGCCCAGATCCTTGGCGCGCTTGTCTATTTTCTTGGCCGCGTCCAGCAACACATCCAAAGAATCCTTGGGGGCGTTCTTCGCGTCCGTCTCCACATCGCCTTTGGCCTTCTGGCGTTCCGTCTTGAGGGCTTGCGCTTTCTGCGTGATGTAGTCCAGGTCTTTTTGCGTGTTTTCGAGACGCTTGGCCGCGGTGTTCAGAGTTTCAAGCAGCTTTCCCGCACGCTCCTCGGCACTGTAGGCTGCCACCCGATCCTCGGCCGACAGCTCCATCCGGGGATCCGCTTTGACGACCACGTTTCCGGTGGCGGTTTGGTCCTTGAGCTTGAGCTCGACCTGGTACACGCCCGGCACCACCTCCAACCCCTCGCCACCCTCGTCTTCTTCCTCCGCGAACGGAGAGACCGGCCCCTTGAACGGATCCCGCCGGAGCGGCCACCCCACCCGGTTGAGTCCCCGTTTAACCGGTTTCTCGAAGCTGCGGACCTTCTTTCCGGTCGCATCGCTGATGGTGATCTTGACCTTGGTCTCCTTCCCATCCTTGCCTCCCGCCTGCGTCGAATCATCGGGGGCTGTTTTTTCGGAAGGAGCCACCTCGGTGCCCTTCTTCGCTTTTTCTTCTCGCGCTACCTTGTCGTCGGGATGGGGCAGCTTTGGATCGCTCGCCCAGAAGGTGATGAGCGCGCCGTAGGCGCGATTCTCACCTCGGTACTCGGTCGCGCCGAAGAATCGTCCGCCCGCGGTTTCCTTGACCAGGTACTGTTGGGCGGGCGGGATCGGGAAGAGATGAAGTTTCTCCGCCGTCACCTTGTCGTTCAGGCTGCGAAGCGGCGTGACGTCGTCGATGACGTAGACCGAACGGCCATGGGTTCCGAGCACAAGATCTCCGTCTCGCTGTTGGAACGCAATGTCCATGACCGAACAGGTGGGGAGGCCGGACTTGAGTTGCATCCAGCGCCGGCCACCGTCCTGGCTCGCAAAGAGACCAAACTCGGTTCCTAGAAAGAGGAGGTTCGGATCCACCGGATCCTCGAGGATGGATAAACAGTAGCCTTTGATCTCCGGGGTAACGAGACTCGTCCAGCTCTTTCCGTAATCGGTCACCCGAAACGCGTAGGGCGTTGTGTTGGAGCGCCGGTGATCGTCGAACACAACGAACGCGGTCCCCGCGTCGTAGGTCGAGGCATAAATGTGAGGCACCCACGTGTTGGCGGGCACGCCGCGCGCCCCTTTCTCGATGCTCGCCCAGGAGCCGCCGCTGTTCCGCGTCACATGAACACGGCCGTCATCCGTGCCCACCCAGATCACGCCCCGTTGCTTTGAACTTGGCGCCACCGAAATGATGGTCGTGTAGTTTTCCGCTCCCGAGTCATCGGGAGTGAGGCCGCCGCTCTTAGTTTGCTGTTGCCACCGCGGATTATCGCTGGTGAGATCACCGGAAATACGCGTCCACGTCTCCCCTCGATCGGTGGATTTGTGGAGGTACTGGCTTCCGTAATAAATCGTTTCGGTTTCGAATGGATCCAATGCAAACCCGGAATTCCAGTTGAACCGCAACGTGTCGCCCGCATCCGCCACCGGACGAATGGAGCGTCGTTCTCCCGTGTGTAGGTTCCAGCGGGTGAGATAGCCCTGCTGACTCATCGAGTATCCCTGCATGCTGTCCTTGGGATACGGCCGCGTATCGAAGCCGTCTCCGAAGTCCACTTCGTCCCAGTGATAGTTCCGAATCCCGCCGTTCTCCCAGACCGTGCTCGGTCCGCGCCAGCAGCCGTTATCCTGCAACCCCCCGTACACGTGATACGGCACGTCGTCATCCACGGCGATGTGATAGAACTGCGCCAGCGGCAGATTGCCCACGAACCGCCACGTGTCTCCCCGATCGAAGCTCATTCCCGCGCCGCCATCGTTACCTTCGAGGATCGTTCGTCCGTCCTCCGGATTGATCCACATGGCATGGTGGTCGGGATGTAACGCCGAAAACGGAATGAGAACGCGCCAGGTCTTCCCGCCGTCGTCGGTCACGCTCACCTGGGAATAAAGGCTGTACACGCGGTTCGGAAACTCGGGATCGACGCGGATCTGTGAATAATAAAAAGGACGATTGCCAAAACCGCGCTTGGCCCCCGTGTTCTTCCAGGTCACTCCGCCGTCGGTGGAGCGCAGAAACACGTTGTCCTTGGCCTCCACCAACGCATACACGATGCGCGGATCCGATGGCGCGACGGTAACGCCGATGCGACCGAGTTCTCCGGAAGGCAATCCGTCATCATCGGTGAGTCGTTTCCAGTTTTTTCCGCCGTCATAGGTAACGTAAAGACCCGAGCCCTTTCCCCCGGATTTGAAGGTCCAGGGCTGCCGCCTGAACTCGTACATGGCCGCGAAAAGTTTCTGGGGATTGGTGGGATCCATCTCCAGATCAGCGGCCCCGGTGGAGGCATTCACGTAGAGAATGCGTTGCCACGTCGCTCCCCCATCCACCGTCTTGTACACCCCGCGTTCCGGCGAATCGCCCCACAACTTCCCCATCACCGCGACGTAGGCCACGTTGGGATCGGTGGGATGCAAACGAATGCGAGAAATGCGCTCAGATTCCGGCAAACCCAGGTGCGACCACGTCCGGCCGGCATCGAGGCTCTTGTAGACGCCGTTTCCGATGGAAACGCTGTTGCGAACCGCGGCTTCGCCGGTGCCGGCCCAAAGAATGTCAGGATTCGAGCGATCGACGGCCAAGGCGCCGATCGAATGCACGGACTGGTCGTCGAAGATGGGGGCCCAGGTGAGTCCTCCGTCCACCGATTTCCAGATCCCGCCCGTGGCTGCGCCGACGTAAAACACGCGGGGGTCGGACGGAACGCCCTGTACGTCCGCAATACGACCGCTCATGCCGGCCGGCCCGATGGATCGCGCTTTGATGCCGGCCAGAAGCGAGGGATCGACGGCGCCGGCGCTGGGAGTCCAATTGGCGCAGAGAAGAAGGACGGCGAGGGTGAAAGCCCGTCTCACGAACATGGAACCTCCTGGCGACTGAAGGGGCAAAAACGGGGGGTAGAGTAGCGCAAGAAAGCGATTCGGTCTCTCCCGATCGATGTGGCACAATCATCCGGTCGAGTCGGCCGAAGGAGTTCCGCTGCAAGCGCACCCACGGCGATGGGCGTTCGCGCTCACGCTCTGCTTTATTTTCTTATGTCCAGTATGGGTCCTGGCTCATGTATCCCCATGGCCGGAGGGAACGATCGCCGGTGTGCGCGTACCCCCGGCCCTCCTGGACGTCATCGATCCCGGTGGTCACGACGTTGATCCCGGCGGCATTCGATGCTCCGATTGCCTCACCGCTTTCGTCAACGACGGGTATTGCCGCCCCTCTCACATCGGTTATGTGGATGGACGCGCCTACGTCTCGAGGTTGGCCTACCTTCTGGTCAAGGATGGCGTGCCGGTCAACCCGAAGGCCATTTCGTGTGCGCAATGTCGCGCGCACCTGAACGCTCCCGGCTGGTGCGATCAGTGCGGTCGCGGCCTGGTCGGTAACCTGGCCGTCTCTAGTCACTCGGACTTCAACGAAATCCTCATGGAACGAGAGCGACTCATGGAGGCGGTGCGGCTCGCCTCCCGTTGCGATCTTTGCGCGGTCGCGTTTTACGCGCGCGGGCGTTGCTCGAGATGCCATATCGATTACCGAGCTCCGGCCCTCTCCGCCGCCTCAACTCGTTAAGGAGACTTGGAACCATGTACCCACGCCTCTCCCAACCATGGATCGGGGTTCCGATCCTTCTTCTCTCGATCGTGGCCGCCCGGCCGGTTCTGGCCGCGTCCCACCAGTGGCGCTTCAACGAGCTCTTCACCAACGGCGACGGAACGATCCAGTTCGTCGAGATGCAGGAGTGCTGCGGGTTCACCATGGAAACGAATCTCTCTTCGAAGTGGATCCTGGCCGTGCACGCGAATCACAAGTACACGTTCCGTAGCAACCTCACCGGGAACACGGCCAACAAGTACTTGCTTCTCGCCACCCAGGGATTCGCGGACACTCCCGGAGCGCCGGCGCCGGACATCATCATTCCGAACGGTTTCCTGCCCACGGACGGCGATACGTTGGAGTACTGGCAGTATCCGGACGCCACTCGGGGTTTCGGCGTCTTGCCTATGGATGGGAAGACGGCGCTCGAAGTCGGGCCGGGTCCGGACGGTGTCTCCGATACGGATGACGACGTGTACGCGCCCGCCGTGAACTCGCCCACCAACTACTCCGGGGAAACGGGATCGATCGATTTGACCGTGCCGGTGCGCCCCATCACGTGGGGGGCGATCAAGGCTGGCGCGTGGGCGCAGCCGTAAACGGGCCTGGACCGGCCGGCGTGGCGATGCCGGGCGGCACGAGACCGCTCGGCACGCGATCGGGCACCGTGGTGAGATCGAGACCACTCGGGCCCGAAGCGAGAGGCGCGGTGGTCGTCTTCATGAACGCGACCAAGGCCGCCATCTCCCGTGCCGAGAGGCCCAGCGGCCGCACGAGCGTATCTCGCACGGCTCCATTGGCGGCCAGATCTGCTTCTGAGATGTCTTGCGGTCCCCGCCCTCCCCGATTATAGAAATCCACCACGGCGGCCAGGGTGGTCGCGCTCCCGCTATGAAAAAAAGGCGCGGTGAGCTCGACATTACGAATCGTCAACGTGCGGAACGCGAATTTCTGGTCCGCAAACTCGATCGGGTTGGCGTGGAAGCGTCCGAAATCATGACCCGCCCCGTCTTTTCCGGGAAAATTGGGGGCAATGCTCGCGTAATCGTCCCCGGCTCCCTGCACATGAAATGAGTAGTCGGAAAGCATCGGGCCTCGGTGACAGGACCCGCACAACGCCTTTCCGAAGAAGAGCTCGAACCCTTGCCGCTCGAGCGGCGTCAACGCGTGGGTTTCTCCGGATACGAAACGGTCATACCGTGACCCGGGTGTGACAAGCTGCCGCTCGAACGCGGCAATCGCCTTCGAGATGTGATCCATCGTGATGTCCGAAGGCTTGTTGATGAACCCCGGAAAGGCGTTCTCGAAACGATCCACGTATTCCGGAATGGCGCGGATGCGCTGGGTGAGGCTGTCCCGGATCGCTTCCGGAGGCAGCATCGCTCCGAGCGAATCCAGGAACGCATCCCCCGCCATCTCCTGGCGATCGGTGATGGGTTCTTGAGCCTGCACTTCCAGTCCGAGGGTCACCCGCCCATCCATGAACTGAAAGCTCTCCGAAACCGGATCGATGGAGTTGCGTCCGTTCATGGCCGTGTTGAGCACGGTGGGCGTGTTTCTCGGTTCCAGGCCTATCTCGCTCCCAGTGACCAGGGAAGGACTGGGAACGTTGCGGTCGGGTCCCAGGGCGGTCCCATTCAGGTGCCCACCGCCTACCCCGGCGCCGGCCCGCCTGGCATCGGCAAAAGCGAAGCGCGGCACGTGGCAGGTGCCGCAGGCCATGTCGTTTGCGCGATAACGGTAGGGATCCAGTCCCCGGGCGCTTTTCACCCAAGGCGCCGATTCTCCGCCGAGAATGGGATCGAAGAAAAGAAGCCGCCCCAGCTCGATGCGTTCGGCCTGGTAGGTGTTGTAGGGGGGGTAGGGAATGTTGGGAAGGGGCGCGAGCTGGAAGGCGTCGATGATGGCCTGATAATCCGGAGGGGGTGCGGAAGCATCCTGGCCGCAATTGGCGGCGAACACGACGAGCCCCAGAACCAGAAGCAATGTGGCGGGGCGTCCGAACACGTTAGTAGCTGCCTCGTCTACTTGTAGCGCTGCTTAAGATTGCCCCAGGTGATGATCTGGACCGGCACGAAGGTGCCCGCGGAGAACTTCTCGATCCGGTCGTTCTTGGCGTCGGCTACGAACACATTCTCGTTCGCGTCTACCGCGATCCCCCAGGGCAGATCCATCTGACCCGGTCCTGTCCCCGTCTCGCCGAAGGTCAAGATGAACTGATGGTCGGGGGTAAAGATCTGGATACGGTCATTACCCGAGTCGGCGACGTAGATATTGGCCGAGGGACCGATCGCAATCGCATAGGGGAGATCGAAGTAGCCCGGTCCGGTGCCATGCTCACCGAACCGTCCGAGAGAGACCCCCTCGCGGGTGAACATTTGGACACGGTGGTTCTTGGTGTCGGTCACGTACACGACGCCGTTGCGATCGATCACCACCGCGGTGGGAAGATCGAACTCCCCCGCCCGCGTTCCCAGGGATCCCCATTTCAAGAGGAAGGTCCCGTCGGCGGCGAACTTCTGGACCCGGTTGTTCCAGCTGTCGGCCACATAAAAGGACCCGTCTTCGTCCACCGCCACCCCGACCGGAAAATAGAACTCGCCGTCCGAGCTCCCAAAATGGCCCCAGTGAGCAATGAGGTTGCCGTTCCCATCGAATTTCTGAACCTGGTGATTGTCCGAGTCCCCGACGTATACGTAGCCGTGGGCGTCCACGGTGACCCCGGAGGGGATGTTGAAGTCGCCCGGATCCGGGCCCAACTGGCCCCAGGACATCAGGAACTCGCCCCTGTTGTCGAATTTCTGGATACGGTTATTTTCCGAATCGGTTACATAGAGTTGCCCGGCGCCGTCGAGCGCGATGTGGTAGGGCGCATTGAACTGGCTCACCGCGTTTCCAGAATCCCCCCAAACCGTTTCGAGCTTGGGAGCGGACTGGGCAAGGGCAATCGTGGGGAATAAGAGGGTAATAGCACATGCCAGCGTCATGGAGCGCAAGGGGAAAGCCTCCTAGAGCCGTGAACGGAACTATATGTCGAGGGGCGGGTTCGATCACTCGAACGATCGAGGGCTAGGGGTCGATCACTTAAACGATCGAGGGCAATTTCAATCTAGCAGACAGGGCAGCCTTCAGCAATATGATTCGAAGTTTCACCCCTCCCCTGTTCATTTGTTTTGAGAATGCTTATGATGCCTACCGCGCGGGATTCAAATCTAAAAGGAGTGTACTTGCGCCCACTTAAAATTGTAGTCATCGATCTGGTTACCAAAGCTCCAACTCGCGCACTATATGCCCGGATAATGAACGCCAACTTGGCCAGTATCATGCCCCAGGTGATCGCGCTCTGGTGCGAAGAGGAAGGCCACGAGGTCACCTTCATCTGTTACACGGGGTTCGAGGAGATCGCGGATCTCCTGCCCCAAGGGGTCGATCTCGTCTTCATCGGAGCCTTCAGCCAGTCGGCCCAGCTCGCCTACGCGATGAGCAACCGCTTTCGGAAAGAAGGCGCGCTCACCGTGCTGGGGGGGCCTCATGCCCGCTGTTACCCCCAGGACGCGCAAAAATACTTCGATTACGTGCTTGGCTTTACGGACAAACAAATCGTCCGGAACGTCCTCGAGGATATGACGCCCCACCGGCCGCTCGGTTGGCGCCTGTGCGCCGGCAAGCAGCCCGCCTCGTTACCGGGGGTGCGGGAGCGCTGGAAGTTCATCGAGCCGACCCTGGCCAAGGCCCCGCTTATCAAGATCGTTCCCATGCTGGGATCTCTCGGCTGTCCGTATACCTGCTCCTTCTGCATCGACGCCGCCGTCCCTTATCAGCCGTTGGAGTTCAAGGGCCTCCAGGAAGATCTGACCTTCCTGTTGCAGAAGCTCAAGCGCCCTCGAGTCGGCTGGCACGATCCCAACTTTGGCGTGCGGTTCAACGACTACATGGATACCATCGAAGCCGTGGTCCCCGAGGGGCGCATCGACTTCCTGGCCGAGAGCAGCTTGTCCCTTCTCGCCGAGCCCAATCTCAAGCGGCTCAAGCGCAATGGATTCAAGGCCATTCTGCCGGGCGTCGAGTCGTGGTACGAGCTAGGAAACAAATCCCGCACGGGGTCCAAGCAGGGGATCGACAAGGTGCGGCAGGTGGCCGACCACGTCAACATGATCCTGGACTACATTCCGTACGTCCAAACGAACTTCGTGCTTGGCCTGGACGTCGATCAAGGCGACGAACCCTTCGAGCTGACCAAGAAGTTCGTCGAGTTGAGTCCGGGTGCCTTCCCGGGCTATTCCCTCCTCTCCGCGTTCGGGCAGGCCGCGCGCCTCAACCTCGAGTATCAGAGCGCAGGCCGCGTCATCCCCTTTCCCTTCCATTTCCTCAACAACAATCAAGCCATGAACATTCGGCCCAAGCATTATTCCTGGCCGGATTTCTACGATCACGTGATTGACTTGACCAAGCACACGTTTTCCTGGAAAAACATGATGCACCGGCAACGCGCCACGCCATCCATGATTCCCAAATGGATGAACGTGGTCCGCGGGATCTCTTCGGAGGGGTTCGGCCGCATCAAATACTTTGGCACGGTGCGCCAACGCCTCGACACGGACCTCGAGTTCCGGCGATTCTTCGAACAGGAAAGCGATGTCGTACCACGGTTCTATGTGGACCGAGTGCGCCGGGAGCTGGGGCCGCTCTGGGAATGGTTGCCCGCGGGAGCCTTGGAGCATGATCCGAACGCGTATCTCAAGGAGGAAATGGAGCGAGAAACCCTGCGAGTCTCCGGCTAATCGAGTTCTCGCTCACTCGGGCTCTTTACGTTGAGTCGGTTCAGCACTCCGTTCGTCGCCCTCCAGCACCGGAATTTCCGCCTCCTGTGGTTTGGACAGCTCGTGTCCATCTCGGGGAGCATGATGCAAAACGCGGCCATCCTCTGGCACGTTTCGCTCTTGGTCGATCCCGCCCACAAAGGACTCGCGCTGGGGTTGGTGGGGCTGGTCAAGATCGTCCCCATCATCGCGTTCTCGCTGGTGAGCGGGGTCGTCGCGGATGCACTCGATCGGCGGCGCGTGTCGCTGGTCAGCAATATCCTCCTCATGGGGTCCGCTACCACGCTGGCCGTGCTGACCTTTCGAGGCCTTCATGTGTTGTGGCCGATTTATGCCCTGGCCGCCACCAGCGCGGCCCTGGCCGCTTTCGAAGGGCCGGCGCGCCAAGCGCTCGTTCCGAACCTGGTTCCTCACGAGCATTTCCCGAACGCGATCAGCCTCAACACGATCATGTTCCAGGCGGCCTCGGTGATCGGTCCCACCGCGGCGGGGCTCGTCATCGGCGAACTGGGCATGCCCTGGGCCTATGCCCTGAACGCGCTCTCGTTCCTGGCCGCGATCGGGGCCTTGCTCGCCATGCGGAACGTGTCGGCTCGCACTCCGGGAGAGACGGGCGAAGTCAGCGTCAAAGCCATACGCGAGGGCCTGCGGTTCGTCTTCAGTGCTCCCATTATTCGCTCGAGCATGTTGCTCGATTTCATCGCCACGTTCTTCGCCTCCGCCACCGTGCTTCTACCCATCTTCGCCCAGGACATCCTCAAGGTGGGCGCCCACGGGTATGGAATTCTCTACGCGGCGCCCTCGATCGGGGCCGTGGTGGCGAGTCTGCTCATGGTGCACGCGGTGGAGCGCATCGATCGCCGCGGCATCGTTCTCATCCGCTCCATTCTCATCTATGGGGTCGCCACGGTCGTGTTCGGTGTGTCGCGGAGTTTCTGGCTTACCTTCGGCGCTCTCGCGGTGAGCGGCGCCGCGGACACGGTGAGCACGGTTCTTCGCAACATCATCCGCCAGCTGGGCACTCCCGATCATCTTCGCGGGCGCATGACCAGCATCAACATGATCTTCTTCATGGGTGGGCCGCAGCTCGGTGAAATGGAAGCCGGTGCGGTGGCGAGTTGGCTCGGGGCACCGGCGTCGGTCGTCCTGGGTGGAGTCGCCTGTCTGGGCGCCACGTTCTGGGTCGCCCGGAAAACGCCGGCCCTCCTCCGCTATCGCCGCCGGGACGCCCTACCGCGGCCAAAAAACGGCGAAGGCCCCCGCGGTCACGAGCGCGAAGAGGAGCCCGTCGAGGACATCCTTCAGGACCGTTGACCAAGGCACGGCTTTCCATATCCCCGACCAGATCAAAGCGCCGGCGTAACCGAGCCAGGCGATCGTCGAAGCGACACGGAAGACTTGTATGGACTCGGTTTGGGGCGGGAGAGTGCGGCTCAAGAGATACGCAACCGTGAACGAGATGCCGAGCGAGAACAAGAACCACTGGATGAGGTGAGGTCCCATGTTCGGGCGCCCCCGACGCATCACGGTGATGATGGCGACCGGACCTTCCTCGAATTTTTTCTGGATCTCCGGGTCCTTCATCGCCTTCATGTCACAGGCGAACGGCATGAAGTATTGACCTCGTCCCAGAGACTGCGCCCCGAAGGCCGCTCGCGCGGCGTCTTCGTCCGGCAGCCGCAAGAAATCCTTCCGGTGATACGGCAAAAGCATGTGGACGATCGAGCTCACGATGAAAACCAATATGGCCGAGAGCACGATGGGAAGCCAGAGCGCGACAATCGAAACCATGAGCCATCCTCCTTCCAACCTGGCCAGATGCCGCCGCGGATAGGAATAGAGAACGGCTGAACCCTGGACGGCGGGGGGATCTTGTTCGGTCCCCCTCGGGAAGTCAACGTCAGCGAGGCGTCGCGTCGGGGAGGCCGCCGTCCACAGGAAGGGTTGCGCCGGTGGTGGGGGTTTGATTCGTGGCGAAGAACACCACGGCCCGACCTACGTCCTCCCCGGTGACACGGGCCTTGAGCAAGTTGCGGCGGCGATAGAATTCGGGAAGCTCGCCTGGATCGACTCCGTGGGCATGGGCCCGTTCGGGCCCGATTTTTTGCCATAACCCCGAGGGGCGCGACTCGTCTCCGAACACGGCGTCGACGGCAATCATGTTTACCCGCACTCCCATGTCCGCCCATTCGAGCGATGCAATCCGAGCGAGCTGATGCTCTCCTGCTTTGCTCGCCGAATAGGCGCCGAAGCGGGCGCCCGGAGCAAACACGTTCTTGCTGGAGATGAGGACGACGTTGCCGCCCAAACCTTGGCGTCGAAAAATGTGCCCCGCTTCGTGCAGGAGGGACATCGTGCCGATCAAATTGACTTCGAGCACGCGCCGGAATCCCGCGAGATCCATGTCTTCGAGCTTGAGTCCGAGGGCGATTCCCGCACACGGAACCAAAAGATCGAGACCGCCCAATTGCGCGCAGGTCGTGCGGAGAAGGCGCGATGCGGTCTCGGGTTCCGTCAGATCGCCGGCCAATCCCACCACGTGCCCGCTCCGATCCGGATCCAGCTCCGCGACCGCGGCCTCTACGCGTTCCTCATCGATATCGGACAGGACCACCGCCGCGCCAGCACGCTGGAGCACCTTGGCCACCGCAAAACCGATCGCTCCCGCGCCGCCGGTCACGACGGCAACCTGCCCGCCGAGCGGAGCATTCTTCGTCTTGCCGAGCTTGGCTTGCTCGAGGCTCCAGTATTCGACATCGAAGAGATCTTGCTCGGGCAGCGCCTCGTAGCGTCCCACCGTGGTCGCGGCCTCCTTGGCGCGAAGCGTGTGCTCGGCAATGTCCGCCGCCATTTTGGCGTCGGCCTTGGAGCGACCCCAGGCGAAGATCCCCTGCCCCGGGACCCAAACCACTCGAGGCAAACCGTCGAGTTTTTCGAGGGGTCGCCCGGCCTGGGCGGCATGCTCGGTGAAATAACGATCGTAGTCGGCGGCGTGACGGTCGACAGCCACCCGAGCATCGTCCCCCGGCCGCCAGACCATGGGCCGAGGTTTCGTGCGAAGAACGTGATCCGGGGTGAGCGGTCCCGATCGCGCAAGTTCCTCGAGATCGGGCCGGGAGAGGAGGCGAAGCAAGTCCTCGGCATCCCGGTGCTCGAGCACCATCCGAGGCCCCTGGGCGCCGATCGCTCCCCGCAACTGTGCCGCGGTCTCTGCGACCGCATCCTGGCCGGCCCGAGATACGGCGATCTGTGTCCGCGGCCGCGCGCGGTTGGCCGCCACCCGTCCCGCCCGATCCACCGCTTCGATCATGCGCTCGTAGGATTCGCGCGCATCGCTGGAAAATGTGAAGAGTCCGTGGTTCACGAGTACCAACCCGGGCATCTTGGGGTCGCGTTCGTACGCTTCCGCGGCCAGTTTGGCGAGCTTGAACCCGGGCATCACATAAGGAACCACGCCCCATCCCGGAAACGCTTCCGCGATCAAGGCTCCGGCCAAATCGGGGGGCTGGTGGGTCAACACCAACGCCGCGTCCGCATGGGTGTGGTCCACGAACGTGTGCGGAAGAAATGCGTGAAGGAGCGTTTCCACGGAGGGATTAGGGGCGCTGGCATCGAACAAATGCGTGCGAAGCTCGTTCACCATTTGCTCGTCCGACAGAGCATCGAGAGCCCGAAGCCGTCGCAAATAGGCGAGATCCAAGGCCGGAAATCCCTCGGGCTCGATGGATCCGAGATCGCTGCCGCTTCCCTTGACCCAGATCGATGCGACATCGTCTCCGATTAGAGTGCGGTACGTTCCCTTGACCGATGTGTTCCCGCCTCCGTGGAGCACCAGACCGGGATCGCTACCCAGAAGGCGAGAGGTATAGACCCGAAGCGCGAGCCGCTCTCCCCACTTGGGCGCGAATGCGTCCAGACACGCGGCAAGCTCGCGATCATTCCACCTGCTTGGCAATGGAGTCTCCCCTCACAGATATCATGTCCCCCGGAGCCACCTCGCTCCGCAAAACGACCGGATTGTAGCCCCGCCACCCTAGCCCGGATATACGTCGATTGGGCGGTTTCACCCACTGTGACCCATCCCCAGAAGCGCGCCTGGCCACGCTGTTTCCCCCGCTAATCACATCGCGACTTCTTGCCGTAAACCGGTTCGGGAACACCGGCGTCCGCGGCGATCCCCTGACTGACCATTGGTTGGATCCCCGTCAGAACCGTCTTTGGTTGTCGCGTCAAAGGAGTCGTTTGTGAACGGAGAGCGTCTCATCAACGTGGTGGTTGTCGATCGGGACGGCAATTCCCGAGAATCGATCAAGGCCTCGCTGACCCAAATGGGCATCAGGGTTTCTGGAGAGTCCGAGAATCTCGCCTCGGGCGTGGGCCTCATCAAGGGACTCTGCCCGGACATTCTGGTCCTGGAGCTGCCCAGTCGCCCCGAGCCCACTCTGGAGCTCATTCACCGGCTCAAGAACGATCTTCCCGACATGGGCATCATATTGACGTCGCAGGATGCCTCACCCGATCTCATTCTTCGTTCCATGCGCGTGGGGGCACAGGAATTCCTCCCCCGCCCCGTGAACATTCCGGAACTGGCCGAGGCGGTGCGCCGGCTGGCCGGTCGCGCTCAAAGTTCACGGTCGGAACGCACTCCGGGGAAGATCATCAGCGTGTTCTCGAACAAGGGCGGCGTGGGCGTGACCTCCATTGCCACCAATCTCGCGGTCAGCTTCGCCAAGAACGCCAAGATGACCACGGCCCTGGTGGATCTCAATATGCAGATGGCCGAAGTCGGATTGCACCTGGATATCACGCCGACCTACACCATCGCCGACGCTCTCGGAACGGGGAACCTCGATGAGTCGCGGCTCAAGGGGCTTTTGACCGCGCACAACTCGGGGGTTCAGCTCCTGTCTACGCCCGAGGATCCGGTGGAAGGCGAGATGATCTCGCCGGGTCTACTCCTCGAGGTGTTCATTCTTCTGCGCGGCATGTTCGACGTGGTCATCGTTGACGCGGGGCATACGTTCGATAGCCGCGTCCTGGAAGTGCTGGGGCTGGCGGATACGATTCTCGTCATTGCCGGCCTGGATGTGCCCACAGTCCGCAACACGCGCCGATGCCTCGGGCTCTTCGCGCAGCTTGGCTACACCCAAGACAAGGTACGGCTCGTCCTCAACCGTGATACGAAGAAGAGCAAGGTCACGCCGGAAGATCTCGAGGAAACGGCGGGATGCCCGGTCTTTTGGCAGTTGCCGAGCGATTACAAGTCGCTGATCGACGCCATCGACTCCGGGGTGCCGGCGATTCTGCAGAATCCCAAATCGAAAATCGCCAAGAGCATCGAGGATCTCACCTACGAGCTCTGCCGGCTGTTGAGCGAGGAAGCGCCGGCTCAACCTGCGGTGGCGGAGGAGGCGACCGGCACCGGTCGCCGGATGGTCAAGCTCCCCTACTTCAATCGCTGATGGCCGTCGGAACCGGACGGGGGCTCGACCACTTCGGTGCGGACCGGCTCGACATCGGTGTCTTTCCCAACCGGTTCGAGTTGATGCGCGAAGACCAGAAAGCGTTCTGGCGCGTGCCCGATGAATCCGAAGGGATAACAGGTGATCAGGGTCAAGCCTCGGGACGCCGACGAAGTGAGATGCACGTCTTCCGGCTTCGTCACCCGCGTTGAATCGATGAGATAGGCAAACGTGGCTCGCGGGGTGGTGACGGTGACGGTGTCGCCATCCTCGACCTTACCCAGCCCCCGAAAGTGTCGATCGCGATGGGCGGCCAAGGCGACCGTTCCTCGCTCTCCGAAGCGAGCCGTGCCCACGACCCGCCCCACCGCTTTGCTCAGTTCCTCTTCCCACGCGCCTTCCACGACCAGGGCGGAAATGCCCGCGCGTTGAATTTCGATGCGTCCGAGCAACGCCCCCGGAGTCAGATCCACCGTGTCCGCCGCGGACGGGGACGTTTTTTCGCGAGCGATGGCCGCTTCGAGATCGCGGCCTCCGACCTCTTCGAAGATGGCACTCTTCAGTTGAGCGTACGCAAAGACACCGACAAACGAGATCCCGATCGCAAAGAGCGAGATCTCGAGTATCCCCAAAATAGCTGACCCGTGCCCCCCTCGGGGCACGGGTGAACGGCTAGCTTTCATGTATCGAAAACGAGACCTTAGCCTTGAGCCACCCGCCAGCGACGGAAGGCCAGGGCGCCCGCAAGACCGAAGAGACCCACGAGAGCGTAGGCCCAGATCGGGCTGGCGGTATTTGCGTACTGGTCATTCGTCGATGTGGTCGTTGATGTGGTCGTTGTGGTCGAAGACGTCGGCGACGGGGTTTCCGTGTTCGACGGCGTCGAATTATACGTCGTCGTAGAGGTCGTGGTCCCGGTGGACGAGCGGATCGAGGACACGACCGTGGTCTGATCCCCGGTGTCACCGACGTTCACTTCTACCATGGCACCCGTACGAACATCCGTGGGAACCGTAACGCCGGTCCCGAGAGTGAAGTGCTGCTCCTGTCCGTCGGTGGTACGGATGACCAGCATGCCTCCGTCCATCGACACGACCGTCCCAGTGACCGTCTTGGCGAAGGCAGAGGTCAGGCCGAAGCCGAGACCTACGACCACGAGCAAAGCGCTGACCAGTATCAGCCGCGTCACACTTTTCATGATGACTACTCTCCTCCTTCTAAAAATCAATTCCAGCCTCGGATACCGCGCCAGAGGCGCTGCAAGCTAGAAAAGCAATGGCCGTGCCAGGGTCAGGTATGGGACCGACTTCGTATTAAGCCATCCAGGACAATCGGTTAGCGAGTTTCGATCCTTGGCCTCGGATTGTATGAGGACCCCATAAAATGGCCCTCGAGTCGTTGGTGTCCGCTTGTACACATTTGGGGTGGCCACGCGGCCACCCGAAAACCCTCGTTTGCGAGATCCCCCCACGAGACGGTTACACCTTCCTTGCCTGGGAACACGATCTACGTGTAGTTGGACGCACCGGCATGGGCCTTGCATTTCGTACCGGCATGGGTCAGACGGGACTCTTAAATTGGAGGAACAACAATGCTGTCGTGGGCACTTTTCTTCTTCATTCTTGCGATCGTAGCCGCGCTGTTCGGATTCATCGGCATCGCCGGCGCTTCGTTCGCCATCGCAAAGGTTCTCTTCTTCGTGTTCTTGATTCTGTTCTTGTTCAGCCTGCTGGCTGGACTGGCCCGGCGCTCCTCGGGTATTTAGCCCGCGCAGTGTCGTGGGAATTAATCGAAGGACGTAGGCAGGTCGCCGTCAGTGTTAATGATCGAGAATTAAAATTTGGGCGACTATTAAAAATCAGGGTTTGCGACGACCTGCCTACGGTCGGTTTTTTGGGTGGCGGCCTCATCCGGGCTCGCGGGGGAAGTGTAAGGAGGTAATCATGAGGCGCATTCCTTTCCTCGCTCTCTTGGGATCCGTAGGACTTTTCCTGGTCGCTTGCGCGGGACACCCGACGACCACGGAACACATGGTGTATTACCCCGTGGCGCACGTGTACGTCATGGAATCGTACCCGGGCGTTTATTACCATGAGGGCTATCGCGATTCCTATTACCGCATTCAGGAAAAGGGATGGGAAGAGGCCCGCACCCCGATCGGTCCCTGGCGTCCGGTCAAGAAGCATCGTCTTCCTCCGGGTCTTCGCAAGACCCAGATCG
>Ga0114129_10006403_pt1 | contig 16695 bp, 18 predicted proteins | sample RhiMetdeltSRZDD1_FD_80071 | JGI IMG/M metagenome (GOLD analysis project Ga0114129, IMG submission 80071) | Populus rhizosphere microbial communities from Tennessee, USA - Rhizosphere MetaG P. deltoides SRZDD1 (version 2) (version 2) | ecosystem: Host-associated > Plants > Roots > Rhizosphere >... | reverse complement strand
CGAAGCCCGAGCACGTCGAGGTCGAACGAGCCCGCCTTGCGCGCGCACCGCTGGTCATCGCGGTTGTGAGCCGCGCCGCGCCGCACGTGAAGATTCCGGAATGGGAGCAGGTGTTGTCCGCCGGCGCCGCCGCGATGAGCCTCGTGCTCGCGGCTCACGCCCTCGGCTACGCCGCCAACTGGATCACCGAGTGGTACGCCTACGACCGCGGCGTCCTCGCCGCGCTCGGCGTCAACGACAACGAGCGCATCGCGGGCTTCGTCCATATCGGGCGGCCGAGCGGACCGCCCGAAGACCGGCCCCGGCCGCCGCTCAACGAGATTGCGACCCGCTTCACCCGCCGATAGGCGCGCATGCCCGCGCTGCCGCAGCCCTCCAGGTCAGCATGTTCTACGAGACGGCAAAGAACAATCACGGCCTCCCGCGCGATCCGTTCAAGGCGATCGTTGCGCCGCGGCCGATCGGGTGGATCACGTCGATGAGTTCGAACGGCGCGATCAATCTCGCGCCCTATTCATTCTTCAACGCCGTCTCCGACGCTCCGCCGATCGTGCTGTTCTCCAGTGAAGGTCCCAAGGATTCGCTGGTCTTCGTGGAAGAAACCAAGGAATTCGTCTGCAACCTCGCCACCTTCGACCTGCGCGCCGCCGTGGTCGAAACCTCGGCGCAATTTCCGCGCGGCGTGAACGAGATGGAGCAATCGGGCCTCGCCCCCGCTCCCTGTCGGCTGGTCCGCCCGCCGCGCGTCGCCGCCTCGCCCTGCGCGCTCGAATGCAGGCTGCTGCAGATCATCGACCTCAAGGATCTGGACGGGAAACCGGCCGACCGCTTCGTCGTGCTGGGACAAGTGGTGGGCATCCACATCGATGAGCGGTTCATCAAGGACGGCCGGCTCGACACCGCCGCGCTGCAGCCGCTCGCGCGTTGCGGCTACGCGGACTATGCGGTCGTCGACAAGGTGTTCGCGATCGCCCGGCCCACCATAGTCCGCAGGACGGCCGCCGAATAATAGGCCAGCCCCGCTGCGCTGGGGCCCGCCGCCTAGCGGCGTCGGTCAACGAGCGTCTGGTTTCCGCCTTCAGGCCGATTGGATGTAATCGCGCAGCGCAGCGGATTCGTGCTCGATCTCCTGCAGCCGATGTTTGACCACGTCGCCGATCGACACCACCCCGATGACTTGTTCGTCCTCGATCACCGGCAAATGGCGGAACTTGCCCGTGGTCATGCGTTCCATCAGAACGCCGACGCTATCCGACTGACTGCAGGTGATGACCTTTCGCGTCATCACCTGGGCGAGCGGTTGCGACAGTACACTGGCGCCGCGCTCGGCCAGCACCCGCACGATATCGCGCTCGGACAAGATGCCGATGACCCGACGATCCGGGCCCAGCACCAACAGGGCGCCGATCTTGTGCTCGGCAAGTGTCTTGACAGCGGTGTCGAGCGTCGCCGTGGGCTCGATCGAAATGACCTCACCACCCTTCGCGGACAGAATGGACTTCACGATCATGGGTCGCCTCCTTGACCGGCATTGCTCCAGCGCGGAGTGCCGGACAACCTTGATGGCTTCGATGTCCCGCGTTCTGTCGCGGTGGCTGCGCATGCGACCCGTGCACGAGTGCACTCACTTGTGCATCGCAAGAGCAGGCGGCTCGGCATTGTCATGTCGCAATCGACCGCGACCGAGCACGGCGCTGAAATCAGTGTAAGACGATCGGTTGCCATCGCCAACCCCGAAAGGTGCGCATTGTGCGCATGCGGGGGTAGCAGCGGCGCGGGTTAATGAGCACCGGACGTCGGGCCCGGACCTTCGTCACCGTCGTGCGCGGTCGCCATGGGAACCGGGTCGAACATCGCGAACGCAACAAGACCCGCCACGAATCCACCGATGTGGGCCTGCCAGGCGATCGCCTGATCGACGCTGCCGACGCCGATGGAAAACACGCCGAACAGGATGTTGACGCCAAACCATACCAGCAGGAATGCGAGCACGCGCGGATCGCGAAGGCTCGCGGCAAGCGGCGCCGCCGGCACCCGACACGCCGCCTCGCGATCGCGCCACATCCCCAGCGGGCCTCCGCGCTGGAACGCAAACCGCATCGCCGCCGCCATGGCGCCTGAGATCGCCGCCGAGGCGCCCACCATGGGGAGGAGTTCGCCGAAATGCGTCACGAGATGCACGGTGGCGCCGGCGGCGGCGGTCGCGGCCATGAATGCCGAGAATCGCAGCGGGCCGAATCTTTCCGCCACCGGTGACCCGAACGCCAAGAACCACACGGCGTTGAAGGTCAGATGGCTGAGATCGGCGTGGATGAACGCGTAGGTCACAAATGTCCAGACGTCGGCCGCCCAGCCTCCCGGCCAGACGATATCGGGCAGCACGCTGGCGTCGTAGCGCGCTGGTATGAAAGCAAACAGCAGCAGAAACTCCGTCGTCTGCGCCTGCGTCAGCACATATGTGAGCAGCACATGAACGAGCGCGAGCACGACGAGCAACGCGACCACGATCGCGGGCACGTTGAGCATTCGTTCCCGGCGCGGCTCATCGAGCATGGTGCGGTGATCTGGTTGAGACGATCTGGCGAGGAGGGATCGGAGCGGCCTGTCGCGTTCACATAGGCTGCCGCGCGCATCCGGGCAAGCGACCAGCTTCACGCCGGCGCCATAATCCGTACCAGCGTCCCTTTTCCCGGTAGGGTCACCGCCGGGTAAACGTAGCGAACGCGCCGGCCGAGCATACCGGCGTCGGATTTCCACCTCCGCCGCCCCCATTGCGGCCTGCACGCGGCCGGCAAGCGCGTGCGCCAGCGTTAACGGTGGCACGGCACCGACGTGGGGGAGGCATCCAAAGGGCAGCCCGGAGGGTTAATGCCGGAATTTGATTCAAATTGTAGTAGTTCGGATTTTAGCTAAATGCGCCTCGAATGATCATAGTATTCGCCGTGCTGTTTACTTGCCTTGTCCTCAAAATGACTTTGCGAGATTAGCGGCGGTTCAAATCGTTTGTGTGAAATGTGGCTGCAAGAACAGGGAGCGGCCACAAAATGAAATTGAACCTTACCCACATTCTCCGAGTTGCATGCGCGGCGGGCGCGCTGACGGCGACACTGGCGGTGGTGACCCCGGCCAGTGCCGCGAGCGATCGCGCGCTGTTCATCTCGCTCGGCTCGTCGGCCCGCGCGCCGGTCGGCTGGACTGAATTCTGTGCCGAACACGCGCCGGAATGCGAGACCAAGTCCGCCGAGGCGCGCGACGTCCTGCTGACGGCGAAAGCCTGGAAGGATCTCGTGCGGATCAACGATTGGGTCAACGACAAGATCAAGCCTGTCACCGATCTCGAGCATTGGGGCGTGGCCGAGCGCTGGAATTATCCCGACGACGGCTATGGCGATTGCGAGGATTACGTCCTGCTCAAGCGCAAGATGCTGATGCAGGCCGGATGGCCGCGGCAAGCCTTGCTCATCACCGTCGTACGCGACAAGCAAGGCGACGGGCATGCGGTCCTCACCGTGAAGACCGACAAGGGCGAGTTCGTTCTCGACAATCAGAATGAGCAGGTCGTGCTGTGGTCGGAAACCGGCTACCGGTTCGTGAAGAGGCAGTCGCAAACCGACCCGAACGCATGGATCGCGCTCGGCGACACGCGCCCGGCAGCGGCTACCGCCACATCGCGCTGAGCATCAAGACGGATGGCGGATCATCGGCTGTCCGTCTCCTGTCGTCCCCTTCGCTCACCCGACCCGCCTGAGCCCCTTTGCATACTGCTGCCAGCGGCGCACGTAGATGTCGGCGCCGCGGGCGATCGCCTCCCGCGCCTTGTCGTCGAGCGTGCGGACCGCCCGCGCGGGCGCCCCGACGATCAGTGAATTGTCGGCGAACTCCTTGCCCTCCGTCACCAACGCCCCGGCGCCAATGAGGCAATTGCGTCCGATTCTGGCGCCGTTGAGCACGATGGCGCCCATGCCGATCAGACTGTTCGATGCAACGCTGCAGCCGTGCAGAACCACGTTGTGGCCGATGACGCAATCATCGCCGATGGTGATGGGAAAGCCGGGGTCGGTGTGCAGCGTCGCATTGTCCTGGATTTGCGAGCGATGACCGAGCTCGATCCACTCGTTGTCCCCGCGCAGTACCGAGCCGAACCAAACACTGGCGTCGGTCTTGAGCCGCACGCGCCCGATCACCACAGCGTTTTCGGCAATCCAGTAACGACCGTCGGCGGGAAGGTCCGGCGCCGCACCGTCAAGTTCGAAGATCGCCATTCACCCTCCTCCCCGCGCCCGCTTCAGGTCGATGAATAGCGGGCTCCCGCGACGACCGAGCTGGTTTCGGCCAAGGTTGGACCTGCGGCCATCCATGCTTGAGGGCGCCGCTATAGAAAGCGCGCAAAGCCAACGACTTGGGGCGCGACCTTGCCATGGCGCGCTAGGCTTGACGAGGTGGATTTCGCGCGCCCGCGGGGCGCGTTCAGCCGGCCGAAATGCCGAACGCCCGCAGCCCCATCAACACCACCGTGGTCGAGACCAAGCTCCAGCAACCGGCGGCCGCAAAAGCGATCGCAAGCGCCAAGAAAAAGCGTTTTACTGACAAGACACCACCCCCTCATATCCCCGTCCGATCTTTGGCAGGATGCAGGGCGGCGCGCCACAACATCCTTAACTAAGGGTTAATTCCGCCGGCAGCCCCCCATGATGGGCGGCAGAACGCGGACAGTTTCATTGCCGCCGCCTGATTCCCGCCACGACCCTATGCGCTCTGATTCCCGCCGCCCGGTCCTGACTTCTGCTCAACCTTCACACATACTGGCGATTGATTCGCAGGGCTGAACACGATGACCGCCGCTCGGCTAACCGGAACGCGCCGCCCGCGACCCTCGCGGCCACGGCGCGGCAGTCATCGGCTGCTGTGGTTGCCTCTCATCGTGTTCGCGGCGGTTGCAGCGATTGCGATCATTTATGTCGTCTATGTGCTGTGGCCGCGGTGGCCGGGACCGCCAGCCGGCGCCGATGCGCCGGCGCTGCCGATCACGATCGGCGGCATCACCTTCAATGTGCCTCCAGCTGCCATCCGTGTGCCGGTGCAGCGACGTCCAGGCGCGCAGGAGCGTCTGGACCTCGCGTTCCTGTGGCCCTCGCTCGAGCCGCCAGATGCGAACGCAAAGCCGCAGCCGGCATCCGCCGCGGCAGCAGCGCCAGCGCCGACCATGGGACGCGTGTTCATGACCATCTCGGCCGCGGGCCACACGCTGGCGCCGGCCGAGCGCGTGGCGAGCATCTATTCGCGTTATGCCGCTGCCGAGGCCGCGCTGGGTCCGGGCGGACTGGCCGTGCTGGCGTTTCGCGATGGGACGCCCTATCAGGGCGAGGATCTGATCTACGACGCCACCGGGCCGGGCTTTGTGGTGCGGTGCAGCCGCGGGGCCGGCGGCCCAACCCCCGGCATCTGCCTGTACGAGCAGCGGATCGAAACCGCCGATGTGGTGGTCCGCTTCCCGCGTGATTGGCTCGACGATTGGCGCAGCGTCGCCGGCACCATCGATCGCCTGGTCGCACGTCTGCGGCCGTCGCACGGGTGACGGTGGGCGAAAATCCCGCCTTTTGCCGTGCTATCCTTTAAGCAGTCCGGGCTCGTCCAAATCGAGGGCGAGGATCGGCAGCTCGAAATACGACGAGCGGGCATCCTTTTCGTCGAAGAACAAAACGCCAATATACTCCTCGCCCACATAGACCTCGGCGGAGTCCTTTTTCTTGAGCCGCGGCACCACGCGGATGCGCTCGTTGTCGAACTTGCGCTTGAGGTAGGCGTCAAGCTTCTTGATATCGGGGGCCGTGGTGGTGGCATCGCCCAAGGTGATTTTCACCTCGAAATTGTAGGATCGCTCGTCGTCCTCTTCGTCTTCGTCGAGAACGAGGGTTCCGATTGCCTCCTCACCGACGAATACATCGGCCGAATCACTCTTCTTCGGCACGACGCGAATGCGCGGATTGCCGAACAATCGTTTGAGATAAGCGTCGAGCTTCCTGATTTCCTGCACGTCCACCAGTTGCGCTCCCCTCTGTTCAAATATCCTCGTCTTGGAAGAGATGATCCATCGCCCGCGACGGTTCGGGACAGCCGGCCTCGCCGATGACCCTCGCCGGGACGCCGGCCACCGTCGTGTTGTGCGGCACCGATTTGAGCACGACCGAGCCTGCGGCGATCCGGGCGCAGTGACCGATCTCGATATTGCCGAGGATTTTGGCGCCGGCACCGATCAACACGCCGCGGCGAATTTTCGGATGACGGTCCCCGGCCTCCTTGCCGGTGCCGCCGAGCGTCACCTCCTGCAGGATCGACACGTCATCTTCGATCACCGCGGTCTCGCCAACCACGAGGCCGGTGGCATGATCGAGGAAGATACCGCGCCCGATGCTCACCGCGGGATTGATGTCGGTCTGGAACACCGCCGACGAGTGGCTCTGCAGATAATAGGCAAAGTCCTTGCGGCCCCTGCCCCATAGCCAATGGGCGAGGCGATGGGTCTGGATCGCATGGAAGCCCTTGAAATACAGCACCGGCTCGAGAAACCGGTTGGTGGCAGGATCGCGGTCGAGCGTCGCCACGATATCGGCGCGGAACGCGTCGCCGATCGCCGGTTCATGTTCGAGCGCGTCGGCGTAAGCTTGGCGGATCAACTCGGCGGACACTTGCGGACTATCGAGACGCTCGGCAACGCGGTGAACGACAGCCGCCTCCAGCGTGTCGTGGTGCAAGATGGTCGAATAGATGAAGGTCGCAAGCTCGGGCTCGCGCCGCGCGATCTCCTCGGCCTCGCGACGGATGCGCGCCCATACCGGGTCCACCTTCTCCAGTCCGCCGGCTCGCACATGATGCTGGGCCATGACCATCTCCGTCTTTCGTATCCGCAAGCTTAGCACACCCAACCCGGCGATGGACCATACCACTTCACGGGAAGGTGTTGGCAGCCATCAAAACGAAGAGCCCGCCGGTATGGCGGGCTCCGATCAGCTTGCTGGTCAATGGCCCGAACGTGACGTAGTCACCGTATTTTCATACGCGCGCAAGCAAGTCGCACGCATATATCTTTAAGGCGCGCACTCCAATCCCTGGATTACGACTCGCGCTCGCTTCCGGCTGGCGCTCCGGCACAAGACGCAACGCCCAGTGCCCACGACCACATCGCGATATAAAAAAGAATCGGCATGACACCATTTCCTTTCAGGCTCAAATACAGCAATAGAACTTTTTCGAGCGACGCTGGTTCGCGCCCGCGCCGCCTGCCGGCCTGGAATTTTTTTGCGTTCTCGTTGGAACTTTGCTCTCGCTGGCATTGTGCGGCGGGGAGAGCGCCTCACGGCGACGCCGCCAGGAAGTCCAGCACGGCCTGCTTGAACACTTTGTCCCCCACCGCGAGCATGTGGTCCCGCCCCGGCACATCGAGCGCCCGCCCCGCCGGGAGCAAATCCGCGAGCTCCTGCGCGGAGCCCGCAACCGTATCCTTGGTGCCGACTGCCACCAGCACCGGCGCGCCGATCGCCGCGACCTGCTCGCGCGTCAGAGTCTGGCGCGAACCGCGAATGCACGCCGCGAGCGCCATCAGATCGGACTTGGTCTGCTCGGCGAAGGTGCGGAACGTGCGTCCCATAGGATCGTGAACATCCGCGAGCGACGGCGCCTCGAGCGCCGCGGCGATGCTCTCGGGCAGTCCCACCCCATCGACCAGGTGCATCCCTAAGCCGCCGAATACGACCCGGTTCAGGCGTTGCGGATGGGCGAGCGCAAAGAACGCGGCAATGCGCGCGCCCATGGAATAACCCATCACATCGGCGCGGCCGAGATCGAGATGATCGAGCAGCGCCCGCACGTCCTCGGCCATCCGGGCGCTATGATACGCGGCCGGGTCGCGGAGCTTGCTCGAGCTTCCGTGCCCGCGATTATCGAGGGCGATGACACGCCGGCCTGCTCCGGTAAGCGTCGCCACCCAGCCGGGATAGACCCAGTTGACTTGCGCGGTCGATGCAAACCCGTGCACAAGCACGATCGGCGCCCCCTCCCCTTCATCGAGAAACGCGATCTCGACGCCGTCGTGAGCAAAGCGCTGCATGTGTTCCGCCGGCAAGGCTGATTGCTGGGCTGGTGAAGGAGGGCGCCGGCGGACTATCAATTCCTGCCGCGACCGCCGGCAGCACGTGGGAATGGTATGGCGCCGCCCGCGACGGCGTCGACGGGCGCGCCGTCACCTGTCGATGCCAAGTGCGGCCGCAGGTTCGGCGGCCAATCCGGAACCAAGGTCGGCGCGGGAAAGGCGATGACGCCGGGCTCCTGTGCCGCCGTCGCCGCCGCATCCTGCTCACGCGCGGACCGAGCCGCCTGCTCGCGCGCCAGACCACGGCGCATCCGCCGCCGCCGGCGGCGTAGGCAATAGCGCTCGGTGGCACGTTCGGTCACCCTTTTGAGCGCCGATACCAGACCGAAGGCCGTGACCAGGGCCCACAACATCCAATTCGCAAGATTGAATGCGCCAACGGTGAGCACGATGGCACTGCGGCCTGCAAGCTTGAGGATCGCACGGGTCTTGCCGCCCTTGGTGGCGGCGAGACGTGCGATCCGCGACATGTCGCGCGGTCCATCGGCGAGCTTCAGTCCATCGAGCGCCGCTTGCGTCCCGGCCTTGGTCTGGACGCGGCCCACATCGCCGACAAGACGCACCAGGTCCCGCGCCTTTTCGACCTTGACCGCCTCGCGCGCGGCGCGCACCGCGGCGGCGGGCTGGGTAATGCTGGCGCTCCGGATGGCGTTCCGCAGCGACGCCCAGTCGATCACCTCGCGCACCGACCGATTGATCCAGGCGGCCATCCGGCCGCCAATCCGGCCGGTCTTGCGCGCGGCCTTGATCACCGTCATCCCCACCCGCGCCGGCGCCGCCACGCCAAGCGTGGCATAGGTCCCGGCGGTGATCGCCAGGCCGACGCAGGCCAAGCCGAGGATCAGTTCGTCCGCCTGTTGACCGCTGGCCAGCCGTGTCCCCTCCCGCAACGCATCGCGGATGTCGCCGAAGACGAACAAATCTCCCACGGCCGTTCCCGCCAGTCCGGACAGATCCTCTGGCTCGCCGGTGATGAGGCCGCGGGTGAAGCTCTCCGCCGAGCGCATGGCGGTGGCGGCACCGGCGTTCGCCACTTCGACCTTGGCCGCCAGCGCGCTCTCGACCGGCACGCTCCGATCGCGAGCGAGCTCGAGAAAACTATTGGCGAGGTCGGCATCATTGGCCGCGAGCGCTTCCTCGATCTCGCGCGCGGCGACCGTGGCATCGAAGGAGCGCGCGACCGCATGATCAGCGAGCGCGACCGGATCGTCGCGGAAGGACAGCAGCAGCCCGGCCTCGAAGGCGCGCGGCGCCAGGGTAAGCGTGGCGATCGCCAGGGCAACCGCCAAAGCCAGCGGCGCCGCGATCCGCGCTCCGGTCATGGGACTCGTCTCCTGCACACCACCAATTTCGTCAGCCACTCCGACGCCGGCAAGATGCCAGCCGGGAAAATCAGGAGAATTGCCACCGCGCGACCTGGTCCGGCGGCGGGAATACCGAAAACCCATGCTCCATCCGCGGATTAGTCCGGTTTGTTGTAGCCATTGCGGGCGCTGATGGCTATGGTCCGCCGCGCTCGCCGGCAGCTGTTTCCGCGCCGGCCAGCGGCGACCGCGGGCGCCTGTTTTGGGGCTGCGCCCCCCTAGCCAAGACAGCGGACGAAAACGGACGGACAGCATGGCGGACAAGGTGGTTCCTCACTTCCACAACACGCCCGGGGTCGCGGTGATCGAGATCGGCGCGCGCGAGTTCATGTGCGAGGGCGAGGTGGCGCCGTTCGATCATCCGCACGTCTACCTGGACATGGGCGACGCCACCGAGATCATCTGCCCCTATTGTTCGACCCTGTTCCGCCACGATCCGACGCTCGACCCTCATGCGGCGCGACCGCCGGAGTGCGCGCTGGCGGAAGGAGCGATCGCCTAGCTTGGTCCGGCGACGGAGACAAAGGCCGTGGCGTCCTCGCGCAGCGTCATCATCGCCGGCGCGGGCATCGGCGGCCTGACCGCGGCACTGGCGCTCGCGCAGCGGGGATTCGACGTCACGGTGTTCGAGCAGGCACCGCGCCTGGAAGAGGCCGGCGCCGGCCTGCAGCTCTCGCCCAACGCGTCACGCGTCCTGCTTGCGCTTGGCCTGGGGCCGCAGTTGCGGCCCCACGTGGTCGCCCCCGAGGAGCTTCGGGTCGTGAACGCGAAGACGGCGCGGGTGCTGGCGCGGGCGGCGCTCGGCGCCACCGCTGCCAAACGCTATGGCGCGCCCTATTGGGTCATCCATCGCGGCGACCTGCAAACCGTGCTGCTGGAATCCGTGCGCCAGCATCCCGGTATTGCGCTGGAACTCGGCACCCGGGTCGAGGACTTCGCGCCTGACGGCGGTGGCGTCACCGTCTCCGCCCGCTCCGCGCGCGCATTCGAGCGACGCGGCGCCGCCCTGATCGCGGCCGACGGGCTGTGGTCGAACTTGCGCCGGAGCCTCGGCGACGTGACCGCCCCGCAGTTTGCACGCCACACGGCTTGGCGCTCCCTGGCTCCCGCCGACACCGGGACCTGCCGACAGCGGGCACCCTCGATCGAGCTCTGGTTGGGCAACAATGCTCACCTCGTGCACTATCCCGTGCGAAACGGCTCCCTCATCAATATCGTTGCCATCGTCCGCGACGAGTGGCGCGAGCCCGGCTGGAGCGCCCCTGGCGAGCGCGCGGAAATCCTCGCCCGATATCCGGCGGGAACGTGGGCAGCGGAAGCGCGCGCGGTCTTGGCCGCCCCCGAGCAATGGTCCAAGTGGGCGCTCTACGACCGCGCGCCGCTCGCGCGCTGGGGCCGAGACGCGGTCACCTTGTTGGGAGATGCAGCGCATCCGATGCTGCCCTATCTTGCCCAGGGCGCCGCGATGGCGATCGAGGATGCTGTGGTGTTGGCGCAGCGATTGGCGGATGCCCCGGACGATCCGGCTACGGCCATGCGCCGGTATGAGCAGCAGCGGCAGCGACGCACGGCGCGCACCCAGCGCGCAGCGCGCCGTAATGGCGCGATCTATCACATGGGCGGGGCGGCAGCGTTTCTGCGCGCGCTTGCGCTCAAGGCCATGGGCGGACAGCGGCTCCTCACCGGTTACGATTGGCTCTATGGCTGGAAGGCCGCCTGACCTGTAGGAGTGCATCCACCATGCCGGTATTTCCGACCACCATCGCGGGCAGCCTGCCGAAACCTGCCTGGCTTGCCGAACCGAACAAGCTGTGGGCGCCGTGGCGCCTCGCAGGCCCGGAGCTCGAGGAGGCCCAGCGCGACGCGACCCTGCTCGCCCTCAAGCTGCAGGAGGATTGCGGCATCGACGTCGTGACCGACGGCGAGCAATCGCGCCAGCATTTCGTCCACGGTTTTCTCGAATTCGTCGACGGGATCGATTTTGCCCGCAAGGTCGAAATTGGGATCCGCGCCGACCGCTACAAGGCGATGGTGCCGACAGTCACCAGCGAGCTTCGCCTCAAGGGCCGCGTGCATGCGCGGGAGGCCCGGCTCGCGCGCGCCCACACCACGCGCGAGCTCAAGCTTACCCTGCCGGGACCAATGACGATCGTCGATACGATTGCGGATGCCCACTATGGCGACCGCGTGAAAATGGCGATGGCGTTCGCAAGCCTGCTGAATGCCGAGGCGCGCGCCCTCGAGGCCGACGGCGTCGACGTCGTTCAGTTCGACGAGCCCGCGTTCAACGTCTATATGCGCGAGGTCAAGGAATGGGGCATCGAGGCGTTGCACCGCGCCATCGAAGGCCTGCGCTGCACCACCGCCGTCCACATCTGCTACGGCTACGGCATCAAGGCCAATATCGACTGGAAGGCGACGCTCGGCAACGAATGGCGACAATACGAGGAGATTTTCCCGGCGCTGGCCGGAAGCCGGATCGATCAGGTCTCGGTCGAGTGCCGGAATTCCCGTGTGCCCATTGGCCTGCTCAAGCTTCTCGACGGCAAGCAGGTGCAGGTCGGCGTCATCGACGTGGCGAGCGACGAGATCGAAACTCCCGATGAGGTCGCGGCCGTCATCGGCGAAGCGGCGAAATACATCGCCAAGGAGCGCATCATCGCCGGCACCAATTGCGGCATGGCGCCGATGCGGCGCGACATTGCGCTGGGCAAGCTCGAAGCACTTGGCAAGGGGGCCGAGCTGGCGCGGAAAAAATTCGGTTGAGCTCTGCCGCCCGCCCGCCGTCGTGGCGGCCGGCTACTTCTTGGCCGGGCAGTTCTTGGAGCGCGCGGTCGCGTCGAGCACTTTGAGCTCCTCCGTCGCCGAAACGTAATCGGTCCTGTAGGCGATCACGTTGATGACCGCGCCTCCAGTGCCTTGCTCCGCCTTGTCCATGAGCAGCTTCAGGTCCTGTGCGCGCTTGGCCTTATCTTCGCGTATCGCGGCGATCTGCTCGCAACTGTGGTACTGATACTGGCCAGGATCGGCAAAGACGGTAAAGGGGTTGTTGTCGCCGCCGAACGACGAACATGCGCCCAAAAAACCCGCGGCGATGCAGGCAAGCGATGGTGCGACGCGCATGGGACGGTCTCGGCGATTTCTGTTCCGCATTGGCGGGTAGCCACCCACCTTCGCACGAAATTCGTAAATATTCGACGCCTCGAGCGTGCGTCTATGACGGCGGAATATGCCTTAATCGTGGTGCGAGCGTCGGCGGAATCGCATCAGCGCCGCGGATTTAGTTGATGTGGACGAGCGCGCCGCCATCGACTGGCAGCGCCACCCCGGTAATAAAATTTGCCTCGTCGGAGGCCAGGAACAAGGCCGCGTTCGCCACGTCCCAGGCCGTCCCCATCTTGTGGCGCAACGGCACGCGCGCGTCGCGGGCGGCAGCGACTTCGGCTCGGGATTTCCCGCTGGCGCGGGCGCGGGTCTCGACCGCCATGGGCGTATCCATCAGTCCCGGCAGGATGACGTTGGCGCGCACCCCGAATTCGGCATTCTGGATGGCAACCTGCTGGGTGAAGGCCACCATTCCCGCCTTGGTCGCCTTGTAGACCACGTTGGGATACTGCTCCCAGGCCGCCACGGACGAAATCATGATGATGGAACCGGAGCGCTGTGCGCGCATCACCGGCACGACCTGCTTGCACGCCATGATGGCGCCGCGCAGGTTGATGGCGGCGATGCGGTCGAAGGCGGCTTCGGTAATCGCCTCGAGCGGCGCATCGCCGCCGGCAATGCTCACACCTACATTGTAGTGCAGCACATCGATACGGCCCCAGCGCTCGCGCGCTGCCGCCACCATTGCCGCGAGCGTTGCTTCCTTGGTGACATCCGCGGCGAAGGCCACGCATTCCGCGCCCGACTGCCGCGCCATCGCCACCGTTTCCTCGGCGGAGGCGAGGTTGCTGTCGACGGCGAGCACCTTGGCCCCTTCCTGGACGAACCGCACCACCGTGGCGCGGCCGTTGCCCATGCCTTCGCCCGGTGACTGGCCGGCGCCCACCACGATGGCGACCTTGTCCCTGAGACGCATAGGCCCCCCGCTGTATGATCCTGTCGCCAGCTTAGTCGAAAGGGCGCGGCCGGCACGAGCCCCACGGAGGGTCCATTGATCGCGCAGGGCAAGCCCGGCTAGGCTGCAAAGAAGAAACCGCGTCGTGCGCCGCCTGCGGCGCCAGGAGGCAACCATGCCGAAACTCGTGGAAGTGCCGTCGGTGCGTGCGCGGGTGAGCGAGGACGAGTGGCAAGCGCGGGTCGAACTTGCCGCCGCCTACCGCCTGGTCGCCCATTACGGCTGGACCCACCTCATCAACAACCACATCTCGCTCCGGGTGCCCAATACGGAGGAGCAGTTCCTCATCAACCCATACGGCTTCCTCTACGAGCAGATCACCGCGTCGAGCCTCGTGAAGATCGACGTCGACGGCAATGTTCTCGACGACTCGCCGTACCCGGTGAACCGCGCCGGCTTCGTCATCCACAGCGCCATTCACATGGCACGCGAGGATCTGCACGCCATCATCCACACCCATACCGTCGCCGGTCAGGCCGTGTCGGCGCTCGATTGCGGCCTGTTGCCGCTCAATCAAAGCGCCATGCGCTACTACAAGCGCATCGGCTATCACGAGTTCGAAGGTGTTGCCAACGACCTCGGCGAGCGCGAGCGCATCGTCGCCGATCTGGGCGACCACAAATGCCTGATCATGAAACATCACGGCCTGCTTACCGCCGGCGTCAATATCGGCGAGGCTTTCAATCTCATGTACTATCTGGAGAAGAGCTGCGAGACGCAGATGATGGTGCTCGCCTCCAACCAGCCCTACAGCCTGCCGAGCGAGGCGTCGTGCGAGAAGTCGGCGCAGATCTTCTGGGGCAACGGACGCGTGCACGACCGCGACTGGCCGGCGCTGATGAAGCTCGCCGACCAGATCGATCCGTCGTTCCGCAATTGAGGTACATGCTTGCCCGAACGCTGTCATCGCCCGCGCCGGCGGGCGATCCAGTAATCACCGCAGAGGGTGCAGGGCACGCCGTCACGTCAAGCGATCGATTGGTGCATACTGGATGCCCGCTTGCGCGGGCATGACGAACCATTCTCGTGGCACGCTCGCGGAGACCCTCATTGCTCGCTCTTAACGCCCGCCTGCTCCTGCTGGGTCCTGTTTTCATCGCCGCCGCGATTTCCGCAGCGGCGCGGGCTCAGGATTATCCCACTCGGCCGGTGGAGATGATCGTTCCGTTCGCGGCCGGGGGTGGCTCCGAGCTGTTGGCGCGGCTGATCAGCGACGGGCTCAGCAAGCGTCTCGGCCAGCCGTTCGTCGTGCTCAACCGTCCCGGCGCGAACACCAATCTCGGCACGCTTGCCGCGGTCCGCTCCAAGCCCGACGGATATACCCTGCTGATCGCGAGCATCGGTCTCGCCGCCAATCCATCGCTCTACAAGAAGCTCGCGTTCGAGCCGCAAACGGATCTCGAGCCGATCACGCTGATTGCGAACTCGCCCACGGTGCTCGCGGTCCCGCCATCGCTGCCGGTGCGCTCGCTCGGCGATTTCATCGCCTATGTGAAGGCGCGGCCGGGCGAACTCAATTACGGCTCTTACGGCGTCGGCAGCGGGCCGCATCTTGCCACCGAGCTGTTTCAGGATATGACCGGCACTCGGATGGTGCATGTGCCCTATGGCGGTGGCGGCCCCGCCGCGCTGGGCGCGATGACCAACCAGGTGCAGGCGCTGTTTTCGAGCGTGCTCCCGGTGCTCGGCATGCTGCGCAGCGGCACCCTCAAGGCCATCGCGATCGCCTCCGAGCAGCGCTCCGAACTCCTCCCGGACGTCCCGACCTTCAAAGAGAGCGGACTCGACTATCGCACCGGGACCTGGTTCGGACTGCTCGCTCCCGCCGGAACGCCGTCCGCCGTCATCGGCAAGCTTCACACCGCGGCAGTCGCCGTTCTTCAGGATCAAGGCGTGCGCGCGAAGATCGTCGAGCAAGGCGCCGACGTAGTGGCGAACTCGCCGGAGGAATTCCGCGCCTTCATCCGCGAAGAGACCGCGCGGTTGGCCGGTGTGATCCGCAATTCGAATATCCAATTGGATTGAGTCCGGGGCTGGTCGAAGCGAAGCGTGCCCGCGCTCGCATCTCCCCCGCCCCGAGAGTCGAATGTGATCCGCCCTACCGTGTCGCGGGCGTCGGCGCCGGCTTGAGAATGCCCTGTGCACCGGCGTTGATCAGGACGCTTTCGCCCGGCCCCTGGAAGAAGCTGTATCCGGACCGGTTCCTCCACGCGAGCGGACCGCCGAGCTTGAGGCCGCGCGCAAGCGTAACGTCTCTGATGCGCGTGACCAGCGCTTCGTATGGCGGCTCGCCCTGCTTGTGGCCGGAGAAGTTGCCGAGATCGGTCGAGGCGGCAAAAATGACATCGATCCCTGGCACCGCCGCGATCTTCTCCGCGTTGGCAACGCCTTCGGGCGTCTCGATCATGATCACCACCATCATGTTGTCGTTGGCGGTCTGCCGGTAGTCGCTGCCCCACAGCTCGCGATACTGGCCGCCGCCCTGGCTGCGCCGCCCGAACGGTGGATACTTCGTCCACCTCACCGCCGCTTCCGCCTTCTCGACGGTGTCGACCGTCGGAACGATGATGCCCAGCGCGCCGATGTCGGTCGCCTTCTGGATGTCGCTCTCGGTCGCGTCCGGCACGCGGATGAAGGGCATCCCGGCCGATCCGCGGCAAGCGAAAATCATACGCGCCACATCCCGATAGGTCAGGGGGCTGTGCTGCATCTCGATCCAGAGAAAATCGAAACCGGCATTCGCCATGGCGCAGTACATGGCCGGGTCCGGTGAAAACACCGTCCCGCCGACGACCTGCTTGCCGTCGAGCAGTTTCTGCTTCGCGGTGTTGTAGATCTTGGGGACGGGCTGCGCCTCCACGGTGCCGCACGCACCGATCAGCAGGACAGCGCCTGCCAGAATGAGTCTGCGCATCACCGCTTCCTCCGATTTATTTTTGGCGCGCACGCGAATGTTCAATCCAAACCATACCGCTCGCGATATCGCGATATCGCGATATTAGCCGGAAATGGCCAGCCCGTCATGCGCAGGCGTGATGGTCTTGCCAAGAAGGATTGATCGCCGG
>Ga0114129_10006402_pt1 | contig 16695 bp, 18 predicted proteins | sample RhiMetdeltSRZDD1_FD_80071 | JGI IMG/M metagenome (GOLD analysis project Ga0114129, IMG submission 80071) | Populus rhizosphere microbial communities from Tennessee, USA - Rhizosphere MetaG P. deltoides SRZDD1 (version 2) (version 2) | ecosystem: Host-associated > Plants > Roots > Rhizosphere >... | reverse complement strand
TAGCGCTCGGCGACACAGGCCGCGAGCTCGGGGCCGTCGGCCGGTGTGAGCGCGACCGTCCGGTCGGCGATCCAGCGCCAGGCCGCGCCGTCGATCGCGAGAAACGGGCCGGGCGGGATCGCGTCCACGGCTTCGCTCCGCACGCGGTATCCGGTGTTGAACACGCTGTCCCAGGTCGAGAGACCGAATATCGCGAGCGCGGCCGCCGCGGCGATCGTTCCGCCTACCGCGAGCCGCCGCACGGGTGCGTCGCGGTGCGCGAGCCAGGACTCGCCGCCAAGCGCGACGAGAGCCATGGCGAACGGATAGAAAGCCGCGAGCGAGTGGAAGTACGAGCCCCGCGTGGCGTGGAGCGGCCAGACGATTCCCTCGGCCACATAAATAAGGAGTGCGAGACCGACGAACGCGCGCACCGCGGGTTGCCGCCACGCCACCCGCGTCCCGATCGCGAGCGGGAACGCGAGGAACGCCATGAGGCCGAACACCGCGACGACGAGATCGGACCAGAGTGCCCCGAGTCGCGTCGTGACGATCGTCGCGAGGTCGGCCGTGCCGGTCGGGACGATCGCGAAGAAGTCCTCGTAGCGCGCGAGAAAGACCGTGCGCGTCAGCAGATCGGGCGATCCGCCGAGCGCCACGCCGCGCGCGAGCCAGGCGATCCCGACCGCGAGCGCGACCGCGCTCCCGGCGATCCCTGCCGCGCGAGAACCGCGCCGCGCCCCGAGCGCGAGCAGGGCCACCCCAAAGAGGGCTCCCTCGGCACGCGCGAGGAAGAGCAGCCCGACCAGCAGGCCCGAGATGGCGCCGGCGCGGACGTCGCCGCTCGCGGCGCGCGCGAACGCGACGAAGAACAGCGTCCCGACGAGCGCGGCGATCGCGAACGAGTCGAGGGTGACCCACGCCGGAGCGAACGCGCCTCCGCCGAGACCCGCGAGCGTCGCCGCCACGAGAGCCGCTCGTGTGGTCGCGCCGATCGAACGTGCCGCGGCGTACGCGACGGCGGGAACGAAGGCCGCGACCGCGACGATCGCGGCCTGCGCGGAGCGGAACGTCCCGAGGATCGGTTCCAGGAGCGCGACACCGGTCGCCTGCACGACGGTGGCGAGCGGCATCCAGAACCTGTGACTCGCGACCGGAAGCGGATCGAGGTGGGGCGCTTCGAGGAAGTTCCAAACAAAGTCCGCGGTCAGCCCCTCGCCATGCGCGAGGCGGCGAGCGACATCCACGTAATAGAAGGCGTCGGTGAAGCCCGGCTGGCCCACGACGAAGGCCGCGGAGAGCACGCGAAACGCAACGAGCGCGAGCGACACCGCGATGAGCCATCGGCTCACCCGGCTGCGCCGATCCGTTCGGTCCGCTGAGTGCGGAGGTAGAGCACGCCGCCGACGACGATCACGGAGAAGACGCTGACCGCCCGATCGAGCACGGCGACGGCGACGGCGTCGTTCTGCGCGAGACCGAATCCTGACGTGAGGACGTACACCATCGCGATCTCGACGAATCCGAAACCGGCGGGCGTGAGTGGCACGGTCGTGAGAAGGGAGGAGGCGACGGCCACGAAGACAATCTGCGACGGCGGCAGGTAGAGACCCAGAGCGATCAGCACGAGGAAGAGACGGCTCGTCTCGAGGACCCACACGAGGAGCGTCATCGGCCCGGCGACGGGCAGCGCGCGGAAGCTGTGGAGCACGCCTTCTCTGAAGAGGCGCCCGATGCGGCGGACCTCCGCCGGGAAGAATCGCCCCAGCCGGGGGCCGATCGCATACAGCGCGACAAGGCCGACGAGGATGATCATTCCGAGCGCCGCTCCGGTGACGTAGAGGATGTTGAGGTCGGGCAGGATCGTCCGCCCGAACGCGACGTAACCGTCGACGACGAGAAGCCCGAAGACGACGAACAGGTCGAGGAGCCGCTCGGCGACGACAACGCCGACCGTGCGCGACAGCGATATCCCGAACCTCCGTTTGACCAGGTAGCTCCGGTACAGGTCGCCGAGCTTCGCCGGCACGAGGCAGTTCACGAACCAGCCAAGCAGCAGGATCTCGAGGAGGTCGCGTCCAAAGATGCGCGTGCCGCCCTCGCGCAGGAGACGCGCCCAACGGATGGCGCGGACCGGGAAGGACAGGTAGTACACGAAGAGGGCCGCGATGACGAAGACGGGATCGGCGCGGCGCAAGGTCGCGAACGCCTGCGACCAATCCACGTTTCGCGCGAAGTACGCGATGAGGACGAGCGGGATCGCCGTCGATATGAGCTCGCGCCAGCCGAACAGCTGGCGACGAACGGCGAGCTCGTCGGTGCGACCCGCCGCCGCGGCGAGCTGCTCGATCGTCGGGTCCTCGACGTGCGTCGACGACCTCGGAGCTATCGGCTCGCGCTCGAGCTTCTTCGTCCCAGCCACTTCCGAAGCCGGTCGTATCGCGTGAAGAAGTGGACGCGCGTGCCGCTCAGGTGCCCGTGCACCTCGCCTTCGCGTAGCGCTTCGAGAAAGTCGGAACGCCCCGCGAAGTCGGGCATCTCGACGAACGCGCCACCGATCTCAGATGCACGATGCGCGTCGCTCCCCGCGGTGCCGACAATGCCATGGGTCTTGGCGTACGCGGCGGCAGAGCGGTTGTTGAGGAAGATGGCCTCACGCGCATTGAAGACTTCGAGGGCGTCGATCTGCGAGCGGAGCCGATCGAGTGACGGACGCCGCATGTGGTAACGCCGGTTGATGCTGAAGGGATGCGGGACGACGACGAGCCCGCCCTGATCGTGGATCCGCGCGATGGTCTCGTCCCCGCTCAGGTCGCGGGGGATGGCGCGCTCGAGAAAGAGCCCGATGATCTCGCCGTCGCGCGAGCTCACCTCTTCGCCGATGACGACGCGGAACCCGTCGGCCAGCTCGCGGAGCCGAAGCGCGCCGTCGATCGTGTTGTGGTCCGTCGCGCAGATCACGTCGATGCGTGCGGCGCGCACCGCACGTGCCTGCTCGGCGACCTTGGTACGGCTGTCGGGCGAAGCTTCCGTGTGCGTGTGCATGTCGACGCGAACACGCTTCGCCTCGGTTCCTATCTGGACCTTCCTTTTCCGTGCGCGTCTTCGACGACGGTCAACACGCGCTCGCGAAATCGTGACACATCGAACCGCCGTGCCGAGTCGCGAAGCGCTTTCGGTTCGAATCGCCTCCGCTCCGCGCGAAGAACGCCCTCTGCGAAGGCCTGCGACTCGGGAACGTCGACGAGGACGCCCTCTTCGCCGTCGCGGACGATGTCGAATATGCCGCCTGCCGCGAGGGCGACGACGGGCGCGCCGGATGCGAGCGCTTCGACGCAGACGATGCCGAAGTCATCCTCCGATGGAAAGACGAGGCCGCGCGCGGACGCGAGCAGAGTCCGGAGCGTCGCCTCGTCCGCCAGGCCGGTGAAGACCACGTTCTCACCCGCGATGCGCTCGAGATTTCCACGTTCACGGCCCTCGCCGACGACGATGAGGCGAAGCCCAATGTCATTGAATGCGCGGACCGCGACATCCGCGCGCTTGTAGGCCGAGAGCCTGCCTACGAAGAGCCAGAAATCGCCACGCTCCTCATGCCACTCGAAGCCGTCCACATCGACCGGCGGGTGGATGATCTCGATGCTCTCCTGGGGTGGCTCGTAGTAGCTGATGATCCGGCCGCGGACCGCGGTCGAGTTGGCGATCCAGCGGTCCATCCGCTGCGCCGTCTTGAAGTCGTGATCGCGAAGCCGCTGCAGGAGATCGCGCATCAGGGGGACCAGCGGCGCGGGGACTTCCTCTCGCATGTAGCGCTCTCTCCAGTCGTAGAGGTATCGCGTCGGCGAGTGGCAGTACGCGACCGCCACGGTGCGATCCGCAAGGCCGATCCCCTTGATGAACCCGCTCGTCGAGATGAGCGCGACCTCCGTCTCGGGTGGCACTCGGAGAGCCCGCGCGGCGTTCGGGTAGAGCGGCAGCAGGACCCGATGGCTCTCACCGAGAAGGAGGTGCTGGAGATAGCTCGTGCGCAGGTTCCATCCGGGAAGGTCGCCGTAGCGGCGACGATCGTGGAAGAACGTGTAGACCGGCGCCTCGGGCCACATGCCGTGGAGGGTCTCGACGACCCGTTCGGCGCCCCCGTGGGCGACGAAGTACTCGTGGGCCAGCGCGATGTTCACCGCCCGATGATGCGTTGCCGCGCGACGAGAAGTGCGAAGACCGGGAGGGCACGCTGACGGCGCCAGCGGCGCGGCTCGAACGCGAGCCGCCAGAGCCACTCGAGACCGATCGCGTGGACGAAGCGAGGTGGAACCCGCGCTCGCCCAGCGAGCTGATCGAACACCCCTCCCACGCCGATCGCGGTTCGCACCGATGGGAGAAGCGGCAGGTTCCGCGAGATCCAGCGCTCCTGCGCCGGCATTCCGTACGCGACGAGGAGAACGCGCGCGCCGGCGGATTGGATGCGATCACGGATGCTCTGGTCGCTTTCCGGCACCGGCGAGCCGGCATACGTGCCGGCGATCTCGAGGGAGGGAATGCGTGCGGTGAGCGTTTTGGCCGCGCGCTCGGCGACACCCGGCGCGGCGCCCAAGAGGAACACGGGGCCGGTGACGAGCTGAAGGACGGCGGGCACGAGGAGACGCCCCGGAACGCGGCCCGGCAACGGATCGCGGAGGACGCGCGACGCGAGGAGAACCCCGGTGCCATCCGCGACGACCAGATCGGCACTTCGCGCGATCTGCCCGAGCTCCCTCTCGCGGCGGGTGAGCATCACGAACTCGGGGTTCGCGGTGATCACGAAGGTTCGCTGTCCCGCGGCGTGGCGTTCGATGATGCGCTCGGCGGCCGCGGCGAGGTCGACGCGGTCGAAGCCGACGCCGAGGATGTCCACCCGCGCCGGCGCCAAGACTCGCCCGCTAGTGGACTGCGACGAGGCTTCTGCGGAAGAAGTCGAGGTGTTCGAGCGCGAGACCCGTGCCCTTCGCGACGCAGTAGAGCGGGTTCTCGGCGACATAGCACGCGACACCGGTGACCTGCGTCAGGAGCTTGTCCATGTTGCGGAGAAGCGCGCCGCCTCCGGAGAGGACCATCCCCTTGTCGATGACGTCCGAGGCAAGCTCGGGAGGCGTTTCCTCGAGAACCGCCTTCACCGCTCCGATGATCTGCTGGAGCACCGGGTCCATCGCCTCGGTGATCTCGTTAGAGCCGATCGTGATCGTGCGCGGGAGACCGGCGATGAGGTCGCGCCCGCGCACCTCCATGGTGAGCTCCGGATCCATCGGAAGGGCCGAGCCGATCTGGATCTTCACGTCCTCGGCGGTGCGCTCACCGATCATGAGGTTGTAGCGCTTGCGCACGAAGTTGGCGATCGCTTCGTCGAGCTTGTTCCCCGCGGCGCGAACGCTTCGCGATACGACGATGCCGCCGAGTGAGATCACCGCGATCTCTGCGGTCCCGCCGCCGATGTCGATGATGAGGTTGCCGGACGGACCGGAGATCGGGATGTTCGCACCGATCGCCGCCGCCAGCGGCTCCTCGATGAGGTGCGCTTCGCTCGCACCGGCGCGCATCGCAGCGTCTTTCACCGCCCGGCGCTCGACGCTGGTGACGCCCGATGGGACGCAGATCATGAGCTCGGGCCGGAAGAACTTGACGCGGCCGGTCACCTTGTTGATGAAGTACTCGAGCATGTGCTGCGTGATCACGTAATCGGCGATGACGCCGTCGCGCATCGGACGGAGCGCGGTGATCGAACCCGGCGTGCGTCCGAGCATCAGCCGCGCCTCTTCGCCGACCGCCACTATCCGGGGGCGGTTCGAGCCGTTCTCCTTCGCGAGCGCGACGACCGACGGCTCGGTGAGGACGATCCCCTTCCCACGGACGTAGACGATGACGTTGGCGGTACCGAGGTCGATACCGATCTGGCGGGAGAACACGCGCTGAACTCTAACGGCCTACGCGGGTGAAAGGTGCGCTATTTCCTCACGCGCCGACCGCATGCAGGACGAAGTCGGTAGCAAATCCGAGCACGAGCCCGGTGAGGATGCCCCAGGTCGTCATGTCCTTGTGACCGAGCTTGCGCGCGACCGCGAGGAGCTCGATGACCACATACAGGATCGATCCCGCCGCGAGCGCGAGGAATGCGGCAAAGATCGTCTCGTCCTGGAACGATTGCCCGATGACAGTCCCGAGGAACGTGGGACCACCCGCGATCAGGCCCAGCAGACCCAAGAACCGCCAGCTCGGGAGCTGTGCCTCGCCAGCCATCGGTCCAACGATGCCGAAGCCTTCGGTGGCGTTGTGCAGCGCGAATCCGATGACGAGCACGAGAGCCAGTCGCAGCTCGCCGCTGGCCGCGGATTGGCCGATCGCGAGCCCCTCCGAAAGGTTGTGGAAACCGATCCCCAGGGCGATGAAGAGCGCGAGCCGCTCTGCCGGCCGCAGGCGGGCGATCGGACCGGCGCGAAACTCGTCCACGTTCGCGGCTCCTGGCCCGAAGGCCACCGTCGCACGCGTGCGCCTCTGGAGCCAGAGGTCGTAGTAGACGAGGCTCATGAGCCCGACCGTCAAAGACACCACAAAGACGAGGGCGAGCCAGCCGAAGTGGATCCACGTACCGTCGCCCTTCGTGGCTGCGGTGAGCGCCGCCTCAATGGGTTCGACCACCTTGGTCAGGACGTCCCAGAAGAGGAAGAGAAGAATTCCTGTCGCGCCGGCGTTCAGGAACGACCGCACCTGCGTGCTCGTATTGCGCATCCGACCGAGAGGGAGTCCGAGATAGACGGTGAATCCAGCGATCGCGCCCAGCGCCAGGATCTCGCCCATCGACATCGCGCGTCTCCCCGGTGCGATACTCGTCGTTAGTAAAGACCCTCTTTTAGGTCGCCCTAACGGCTAAGGCGAGCCTAACAATTTCCGAGTGCGGAGGTCAACAATCTCCACCAATTCCAATTCGCCCGCCGTCGAGGAATACCTGCAGGCCATCTACACCCTCTCCGACGAGAACGGCCACGTAGTCTCCGCGCGCCTTGCGGACTTCCTGGGCTTCTCGGCGCCGGCGGTGTCGGAGATGGTCCACCGGCTCGAGCGTGAGGGGTTCATCGCGCTCGACGACCGTAAAGAAGTGCATCTGACCAAGTCCGGGCAGAAGCACGCGGATTCGATCGTCCGCCGGCACCGCCTCGCCGAGCGTTTCCTCGTCGAGGTGCTCGGATTCGCGTGGTGGAAGACCCACGAAGAGGCCGAGCGGCTCGAGCACGCGATGTCGCCGGAGATGGAGGAGCGTATCCAGAAGGTCCTCGGCGACCCGCAGACCTGCCCGCACGGCAACCCGATGCCAGGCGTGACAGCGCTCCCGACGAAGCCGCTCGAGCGCGTGCCACCCGGGACGACGGCAAGAGTCGAACGTATCCCCGACCAGTTCGAGCACGAGCATGGCTTTCTCGAGTACCTGGATTCGCAGGGGCTGAAGCCCGGCGTCGACGTCCGGGTCGTGGAGATGCGGCACGGCCAGCCGATCCGTCTCGTGGTCGACGGCACGGAACGAACGATTCGCGCGGACTGCGGGCAGAAGGTGTGGGTGCGCGCGTGACGGCCGCGCCCGCGATCTACGTTCACGGCGAGGGTACCTACTGGCTGGCCCGCATTCCGGTGCTTCGCGGCTGTATCGCGTCCGGCACGACACGCGACCAAGCGATCGCGAACTCGCGTCGCGCGTTCCGCGCGTACCTCGAGCTCCTGGATGCGCGGGGCGTGTCGATCGAGCACTGGAAGGGGCTGGATGCCGACGCATTCGAGGTCCGCGACATGCCGCCCGATCACATCGTGCCCGAAGACGTCGGTCCTATGGAGGAGCACGAGCTGCGCGATTTCCTTCATCAGTTCGAGGCATCGCGCGCGGCGCTCCTTTCGTTCGTGCGCGGGATGTCGTCTGACGAGCTCGAGCGCCAGCCGACCGAGACGACGTGGAGCGTGCGCGAGACGTTGGAGCACGTGATGTTGACCGAAGCTGAACTCCTCGCGCGACTCGAGAAGTGGCCGCAGGACCCGTTCAACACGCTGCAGGCGATCCACCGTGTGGCCTTCCAGCGGTTCACCGTGATGGAGCCCGCCGACACCGCGCTCGATCACACCGTGATGGGCCGGCGGTGGACGACGCGTAAGGTCATGCGGCGGATGCTCGAGCACGAATTCGAGCACCTCGGGCACATCAAGGAGATCGTCTCGGCGCTCGGGGCGGACCGGCCGCCCGAGTAGTCAGCGGAGCGCGTTCCGACGCGCCCACTCCGCAGCTTCCGCCGCGCGGCGCTCGATGATCCCGCGCTGGTCGGCGCGCACGTCGGGTAGATCGCTCGGGTCGAACGCATGGAGCTCGAGGAGCTCAACGGAGAGGTGCTCGATGCCGCCGATAGGACGGTAGGCATAGACGATCTCCACGCGCTGCCAGCGATACCCCTGATTCGCCTCGAGGATCGGACCGACCTCGACCTCGAGACCGGTTTCCTCGCGGATCTCGCGCGCGAGCGCGTCCTCCAATCGCTCGCGAGGGGAGAGGAACCCGCCGAGGAACCGCCACTCGGGTGCGCCGAATCGATGGCGCGCCAGGATCACGTGTCCGCTCGGATCGACGCCCAGGCCGACAACGCCGACGAGGAATCGCGCCTGAGTGCGATCGAGGATGCGCCGCTGCCACGGAATGGGAAGGGCGTTGTACAGCAACGCGAGCGCGCGAAACAGCACGGACAGAGAGGGTACGTGGTTGCCTTCGCGGAACGCGGAAGCGTTAGAGGCCCGTAGCGATCGGCACGGCCCCAATCCCGTGCGGTTTCGGCACGGCGAGCTTCTGCACGACGGCACGCGTCTTCACGTCGATGACGTTCACCATCCCGTCGACATTCGTCGTGGTAAGCAACCGGTCGCCTTCCGGGTCATACGTCGTGTGGAAGGGCTGCTCGCCGAGCTTGGTCTCGGATAGGACGCGGCGCTGCTTCCAGTCGATCCACAAGAGACCCGGGCCGATGTGATCCGAGAGCACCATGAGGGACTTGTCGGCCATGAAGAACACCCCGTCCTGATCGACCTTTTCGGTGTGGAAGGGATACGTTCCGGGAAAGTGGATCTCCCCCTTCACCGTTTTGGAAGCCGGGTCATAGATCACCATTCGATCCGAGGGCTTCGCCAGGAAGCCCGACGAGCTCGACCACACCTCGCTCTCGTCCGGGGTGAAGTACGCGTCGTGTACGTCGTTCACCTTGATCTGGGTGATCTTGTTCGTCACGAGGTCGTAGACCCGCAGCACGTCGGCCTGCGACGTGTTCGTGAGCGTGAACCAGAGCTCGTTCGGGCGGCCGGGCGTGATCGTAAGAACGTGTTGGGGTACGCCGACCATGAGCGGCGGAAGCGCCTTCCAGGTCCCGGCCTCGAACCGGGCGATGTACATCTCACGCTCGTGACCGACGAACAGGGTCTTGCCGTCGGGCGACCACGAGATCCCGTGCGGCTGCTTCCCGACCGCCAGGCGGACGACCTCCTTCATCGAGACCGGGTCGATGACGGATGTGCTTGCGCCCATGCGGTTGTTGACCGCGACCCACTTCCCGTCGGGCGAGACGCCGAGCTGATGTGGAAGCTTTCCCACCGAGATCGTCCCGACGAGCGCGTACGGTTCCCCGGGCTTGCCGTCGAGCACCCAGACCTGGTCGGTGCTTTCCGAGGCGACGAAGACGCGCAGCTTCGAATAGAGGGGCGCCGGGGATGGCGCGGGTATCGGCGTCGGCGTGGGAGCCGAAGTTGCCGCCGGCGCCGCTGCGGCCTGGCTTTGCAGACTCTCGGGCATGACGGGCGCTTCGGCGGTGATGGTCGCGCACGCCGCGACCACGATCGTTCCCACGACCGCGAGCGCGCCTATACGCAGCAGTCTCACCGCCAACTCCACCCACAACCCCCAGCCGACGCACAGCCTAGCGGTTCAGCGGGCGGTTCTCCGTACCGAAAAGTCACCTGCGACGGCGTCGATTCTCACTTACCCGTAGTCGGACCAGCGCCCGCTGGAGCTCGGCTCTGGCGCGTTGCTCGTCGGCCGCGGAGGCCGGACCGGCCGCGAGCACCTGCCGCGCCAGATCGCGGGCCTGCTGCGCGCGGTTCGCGTCGATCTCCTCGGCGTGCTCGGCCGCGTCGGTGAGCACGACCACGCGGTCGGCTCGTACGTCCATGAAGCCGCCGAACACCGCGAGTACCTCCTCGACGCCGCCACGCTTCACCTTGAACTCGCCCGGTCCGAGCGTCGTGAAGAAGGGAGCGTGGTGCGGAAGGATTCCGACATAGCCCTCGCTCGCGGGCGCCACGACCATGTCGACGTCCTCTTCGTAGACCTTGCGCTCCGGCGTGATCACCTCGAGGTGCAGCGGCACGGGACCTACGAGCCGCCTTCCTTCGCGAGGCGCTCGCCCTTCTCGCGTGCGGTCTCGACCGTTCCGACGTTGTAGAAGGCCTGCTCGGAGAGGTCGTCGTGCTTCCCCTCGAGGACTTCGCGGAAGCTGCGGACCGTGTCCGCCACCTTCACGTACTGGCCGGCGACACCGGTGAACTGCTCGGCCACGAACATGGGTTGCGCGAGGAATCGCTGCAGCTTGCGCGCGCGGGCGACGATGAGCTTGTCCTCGTCGGAGAGCTCATCGATGCCGAGGATCGCGATGATGTCCTGGAGGTCTTTGTAGCGCTGGAGGACGCGCTGCACCTCGCGCGCGGTCTCGTAGTGCTCCTGGCCCACGATGTTCGGATCGAGCGCGCGGCTCGTCGAGGTGAGCGGGTCGACCGCCGGATAGAGACCGAGCTCGGTGAGGTAGCGCTCGAGCCGGATCGATGAGTCGAGGTGCGCGAACGTCGTCGCCGGCGCCGGGTCGGTGTAGTCGTCCGCCGGCACGAACACGGCCTGCAGCGAGGTGATCGAGCCCTTCTTCGTCGAGGTGATCCGCTCCTGCAGCTCGCCCATCTCCGTGGCGAGGGTTGGCTGGTAGCCCACGGCGCTCGGCATGCGGCCGAGAAGCGCGGAGACTTCCGAGCCCGCCTGCGTGAACCGGAAGATGTTGTCGATGAAGATAAGGAGGTCTCGGCCTTCCTCATCCCTGAAGTACTCCGCGATCGTGAGGCCGGTGAGCGCCACGCGAAGGCGGGCGCCCGGCGGTTCGTTCATCTGCCCGAAGACCATCGACATCTTGTCGATGACGCCCGACTGCTTCATCTCCCCAAGAAGCTGGGTGCCTTCGCGCGACCGCTCGCCCACTCCGCAGAAGACGGAGTAGCCACCGTGCTCCGCCGCGATGTTCCGGATGAGCTCCTGGATCACGATCGTTTTCCCGACGCCCGCGCCGCCGAAGACCGCGGCCTTTCCACCTTTGAGGAACGGGCAGATGAGGTCGATCACCTTCATGCCCGTCTCGAAGATCTCCGCCTGGGTCGACTGCTCCGTGAACGAGGGCGGCGCGCGGTGGATCGGGTCGCGCCGTGCGTCCTTCACCGGCCCGCGCCCGTCGATCGGCTCGCCGACGACGTTGAAGAGCCGCCCGAGGGTGCCCTGGCCGACCGGGACCGTGATCGGACCGCCGGTCGAGACGGCATCCATGCCTCGGCGCAGCCCGTCCGTGGCGGCCATGGAGACGGCGCGGACCCAGTTGTTGCCGAGATGCTGCTGCACCTCTGCGATCACGTCGCTGCCGTCGTCGCGCTTCACGACGAGCGCGTCGTAGATCTCGGGGAGATGTCCCTCCTCGAACTGGACATCGAGCACCGGGCCGATGATCTGCACGATCTTTCCGGCGTCCTTCGACTTCTTCCTCGTGGCTTCCTTGGTGGCAACGGCCATCTTTCCTACCCCTTGCCGAGGGCCTCGGCCCCCGATGCGATCTCGAGCATTTCCTTGGTGATTCGAGTCTGGCGAGCCTTGTTCGCTGCGAGCGTCAGGTCGTCGATCAGGTCGCCGGCGGCGTCGGTCGCGTTCCGCATCGCGACCATCTGCGCGGAGAAGGCGGACGCCTTCGATTCGAGGATCGTCTGGAACACCGAGACCTCGATCAGCCTCGGGATGACCTCGTTCAGCACCGTCTCGGGATCCGGCTCGAAGATGTACTGAAGCGGAGGAAGCTCGTCGAGGTCCTCCTCCTCGGGGACGAACGGCAGAAGCCGCCGGAGTGTCGGCTCCTGGCGGAGCGTGTTGACGAATCTGGTGAACGCGAGATAGATCTCGTCGACTTTACCGGCGACGAACTCCTCGACCGCGACGCGGGCGATCACGTTCGTGTCGTTGCTGCTCGGCCGGTCCGGGATGCCGGGAAACTCCGCGGTCACGACCGCCCGTACACGGCGGAGCTGGTTGATGCCTTTGCGACCGACCGCCACGAAGGAGGCCGCAGGCTGCTGTTGCGCGAAGCGCAGCGCGGTGCGGATGAGGTTGACGTTCATCGGTCCGACAAGCCCGCGGTCGGTCGTCACGAGGATGATCCCCACGCGCTTGACCTCGCGCCTGGCGAGCAGCGGACTCGTCTCGGGGTCCGCGTACGGTGCGAGGTCGTTCAGTACCGTGCGCAGGCGCTCCTCGTATGGGCGCGAGGCGAGCACGGACGCTTGCGCGCGGCGCATCTTCGATGCGGCCACGAGCTGCATCGCGCGCGTGACCTGCTGGATGTTCTTGATGCTTCGGACGCGTCGCCGAAGCTCGCGCTCGGAGGGCACTCGCTACGCCTTCGCGGCCGCGGGCGTCTTTCCCGAGGGCTTGGCGGGTGGTGGTGGTGTGGATGGCTTCGCGCCATCCTGCGCCGTCCCGCCGGCTGATGGCTTCTCCTCGGCGTAGGGGTGCGCCTTCTTGAACTCCTCGAGCATCGCGCGAACCTCTTTCTCGATCTCCGGGCTCCAGGCCTTGTCCTTCGCGATCTTGGCGCTGAGGTTCTTCCCCACCGAGTCCATGAATCGGTAGAGGTCGCGCTCGAAGTCCGAGACGCGCTCCTTCGGGACGTCGTCGATGAAGCCGTTCGTCGCGGCGAAGATGATGACGACCTCCTTCTCGAGCGGCAGCGGCTGGAACTGCGGCTGCTTCATGATCTCGGTGACCTTCTCACCGCGGCGAAGCTGCTGCTGGGTCGCCTTGTCGAGGTCGGACCCGAACTGCGCGAAGGCCGCGAGCTCCCGGTACTGCGCGAGCTCGAGCTTGAGGCTGCGGACGACGGCTTTCATGGCCTTCGTCTGCGCGTCGCCACCCACACGCGAGACTGAGAGTCCGCTGTTCATGGCGGGCCGTTGTCCCTGGTTGAAGAGGTCGGTCTCGAGATAGATCTGGCCGTCGGTGATCGAGATGACGTTCGTGGGGATATAGGCCGAGATGTCGTTCGCTTGCGTTTCGATGATCGGGAGCGCCGTCAGCGAGCCGCCGCCGTTCTCCTTGTTCAGACGGGCGGCGCGCTCGAGCAGTCGCGAGTGCAGATAGAAAACGTCTCCGGGGTACGCCTCGCGGCCAGGCGGACGCCGCGTCAGAAGTGAGACCTGGCGGTATGCCCAAGCGTGCTTCGTGAGGTCGTCGTAGACGATCAGCGCGTCCTTGCCGCTGTCGCGGAAGTACTCGCCCATCGCGCAGGCCCCGAACGGCGCGAGGTACTGCACCGTCGCCGGATCCGAGGCTCCCGCGATCACGACGATCGTGTGCTCCATCGCGCCGTTCTCTTCGAGCGTCGCCACGATCTTCGCGACCGAAGACTCCTTCTGTCCGATCGCGACGTAGATGCAGGTGAGGTCCTTCCCCTTCTGGTTGAGGATCGTGTCGATCGCGATGGCGGTCTTGCCCGTCTGACGGTCCCCGATGATCAGCTCGCGCTGCCCGCGCCCGATCGGGGTGAGGGCATCGATGATCTTGATCCCGGTCTGGACCGGCGTGTCCACGTTCTGCCGAGTGATGACACCTGGCGCCACCACGTCGACCGGTCGTGCCTCCTTGGTGTTGATCGGGCCCTTGCCGTCGAGCGGTCGCCCGAGCGGGTCGACGACCCGGCCGACTAGCGCGTCGCCAACCGGCGTCTCGACGATCCGGCCGGTCGTGCGAACCTCGCCGCCCTCGGAGATCCCGGTGTAGTCACCGAGGATGATCGCGCTGACCGTGTCTTCCTCGAGGTTGAAGGCGAGTCCGAACACATCGTTTCCGAAGTCGAGCAGCTCAGAGGCCATGCAGTTGGCCAAGCCGTAGACGCGCGCGATCCCGTCTCCGATCTCGACCACCGTCCCGACGTCGACGGACTCGGCCCCGCCCTGGAAGCCCTTGATCTTCGCCTTGATGATGTCGGTGATCTCTGACGAATCCGCCACGGTGATCCTCCTATGACGCGAGCTGCCGGCCGAGTGCGGTGAGCTTGGCCTGCACGGATGAATCGATGAGATGGTCGCCTACCTGCACCTTGGCGCCGCCGATGAGGCTGGGGTCGACCATGAACGTCGCGCGAAGCTTCAGTCCGGCCGTGCGCTCAAGCCGTCCGACGAGCTCGGCGCGCGCGGGCTCATCGAGCGGTACCGCCGTCGTGACACGCGCTTTCGCGATCCCTTCGCGCCGGTCGACGAGATCGCCGAAAGCCAGCGCGATCTGCGGAACGAGCTGGATCCGATCCCTCTCGAGAAGGAGGATCAGGAGCGAGCGGACTTCTTCCGGCTCGCCCGCCAGTGCCGAGCCGAGAGCCTCGACGCGTTGTCGTGTGGTGACGGAGGGGTCGCGCAGATTTGCGATCGTCACGCGGTCGAAGACCGGGGCGAGCTGCTCGAGAGAAGCGCGAAACGCGTCGACCGCGCGCCGGTCGGCAGCGAGCTCGATGAGCGCTTCGGCATAGCGCCGTGCCGCCGAGCCCGAGAGCGCCACTACCCGCCCTCCGTGAGCTGCCCGGCAGCTTCATCGAGTGATTTCTCGATCAGCTCCCGATGCTTTTGGGCATCGACCTCGCGGCCGAGCACGCGGCTCGCCGCCAGAACGACCATGCCGGCCAGCTCCGACCGGAGCTGCGCCAGCGCTTGATCGTGCAGCTGCGTCGCGTCTTCGCGACCGCGTTCGCGGATCCGATCGGCCTCGGCCTTCGCCTGGGTGCGGATGTCGGCCGCGGCGGCTTCCGCGGCTTTGGTCGTGCGTTCGGCGATCGCCTGCGCCTCGCGCCGGGCGTCCGCCAGCATCCGCTCGACCTCCGCCTTCATGCGCTCGCGCTCGACCTTTGCCGCTTCGGCCATGGCCAGGCCCTCGCGGATCTTTTCCGCGCGGTTGGCGAGAACGGTCAGGATCGGTCCCCACAAGTACCGGCGGAGCAGGAAAAGGATGACGAGGAAGTTGACGATCGAGACGAGCACCCAGAAGGGGTGAACGACGAGCCCGGTCGGACCTTCCTCGGCGAGTAGCGGGGCCAACCCCATCTAGAGAGCCTTGCCCTGGAGCAAGAACGCGATGACGAACGAGAAGATACCGAGGGATTCGGCGAAGACCACGATGATGATGCCGTTGGTACGGATCGCGTTTGCTGCGTCGGGGTTACGCCCGGTCGCCTCGGCGACCTTCGAGCCGGCGATGCCGATCCCGAGCCCCGCGCCGAGAGCGCCAAAACCGATCGCGATGCCAGCGCCAAGCCAGGCAAGACTCATGCGTTGCTACCTCCTCGCGAATTAGGCCGCCATAGGTTGTGCTTCGACATGCGCTTCGGGCTCGTGCGCTTCGTGCTCCTCCTCGCCATGCGACTCGAGCGCAAGGATGATGTAGAGCAGGACGAGGAACGCGAACACGAAGGCCTGGATGAAGCCGATGAACAGCTCGAGGCCCACGAAGGGCAGGACAAAGCTCGGCACGAACAGCAGCGCGGAGAGGACCGACAGGACGATCTCCCCGCCCCAGATGTTCCCCCAGAGTCGGAGGGTGAGCGTGAGAATCCGGAAGAGCTCGCTCGCGAACTCGATCGGGCCGACAAAGATCAGCATGACGATCCCGACGAGTGGCCCCTCCTTGAACGCGGGGATGTTGACCCAACGGGTGAAGTAACCCAGCCCGTTCTGACGGATGCCGGCCGCCTGGTACCAAACGAAGCCCGTCAATGCGAGCCCGAGATTGGTGTGGTAGTCCGCGGTAGGCGGGTGGAGGAGCTCGATCTGGCCCATCAGGGGAACGATGAACAACCAGTTGCTCAGAAGAGCGAAAAGAAAAAGGCTTCCGAAGAGTGGAAGGAAGCGCACCACTCCGGGCCCACCGGCTTCGCGCATGAAGTCGGTCAGCCCTTGAACGATGAGCTCGAAGAGGTTCTGGAGACGCCCGGGCTGCTCGCTCAACCTCGCCGTCGCGACGATCGCGAGCACGACCAGGACGGCCATGACGATCCATGCGGTGAAGATCGAGTTCGAGATTGAGATGTCGTTCCAGATCGTGATCGGACCGCCGGACGAGATGTTCTCGTGGCCAACGAACGTGAATATGGGCGTCCCGGTCTGATCGGCGACGTGAATATCCGCTTGCGATGGCGGCCAGTTCGGGAGGTTGCCGGTCAGCGCGGCCAGCACGATGGCGAACAGGTTCAGCCCCGCGACGACGCCGAGAACGCCGCGGGTCGGAAGCTCGAACAGTCGCGCCGGCCAGCTCGCGGTCGTCACTCGTCCTCCCCTGCTTCGCGTTTCCGCTCGCGCTCCTGAATCTCGCGGTCCCAGGCCCGCCCCGCCTGACGCGCC
>Ga0114129_10006401_pt1 | contig 16696 bp, 19 predicted proteins | sample RhiMetdeltSRZDD1_FD_80071 | JGI IMG/M metagenome (GOLD analysis project Ga0114129, IMG submission 80071) | Populus rhizosphere microbial communities from Tennessee, USA - Rhizosphere MetaG P. deltoides SRZDD1 (version 2) (version 2) | ecosystem: Host-associated > Plants > Roots > Rhizosphere >... | reverse complement strand
CACGGAGAGCATCACGGCACGGTCGGCTCCGAAGCCGTCGAGGCGGAACCGGCCCTCGGGATCGGTTGCCGTCGAGCCCCGGGGGCCGGCGTCCACCGCGAAGGAGGAAACCTGCGCGCCGACGACCGGCTCCCCCTTCCCGTTGCGGACGAACCCGGCGATGGCGACGCCCGGCGACAGGACGACCGGCGGCCACTCGTTCGGACCTTCCGCCTGAACGGTCACCGACGGAATCTGCTTCAGGGCGTAACCCTCGCGCTGGACGACGAGGACGTATTCGCCAACTTCGAGCCCTCCGACACGGAACGTTCCGTCCGCCCCGCTCCAGGCGTCGGGTTTCTGCCGATCTTCCAACCCGCCGATCCGAAACATGAATCGGCTCGTTTCTCCCTCCGGGCGTGACACCCGCACTGAGGCCCCCGCGATCGGCTGAGCGGCGGAATCCACAACCCGTCCCCTCGCCTCGAGCCCGCGCTTCAGGATCAGCGCGACGTCCTTGACGACTTCACCGCCTTTCAGCGTGACGCCGTACCGCTTCGCGGTAACGTAGCCCGCCTTCGCGGCCTCGAGCGTCCGGTTCCGTTCGGGGGCGAGACCGCGCAGCCGGAACGCGCCGTCGGGTCCCGTCCCGACGCCGGGTTGGCCGAGGAACGGCGCCGGACCGCCGCGGAGGATCGCCCGAATTCCCTGCGCCGCGACGAACCGAACGCGCGCTCCTGCGACGGGCGCGCCTTTCTCGTCGGTGACGCGGCCGGAGACGGCGGCCGCCCTCTGGAGCGCGATCGCCACGGTTCCGGGAGCGGAAACTGCCGCGACGACGCCCGGCATCGTGGCCGGCAGGTAATCCGTTTTCGAAGCCTTGATCGAATAGCGCCGCGTCGCCAGGCCCGCGATTCGGAACTTTCCCTTCGCGTCGGTGCGTGCCCTGCGAGACAGCGTTTCACTTCCACGGAACGAGAAGCCACCCGCCGCCGCGGAGACGCGAACGCCCGGCAGCGGCCGGCGGGTCTTCTCGTCGATCACGCTGCCGGTCACCGAGGCGGAGCGGGCGAGGCGGAGCGGGACCTCCGCCGTCTCCCCCTTCTTCACCCGGACTGCGTCGTTCCGGGCGGCCAGATCGCCCTTCCCGAGCGCTTCGACCGTCCGGGCGCCCCCCGGTACTCCCGAGAGGCGATACGTTCCGGACGCGTCGGTCTTCGCTGCGAGCGACCCGGAAAAGACGATCACTCCCTCCGCCCGTTTTCCTTCGGGATCGAGGGCCGTTCCGGAGACGGCTCCGCCGCTCTTCAACGTGACCTTCTCGACGCCCGTGCGCTGCATCGAGAACTGCGAAGAGGGCGCGTAGCCCGGCGCCCGGACGGAAAGGCTCCCGGATCTCCCCGGGGCGTTCGCGATCGAGAAGGCTCCGTCCGCTCCCGTTGTCGCCTCGGCGTACCGGACGACGTCCTCCTCCTCGAAGAGGGAACCCGACCGGACCCGGACCTTGGCGCCGGACACCGGCTTGCCGGCCTCGTCCGTCACGCGGCCCGAGATCTTTTCCGCGGCCGGCAGCTCGACATCGTCGACTTCGACATCCTCGGAAGAGTCGTACGGACCGGGCAGGAAAGCTCCCGGGAGCGCTCCGGGAAGCACCCGGATCGCGACCTCGACGCCCGGCTTGTCGAGGGTCACCCGGAATCGCCCTTCGGGGTCGGTCGCCGTCTCCCCGAGTGCAGCCGGCGCGGATCCCTTCGTCTCGTCGACGAGCGTCTCCTCGTCGGTCCGGTACGTCTCCCACACCACCTTCGCCCCGCGGACCGGGTTTCCGCCCGGATCGAGCACGCGTCCGGACACCGTGGCGGCGCCGGAGGCCGGAGCGAGCAGGAGTAGAGGCAGGAGAGCGGCGAGCCGCCCGAGGGCACGCGGGATCATCGATGTCCTCCGGAAGGTCACACTATTCTCTTTTCGCGAGGACGAGGCAACCGGCCCGAGGTTACGATCGCCGCGGACAATGGCTCTCCCTCTCGCCGGAAAAATCGCCCTCGTGACGGGTGGAGGCGTCCGCGTCGGGCGGGCGATCTCGCTCGCGCTCGCGGCCGCCGGGGCCGACGTGGCGATCCATTACCGGTCCTCGCGGTCCGAGGCCGAGGGAGCGGCCGAACGGATCGGCGCTTCGGGGCGGCGCGCGAAGGTGATCGAAGGCGACCTCAGCCGGCCGGACGATTGCCGGCGGGTCGTTCTCGAGGTGATCGCGGGACTGGGTTCGCTCGACTTCCTCGTGCATTCGGCCGCGAACTTCCACCGCGCGTCGATCGAAGAGACCGACGAGAACCTCTGGGATTCGGCGATGGAAGTCAACGCGCGGGCCGGCTTTCTGCTGGCGCGCCAGGCCGCACCCGTCCTGCGCGAGCGCCGCGGTCGCATCGTGCTGATCTCCGACTTTCTCGCGGAGAGTCCGGCGCGAAACTACCTCGCCCATTCCGTCTCGAAGGCCGCGGTGGAAGGTCTCGTCCGGGCCCTCGCGGTCGAGCTCGGCCCCGAGATTTCGGTCAACGGGGTCGCGCCCGGTACCGTGCTTCCGCCCGAAGGGACGTCGGCCGAGGAGATCGAACGGCTCGCCCGCCGGGTTCCGGGGAAGAGGATCGGTTCGGCGGAGGACGTCGGCGCGGCAGTCGTGTTCCTCTGCGCCGGTCCGGCGTTCGTGACCGGTCAGGTCCTCCGGGTAGACGGCGGGCGCTCGATCGTCTGAGGCGAGAACTCTTCGTACTCTTCGCGAAGCCGCCGCGCAAACTCCCGCATCGCCTCGATCCGGGGCGCCGCGAGCGCGCGTCCCGCCTCGGTCGCGAGCGGCGCCCGTCCGGACTCTTCGATCGATTCCGCGATCTCGAGAAAGTCCAGGCGCTCCCGGTATCCCTCGAGGAGCTGTCTCGCGATACCGTACGCCCCCAACTCCTCCAGGCGCACCGCGTCGTGGACGACCTCTTCCTCGGGAGTGCGCGGCCCGCGCTCGAAACGGGCGAGCGACCGCCACAGCGCGGCGATCGTCCGTGGAGCGATGCCGAGGGAGCCCAGGAAGATTTCCGTCCGGCTCTTGTGCCCGAACCGCGACACCCACTTTTCCTGGCCGGAGAAAACGGCGAGGAGATACAAGACGTCCCGGTCGACATCCGCGCGGCCCGCGGCGATTTGCTCCGACGCTGCGACGACGCGCTCGACGTCCCCGTAATAGGTCACGCCATCGAGCCCGACCGCGAGAGGCTTGACGTAGTCGGCGATCGAGTCGCGCACGCCATCGTCCACGGCGCGATCGTAACCCTCCGCTGCTCCCGGAGGCCGGAGACTTGCATAACAGAGGCCGCGTGAAAAGCGTAGCGGTCCTCCTGGTCGCCAGCCTCGTGGTTTCCCCGCTCCTCGCCGACGAAATTACGCCGGCCGCGGGAACGACCGCAGTCTTCGTCTCGCCGACCGTCGGGGATGACCGCGAACAAGTGACGTTCGACGCGTGGATCGCGTCCTTGTCCGATTCGTTCGTCCTCTCCGACGCGAGCGCGGTAAACGTAATCGCCGATCCGCAGCCGGACCCGCAGGCGACGGAAGAGCCGCAGAAACCGGAACCGCCGAAGGAGCCTCCCCCGAAGCGGCCGTCGCTGAAACCGGCCGACTTCTGGAAAGACTTGAAGGTCGAGGCGAAACGTTACGTAGCGGACTCCTTCGCTCTCGTCACCGCTCCGCTTCACTGGAACGTGGCGGACTGGGAAAGGTTCGGCGGAGCCGCGATCCTGGTCGGGGGGCTTTTGCTCGAGGACAAGCACCTCGATCACGAATTCCAGAAGTGGCGCTCGTCGTTCACGAATCGCGTTTCCGACGCGACCACCGGCTTCGGCGGCGGATACGGCGTGAACACGGGCGTGGCGTTCCTGATCGTGGGCTACGTCTTTAGGAGCTGGGACCTGCGCGAGACGGGACGAGAGACCCTCGAAGCCGGCTTCCTGTCGAATCTCCTCGACAAGTGGATCCTGAAGAGGGCCATCGGCCGCGAGCGTCCGCAGGTCTCCAACGGAAGGACGGTCTTCCGGCCCGGCTCCTCCAACGACTCCTTCCCTTCGGGTCACGCGACGGAGGCGTTCGCGGTCGCTTCCGTGATCGCGATGCGGTCGAAAGGATGGGTGCTTCCGACGATCGCGTACACCGCGGCGACCGTCGTCGCGTTCGACCGCGTCAATGACCGCGTGCACTTTCCGAGCGACGTCGCGGCCGGAGCGATCCTGGGAACGGCGGTTGGACGATTCCTCGTCGCGCGCCACCGCCGGGCGCAGGGCCTGAAGCCTTCCCCGACCGTGGCGCTCGTGCCGATCCGCGGCGGCCTCGCCGCCAAGGTGGATTTCTAGCCTTTACGGCCGGGGGGGGATCCGCCTCTCGCGGAAGCGTTCCGGCCGGTCCATCCGCCGCTCGCGGAATCGCTCCAGCCGGTCCATCCGGCGCTCCCGGAGCTGTTCCCGCATCCGGACCAGCCGATCCCACTGGTCGGGCTTCAGGACCTTCTTCATGTCGAGGACCATCAGGATCCGCGCCTTCTGGAGGCCGGCGCGCGCATTCTCGACCGCCTCCACCTTCGTCGAGATCGCTCGGCGATCGGCATTGGCGTCCATCGCGTCCTGGAGCTCCCCCTGTCTCTTCTCGAGCTCCGCCTTGCGGTCGATCAGCTCCGGCCGCGCGCGCGAAAAAATGTTTTCGATCTCGCGCGCCTGACCGTCCGTCAGATTGATCTCCGCGGCGACGCGGGGCAGTTTCCACCACTTTCCTTCGGGGAGCTCCGGAGGCATTGCCAACGACGCGGGAGCGAGCGCAACGAAGAGGGTAGCGGCGGCGAGAAGCTTCACGACCGGCCCTCCGGCGCGGCAGCGGAGTCCAAGGCGGAAGGATCGGGAGCGAGCGCTCCCCATCCGCCTGAAGTCTCGTCGCCGCTCGCCAGCCGATCGACGTCCCGCAGCAGAGCATCGTCGGCGCGGTCTTGCGCGGAGAAGCTCGCGGTGTCATCGGAGCCGTTTCCGATCCGGGCGGAACCGTTTCGCCCGGTCACGAGAACCACGCCGAGCAGGAGCGCCGCCGCCGCGGGGAGCGCCCATGAGAGCCTCCGCGCCCGCCCAAGCCCCGGCGCGCCCTGACGGCCGACCGCCGCGAGCGTCGCGTCCTCGACGGCCCGCCACTCTTCGTCGGATCGGCTCGCAAGAGCCTCTTCGGCCTCTTGGCCGAGATCTCGCACCGCGCCCTTCCAGTCCGCAAGCGCCCGGCTGCAGCGCAGGCATTCGGAGAGGTGGCGCGGCAGCGCTTCGGGAACTCCGGCGGGAGGAACCGCCAGGGCAAACAGGTCCTCGTCCGTCAGATGGTCGGCCGCGGTCGTCGAACGTTCCCGCATTTCAGACCTTCTTTCGCAGATCGCGCAGACACTCCCGGATCTTGTGCGCCGCGCGGAAAAGATGGGATTTGACGGTTCCGCTGTCCAGCCCCGTGAGCTCCGCGATCTCCGGGATCGAAAGCTCCTCGAAGTGTTTCAGGGTGAACACGGTCTTCTGTCGCGGCGACAGCGTTTCGATCGCCTCGCGCAGACGTTCCCGGATCTCCCGCGAGTGCGCTCTGCGCTCGGGAGAAGGGTCCGGGTGCGGCGCGGTGTCGCGCGGGCCCGTTTCGTCCGCGCTGTCCTCGGTCGTCTGGTGGAAATAGAGAACGAGACGCCGGCGCTTCAACCGGTCCTTGCACCAGTTGATGCAGATTCGCGTGAGCCAGGTCTCGAAGGTCGAGCCTTCCCGGAACTCGTTCAAGTTCTGCCACGCGCGCAGAAAACTCTCCTGCGCCGCGCAGTCCGCTTCCCCCGTGTCGCGGAGGAGACGGTAGGCGACCCGTGTGATCCGGCGCTGGTACTGGCGGACGAAATACTCGAAGCCACCGGTGTTCCCGCCGCGGATCTCTTCGATGAGAAGCGCTTCGTCGACCCCGGGTTCGGTCTTTCGCGGGATCATGGCCAGAGCGGGCACACCCGATAGACGACCGGGCTGCGGCGGAGTTTACGGGCGCCTGCGTCGGGCGGCTTCCCCGATTTCATAGAGAGCTCAGGATTTCCTGACGCTTGCGTGCGTACTCCTCGGTCGACAACAGGCCGCGGGTGCGCAGGTCTTCCAGCTGCTTCAACCGCTCCGCCGTCGAGAGAGTCGCGGGAGGCAGAGGAGAAGGAGGGACTGCGACAGCCGCGGCAGAGGGGCCGGCGGCCTGTCCCCAGATCGCGTTGCGAAACGCTTCGGGCCGGGAAATGTCGGGGAAGACGATCCGCCCTCTCTCCGAAGCCGTCTCGAGCACGACGGTGCCGTATCCGAGCAGGCGCGCGATCACCCCCTGGTCGAGCGTGACGTCCTGGATCTTCTCGATCGGCGCCTGCTCCGCCTCCCTGGCAAAGAGGCCGACTTTTCTCATGACTCGACGGTTGGTCACGACGAACTCGTCCGCGGCCGCCCGGACGCGCCGGAGGAAAAACGTCACGACCGCCGCGGCGAGAAAGAAGAGCGCGACGTATCCGAAGATCGAGGAACCGCCTGGCGATTCGAGCCGGTTCTTCGCGATCCACCACCAGAGGCCGAAAACGGCGGCAACGAGAAGGAGCGCGAGCGCGGTGCGGTAATAGATCCAGTGATATCGGGCCCGGTGCACGATCGTTTCACCCGGGGCGAGGTTCTTTTCCGCGTAGGACATCGACGCGCCACCGAAGGGTAACATCCGACGGGAATGAAGGGACAGGTCATCCTCGTCACGGGATGTTCGAGCGGCATCGGGAGGGCGACCGCGCTCGCCGCGGCGGAGCGCGGGCATCGCGTCTTTGCCTCGGCGCGGCGGCGGACGGACCTCGCGGAGCTGGCCGCCCGAAAGATCGAGACCGTCGAGCTCGACGTGACCGACGGGGCCTCGACCGACGCGGCCGTCCGGACCGTGCTCGCCGCGGCCGGGCGGGTCGACGCGCTCGTCAACAACGCCGGTTACGGGCAATACGGCGCCGTGGAGGACGTGACGCTCGAGGAGTGGCGCGCGCAGTTCGACGTGAACGTCTTCGGCGCCATCCGGCTCCTCCAGGCCGTGCTCCCCGCGATGCGCGAGGCGAGGAAGGGAACGATCGTCAACGTCTCCTCGGTGGCCGGCAAGGTGACGATCCCGTTCGCCGGACCCTACTGCGCTTCGAAGCACGCTCTCGAAGCGATTTCCGACGCGCTTCGGGTCGAAGTGGCGCCCTGGAAGGTCCGGGTCGTCGTGGTCGAACCGGGCCCGATCGCGACGCACTTCGGGGCGCGCACTCGCGAGGCCACCGGGCGCATTCTGCAAACCCCCGGTCCCTACTCGCGCTTCTACGCGAACGCCGAGCGCGCGAGCGAGAGGGAATTCCAGCGCGGCACGCGGCAACCCGAGCTCGTTGCCCGCGTCATCGTGCGCGCGATCGAATCGAGGCGGCCGAAAACGCGCTATCGGGTGGCGCCGATGGCGAAGATCCTGGTCCCGTTGAAAGGGCTCGCGTCGGACCGGTTCCTGGACCGGAGGTTGAAACGCGCGCTCAAGTTACCCAACAGCATTTGAAGAAAAAGGAGGAAAGAACATGGCAGTCCGCGTCAAGCAAGTCACGTTGTGGAGAAGTGAGGTCGCGAACCGGCCGGGTGCGCTCGCCGGGATGCTCGGACCGATCGCCGAGGCTGGAGGAAACCTGAAGGTGGTCATGGGGTACCGGATGCCGGGCGCCGAGAATCGCGCGGCAGTCGAGGTCTATCCGGTCAGCGGCAAAAAGGTCATGGCCGCCGCGCGCTCGGTGGGTCTCTCGGACTCCGGGATTCCGGCGCTCCTGGTCGACGGGGACGACCGGGCGGGTCTCGGCGCCGCGATCGCGCGCGGAGTCGCTCAAGCCGGGATCAACATGATCTTCCTGATGGCGCAGGTGGTCGGGAGACGGTATTCGGCGATCATCGGCTTCGAGTCCGCCGCCGACGCAAAGAAGGCTGCGGCGCTGGTCAAGAGAGCGAAACCGTCGAAGCGATAGCTGCGGCCCCGGTCCGGTCGCGGCGCGAGGAGTCTCCCGAGGTAATCGAGGGAGGAGGCTCGCGCCGCGGGAGGCCGACCAAAGGGAGGCCGACGTGTGGGGCCGGGCAGACTCGAACTGCCGACCTAAGGTTTAGGAAACCTTCGCTCTATCCAAACTGAGCTACGGCCCCGCGCGAGCGAGTGTACTAGTGGTCCGGGTTGCGCGGGGACGGTACGAACTCGCGCGCGGGATGGAGCGCAGGCGTCGCCTCGGGCACGCCGATGTAGTAACCCTGGCCGTAGGGAATTCCGAGCCGGCGGCATTCTTCGAGGTCCTGCGGCGTCTCGATTCCCTCGGCGACGCAGAGGGCGTCGATCCGCCGCGAGAGGGTCACGAGCATTTCGACCACGTCGCGCTTGATCGTGTCCTGGTGGAGGCCGGTGATCAGCGTGTTGGCGACTTTGAGAAAGTTCGGCCGCAGCTCCGCGATCGACTGCAGCGACGCGTACCCCGACCCCGCGTCGTCGATCGCGATCCGGAATCCATGCTGTCGCAGCATCGAGAGCGCGTCACGGAAAACCGGGATGTCGCGGATCGCTGAGCGCTCCGTCACCTCGAGGACGATCTGGTGGCCCAGTTTCAAGAGCGGTGCAAACGCGTGCAGGCCCCGGATCGGAAGCGACTCGATCGAGTCGGCTTCGACGTTCAGGAAGAGGAAGCTTTCCGGGGTCGAGGTGTAGTTGCTGCCGGAGGACTCGAGACAGAGCTGCTCGAGCTCCCAGGTCGCCTCGTGCTCTCCGGCGAACTGGAAGAGGAGGTCGGGACTCTCGAAAGGCGAGTCGATCGGTCCGCGCGTCAATGCCTCGTGACCGAAGAGCTCCATCGTGTTCAGGTCGAAGATCGGCTGATAGACCGTCCGGATGCGGCGTTTCCGCAGAATCTCGTTGAAAGCGTCGTGCAGCAGCGCCTGGCGCTCGCGCTCCATGGTCGTGGCGACGGTGACCGCTTCGCGCAGCGCGCGGTAGACGAGTCGCTCGACCCGCATCTGCGGGTTCGCACGGATGATGGCGTGGCCGACGAAGACGCCGATTCGTTTGTGGATCCGCGTGCTGAACGCCTCGTCGAGCGTGCCGCGCAGAGACTCCTCGACCTGCCGGGCCTTGCGCTGCAGCCGGGCGGGCGCTTCATCGCCCCCTTCGAGGCTGGTGAGCACGAAGAAATCGGATCCGCCCGTGCGGTTGACCGCGACGAAGTCTTCCGTCGCGAAGATCGTCCCCACCATTCTCCGAAGCGCCTTGGCCGTGTTCCGCAGAAGACCGTCGAAGACTTCCCACCCGTACGTGTCCTCGATGTGGCTGTATTGCTCGACGTCGACGTAGAGCACGGCGAGGTCGCGGCTGTCCAGGAGCCGGTCGCGCAGTGCGTCGATGATGACGGGGACGGTGGGCAACTCGGTAATCGGGTCGAAGAGGAGGCTCTTGTACCGGACCTGTTCGTTCTCCGGGGTCAGGAACGAAGAAGCGCTTTCCCCCCGCTGGTCGAGGAGGTGGCGAACCGTCTGGAGGAGCTTCTGACGGGTGAAGGGCTTGGTCAGGTAGTCGTCGGCGCCGACCTGCATTCCGGTGATGAGATCGCGGATCTCGCTCTTGACCGTCATCATCGCGATCGGGGTCTGGCGAGTCTCCGGCGCATTCTTGAGCGTGGTGCAGACTTCCCAGCCCGACAGCTCCGGCATCATCACGTCGAGCAGGATCAGATCCGGCTTCGTTTCGAGCGCGAGATCGACACCTTCCCGGCCGTTGCGCGCGACGAGAACGGAATACCCGGCGTTGGCCAGGATCGTTTGAACGATCAACAGGATGTCCTCGTCGTCGTCGACGATGAGGATTCGTTCTTCGGCCATGGTCAGTTTCTGGAGTTCGCGGCGAGTTGAGAGTTCGCATTCATAGTACCAGCACCGCATGGGCCCGGCGATCGGAGAGCTTCGACCGCCCCTGGAGGTCCGCGAGCTCGATGCAGAAGGTGAGGCCCGTCACACGGGCGCCGAGTCGCTCGACCAGCTCCGCTGCCGCGGCGGCCGTCCCGCCCGTCGCGAGCACGTCGTCGACGATCAGGACCGGCTCACCGGGCGAGAACGCGTCGACGTGGACCTCGAGGACGTTGGAGCCGTACTCGAGGCCGTAGGAGATCCTCTCGGTCTTTCCCGGGAGCTTTCCCGGCTTGCGGGCCGGCACGAAACCGAGTCCGAGCTCGCGCGCGATCGCCGCTCCGAACATGAATCCGCGCGCCTCGATCCCGACGACTTTCTCGGCGGGGAGCTCGCGGAACGGGTCCGCCATCGCGATGACCGCGGACGCGAAGGCTTCGGGCGAAGCGAGGAGAGGAGTGATGTCGCGAAAGAGGACTCCGGGCGTCGGGAAATCCGGCACGTCCCGGATGAAGCGGCGGAGGTCGGTCACGTCGTGATGTGGAACGACTCGAGCCGCTCGGGGTCTCTGTCCTCGACCCGGATGTCCGACACGCGTCCGCCGAGCGGCCCCTTCCGGATCTCGTCGAGATAACGCATCACCGCGGGCTCTTCGCCTTCGACGACCGTTTCGACGCTGCCGTCCGGCAGATTGCGCACCCAGCCGCAGACTCCGGTCCGGCGCGCCGCACGCTCGGCGAAGAAGCGGAACCCCACTCCCTGGACGCGCCCCGAGACGATCGCGCGACGTGCGATCAAGCAGGCGTCCGGCCAAATTTTCCGAGGAGCGGCACGAACACGACCTCCTCGCCGTCCTCCCTCGCGAAGTCGGTCTTGCGACGCCGGACGACGCGGATCCTCTGGCGATCGGCGGGCCCCACGGGCGCGACGAGGCGGCCTCCCACCGCGAGCTGCTCGAGCAGCGTCTCGGGAATCTCGTGAGCCCCCGCGGTGACGAGGATCCGGTCGTACGGCGCCGCCGCCGGATACCCGTACGTTCCGTCGAACGCCTTGACGGAGACGTTCTGGTATCCGAGCGAGCGAAGTGTCGCCGCGGCCGCACGCGCGAGCTCGTCGATCCTCTCCAGCGAATAGACCGTGCGGGCGAGCCGTGAGAGCACCGCCGCCTGGTACCCGGACCCGGTGCCGATCTCGAGGATCTTCTGTCCCTCCTCGACCGCCAAACGCTGGGTCATCAAACCGACGACAGAGGGCTGCGAGATCGTCTGTCCGTGGCCGATCGGCAGCGAGTGGTCGCCGTACGCCTTGCCCCGCAACGGCTCGGGAACGAACCGGTGCCGCGGCACCTCCCGCATCGCGGTGAGCACCCGCGGGTCGTCGACGCCACGCGCCGCGACGAACCTCTCGACCATCTCCCGGCGCTGCGCGTCCTCGCGCGCGCCGGACGGAAAACGCTCCGTTTGGAAGGGCACTGGTTAAGATGTTAGCAGTGAGGCCCTCCGGCCCTCGCGAATAATCGGAGCTAAAATGAGTGTTTACCGTTCGTTGCATGGAGGGACTGTTGACGCCTCGAGAAACTGCTGAGCTCGTTCACCCGGCAATGGCCGGGGTTTCCCGGGAAGAGCTGAAGAAGTGGTACGCGCTCATGCACCTGGCCCGCGTTCTGGACGACAAGGCCCCGAACTACCTGAAGCAGGGGCTCGGTTGGAGCTACCACGCCCCCTGCGCGGGGCATGACGCGATCCAGCTCGCTCTCGGAATGACCTTCCGTCCCGGAAGGGACTACCTCTTCCCCTACTACCGGGATCTGACGACCTGCGTCGCGGCGGGATTGACCGCCGAGGAAATTCTCCTGAACGGCTTGTCGAAGGCGACCGACGTCGCTTCGGGCGGCCGGCACATGTCGAACCACTTCGCGAAGCCGGAGATCGGGATCCAGAACGTCTCGTCCTGCGTCGCCAACCACGCCCAGCACGCCGCGGGACTCGGCCGCGCCATCAAGACTTACGGCAAGGACTCGATCGTCTTCTGCTCGATCGGCGAGTCCTCGACGTCGGAAGGCTATTTCTACGAAGCGGTCAACGGCTCATCCCGCGAAAAGCTGCCGGTCGTTTTCGTCATCCAGGACAACGGCTACGGGATCTCGGTGCCGAAGATGGATCAGACCGCGAACCCCGTGCCCGCGGACAACTTCTCCGGCTTTCTGAACCTGAAGATCTTCAAGTGCGACGGGCTCGACGTCTTCGACTCCTTCCGCGCCATGCGCGAGGCGGTGGACTACGTACGAAGCGGAGCGGGGTGCGCGATCGTGTACGCGCCCTGCGTGCGGATTCATTCGCACTCCAATTCCGACCGGCACGAGCTCTACCGCTCCCCCGAGGAGCTCGCTGCGGCTCGGGAAGCGGATCCGCTGCCCCGCTTCCGTCGGGCCCTGATCGACAACGGCCTCCTGTCGGAAGAGGAAGTCGTTTCGATCGAAGCGCACAACCAGCAGACCTACGAAGAGGCGGCCGATCGCGCGCGGCAGGCCGCGGATCCGACACCCGATTCGATCTTCGAATACGTCGTGCCGGAGCCGTGGAAGCCGGAGAAGTGGCCGGAGGGTCTTCCCGACGGCTCGGGTGAGCCCCTCACCCTCGTGCTGGCCCTCAACCAGACCCTGAAGGAAGAGTTCCGGCGGAACCCGGACACGTACATCTGGGGACAGGACGTGGCGTACCGCGACAAGGGCGGCGTCTTCAACGTCACCAAGGGGATGCAGCAGGAGTTCGGCCCGCACCGCGTGTTCAACGGTCCGATCGCCGAGGACTACATTCTCGGGACGTCCGACGGCTTCTCCCGGCTCTCCGAGGACATCCGGGTGGTCGTGGAGGGCGCCGAGTTCGCGGACTACTTCTGGCCGGCGGCCGAGCAGATGGTCGAGATGTCCCACGAGTACTGGCGCAACAACGGAAAGTTCGTACCCAACGTCACCGTGCGCCTCGCGTCGGGGGGATACATCGGCGGGGGTCTCTATCACTCGCAGAACATCGAAGGCTGGCTGACCACGCTCCCCGGAATCCGGGTCGTCTACCCCGCCTTCGCGGACGACGCCGCCGGACTGTTGAGAACTTCGATCCGGTCCCGCGGAATCACCCTCTTCCTCGAGCCCAAGTTTCTGTACAACAACCCGATGGCCCGCGCCGCGGTCCCGGCGGATTTCGCGGTGCCGTTCGGCAAGGCGCGGAAGCGCCGCGAAGGGACGGACCTGACGATCGCGGCCTACGGCACGCCGGTCCACTTCGCGCTGGAAGCCGCCGCCGAGCTCGAAAAGGAGGGCCGGAGCGTCGAGGTCATCGATCTCCGGTCGCTCGTTCCGCTCGATCTCGACGCGGTCGCGGAGTCGGTGAAAAAGACGAGCCGCCTCCTCGTCGCGCACGAGGACAAGGTGCACGCCGGCTTCGGCGGTGAGATCGCCTCGCAGATCCAGGAAGCGGTCTTCCCCTGGCTGGATGCCCCGATCGGTCGCGTGGGATCGACCTTCACGCCGGTCGGCTTCAACCGCATCCTCGAGCGCGCGATCCTGCCCTCGACCCAGAAAGTGCTGGAGGCCGGCCGGAAGATCCTCGCCTACTAGAGAGGGTCAGGTCTCCACTTGCCACATTGAGGGTCAGGTCTCCACTTGCCACATTGAGGATTTAGCTCGCCACTCAGCGGCGGTTCCGCGAGATCGTCCGCGTCTGTACGCGCTCTGGAGACAAGACCTCTGCGGCGATCGCCTGGAGGAGCTCCATCGACTGGTAGGCCGTGAGATCGAGGTGCACCGGCGTCATCGAGATGAACTTGTCCGCGACGGCGCTGATGTCGGTCCCCTCCTCCAGCTCCCCCACCGGGATCGTCGACCCGATCCAGTAGTACGGCCGGCCGCGCGGGTCGGTCTTTTCGATCACCGTCTCCCCGTATCGGCGCGTCCCGAGCCGGGCGACGCGGACGCCGCCCACCTGCCCTGCGGGAACGTTGACGTTCACGAGGGTCTTCGGCGGGAGGGCCGAGCCGAGGAGGCGTCTGCCGAGCCGCGTCGCGAACTCCGCGGCCGCGTCGAACGTGAATCCGCGTTCGATTTCCTGCGAGATCGCGACCGAAGGAATCCCGAGGAGGGCGCCCTCGAAGGCCGCCGACACCGTCCCGGAGTACGTGACGTCGTCCCCCAGGTTCAAGCCCAGGTTGATGCCGGAGAAGAGGAGCCTCGGCCTTTCGTCGCGCAGCAGGTGGAGCACACCCCAGTTGACGCAGTCGGTCGGCGTCCCGTTGACCGACCAGCGCCGGTCCCCGATTTCCTTGGCGCGCAGCGGCGTGTCGAGGGTGAGAGCGTGACCGGCGGCGCTCCTCTCCTGGTCGGGCGCGACGGTGTAGACGTCACCGACGTCCGCGAGCGCGGCGGCGAGCCGCTCGATTCCCTCGGAGAAGATGCCGTCGTCGTTGGTGACGAGGATCCGCGGGCGGGTCACGAAGGCGGTTCTTCCGGGATCACGATCCAGAGAAGGAGATAGACGACGATCCCGGGAAAGGCGGCCGAGAGGATCGACGCGAGGACGTAGAGGACGCGCACCAGCGTGACGTCGAGCCCGAAGTGGTGGGCGAGCCCCGCGCAGACTCCGGCGATCATCCGATCGCTCCGGGAACGGCGCAACGGCCGCGGATGCGGCGGCAGGCCGCTCACGCCGCCACCTCTTCGGGCGGCGGCATCAGGAACATGAGGACGATGTAGGCCAGGATGCCCGGAAACGCCGCGGACAGGACCGAGACCAGGACATAGAGCACCCGCACCACGGTCGGGTCCATCTGCAGGTATTCCGCGATGCCGCCGCACACCCCCGCAATCATCTTGTTGCGGTTCGAGCGGGTCAGACGCCGGGGCTTCGACTCACCGTCCATCCCGTCCTCCTTCGTAGATCACGCGGTTCTTCTCCGTCTCGTTCAACGCAACCCGCACGAGCCGAGCGGGGGCCACACGACCCTCGAGCTGCCCCCATATACCGATAACGATGTTTTCGGCCGTCGGGTTCCGTCCCGCGAGGAAATCCACGTCGAAGTTCAGGTGCCGGCGATCGAGTCTGGCGAGGACGCGTTCTTCCACAGTTCGCTTCAGCTTCGCGAAATCCATGACGTAGCCGGTCTCCGGGTCGATCTCTCCTTCGACCGTCACTTCCAGCTCGTAAGTGTGTCCGTGACCATGGGGATTGTTGCACTTCTCGAAGACCCGGCGGTTGGTCTCCTCATCCCAGTCCTCGCGGTGCAGCCGATGGGCGGCCGAGAAGTGGGATGCCGAGACGAGCCGGACTTTCACGGCCCGATTATCCGCCGCCCACGGCCCGGGCGGCAGATATCCAATGATCCCCGGAACCCGAATAAAGAATCTCTTCCCTGGCGCGCCGTTCGGTCTCTTCGGAGGCGATCGTGCCGCGGCGCAGGACTCTCCCCGCGTTCACCCTCGTCACGAGCTCAATCCTCGCATCCGATTCGTTGATGACGGAGTCGGACGAAACCGTGATCTGATTTGTCGGTTACCGAAGGAGGTAGACATGCACAAAGTCATCCGGACGGCATTGGCAATGGCGATCGCTTCCACCGCGAGTCTGGCGGTGGCGGCTCCAGACACAGGCGGTGAAGCCCAAATCCGCGCGCGATGCCAGGAATTCGCGGCAGCCTGGAATCGGCACGATGCCAAAACGATGGCCGGCTTCTGGGCGCCGGACGGAGACCTCATCAATCCGTCCGGCCGAATGGCGAAAGGACGTGCCGAAGTGGAGAAGCTCTTCACCGACGAGCATGCCGGCGTTATGAAGGGTACGACCTTCACCATCACCGGCATGACGGTACGGCTGCTCGAGCCGGACATCGCGGTTACCGATTGGGACGTGGAAATCTCGGGAATGCAGTCTTCGGACGGCACCGCCATCCCGGTACTAAAAGCCCACGTCAACTCCGTAATGACGAAAAAGTCGGGCCAATGGTGGATCGTTGCCGGGCGGCCAGTGATCTATCAGCCTGCGCCTGGCTCCGCACACCCGATGTAGCGCGTTCGAGGTAATTTGGTCGGGACGCCGGGGTTCTCGCTCCTCGTTAGTTTGAACTCCGGAATTGTCGGCTCCGAAGATCTCCTCCGGTCCGAGCGACGTGCCCCGCGGCGGCCCACCGGATTCCGCCCGTGAGAGTGATCGACTGCTCGTCGCCATCGACCGTCTCGATCGTGAAGGGCAGGTCCTCCGGCATCTTAAAGAGGACCATGTCGTTGTACGTCTTCGTCAGAAGCGGGGCGATCAGGTTGACGACCCAGCCGACGATCCCCTTGCACTCCGGACGGATCTTGACGTTGGAAAGGACGAATGCTCGCGCGTCCTTGTCGATCACGAGATCGGCTTTTCCTTCCGGCCCGCACTCCTCCCGGAAAATGCTTTTCTTCTTCTGCCGCTTCTCCGCGACGAATCGGAATTTCGTGTAGAAGCAACCCTTGCCACAGGGCCGGAATGCCGTCGGATCGACGGACAGCGACACGCGCTCGATAACGGGCGCGTTCTGCTCCCACTGCGCGCGGATCGCCTCGAAGGCCGCCTTCTCGATCGGATCCCACGGCGCCTTGAAGGTGTAGGTTCCCGTGACCGTTCCCTCCTCTCCGGCGCCGACGTCCTCGAGATGCAAGCGGGCCGAGAGCGGACCGCTGAAGTCGAGGGGAACCCGGCGTACCTTCAAGCTTGCGACGGGGT
>Ga0114129_10006399_pt1 | contig 16697 bp, 20 predicted proteins | sample RhiMetdeltSRZDD1_FD_80071 | JGI IMG/M metagenome (GOLD analysis project Ga0114129, IMG submission 80071) | Populus rhizosphere microbial communities from Tennessee, USA - Rhizosphere MetaG P. deltoides SRZDD1 (version 2) (version 2) | ecosystem: Host-associated > Plants > Roots > Rhizosphere >... | reverse complement strand
TGTGTGTCGGAGTCGAGGACGTCGGCCTCGTATGCGACGACGGCGCCTTCGGCGAGGCTCACACCGAACCCAGGTCGGACCGGACGACGACGGCTCCGTCATCGACGAGGTGGTTGACCGGGCGGATGGCCGGAAGGCCGGCGATGGTGAAGACGAGACGGCCGACCGACACACTGGCCAGTCGGCGAAGCGCCTCGTCTCGCGCGTCAGTTGGCGGAGCCGGCGAGGCCTGTCCGTCATGGCTCCATCTCATCTCGGCCTGGCACGGATGCGTAGGGACCAAGGCCGCTCGTCGCCTGAGGCTCATTGAATCGAAGGCGGCATTGTGTCGGACGAGATCGCCAGCGGTCAAGGTAGCGCCTTTGGCCGCCCGGAGAGCTGGCGACCTTCCTCGACGAGATGGCCGCGATGGTTTACCAGGCGTGACGCGGGTTGGTCGGGAACTGAGAGGGCGACTGGCCCTGACGGTTCTTGCGGCGGCGTACATCGAGTACGCGTGCCAGCTTGGACTCCCGTCGGCTGGAGCCATCAAGGGGGATCACCGGCGCGTTGGGCCGCGCCGACTGCGCCTCCTCGCGGGTCAAGCGGGTGGCGATCTCTGCGGCGATGGGCAGCATCTGTGTCTCCTTCCAGAGCTTCCTTCAATTCACTAACACCAGTAAAGCGAGTAGACGGTGTTGATGTCAACACCTGCTAAGCTATTTATTGGCGTCGCACTGTGGAGGGTTGATGAGCATTGAGGCGTCCGCCGACGCGGAGCTGGTCCGGGACTTCGCGAACACCCGCGATCGACGGTCGTTCGTGCCCCGTGGCCATCCGGCTCGCGACGGCACCAAGGACGACCTCGCCACCCCGGTCGAGTTGCGCGGCTGGCTGGCCGCGCACGACCTGCTTCCCGACGACGACGTCGGCCTCACCGACCGCGACCACGCCCGGGTCCTGCGGCTCCGCACCGCGCTGCGCACGGCGCTCGACCGGAACCGCCGTAGCGGTGACGACGCACCGGCTCACCGGTTCTCGGTGTCACTGCGGGTCGAGCTTGATCCCGACGACGGCCCTCACCTCGGCACGTCCCACCACGGCGTGGACCACGCGATCGGGCAGCTGTGCGCCGCCGCCCTCCGCCTCGCACTCACCGGCGTGTGGCACCGACTGCGCACCTGCGCGGCCGACGACTGCCAATGGATCTTCTACGACCAATCAAAACCAGGTCGCGGCCGCTACTGCTCGCCGTACTCCTGCGGCAACCGCGTCAAAACCCGCGCCTACCGGCAACGCAAGACCCACAACCACCCGGCCTAACCCTCGACGCAAATCACCCGAGTGCCACCTTGATGCTACGCATAGCTGGAAGTAAAGTCTCAGTTATGCGTAGTGAGGCGCCGGTGTTGATGCCGATCTTCCGCTCTCGGCATCAGGCCGAGCTGTTGACCTGGCTGCTGCTACACCCAGACCAGGAATACACGACGACTGAGCTGGCCGCTCACCTGCAGGTGCCGCTGACCACCTTGCACCGTGAAGTGCAGCGACTGGTCGATGCCGACCTGCTCCGGGCCCGCACTGTTGGCCGGGCGCGGCTGCTCAGCGCCAACCCCGACCACCGGGCGACGCCGGCGTTGACCCGCCTGCTCGAGGTCACCTTCGGCCCGCACACGATCGTCGAAGACGAGTTCTCCACCGTTGCCGGCGCCGAGGAGGTCGTGATCTTCGGGTCATGGGCGGCCCGCTACCACGGCCGCCCAGGCCGGGTTCCCGCCGACCTGGACGTCCTGGTCATCGGAAACCCGGACCGTGGCGACGTCTACGACGCCGCCGACCGCGTTCAACAACGACTAGGCATGGAGGTCAACCCGGTGATCCGCAGCCGACGACAGTGGAAGTCTGCCGCCGACGCTCTCGTCCAGGAGGTCCAAGCCTCGCCGTCGCTCGTCGTGATCGGTGCCGGTGAGGACGCCGCATGACCCGCTGGGCCCAAGGCGAGGCCGAGGTCGAGCAACAGCTCGCCGACGGCCACCTGCAGCAGGTCACCGGTGGCCGGTCCAATGGAGCCGTCTTATTGGACAAGGCCCAGCGGACCCTCGATACCGCCGCGACGATCGCCGCTGCTGATCCGAACAGTGCCTACACCCTCGCCTACGACGCCGCTCGACATGCTGGCACAGCCCTGCTGGCACAACAGGGCCTACGGCCCACATCGCGCGGCGGTCACTACGCCGTCGAACGTGCGCTCCGGGCCCAGTTCGGCCAGGGCTTCCGCGCGTTCGGGGCGATGCGTCGACGCCGCAACGAACTCGAATACCCAGACCTCCCCGACGAGACCGCCGGCACCGACGAAGCCCACCGCGCCGTCGCCGACACCCAGGCCATGATCGACGCCGCTGGCAAACTCCTGCCCCGCCTGGAACTGTTCTGACCCACCACCAGAATCCGGCAGCCATACCGGAGAACGGACAGTCCCGGCCGGAACGAAGCCGGTGATGGCGGGTTCCGTGGAATGACTTGCAGACTGAATCGGCGTCTACGCCCCGATGCTGGCAGCATGTCGCCCGAGGAATGCGGAGTGTACGAAGCCGACCTCGTCGATCCGGCCGTCCGGGTCGCCGGGCCCGCGGCCATCTAAACGTGATGTCGCGTCTCGCCGCGGTGAGCGGCGGCGAACGCAGCCTCCCCGAGGGCCTCGCGGATGCGTGCGGTGATGCGTTCGATGTCGTTGCGCTCGGATGGTGAGGGCTGAGTGCCGGCGGCTGCTCGCTTCTGGACGGCTTGGCCAAGAAGTCTCGCCGCGTCCTGGTGGTGTCCAACCAGTGTCTCTGCGCCTGCTATGCCTTCGAGTGCATGCGCGAGGGCAGGCTGGTGGCCAAGCGTACGGGCCGCGGCCAGGGCCTGAAGATGGAAGTGGCGAGCGGCGGCGGCGTCACCGCGCAGTTCGGCGATGAAGCCGAGTTCGGTATAGGCGACCGCTTCGCCGAGTCCGGTCTGGTCGTCGGGTCGGGAGAGCCTGGCGAGGACGTTGGTGAGGGTTTTCTCGGCGGCGTCGAGGTGGCCCGCCTGGCGGGCCGCGCAGCCGATGCCGAGCTCGGCGAAGGCTTCGCCAGGTTTGTAGCTGTGCTCTGTGGCCAGTTGCAGGGCCTCCTTGTGGAGCGCCTGAGCTTCGTCGTGATCGCCGAGTTGCATTCTGATCCGGCCTAGCCACGACAGTTGGTCGGCAACCTGGGGCCACAGCCTCAGCTCCCGGGCGATGCGCAGTGCGCCTTGGTGGAGCGCATTTGCGCGCTGGTGGTCCCCGGTGAGTTGGGCCAGGGCGCCAAGCCACTCCATGGCTTGCAGCTGACCCCAGCGGTCGCCGAGCTGACGGAACAGGGCGAGGCTTTGTTCGCCGTCGCGCTCGACGGCGGCGAGGTCACCCCGGATGTAGGCCTGCTTGGCTCGCGTGCTTAAGGCTGCCGCTGTCCCCCAAAGGTCGCCGTGGTCGCGACAGGATGCCAGTGCCTGCGTCACTAGGATCTCGCTGGTGGTTATCTCGCCCCAGTCAGAGTCGGCGAAGCCAAGCAGCCATTGGGCGCGGGCCCGCTCGGTGGTGTCGTCGATGTCGTCGATGGGAGAGTGCTCGGTCGCGGCGACGGCACGGTGACCCATGAACAGTCGGAGACTGTTGTGCCAGACGGCCGCCCGGGCTGTGATGGCGCGGGGCGCCTCGCCCTCGACGGTCAGGCTGGATTCGGCCCAGCGTCCGGCCTCCCTCAGCCGGCCCCGCAAGAACAGATACCAGGCAGTGGCATTGACGAGTCGGCGTGCCATGGCCGCATCACCTCGCCGGCAGGCGCCATCGAAGGCACGTTGCAGATTGCCGGTCTCGTGGTCGAGTCGTTGCAGCCAGCGGCGCTGGTCGTGACCGCGCAGCTCGGCGTCTGCCCGCTCAGCGAGTGCGGCGTAGTAGCGGCCGTGCTGCTTTCCCACTTCCCCGAGCTCACCCCTCTCGTGCAGACGCTCGATGCCGTAGGCCGCGACCGATTCGAGCATGTGGTAGCGAGGGCCGTCCCTTTGGTTGATAACCATGACCAGCGAGCGGTCCACCAGGCGCGCCAGGCCGGCGACATCGTCGACGGCGTCGATCGTCCACGTCTTGTGAACGGCGAGGCGTCGCAGCAGCGCACGGTCCGGCTCGGCCAACAGATTCCAGCTCCAGTCGATAGTCGCCCGCACGGTCTGCTGGCGGGCCGGTGCGCCCCGGTATCCGGAGGACAGGAGCCGGAACCGGTCGTCTAGCCTGGCTGCGACTTCGTGAACTCCGAGGGCCCGGACCCGGGTGGCAGCTAGCTCCAGGGCCAAGGGGATCCGGTCAAGGCGGCGGCAGATGCCGTCGACGACGGGGCTGTTCTCGTCGTCGAGGATGAACCCAGGTGCCGCTGCGGTGGCCCGTTCGACGAACAGCCGCACGGCGCCGGCCTCATCCAGTGGAGGTACCGACCAGATCGTCTCGCCCGCAAGGCCGAGCGGAACCTGGCTGGTGGCCAGGACGTGCAGTCGTGTCGCCGTCGTGAGCAAGGCGTGGACCAGCTCGGCGACGGCGTCGACCACGGGCTCGCAGTTGTCCAGCAGCAGCAGGATGTGCCTGTTGGTCAGGGCCGCGGCCAGCCGATCGATGATCGGTGCGTACGATGCTCCGTCCCGGATGCCGAGCCTGGCCATGATGGCCTCGGCGACGGAATCCACGATGCGCCGGCCGCCAGGCTGGCCGACGGAATCCAGCTCTACGAGCCAGACACCGTTGGTGAAGGTGGGCAACATGGCGCTGGCGGTCGCCACCGCCAGTCGTGTCTTGCCCACACCGCCCGGTCCGGTGAGCGTGACCAGCCGGTCTGACGCCAGCCGCCCGCGTAGCTCGGCAACGGCACTCTGCCGGCCGATCAGACGGGTGAGCGGCCCGGGGAGATTGGTGCGCGACGGCGAGGCGGCGGTGTCTGGCCGCGGATGCTCGCGGTCCAGCGCTTGGTCATGTTTGAGGATGGCCAGGTGCAAGGCAGCCAGCTCCGGGCTGGGATCCAGACCCTGTTCCTCGGCCAGGTGGTGGCGCAAGTCGTGGTAGCTCTTCACCGCATCGCTTTGGCGGCCACACCGGTAGAGTGCGCGCATCTGCGCGGCACGGAGCCGCTCGCGGAGCGGGTGCTGGGCCACCAGATCGTTGAGCTCGGCAACCAGGATGTCGGGATGACCGAGTTCCAGGCGGGCCTCGGCGTGCTCCTCCAGCGCGGCCAACCGTTCGTCGTCTAGGCGGCATGCTGCGGCCCCGGCGAAGTTCTCGTCAGCGACGTCCAGCAGGGCGGGGCCGCGCCACAACGCCAGCGCCTCGGCCAGCAGCGCGGATTTAGCCTCGGGATCGTCCATCGTCCGGGCCTGGGTGGTAAGGGCAGTGAAGAGGCCGGCGTCGATGGTGGTGGGCTCGACCTGCAGGACGTAGCCCGACGGCCGGAAGACTAGCAGCGATCGGCCGCCCGGCTCGGCATGCTCTAAGACCGACCGCAGCTGCGAGACCTTCGCCTGCAAGGCACCAGTCGACTTCCGGGGCGGCGCGCCAGCCCAGATGTCCTCGATCAGCCGATCGGCCGACAGCGGTCGCGGCGCATGGATCAGCAGGTCGGCGAGCAGTGCCCGGACCTTTCGACCCGGCACCGCCACCGGCGGACCACCGCTGGGCCACACCACGAGTGGCCCAAGCACTCCGAAGCGCATGCGAGAAAGCCTAAGAGATCGAATGGTCAGCCGACCGTCAGCGAACCGTAAGGGCATCCCGACAGGGTGGACCGCATCCACGACACCCGAAGGAAGGAACCAGCCAAGACAGGGCTGCTTCTTTGGCCAGCAAGACGATCCGGCGCACCGCGAGCAGCAGCTGGTGGTTGTCCTCGCACGCAGGCGGGCCCCGATGGAGATACGGCGGGCCCGATCGAGATAAGGAGTACACCATGTCCTCCGTCACCGAATCCGAAGCAGCACGCATCCTGAATCGCAACATCACCGCGCTGAACAACCGTGAGATCGAGGCATACCTCGCGAACCAGCACCCGGACGTCCAGTTGACACTTCCGGGTGGCGCGGTGTTCCACGGGCGCGATGAGATCCGCGCCGCCACCGAGGCGCTCTGGACCGCGTTCCCGGACGGCGCCTTGCGGTTCGGCGACCAGGTTCTGACCGATGACGCCGCGGCGACCGAAGTCTTCTTCACAGGCACACATGACGGTCCGTTGGCCACACCCGACGGCGAGATTTCCCCAACCGGACGAACTGTCCGAACGACGACGGTTTCGATGCTGCGCTTCCGCGACGGCCTGATCATCTCGGAGCACGTCATCGGCGACGAGATGGATCTACCGCGGCAACTCGGGCTCGGCCCGACCGAGCAAGCCTAGTTCTAGGGAGGGTCATGCGTCTCGACAACAAGACCGCCATCGTCTACGGCGCCGCCGGAGCTATCGGCTCCGCGGTCGCCCGCGCCTACGCCCGCGAGGGTGCCGACGTGAACCTCGCCGGCCGCACCATCGCGACCCTCGAGCCGGTCGCACAGCACATCCGTGACCACGGCGGCACAGCGCACGTCACGCAGCTCGACGTCCTCGACTTGGCCGCGGTCGAGCGACACGCCGCTGCAGTCGCCGACGTCGGTAAGATCGACATCTGCTTCAACGCCACATCCAGCGACGACGTCCAGGGCACGCCACTGCTCGACACGGCGTTCGAGGATGTCATGCGGCCCGTGACCAAAGCCGTCACGGCACACTTCAATATCGCCACCGCGGTCGGCCCGCACATGACCCGACGTGGCCGCGGGGTCATTCTCGTCATGGCTGGCGGCCGGGAGGCGATTCCGCGCCTCGGTGGATCCCATGTCGCCTGGGCCGCGCTCGCCGGACTCTGCCGACAGCTCGCCGCCGAGTTGGGACCGTACGGCGTGCGGGTCACCTGGCTGCTCTCGCCCGGTTCACCCGGGCACGTGGAGCGCGAACAGGGGCGCGACGAGAACAACGCGGCGGCCGCGCCGGAGACCAAGGGCCTGCTGGTGCGCCACCAGCCCACGTACAGCGAGGTCGCCAGCGTCGCCGTCTTCGCCGCGTCCGACTGGGCTCGCACTATCACCGCAAGCGAGATCAACCTTACCGGTGGAGCGGTCGTCGACTGAAATCGCGCATCAGCTCGCTGGTTGGCGTGTGCGCCTTAGCCGATGCACCGCATGGCATCGTTCGTGTGCGCGAAACGTCAGCAGACGGCCTTCATGCCTGCCGTACACCCGCGGTGCTCGTTGGATGGCGTGGGTTGCCGGCTCACGCTGAGCGGCTTCGGCTGCCCTTGTCGGTGCCGTGTCCGAATTGTGGGTAGGCGGTGAGCGCTGGTGACGGCCAGGACGAGCTCGGCCTGGCGACTCCAGAGTTAAGGCGTCGCCGTCCTCAGCGTCGGGCTATCACCGATGGCCCGGACTTCCACCGGGTCGTTCCACAAAAGGCGGAACGTGCGGGCTGTTACCGCACAGCACGGACTTCAACCGTGCGGTCAACCCTAGCAACGCCGGCAAACGCTTCGAAGACAGAAGTGGCTTTCACGGCCGGACCGAGCAGGATCGCATTGTGCTGCGTCATTCCCATGCCTGGTTGAGGAGTCGGTCGAACGCGAGGTGGAGTACCTGTGTCCGGCTTCTGCCTCGGTGTTCAGCGGTGACGAAGTTGCTGCCGATGAACAGTGAGAAGGCCAGCATGCAGCGGGCCTCCACATCGTCGTCGTCTGGGCAGAACTGTCCGAACAGGGCGCGTAGGTAGTCCATCCGCCGGTTGTCGATGCGGTGCAATCGGGCGGCGACCTCGTCGTCTCGGCGGGCCATTCTCGTACCGCGAGTTCTACCGACAGCATGACTGCTGAGGCCGCCTCGAAGAGTCGTTGCAGCTTCTCCTGTGGGCCAGCGGGCCGGCTCTCGACGACGGCGATGACGTCGTCGACCACCGTCTTCTCCCAGGCGTCCAGCATTTCTTCGAGGAACGCCGGACGGCCGGAGTAGTGCCAGTAGAAGCCTCCCTTGGTGACTCCGAGCGTGTCCGCGAGCACCTCGACGCGGATCGCGTCGGGTCCACCGGTCGCCAACGCGTGCAGCCCGGCGTCGACCCAGGCGCTGCGCGGAGTACGGACTTTGGCCACGACCATATCTATACGGCACCGTATTGACAGAGGCAAGCGGCCCTGCTTAGTATCCATACGGCAGCGTATGGATCGAGGCGCTCGATGAGGATTTCCATCGAGGTACACACCTCCGGCCGGTGGCGGATCCGCGAGCTCGCGCCCGACTTCACCCTCGAGGATGTCTGGGCTCTGCCCGCACACGGACGCGCCGCGGACTTCCCCACGCTGATCGAGCTCGCCGCGGCCGCGGACCCCGCCGGCTCGGGCTCCGTGCCTGCTCGTGCGTTATGGCTGGCACGCGACCTCCTCGGTCGCTGGTTCGGTCTCGGCCGGGTCTCGACACCAGACACAGGACGCCCTGAGGACCGTCTGTCGATCCCCGGCACGAACGAGAAATCCCTGACCGATCGGCTGCCGGACGATCTGCGCGACACGGTCTCGGACCTGGACTTCGACGCCCTGCCCTTCACCGCCCTGTATCGCACCGGCAGAGAGTTCGCCGCCGAGGCCGCAAACCAGACGGTGCATGGAGTCCTGCATCTGTCGTGGGTCGACCAGGATGGGGGACGCTACCAAGGTCACCTGGCCGTCTACGTCAAGCCGCGCGGGCTGTTCGGCAGGGGCTACCTGGCCTTCATCAGGCCGTTCCGCTACCTCATCGTCTATCCGGCCCTCATGCGGAAGATCGAACGGACGTGGGAGCTGCGCGGTCCTGCCGGCGAGCTTCCTGGCGCGGGCGGACCGGCATGACGCTCCCACCCGGCCAGCGCCGCTTCGATGGCTTCCCGCGCTTCGGCACCCACCTGCACCGACCGGCACCGCCCGTCCCGAAGGACCCGGTGATCGAAGTGCGCGGGGCAGTGATCGAAGCGTTCGAGCTCCCTGTCAGTGCTCTGGTGCAGCTGCCCCGCCGAGAGCTCACGGCCGACTTCCACTGCGTCGCGGGCTGGTCCGCAACCGACCTCATCTGGGAGGGCGTCGCGTTCGAAACGATCTACCGGACCTACGTCGAGCCGGCACTCCCAGACGCCACATCGGTCACCCACGTCACATTCCGCGGTCTCGACGGCTATGGCGCGGTGCTCCAGCACGACGACGCACTGGCCGACGACGTGCTGATCGCGGTCCACCTGAACGGCCGGCCGCTCGACAGCGACCACGGCGCACCGGCCCGGCTCGTGAGCCCGCGGCAGTACGGCTACATGAACACCAAGCACCTGTGCCGCATCGAACTCCACACCTCCCGGCCGAAACCGACCGGCCCGTTCCTAAGCAGCAGAGTGCTCCTGCGCTTGCTGGGTCGCCATCCGCGGGCCCGGGTCTGGCAGGAAGAGCGCAACCAGGACCTGCCGGCATGGGCCGTACGCCCCGCCTACCGGACACTGGTCACCCCCATCGCGGCCCTGTCCGCCCGGGGCAGCCGCGAAGCATGATGGGCCAGCCGGCCCAGTGAGGTGGGGTGCCGCCAAAAATCCCTGGAGTGCTCATCCCTGACGCATATGGGACCGGAGGCGACAGCACCAGCTGGTACTCGACCGGCTGCTCGCGGTCACCACGGACAGGGGTCCGGGCCCGGCATCATTGCCTCGCCGACATCGCGTCGAAAGACGGCGTACGTTGCAGTGGGTGGGTCTTCCCGCTGTTACTGGCCGACGCGGCCGTTCGAGGTACCGCCTAACACCGCCATGGGTCCAGGCTTGTGGTGTCTGCGGCCCATTCAGATGTCTAGAGCTCCCTAGTGGTCAGCTGTAGAGTCGATTTTCGTGGCGATCGAGTGGGCCGGTTTGGGTCCTGATGTGCTGGTGCGGCTCGATCGCGGCAGCCGGGTGCCGCTGCGGACCCAGCTCGAGGGAGAGTTGCGTACGGCGATCCGTTCCGGCCGGCTCCGGGCTGGGGAGCGGCTGCCGTCGACCCGAGAACTTGCCCGCGGGTTGGGTGTATCTCGTGGGCTGGTGGTGGACTGCTTCGATCAATTGCAGGCCGAGGGGTATCTGCAGGCGCGGAGTGGGTCGGCCACGCGGGTCAGCCCGACCGCACAGACTCTCAGGCGCGGTCCGATCAGAGCGGGCCGGACCACGCCGGCGTCGCCACGACCAGATGTCGACTTTCTGCCGGCGGTACCGGATCTCGGCTCGTTCCCGCGCAGCGAGTGGGCCAAGACGACGGCCGAGGTGTGCCGGGATGCCTCGACGGCCGCGTTCGACTATGGGGACGGGCGGGGCAATCCTCGGCTGAGGGAGGTTCTGGCGAGCTACCTGGGGCGGGTCCGCGGGGCCGCAGCCGACCCAGGACACATCGTGGTCTGTAGCGGCTTCACCCAGGGACTCAACCTGACGTTGGCGGTGCTCGCCGCACACGGTGTCGACCGGGTGGCCTTCGAGGATCCGGGCTACGACGAGACCAGCCGAATGGCGGTCGGCTTCGCCGGGGTGGGGTTGGTGCGCGTGCCGGTGGACGCGCGGGGTGTTCGGGTGGACGCGCTATCGGCGGCGAGAACGAGGGCGGTGGCGGTCACCCCTGCCCACCAGTGGCCGACCGGCGTGGTGTTGGCTGCTCGCCGGCGTCTGGCGCTGGTGAACTGGGCCGTACACGCTGGTGGTTGGGTCATTGAGGATGACTACGATGCCGAGTTCCGCTACGACCGGGAGCCGATCGGAGTGGTGCAGGGCCTTGCCCCTGAGCGCGTGATCAGCATCGGCACCGTCAGCAAGTCTCTGGCACCGGCCTTGCGGCTTGGCTGGATCCTATGTCCGCCGGCGTTGGTGGACGAGCTAGCTCATCTGAAACTGGCTGCGGACCGCGGCACGCCTGGCGTGGAGCAACTGGTCCTTGCTCGTCTGATCGAGTCGGGCCGGTTCGACCGGCACCTGCGACGGATGCGCAAGAAATACACCGCCAAGCGCAGCGCACTCATCACCGCGCTCGAGGAGTACGCACCCGACGTAGGTGTCCACGGGCTGGCCGCAGGCTTCCACGCGGTTGCCTCGCTGCCCGAGGGAGTCACCGAGGCCGATGTCGTCAGTGCCGCCAGGGCCCGCGGAGTCGGGGTCTATGGGATGAGCGCGAACCGTTCCAACCGGGCCGAGTCCCCACCCTGTCTTGTACTGGGTTTCGGGAACCTTTCCGAGCGGGCCATCGTCGAGGGCATAGCCCGAATCGGCGATCTGTTGAGCCCGTAGCCTCTCTTGGGTTAGCTCGCCCCCTCGGTAGCCGCCTGACTGGTACTCGATTTTCCGCCCGAAGTGGACCTCGGCACGGGCCTCGCCGCCGCAATAGCGTGGCGCGACAACGACATCTGACGCGCAAGAGCGCCACACGTGAGGAGCGCGACATGGGCGAGGTAGTGGTGAGCGAGTTCATCTCCCTCGACGGGGTCATGGAGGACCCGGGCGGCGCCGAGGATACCCCGTTCGGCGGCTGGACGTTCCGGTTCAGCGCTGAGGAGGGCCAGAGGCTCAAGTACGACGAGCTCATGGCCGCCGACGTGCAACTTCTCGGCCGGGTTACCTACGAGGAGTTCGCGGCGAACTGGCCGGCGATGGAGGACGCGGCCGGCGACTTCGGCGCCAAGATGAATGCCATGCCCAAAGTGGTGGTCTCAACACCCTCACCGACCCGAGTTGGAACAACACCACGGTCGCGACGGGGAAGCTGCCGGACATCGTGGCCGGACTGAAGGATACGTACCAAGGCAACATCCTCGTCGGCGGTAGCGCCACCTTGATCGACGCCCTGCGCGAGCACGACCTCGTCGACGAATACCGACTGACCCTGTACCCGGTGATCTTGGGCCAGGGCAAGAAACTCTTCAAGGAAGGTGCCCCCTCCAGCGACCTGAGGCTGGTCGAAAGCCTCAAGGCAGGTCCGGACGTTCAGCTACTCATCTACCGTCCGACCAACCGCGACGGATGACGGACCCGACTCAGCTTCGGCGATACCCGACCGGTCTGGCCCGCAGCGTGCCGCACCCATCGACCGCCGCATCGAATAGGCCGACAGGGGATGATCGCACCAGTCGCGCCAGTGCCTGGCGGGAGCTGCGGCGGTTCCTCAGGTCTAGGCGGCCAGGACCGGCCGAGGCGTTCGCCTTCGTTTCCGACCCGCGGACTCCGCCAGGTCGCGGAGTACCTGGTCGCCACCCGCCGACTGCCCGACCGCGACGACGCCACCACACCCGGCCAACTCTCCGACGCCGGCGAGGGTGTCACCACGCCCTGACCGGGTACTACCCAGGTAGGCCCGACGCACGGCGCGCTGCGCGCCAGGCTCAGGTTCCGGTCGTTCAAACAACGTGCGACCGGAACTGCGCTGCTCACCACAACAACCCTCCCGGCTGGTCCGCGGACCGCAGACATCGACCGGGCTTGTTCGGGCCTCGACCTTCGCGCTGGGGTCCGGCGATGTCAACGGCCGCTGTCGACGACGATGGCCCCGACTCGGGTCGAGCCCAACAAGGGTCGAGGCCATCGTCTGGTCGAGGGTGTACCCACCGCCGCGACCACTACGCACCAGCTGGCGGCACCGCGTTGACCCGCGAGCGTGTATCCGGGCTTTTGCAGCTCCATCAGCGGTCAAGTCGTCCTGGGTGCGAATCTGCCGCACCGGTTTCTCCTGGTGGTGGCATGGTCGGATTCGGTTCGGCAAAGGCAACGCAGACCGTTGGCGACCGGGATGGCCGAGCCGGTTCCATGGGCCAAAGGCCCCAAACCGACCAAACCAAGGGTCCACTGCCACATTGCACCACTTGACGACCGTTAATACGCCTCTAGTATGCCTATATGAGTGTTCCCTTTGGGGAGTTCATCCGCGACCACCGCAAGCGGCAAGGTTTCACCCAAGATGACCTCGCCCAGCGGATGGACGTGTCGCAGCCGACCGTGTCGACCTGGGAGACCGGCGAGTCGATGCCCGAGCACGACAACATGCAGCTGCTCTCCCAGGTGCTCGAGGTTTCCCGGCGCGAGCTTGTGGATCACCTCATGGGTGAATCCGCAGGCACCAACTGCGTCGAGCGGGCCATCGCGGAGGACGACGCCAACTTGAGCCGCCAGGAGCAGAGGGCCCTGCTCGCGACCTACGGCGAGTTGACTGGGCGACGCTCGATCCAGCTTGCATCGGCCTTCGTGTGGACCGAGCCGCCCGACCTCGGGTGAACACCCAGGCTTGCATCGCCTGCAGGCTCTACAACCGCCCCTCCCGCAGCGTGGTTAGGTGCCGTGGAAAAGAGCGTCGGGTGGTTTACCGACGGCGAACGACACGCCGATCGTATTCAACAGCTATGGCGATCTACACCTCCGCGTAGCGGAAGTTCCGGTCGCGGAGCGAGCCGTGTGCGAAGCTCGGGCAGTTGCCGCAATCTGCGGCCGGCCAGTACGCCCGACTCAACGCCGCGGCGGGGCTGGCCAACGGCAAGAACGACCCGTCTTGACAGGCGCAGTCGGAGTTCGTGACGGTGACGGCGTTTGGCTGGATCACGTTGGTCCGCCACAACGACAAACGACGGCTAAAACCTGAGGCATCCCGAGCAAAGCCGGGGCCGATCGGCCACAAGAGACAAGGGGAAGTGGTCGATCAATCGGCGGCCCTGACAACGGTCCGCGGGCCCCGGTCAGGACCAGTCCTGACAACCGCCGACGAGGCTGTCAGGATGATCCGTCAGCGACAGGGCGACAAGACGACATCTGGCAGCATGGCGACCCGGGCGACTGGTGGGTGGGCGGCGAGTACGACGACAACGGCAAATACATCCGACCCTCGTGAAGGGAGGCGAAGATGCTGAGACGCCGGTGGACCAAGATCAAGCTGTGGTGGCAGCGACGCAGAGGCGGCACCGGCCAGAACCAGGCCCGAAGAGCACACCTGGGGCGGTAACAGCAGTGCGACGGCGTCGGTCGTTTGGCAGGCCAGCTGCACGGACACGATGCCGGCCGCTTGGTGCACGGACGCGAGAAAGTCGGCGTCGTCGAACATCGGGAGAGCCGGATCGTCGTCATCCGAGACTGTTCTGGGCAGGTGGCGGATGGTGTGGGTGACCGCGTCGGCGACGCGGGCGGAGATCGTGGCGACGTCGGCTGCCATGGCTGGGCTCGGGTCGTAGACGCACAGCGCTCCGAGGCAGCGGCCCGAGATGGCGGGCTTCGAGCCGACGATGCAACGCCGCCATGCGTGATCGGAGCGGTCGCACGGAAGCCGGAGACAGGTTCACCATGCTTCACACTCGGCAGCGATCGCGGCCGCCCGGGCCGCCCGCCCACGCTCGCGGGAGACACGCTGCCTCAGCTTGGCTGATTTCGTCCTCGCGGCGTCCACAGCTGGCGCGAGAACAAATCTACGCCTCGTTCGGCTCGAGGTAACCCGTCGGTCTAATACGGGCGTATAGTCCGAACAAGTGTGCGGGAAGGAGGCGGTTTCCGTCGTGGAGAACCGCGAGGCTTGGCTCGCCGACACCATGATCGAACTTGCCGACAGCATCACCGTCCGTGAACCCGCCTACCTGGAAACCCTGGCCCGCCGCTTTTCCGAGCTTGTCACTCCGGCCGAGATCGGTCTGCTGGTCACGACCGACACCGGCAGCCTGGCGACGCCGGCGGCGAGCACTCCACGCATGCGGGATCTGATGGCGCTGGAGTCCCGCTGTCGAGAGGGGCCCTGCACGACTTGCCACGGCACCGGTCAGTACCTGCGGCACCAAGCGCTCGACGCCGTCGACAATCACTGGCCGCGATACGGTCCGGCCGCCCGCGGCGCCGGCTTCACCGGCGCCAGCGCCTATCCGCTGCGTCGCGGCACCGAGATGCTCGGCGCGGTCTGCGTGCTCGATCCCACCCAGCGGTCGGCCGATGAGCATGAGGTCGCGCTGGTCGACGTCCTGGTCGACGCGTCCACGATCGGCCTGAGCCACCAGCGCGCCTACCGGCATAGCCAGCGCCGAGTCGAGCAGTTGCAGGGGGCACTGCACAGTCGGGTGGTGATCGAGCAGGCCAAGGGCATCGTGGCGGCCTGGCGCAACATCGCACCCGACGCAGCATTCGAGATTCTGAGCGGCCACGCCGGCCGCAACAGTCATCGACTCAGCACAGTCGCCGACAACATCATCGAGGGTCGGCTCACCAACCAACAGCTCGCGCCACCCCCGGATAGCTAACGTCGGCTGACTTCCTCGATCAAGAGCACCAGTCCCCCGCCCGTGCCGTCAATCCATCGGCCGCCGCCTCCGGGCCAGGCATGCGACTTACGGGGTGAGGGTCACCAGCACGGGGAGCGGGTCCTGGGCGACGTGGGTGCTACCTGGACTTGAACCAGCGAGCTCTGGTGGCGGCTGCTTCTCGCTGAGCTGTCATGATCAGACGGCTCCGCGCGGGAAATCTCCGCGACCGTCGCTGTCGTCGGCGGAGGGGTCGGCCGGCCGGTGATGCGAGTAGTCGCTTCGCTTCAGTCCTCATCGGGTGGATCAAGGCTGCGCTAGTGGGCGATGCGGTCCCTCTTGTTGGCGATGCGGTCGCGCTTGTCGGCGGCGGCCTCGCGCTGGCCGGCGATGGCGTCCCGCCCGGCACCGGCGACTCGACGAAGTTCTCTTTCTTCGCCCGCGATTCGACGCGCTTCGGCGGCTGCTTCTCGCTGCTCGGCTTCCCGGTCCCGAAGCTCCGCCGCCTGGTGCGCATAGCTCTGCTGCCCGTTCCCGCGCGTCCTCGGCGCTTCTTCGCGGATGTGGCTGCGGAGCGCGACCTGATCTCGGTCGTCAGTGGCCGCATCACGCCGGTCGGCAACATAGTCTCGCCGGTCTGCGTCGTGGTCTCGCCGATCTGCCTCCAGCTCGCGGTCGTCGCAGAGCCGGTCACGCTCATCCGCTGTGGCCTCGCGCCGATCACGACGTTCGAAGACAGATACTAGTAATGTGTTTCTGGTTTGGGTTATCCTGTGTGTATGGGTCAGTGGAGCTTCATCACCAATCACGCCAGGGTGTTGCTGTTGCTTGCCGGCGATCCGGACGCCCGGCTGCGGGATCTGGCCGCGGCGTTGGGCATCACCGAACGCACCGCGTTCGGCATCGTGACGGATCTGGTCCAGGCGGGCTATCTGATCAAGCAGCGCGGCGGGCGCCGCAACCGCTACCACATCCAGGAGCATCTGCCGCTGCCCGACCCGATCGGACGCGAACGCACGATCGGTGAGGTGCTGGAGCTGCTGGCCGCGCGGCACGTGTCGTCGGCGGTTTCGAACGATCCGGACCCGTCGACGTCCAGCTTGTCGCCGAACCATGTCGCGACGGGCGGGAGGACCACCTGATGTTTGACACGACCGGCCGTAAGACGATCATCTACCCACCCGCACCGCCGTCGACGCCGCGGCTGCGACTGGGCTCATCCACGTCGCGGCGCACGCTGCTCGATGGTGGCTGGTGGCCCCGCTCGGTCGACCCGGTCGCGGAGCTGCCCGGCCTGGTGTTGGCCATCGAGCACCTGCACGGACCGGTCACCCAGCTGATCCTCCACGCCGACGACTGGGACGGTCGGCCGCACCGGATCGGGATGGCCGGC
>Ga0114129_10006398_pt1 | contig 16698 bp, 13 predicted proteins | sample RhiMetdeltSRZDD1_FD_80071 | JGI IMG/M metagenome (GOLD analysis project Ga0114129, IMG submission 80071) | Populus rhizosphere microbial communities from Tennessee, USA - Rhizosphere MetaG P. deltoides SRZDD1 (version 2) (version 2) | ecosystem: Host-associated > Plants > Roots > Rhizosphere >... | reverse complement strand
TCGCGGTGACGCGCGAACGCATCCGCCAGATCGAAGCGAAGGCGCTCCGCAAACTGCGCCACCCGTCACGCTCCCGTAAGCTGAAAGCGTTCCTGGAAGGCCGTACCTAGAAGTTGAAAAGTGGAAAAAGTGGAAAAGTGGAAAAGTAAGTTTGAAAGTTCCGCGCGCTCGCTTCGCACTGACTTTTTGCACTTTTCCATTTCTCCCCTTTTCCAGTTCGCGCGAGCGAAGCGAGCGCGCGGGCCCGTAGCTCAGCGGTTAGAGCGGCCGGCTCATAATCGGTTGGTCCCAGGTTCGAATCCTGGCGGGCCCACTCAGACATGAATGTCACCTGACCTCCAGCAGCTCATCGACCTCCAGAATCTGGAGACCGCCATCGAGGAGGCCAAGCGGCGCATCGCCGCCCATCCTCAGCGCATCGCGGAGGCGGATACCCGTCTCGCGCACGCGAAAAACGCGCTCGAGACCGCCCGGCAGCGTCTCAAAGCGAGCCAGGAGGCGCGCCGGGAGCAGGAAAAGGAAGCCGCCACGTTTCAGTCCCGCCTCTCGAAATTCAAGGATCAACTGTCCGCCGTCAAGACCAACCGCGAATACCAGGCCATGCAGCACGAGATCGAAACCGCGCAGAAAGAGCTCGGGATCGTCGAAGAGCGCGTGCTCGAACGGATGATGGAAGCCGACGCGCTGACGGCGGAAGTCAAGAAGACGGAGCAGGCGCTCGCCGCGCAGCAGAAGGACGTCGAGGCGGAGAAGAAAACGCTCGCAGAGGAGCTCGTCACCGTGGAAGCGGCACTCAAGGATGCGACCGAACGACGGCAGGCGCTCATCACGTCGCTACCGCCGCACCTGATCGCGCTGTTCGAACAGGTCGCCCGTGCGCGCAAGGGCCTCGCGATTGTCGTCGCCACACGCGACGGCCTCTGCTCGGCCTGCCACGTTCGTCTGCGGCCGCAGGCCTTCCAGGAAGTCCGTCGCAACGACCAGATCATTCAGTGTCCCAGCTGCAATCGCATCCTGTACTACATTCCCCCACCACCCGCGGCTGAACCCGCCGTGACGCACGCATCGTGAACGTCGAACGTCGACGTTCGACGTGTGAAGTCGCGTGACCCAGCAGTCGCTCTTCGGGCACCCAGACCGCAGATCTGCGCGCGCGCACGTTGACGGTGGCTCGCGTGGCAATCCCGGACCGGCCGGCTATGGCGTGCACATCGAGCAGGATGACGGTTCGGTCATCGAGCTCAAGCAGTCGCTCGGTCTCGCCACCAACAACGTGGCCGAGTACAGCGGGCTGATCGCGGCGTTACGATGGGCGGCCGTCAATGGTATCTCCACACTCCACGTCCGCGCCGACTCGGAACTGCTCGTGAAGCAGATGCGAGGCGAGTACCGCGTCAAGAGCCCGGGCCTGCAGCCGCTCTACGAAGAGGCGCGGGCTCTCGCGCGTCAAATAGGCGACGTGACCTTCGAACACGTGCGCCGGGAGTTCAACAAGGACGCAGACCGCCTCGCGAACGAGGCGATGGACGAAGCGGCGGCCGGATGATCCGCCGGCTCGCGACCGTTTCGCTCCTCGGAGCACTGCTCTGCCCCGCGTCGGCTCGCGCGGAGGATCCCGAGCCCGTCACCGTCCGCGCCCATCGTCTGATGCAGCCGCTCGTCTTCGACGGCCGCCTCGATGACGCCGTCTATACGTCGTTTGAGCCAGCGCCGGCGTTCAGGCAGCAGGAACCGCAGCTCGGGGAGCTCGCGGTCGAACAGACGGAGATGTGGGTGTTCTTCGATGACCGGAACGTCTACGTGTCTGCGCGGATGCACGACAGCGCACCCGATCGCATGGTCGCCGACGAGATGCGCCGCGACGCCAGCCTCTATCAGAACGAGCACTTCGTCGTCGTCCTCGATACCTTTCACGATCGGCGCACGGGGTTCTTCTTCCAGACCAATCCGCTCGGCGGGGTCCGCGACGCATTCATCCAGGACGAGAACAACGCGAACTACGACTGGAACGCCGTGTGGGATGTGAAGGTCCATCGCGACGAGACAGGCTGGACCTCCGAGATGGTCATCCCGTTCAAGTCGCTACGCTATCCGACGGGGAAGGAGCAGGTCTGGGGCATCAACGCACGCCGATGGGAGCGCCGGGTCAACGAACATTCGCTGCTGTCGACTACGCCTCCGGGTACGCCGGCGAACAATTCGGTGCAGCGGCTCGCCAACGCGGCGACGCTGGTCGGGCTGGAAGTGCCGCCCCCTTCACGCAACATCGAGCTGAAGCCGTACGGCGTCTCGAACCTGACGACCAACCGCGTCGCGTCGCCGCCGATGTCGAACAAGATCGATAAAGACATCGGCATCGACGCGAAGTACGGCATCACGAGCAACATGACGCTCGACCTTACCGTCAATACCGACTTCGCGCAGGTGGAGATCGACGAGCAGCAGGTGAATCTCACCCGCTTCAGCCTGTTCTTTCCCGAGAAACGCGATTTCTTTCTGGAAGGTCAGGGCATCTTCGACTTCGCGAATACGGGCAACAACGGTTTCCGTCAGCCTGATGTACCGATCATGTTTTTTTCGCGGCGCATCGGCCTCGATGCCGGCCAGCCTGTGCCGATCGACGCCGGCGCGCGACTGACGGGGCGTGTCGGCAAGACCTCCCTGGGCCTGCTCGAGATTCAAACCGACGAAGGCGCGTTCGACGCTTCGCTTGGACGACCGCGGACACCCGCGACGAACTTCCTAGTCGCACGCGTCAAGCGCGACATCCTGCGGCGAAGCAACATCGGCATCATCGCCACTCGGCGGTCGCCGCGTACAGGCGCGTCGGGCGCGAACGCGCTGCTTGGTGTGGATACGACCTGGAACTTTTTCGAGAACGTACAGGCCGGCAGCTATTACGCGCGGTCGGATACGCCGGGACTGACGGGCGACGACAGCAGCTACCGCGGCTATTTCCGTTACTTACACGATCGCTACGGCCTGGAGGCCGAGCGGATGAGGGTGGGCGACGCGTTCAATCCGGACGTCGGTTACGTGCCGCGTCCTGACGTGACGCGCACGGACGTCGTCGCGCGATTCAGTCCGCGGCCTCGCTCGAGCCGGAGCGTGCGCAGATTCGAGTGGAACGCGGAGCTCGATCGATACGTCAACGGACACGATGAGCTCGAGACGCGCCTGGCGTCGAGTATGTTCCGAACCGAGTTCCATAGCAGCGACCAGCTGCAATTCACATATCGAAATAATTACGAGTTCGTCACCGCGCCATTCAGGATTTCCGGCGGTCCGCTGCTGCCGATCGGCGTCTACGAGTTCAACGAAGGGATCGCCCAATTCAACGCCGGCGCGCAGCGCGCCGTCAGCGGTCGATTTACGTTTACCGCCGGCGAGTTCTATTCAGGCCACCGGCAGCAATTCGAGTACAGCGGCCGCGTGAAGGTCTCGAGCCAGCTCGCGTTCGAGCCACGCATTCTGGCGAGCCACATTTCGCTGACCGAAGGAGCGTTCACCACGAAGCTGGTCGGCGCGCGGACGACCTACACCATCACACCACGGATGTTCGTCAGCGGCCTCGTGCAGTACAACTCGAGCCTCAACACCCTCGAATCCAACATCCGCTGGCGCTGGGAATATCAGCCCGGTAGCGATCTGTACGTCGTCTACACGGACGGGCGCGACACGTTCGGCTCCCGAACGGCGGCGCTGATGAATCGTGGCGTCGCCATCAAGGCAACGCGGCTGCTGCGCTTCTGATTTTTACCTTCCCCGACTGCCGGGCGGCGTAAAAGCTGCCGGCGAACGTGAGCACGCCACAGGCAATCACGACGAGCGCGGGCGCAACTGGAGATTGCATGCCGCGTACGAGCGCAGTGGCGACAAGCGGCGCCGTTCCTCCAAATGCTGTCTGACTGATGTTCTGCACAACCGCGACCCCGCTGAACCGGATGCGCGTTGGAAACAGGTCGGCGGTTACGAATGCAAATGTGCCGTTCACCAACGCGCCGGCCAGCGCCGCGATGGTCATCAACACGAGAATATTCATCGCGTGTGCCGTCAATGCGGAGAAGAACGGATAGGCGCCGACGGCCAGAACGACGGCGCCGATTCGCAGCAACAGATGCGGTCGATAGTGGTCCGCGAGCCATCCCACAAGCACGATCAGCAGCGCGTGGAGGACGACGCCGTACGTCTGTGCGAACACCGAAGTCAACGCATCGTATTTCGCAACCGTAGCGAGGTACGCCGGCATGTAGGCAAAGAACAGTCCGGCGAATACCGCGGTCACCGCCTGCGCGGCAATGCCAATGACGACCTGCCCCGGATGGGTGCGGAGAAGCTCGCCGATCGGTTCCTTTGACGCGGCTTCCAGACGCTTCAGCTCGCTGAATTCCGGCGACTCCTCGAACGATCGCCGCAGCCAGAAGCTCCCGAGGCCAAATAGCCCGCCGAAGATGAATGCAATACGCCACCCGTACAACGCGGCCTCCGCCGGGGGCAGCACGCGACCGACCACGAGTGCGATGGTCGTACCCAGCGCAACGCCTAGCGTGACGAACCCGAACACCACGCTGCACACAAACGGCGCCATCCGGGGTGCGGATTCGACCACATACGTGATGGCACCCGGCAGTTCTCCACCAAGACAAAATCCCTGCGTCAGGCGCAGCAGGACGACGACGATGCTGGCTGTGATTCCCCAGGACGCATAGGTCGGCACGATGCCGATGCCGAGCGTGGCCGCGGAAGTAATGAAAATCGATGCGAGGAAAACGCCGCGGCGTCCGAACTTGTCGCCGAGCCGGCCGAGCACGAGACCACCAAGTGGCCGCGCCAGGTACCCGATGGCGAAGGTCGTAAAGGTGACCATCAGCGAGACGAGCGGATCCTGGCTGGGAAAGACGGCGCGTCCGATTTGTGGGGCGAAGATGCCGAAGATGACGAAGTCGTAGTACTCGAGTGTTCCGCCGAGGCTGGCGAGCAGAATCATCCGCCACGCGCCGCGACTCATCGCAGGGGTCATCGGCGAATTCTCGCATGGTATCGTCACCCTCCATGCCGACGCTGAACTATCCGGCCGGTCCGCTGCACGAGGTCATGCGAGCGACCGCGGAGCGGTTTCCGGATCGTCCCGCGATCACGTTCACAGACACGGTGATGACGTTCGAGGCGTTCGATCGTGAGTCGAATCGGCTTGCCAACGGCCTCGCCGCGCTCGGGCTCACCGCCGGCGACCGCGTGGCACTGTATCTGCCCAACTGCCCGCAGTACCAGCTCGCGTTCTATGCGGCAAGCAAACTGGGCGCGATCTCCTGCCCCATGAATCCTTCGTACCGCGACCGTGAAATCACCTACCACGTCAACGATTCGGGTGCGAAGGTCATGGTGACGGACGCGAGCTTGTGGCCTGTCGTCGAAGCGTGTCGTCCGCGTCTGCCAAATCTCGCGCGTGTGGTGGTGACCGGCGACGATGTCGCGCGCAACGGCGCGTGCCGCTACGACGACGTTGTGGATTCCGGATCCGTAGCGGCGCCCGCGGTCGTGGTCGAGCAACGTCAATTGGCGGCGCTGCCGTATTCAAGCGGCACCACTGGTCTTCCCAAAGGTGTGATGCTCACGCACCGGACACTCGTCTGCAATCAGTTGCAGTACCTGCACGGCAGCGGCATCGGACAGAGTGACGTCTATCCGATATTCCTGCCGCTGTCACACATCTACGGCGTCATGCTGATGAACGCCGCGCTGGGATCGGGCGCGCGTCAGATTCTGATGGAGCGGTTCGATCTCGAGACGCTGGTTTCAACGATTCAGAATTACGGAGTCACCGTTCTGCACCTGGTGCCGCCGGTGCTTCTCACGCTCGCCAACGCGGCCGGGCTCGACCGCTCGCAATTCCGAACCGTTCGGTACGCGCTCTCGGCCGCTGCGCCGCTGGCGCCCGACGTCGCACGCCGCGTGGAGCAGCGTCTTGGTTTGCGGGTCCTCCAGGCGTACGGCCTGACCGAAACCGGACCAGCGTCGCATCACTCTTCGCTCGAACCCGAGCGGGCGCGGCTGGAGAGCGTCGGCGTCGTCATGGCCGACACCGAACAGCGTGTCGTGGACCTGGATACTGGCGAGCGGGTGCTGGGACCCGGCGAGATCGGAGAGATCTGCATCCGGGGTCCGCAGCTGATGCAGGGCTACTGGAATGCACCCGACGAAACCGCGCGTGTGCTGCGCAACGGATGGCTCCATAGTGGAGACATCGGTTTCGTCGATGAAGGCGGCTATACATTCATCGTCGACCGTAAGAAGGAGATGATCAAATGCCGCGCGTTCAGCGTCGCGCCCGCCGAGCTCGAAGCGACGCTGCTCGAGCACCCCGATATTGCCGACTGCGGCGTAGTCGGCGTCGCTGACGCGGATGGCGGCGAGGTCCCGAACGCCTTTGTCGTGCCGCGAAAGGGATGTACGCTCGAAGCAGCGGCGCTCACCGACTTTTTTGCGAAGCGGCTCGCCGGCTACAAGACAATCCGGCGATGGCATTTCACGGATGCCATCCCACGCACGCCGTCGGGCAAGATCCTGCGGCGGGTGCTGAAAGAGAGACTCACACCATGACAGACGTATTGATCCTCGGCGGCGCGCGCACGCCGATGACGGAGTATGTGGGCGCGCTGAAGGACGTGTCCGCAATCGAGCTGGGCGCTGTCGCGTCGCGAGGGGCGCTTCAGAAGACGGGCGTAAAACCCGAGTGGGTCGATCACGTAGTGTTCGGCAATGTGCTCCAGACGAGTGCCGATGCGATCTACGGCGCGCGTCATGTGGCGCTCAAAGCGTGCGTCCCAATCGAGGTCCCGGCGCTAACCGTCAATAGGCTATGCGGCTCCGGCATCCAGGCGGCGGTCACGGGTGCTCACCACATCCTCGTCGGCGAAGCGGACATCGTGTTGACCGGCGGCATGGAGAACATGAGCCAGGCCCCACATGTCATTCGCGGACTTCGAGCCGGTCTCAAGCTCGGTCAGGGCGCACTCGAGGATTCGCTCTACGAGGGATTACGCGACACGATGTGCGGTCTCTTCATGGCCGAGACCGCGGAGAAGTGCGCTGGCAACTACGAGATCTCTCGTGAGGAACAGGACCGATACGCCTTGCGCAGTCAGAAAAGCGCGGATGCTGCGTGGCAACAGGGACGGTTTGCAGAGGAAGTGGTTCCCGTGGAAATTAAGACCCGTCGTGGAACCACGGTTGTGGACCGCGACGATCACATGCGGCCCGATACCACCATCGAGGCGCTTGCGAAGCTGCCGACGGCGTTCTCGAAGAGCGGCACCGTGACGGCGGGGAACGCGAGCGGAATCGTCGATGGTGGCGCCGCAGTCATTCTTGCCTCCGATTCGGGCGCGAAGGCGCGTGGGCTCACGCCCATTGCACGCCTGGCCGGTTGGGCAACCGTTGGTGTCGATCCCAGCATCATGGGCATGGGTCCCGCACCCGCGATCCGGAAGCTGCTGCAGCACACGCAGCTCACGCTGGACGACATCGATTTGTTCGAAATCAACGAGGCGTTCGCGGCGCAGTACCTGGCCGTCGAAAAGGAGCTCAGGCTGAACCGTGAGAAGGTCAATGTGAACGGCGGCGCAATTGCGCTTGGACATCCACTCGGAGCGACCGGCGCACGCATCCTGCTGACACTCACACTGGAAATGCGGCGGCGCGGCGCGAGACGCGGCATCGCGGCTGCGTGCATCGGAGGCGGCCAGGGAATCGCGGCCCTTGTGGAGACGCTCTAGTGGCGTGTATCAACTGATGGAGTACTACCAACGACAGCCTTTCGACCGCGATTCTGATGGCCGCGACAACGAAGCGGCCAGTCCTGATTTGGGAAGGACACACCACTAGATGAGTATTCGAACGGTTGGTGTGCTTGGCTGCGGCCTGATGGGCTCGGGGATTGCGCAGGTCGCCGCAGCCGCCGGCTACAAGACGATCGTGCGGGAAGTGAATGACGGTGCGCTTCAGGCTGGTATGGGTCGCATCCGCAAGTTTCTTGCGGACGGCGTTGCGAAAGGGAAGGTCACCGAGGATGCGCAGAACAAGACGCTCGCCAACCTGACAGGCACCACGCGGACCGAAGATCTGAAGGACTGCGACATCGTCGTCGAGGCAATCGTCGAGAACGTCGACGAGAAGCGCGCTCTGTACGGCGCAGTGGAAGCCGCGGTGGGCCCCGAGACGATCATCGCGTCGAACACGTCATCGCTATGCATCACCGAGCTGGCGGTGGCAACGACGCGGCCGGATCGCTTCGGCGGTCTTCATTTCTTCAATCCCGTGCCATTGATGAAGCTCGTCGAGGTCATCCCGGCGCTGACGACGAGCGAGCAGACGAAGCAGACGCTGACGGCGTTTGCGACCTCGCTCGGCAAGGAACCGATTGCCGCGCCCGATCGCCCGGGCTTCATCGTCAACCGCCTTCTGGTGCCGTACCTGCTGGACGCGATTCGCGAATACGAACGCGGGCTTGGAACGATCGACGACATCGACAAGGGAATGAAGCTCGGATGCGGCTATCCGATGGGACCATTCACGCTGCTCGACTTCGTCGGCCTCGATACGACCTACTACATTGCGAACATCATGTTCGAGGAATTTCGTGAGCCGAGATTTGCGCCGCCGCCACTGCTCAAGCGAATGGTGCTCGCGGGACATCACGGACGCAAGACGAAGCGAGGGTTCTACACGTATTAGGTCTGCCTGAAGGCGGACCCTACCGGCTACCGGCTACGGGCTCCCGTCGACCGGTAGGTAGACCCATACGTAGGGGCCGGCTTTGGCCGGCCCTAGCCTCCCATAAGCATCACATGGGCGATGGCAAGCTCGCGTGAATGTGTGAGCGTCAGCAGGGAGCTCATACCGCCCATCGCCTTGAATCGTTCTGCGGCGCCGCCATGAAACGCGAGGCGTGGAGGACCATGCCGGCGGACGACTTCGATGCCGGTCCAATAGACGCCGCGGGAATGGCCGGTGCCAAGCGCCTTCATCGCCGCTTCCTTCGCGGCAAAACGTGCCGCAAATGAAGAGGCGAAATCGCGTTTTCTCTGGCAGTACGCGATCTCGCCGTCGGTGAAGACGCGCCGGAGGAAGCGTTCGCCGTAGCGGTCGATCATGTCCGCAACGCGCTCGATTTCGGTCGCATCGAGACCGACACCTATAATCTGCATTCCCGCTTCGGATCCTACATGACCCTTCCGCCGGTTCCCGCGAGCTTCTACTGGAGCAACGAAACGTGGGGCGCCGCTCTCCGCTGCCGACCGCTGGAGCGGTTCGCGCAACATCTGTTTACAACACGACAACTCCAGTTGCCGTCAGCGGACGCGTGGCGCACGCTCGCCTCTGCGATCGATGTTCAAGCCGGCCGCATCGTGTCGCTCAATCAGGTCCATGGTCGAGACGTCGTCCGCATCGAGAGGAACGTCTCGCTCCAAACGCTCGAAGAAATGCACGGTGAGCGTCCGAGAGCCGATGCGGTGATCTCGAACGCGCCGGATGTTGCGGTCGTGGTGCGGGCGGCCGATTGCGTTCCGCTGCTCATCGCCGACACGCGGACGGGTGCCGTCGCAGCCGTTCATGCCGGCTGGCGCGGAACCGCAGCACGCGTCGGAGTGGCGGCAGTCGATGAAATGCAGCGTCAATTCGGCGGCCAGACTGCGGATTTTGTCGTGGCGATCGGCCCCGCGATCGGTCCCTGCTGCTATGAAGTTGGCTCGGATCTGGTAGACGCCTTCGCCGCCGCAGGACACGAGCGTTACCTGATCGACAGATGGTTCATGACACCGCGCGAACGGAGGATGCGTCTCGACCTGACTGCAGCCAACCGGGATCAGCTGATCCTTGCTGGCGTCCGGGAGGAAAACATTCACGCCTGCGGGCTCTGCACCGCTATGCATCTGGACGTCCTCACGTCATACAGAGCCGAGCAGTTGGCCGCCGGACGCATCGCCGGTGCGATCCGGGCCTCGGCGCCGACAACCGCGGTTCACGCTTGACGACGCGCAGTCACGGCACCGGCCACGTGCCGTTCAGCAAACACTCTGCCCGCAGTCATTTGCACCGACAGCGGACGACACGCCACCTCGGCGCGACGCTTGCCTCCGCCCGTGTCGCCAGCGTACGTGGAGGATGCCGTGGTCGTGAAAATCATTTCGTCGTCAGACAAGAACCCTTTGCCCGGCAAACTTGCCGAGGCCGAACTGCATTTTGCCGAGGGCGTTCTCGAAGGCCTGAAGCTGGTCGGCTTCACCATCTGGGAGCGGCGCACTGGAGGCGGCCGCAACGTGACGTTTCCATCACGCAACTATTCCGTCAACGGCGAGCGCCGCAGCTTCGCTCTGCTGCGTCCCGCCTTGGGCGACGCAACCGCGCAGGATCGGTTGCGGGAATTGATTCTCGAGGCGTACGCGGAGTTCGAAGAGAAAACCGCCGTCCCCTCGTAGACCGAGTCGCAGTACGGTGATGACCCGACTCACATCAACACTGCTGACGCGTAAGTCGGATCAGCACTGTAATCCGACCCGGATATGCACTAATGAACGCGGTCTGTGTGCCAGCGCGGCGGATCGGTGCGGTCCAGCGGATCGTACAGAAACACGCGCGTCTCTTCGCCGAATTCGGCGCGCGGCCGCCAATCAAGTTGCGCGTTCACGGAGCGCGCGTGTTTCTTCAACAGCGCCGGGCGCTCCCAGTCTTCGACGAGGAACACCGGGTGACGGCCGATGCCTCGGAGTGCCGCAACCGCTGTATCCAGATCGTCGAGCCAATCCCATCGAAGGATGGGCCGGCCGGTGTAATAGCGGACGCTGCCGCTCTCCTGCACGGTCACGACGACGGCTTTGGGCGAAAGGGCCGAAGCGAGGTAGCGGCCGGCGAATAGATATCGCGAGTCGTAGCGGCGCATGTTGAAGGCCTGCTCCTCGCGGGCACGAACGACGTTGAACGAACCGACTGCCGTCAACGCGCACAAAAACACCACCGCGCGGGCAGGGGCGGGGAGCCGCAGCAGGGCCGCGACGAAGAGTCCGCCAACGACGATGAATAACAGCGGAAAGACGGGAAGCAGAAAGCGGAGATACGACCATTCGGCAAACACCGCGTAGGGGAGGTACGACGCGAGCACGAGTATCGATGCAGGCACGGCCAGTGTCAGTGCAGCCTTCAGGTGAGGAGTGTGACCCGGGTCGCGACGCGTGACCGCGAGCACCACCAGGGCTGCACCGGTAAGCACCAAGACCGGCGTCTCGCCCTCGATCAGGCGCTGCGCATAACCTCGCACATTCGGCGCGATGGTCGCGAACGAATACAGGTCCCCAGCAGTACCGTAGCCGGAGGTCAGTGGGCTTCCGTAGAGACGCCACTGCATGAGGAATTGCGCGCCGATCGCGGGCATGACGCCGGCGAGAAATCCGATCAGGCGATGGAACGCCCGGACGCGTGGAACGTTCGCCGCCGCCAACGCGACAACTGCCGCAAGCGGCACCAGGTTAGGACGCGTGAGGATCGCGAGCCCGGCGGCGCCCCCGGCGGCAACGGGTGCGTTCGGCAGCGGCGAGAGCGCGAACAGCAGCGCAATCGTCCACCAGGCGGTGACCGGCACATCGCTCATCGGCTGAACTATTTGGAACAGAAGGATTGGGCTGGTTGCGAGCATCGTTGCGGCCGCGAGGCCGGCCTGTCGAGAATGAAGGCGCGCACCAACGAAGTACGTGGCGAGGACCGCGAGACCACCCAAGAACGGAACGACCAGGTAGGCGCCAAGCTCGCCGCCGAGGAGGCGAAATGAGGTCATGACGAGAGGGAGGCCCGCGGGATAGGTGGGAACGAGCTCACCGGTCTCGATGCCGGCCCGGTACCCGAGCGGCGCCGTTGACGTTGTCGCGTTGTCCCATGCGACGGCACGGGCGAGCGGCTCGTCGCTCGAGAACTCTGCCGCGGCAATCAGCGCAGCTTCGCTGACGTACCCCGATGAATCGGCACCCGCCGCGGCATAGGTGCCATAGCCGACGCCGACGCCGGCCGCGGCGGCCGCAAGCACGAGGGCGAATGAGAACGCATGCTCCTCGATGAACAGCCAGCTCGCCGCGGCGATGTCGGCGACCACCGAGCGGTTGGAGAGCACGCCGGCGAGAAGCGCGGCAATCGCAACCATCAGCGGGCCACGCCAGTGGTGCGCCGAAAGACGCAGCGGTCCGGCGTCCAAGAAAAAGCCGCCGGCGATGATGACGATGACGAGGACGACGAGTGCGGCCGCGGCAGCCGCAACCAGCAGGCGCGCGATGAGGGCGCTCACGTGTTGGGAAGCAAACAGATTATTGCAGAACCGGCAGCAGGCGGGCGTTCTCCTTCTGCCGTTTCGGCGGAAGTGTCCACTCTTCGCGAAGCCCCTTGTCGAACTCGGAGCGGAAAAAATGGTCCTTGAGGCCGCCGTCGATGATGTCCCACGGCAGCACTTTGTCCGTCGAACGATCGCGGAACACAAAGAAGTCAGCATCGACGCCCGTTTCGGCGACGGCCGCCCGCCAGTTTCCGCCGTTGCGCTCAGCCGCTTCGATGGCGTCGGCCACGCGCCGATCCCCGAGCGACAGCAGCGCCTGGTAGAACGAATGCCGTTCCGACTTGATGTTGAAGTAGACGTTGTCGATGCCGCCCATGAGCGAGCGCACCCGCTTGATCTTGCGGTCGATGGATCGATCGTCTTCCATCGGCAGCCACTGGTACGTCGTTCCGGGTTTCGGCACCAGCGGGTTCACACTGCCGACGATGCGCCCAAGCTGACCGCGGCCGCGCTGGTGGCGCAGCATGATGTCGCGAAGCTGCAGCGTAAGGTCGCGAATCGCGACGAGATCGTCGTCAGTCTCCGTCGGCAACCCAATCATGAAGTAGAGCTTCAGGTTGTCGAAACCGCTGGCGAAGATCATGTCCGCCGCCGCAAGAATCTCGTCGTTTGTGACGGTCTTGTTGATGACACGCCGCAGCCGATCGGATCCTGTTTCAGGCGCGATCGTAATCGTGCGCTCACCGCTTCTGCGGAGCAGTTCGAGGATCGTCGGCGTGAGATCATCGAGGCGAAGCGAGGCGGGACTAATCGAGTAGCCCATGTCGACCAGCTGCGTGAGGATCTCCTCGATGTCGGGGTGGTCGCACAGCGCGATCGACACGAGGCCGGCACGGGCGGAGTACTGCCGCGCGTTTCCTGCAAGCTGCAGGATCCGATCTTTCGGAAAGGCTCGAACCGGAAGGTAGTTGTAACCCGCCCAGCAGAAGCGGCACAGGTTCGCGCACCCTCGAACCACTTCGATCAGGAAGCGCGAGCCGAGCTCCGTATCAGGCGTAAAGATCGTGGTGGCAGGCGGATCGACCGCGTCCGTCGTCTTGAGCGCTGCCTTCTTCACGACAGGCGGGGCGCCCGTCTCGGGCCGGGGCACGAACGCATCGATGCTGCCGTCGGCGCGGTGGTTCACATCGTAGAAGCCCGGAATATAAAACCCGCGGTCCGCAGCCAGGCGGCGAAGCAGGTCGTCCCGATCCGAGGCACCTTTGAACGCGCCAAGCAGCGACGGGATGAGCGCCTCACCCTCGCCTGCGGCGATCACATCCGCGAACGGCGCGAGCGGTTCAGGATTGATGAACGTCACCGCGCCTCCGATGACGACAAGTGGATCGTGGGCGGTACGTTCAGCGGCGCGCGGCTTGAGTCCGCCGAGCCGGAGCAGTGTGACGACGTTGGTGTAGTCCCATTCGAACGAGACGGAGAAGGCGAACACGTCGAATTCGTTCACCGGCGTCTGCGATTCGATCGTGACGAGCGCCGCGCCGGAGGTCAGCTGCGCGGCAAGTTCGGTCTTCGGCGGCAGGAAGACACGCTCGCAGACGATGTCGTCCTCCGCGTTGAACAGTTTGTAGACCGTCTGGAAACCAAGGTTGGACATCCCGACGAAGTAGGTGTTTGGGAACGCAAGCGCCACGCGCAGTCGTCCGCCATGCGGCTTCGACACGTAGCCGACTTCCTTCGCGAGGATCTCGCGGGCGCGCGCGCGCAGCTGCCAGGACTGCATGGGAACTGATCACCGGGGACCCGTGCGCGTACTGCGCCTGCGACGGCGGCGGTCTCGTGTCCCCGGGGTTTACCTAGTGTACGGCATCAATTTGGCCGCCGCAGGAATGCGGGCACGTCCAGCGGCGACGAATCGAAGCCATTCTCGTCCGCCATGTTCAACCCGCTCGCCTCACGCGCCCTTCCCGCTTCACCGCCTCCAGCCATCAGCGGCAACGTGAGCTCGAGCGGAGCCCGACGTGACACCGTGAATGCCGGTGGTGCGGCGGCCGCTGCGGAAGCCTGCGCCGCAGACTTGGTCGCCGTGTGCGACACCTCTGGCTGAACAGCTTCGGCGCGAGCCATGTGCGCGGTGTAGCTCGTGAGATCGGTCGGCGTGGACAGGGCGGCCGCCGGAACCTGTCTGGCGCTGCCAGCGCGATCGAAACCGGTCGCAATGACCGTGATCTTCAGCCTGCCTGAGATGTTTGGATCGATCACCGCGCCGAAGATGATGTTGGCGTCCTCGTGCGCCGCCTCCTGAATGACGCACGACGCTTCGTTGACTTCCATCAGCGACATGTCGGGCCCGCCGGTCACGTTGATGATCACACCGCGCGCTCCGTGCATCGAGCTGTCCTCGAGCAGCGGGCTCGACACCGCGCGCTGCGCGGCCTGCATCGCGCGCGCATCGCCATCCGCAACGCCAGTGCCCATCATGGCGACGCCCATGCCCGACATGATCGTCCTCACGTCGGCGAAGTCCAGATTGATCAATCCCGGCACGAGAATGAGGTCCGAAATGCCCTGGATGGCCTGACGCAGCACGTCATCCGCCAACCCGAACGCCTCGGTCATCGTCGTGCGGCGATCGACAACGGTCAGCAGACGCTCGTTTGGAATCGTGATGATGGTGTCGACGCACTCGCGCAGTGTTTCGAGGCCCGCCTCCGCATGCTGTGATCGACGCTTGCCTTCGAATCGAAACGGCTTCGTGACGACGCCAATCGTCAGCGCGCCGAGCTCGCAGGCAAGGCTGGCGATCACCGGGGCAGCGCCTGTCCCCGTTCCGCCGCCGAGACCCGTCGTGACGAAGATCATGTCGGCGCCTGACAGCGCCTGAATGATCATGTCCGTGTCTTCGAGCGCGGCCTGGCGGCCGACATTGGGATCGGCGCCGGCACCCAGCCCCTTCGTCAGCTTCTGTCCCAGCTGCAGCTTGATCGCAGCGCGGCTGTAATCGAGCGCCTGCGCATCGGTGTTGGCGACGATGAACTCCACGCCGCTCAGGCCGACCTCCACCATGCGGTTGACGGCGTTGCTCCCGCCGCCTCCGACACCGATCACTTTGATCTTGGCGCCGCGGCGCACTGCTTGATCGAGTGTCAACCGCAGGTCCTGTGCCTCGCGCTGATCAAACTTTTTCATGTCGCCTCCAATCACCCAGTCCGTTAACCCAATCCCGTAGGCCGGGTCCTTTTGGACCCGGCAGACTAAAAGAATTCTTTGAAGATCCCGCGTAACTTCCCCGCCATCCGGCCGAACGCGCCGGCACCGACGCGTGCCGGCTCCGGCTCGCGATTCCGGTGCGCATAGAGCACGAGCCCGACGGGGGTCGCAAACGCCGGACTGCTGACGTGATCTGTCAGACCACCGATGTCCATCGGCGCGCCGCGCCGAACCGGCAGATCGAATATCTGCTCGGCAATCTCGGGCATCCCCTCGAGAATCGAACCGCCGCCGGTGAGCACGATTCCCGAGTTGAGCGCTTTCTCATAACCGGCGCGGCGAATCTCGTCCCACACGAGATGAAAGATCTCTTCGGCGCGCGGCTGGAGAATCTCCGACAGAATCCGGCGCGCCATCAGCCGCGGCTTCCGGCCGCCGACGCTGGCCACCTCGATGGTGTCGTCTTCGTCGACCATCGACGAGAGCGCGCAGCCGCTCTTCCGCTTCACCTTTTCGGCGTCCGGAATCGGCGTGCGCAAGCCGACGGCGATGTCGTTGGTGAAATGGTCGCCGCCGACCGCGACGACACCGGTATGCCACAGACTGCCGCGCTCGAAGATGGCGAGATCCGCCGTGCCGCCGCCGATATCGATGAGCGCGACGCCAAGCTCCTTCTCGTCCTGCGTGAGCACTGCCTCCGATGCCGCGAGCTGCTCGATGACGGTATCCGTCACGGTGACACCGGCGCGATTGACGCACGCAATCAGGTTCTGGGTGGAGGACGTCGCACCGGTGACGATGTGGACGTTGACTTCGAGCCGCGCTCCCGTCATCCCGACGGGCGCGCCGATCCCATCCTGCTCGTCGACCACGAAATCCTGCGGCAAGACGTGCACAATCTCGCGACCCGTCGGCAGCGCCACCGCTTTCGCCGCGTCGATCGCGCGTCGCACGTCGTCGCGAGTAATTTCACGGTTCTTTCCCGCAACCGCGATAACGCCACGGCTGTTGAATCCTTTGATGTGCGGCCCGGAGAGGGCCAGATGAACCGAGTCGATCTCGACCCCGGCCATGAGCTCGGCTTCCTCGATGGCTTTCTTGATCGACTCGACGGCGGCTTCGAGGTTGACGACGACACCCCGCCGGATCCCGCGCGACTCGGCAACGCCCAGGCCGAC
>Ga0114129_10006397_pt1 | contig 16699 bp, 10 predicted proteins | sample RhiMetdeltSRZDD1_FD_80071 | JGI IMG/M metagenome (GOLD analysis project Ga0114129, IMG submission 80071) | Populus rhizosphere microbial communities from Tennessee, USA - Rhizosphere MetaG P. deltoides SRZDD1 (version 2) (version 2) | ecosystem: Host-associated > Plants > Roots > Rhizosphere >... | reverse complement strand
CGGCTGCGGCTTCGCGGTCTCACCCGCGGCGGGTGGCACTCACCTGCCGACCAGCGGCCAGGGTGCCCCGGTCGCGGCCAGCACATCGGCCGGGCGCGGCAGCGCCGCCTGCGCGCCCCGGCGCGTGGTCGCCGCCGCACCCGCCGCGCACGCGGCGCGCACCGCGTCCGCCGGCCCCACCCCGGCCGCCAGTGCGACGGCCAGCGCCGCCACGAACGCGTCGCCGGCGCCGACGCTGTCGACGCTCGCCACGCTGAAACCGGGCACGGCCACCGCGCCGGGCGCACCCGGCGCACCGGCCATCTCCGGGCGGGGCGCATCCGGAGCGCGGGCGAGCACCGCCCCGGCCGCGCCCAGGGTGATGACCACGTTCCCGGCGCCCATCCGGGCCAGCGCCGACGCCGCCGCCAGTGCCTCCTCCGGCCCGGCCAGCGGCTGCCCCAGCACCGCCGCCGCCTCCTGTTCGTTGACCACGAGCCAGTCCACGCCGCCGGCCAGCAGGCCAGCCGCCCCGTCCGGTGCCGGCGCCAGGTTCAGGACGCACGTGGTGCCGGCCTGCCGGGCCCGGCTCAGCACCCCCGCGAGCACCACGGCGGGAATTTCGGCGGAGACCACCAGCGCCTCGCACGGGGCCGCGAACGCCGCAGCCACCTCGTCCGGCCCGGCCAAGCCGTTCGCGCCAGCAGCCACCGCTATCGCATTCTCGCCCGCGGCGTCTACCGTGATCAGGGCCAGCCCGGAGGCGGCGCCGGTAACGACGCGCACCCCACCGGCATCTACTCCCTCGGCCGCCAGCCCCGCGCGAAGCGCGGTCCCGAACTCGTCGTCGCCGCAGCAGCCGACCATACGCACCGCCGCGCCCAGCCGGGCGGCGGCCACGGCCTGGTTGGCGCCCTTGCCGCCGGCGCCGATGTCCGCGCCGGCGGGCGACAGGACCGTCTCGCCCGGCCCGGGCAGGTGCGGCACTGCCAGTGAGATGTCGGTGTTGAGGCTGCCCACCACTGTTACCCGAGGGACCCCGGAGGACCTGGCGGTGCCGGTAGCCCCGGTGAGCTCGCCGGCCGTCCGGGACTCAACGGCCCTGGAACGCTGCCGCATGCGCCCACCGCCTTCCCGCCCCATCAGCCCCGGCCGCGTCGGTCCGCCAGCGCGTGGCGCTCCTCCGGCCGGCGGGCCGCCGGATCGCGTTCGCCGGACATCCAGGCACCCTACTCCGGGAACCGTGTCTCACCGGTCACCCGGAGCGACGACACCCGATCGGGTATCGTTTCAAAGATCACTGCTCTGCTGTCCCACACCTCCGTGCGGACGCTGATCGTCGGGATCGATCAATCCGGACGGATCGTCCAGCATGACCGGAGTTCGCTGGAAACCCTCGCCCCCTCTGGCGACTCCCTGCTCGGCGCCCACCTGAACGACCTGGTTACTGCGCCAGACGAGACGGGCTCGCCGCTGAACGGGCTGCTCGACGCCGCCCGCAGCGGCCGCGAGGCCACGGCGGTGCTCACGTTCCGCACCAGACGCCTCGACCCCGTCGACGCGGTGGTCTCGATCCAGCCCATGCGCGGAAGCGACGACAGCATCAGCGCGCTGGTGATCATCCGCATGCCGCCGCCCGCCGACGAGCAGTTCCTCGACCCGGCGCAGATGCGTCACGCGCTGCTGGACGATACGTTCCGCCAGATCGGCGCCACCCTCGACCTCGACCAGATGGCCCGCGGGCTGATCAACATCGTGGTGCCGCACTTCTGCAACTCGGCGGGGCTACTGGTGCTGGAGAGCATGGTGGCGGCCGACGATCCCCCGGCCGACCGGGAGGACGGGTCACCCTTGCTGCGCCGGCTGGCCATCGCGAGCGACGACGACGACCCGCGCCTGGACGCCGCGTTCCCCACAGGGGAGGTCCTCCGGTACCCACCCGGAACGCCCTATACCGAGGTCATGGAAACCGGCAAGCCGGTGCGGACGAGAAGCGACAACGACGATGCGCTTAAGATCGCCGAGTCCTGGCTGCGGCGGCCCGTCGCCAAGCTGCTCGCGGGCACCTCGATGCTGCTGCTGCCCCTCCACGCCCGCGACACCCTGCTGGGCTTCATCGTGTGCACCCGCCGGGCGGGCTTCCGTCCCTTCGACGCTTACGACACCGAGATCGGCATGGAGTTCGCCTCCCGGGCGGCGATCTACATTGACAACGCGCGCCGGTACAGCCGGGAGCGCGCCACCGCCCTCACCCTGCAGCGCAGCATGCTGCCGACCGACCTGTCCGCGCCCTGCTCGGTCGAGGTCAGGCACCGCTACCTGCCCGCCAGCCAGCTGGTCGAGGTCGGCGGCGACTGGTATGAGTCCATCGCCCTGCCGGGGGCCCGGGTGGCGCTGGTGGTCGGCGACGTGGCCGGGCACGGGGTCCGGGCGGCTGTCACCATGGGCCGGCTGCGCACGGCGATCCAGACGCTCGCGATGCTGGAACTGTCTCCCGCCGAGTCCCTTCAGCAGCTCAACGAGCTCATGCAGACGCTGGGCGAGCAGGAGCCCCACTTCGCGACCTGCTCGTACGCCGTCTACGACGCGGTGCAGGGCATCTGCGAGGTCGCCTCGGCCGGCCACCTGCCCCCGCTGCTGGTGCGGCCCGACGGCAACAGCGAGTTCCTCGACGTCTCGCCGGCGCCCCCGCTGGGGATCGGCGAGGGCATCATTCACAGCCGGTCCTTCGAGGTCGAGGACGACAGCATGTTCGTCCTGTACACGGACGGGCTGGTGGAGAGCCGGGACCGCGACATCGACGACGGCCTGAAACGCCTGCAGTCGACGTTCGGCCCCGGGTCGGCCGGGCGCCCGGTGGAGGAGCTGTGCAGGGCCGCCGTCGCGGGCGCCTACGCCGACCAGCAGCGCGACGACATAGCGGTGCTGATCGCGCGGCTGAGCCGCATCGACGGCAGCCAGCTGGCGACCTGGATCCTGCCCGGGGAACTCACCTCCGCGGGCGAGGCGCGAGCGCTGGTGACCGAGCCGCTGGAGAAATGGGAGCTGGCCGGCATGGTGCCCACCACCCAGCTGCTCGTCTCCGAGCTGGTGACCAACGCGATCCGGTACACCGACGGCCCGGTCACCCTCCGCCTCGTCCTGGAGCGGGCCCTGACGTGTGAGGTCGCCGACACCTCGCCGACACCGCCGAGGATGAGGCACGCGGCGAGAGACGACGAGTCGGGCCGCGGCCTGCAGGTCGTCAGCCAGCTCTCGCTGCGCTGGGGCACCCGGAGGACGGCGGGGGGCAAGGTCGTCTGGTGCGAGCAGCAGCTCCCGCGGGGCTTCACTCCGGCCCTGCCGCCGCGTACCTGAGCGGCCCGGCAGCGGGTTGGCTGTGGTCAGCGGCAGTGCCCGGGCCATCCGTTAAGCATGGGCCTGGCCGACCGGGGCGGGGAGCGGGCCGGCCACGGGTCCCGGCTCGGTCAGCTGGCGCCGTGCCTGGTGTCCTGTTTGATGTCCAGCTGGCCGTTGCGCATCAGGCCGATCCGCTGCGCCCGGCCACGTCTGCCGGTGACGGCGCGTAATGACACCGGGGGCGGGCGTCACGACGGTCAGAATGCTGGCGGGCCGGGCTGAGAGGAGGCTGAGGGTGTGCTGTGCGGTAGCTGCAAGCCGCGAGCCTTGTCACGCCGAAGGGCCTGGGGGCCAATCGGCCGCCCGGGATCCTGGCCCCGATACCCCGCGGCTCCGGCTCCTCTCAGCGGGAGTGGGTGTAGAGCACTAGCCAGATGCCGGTGACTGTCCAGTGGTGAGCTGGGTGGAAGCCGAGGCCGGTGACGACGGGGAGGTTGCCCCGGAAGTCTCCGCGGGTGTGGTCAGGCACCGCGCATGGCGCGCAGCGACTCGCGCAGCGATCCCATGGTGGCGAGCACCGCCGACGGCTCGTACCCACAGTGCGCCATGCAGTTCGCGCACCGCGGGTCCTTGCCCCGCCCGTAGGCCTCCCAGTCCGTCGTCTCGATCAGCTCGGCGTAGGTCTTGGCGTAACCGTCGGACATCAGGTAGCAGGGCCGCTGCCAGCCGAGCAGCGAGTAGGACGGGATTCCCCAGGCGGTGCAGGCGTAGTCGGTCTTGCCCTCGAGGAAATCGAGGAAGAGCGGCGAGTGGTTGAGCCGCCAGCGGTGGCGGTTCCCGTTCCCGAACGCCTTCCGGAACAGTTCCCGGGTCTCGGTCACGCCCAGGAAGTGCTCCTGGTCGGGCGCCTTCTCGTAGGCGTAGGCGGGGGAGATCATCATCTGGTCCACGGCCAGGTCGTCGTTGAGGTAGTCGAGCACGTCGATGACGGTCTGCGGGGTGTCGGTGTTGAAGAACGTGGTGTTGGTGGTGACCCGGAACCCGCGCCGCTGGCACTCCCTGATCGCCGCGACCGCCTCGTCGAATACGCCTTCCTTGCACACCGACTCGTCGTGCCGCTCACGCAGCCCGTCGATGTGCACCGCCCACGCGAAGTAGCGCGACGGCCGGAACTTGTCCAGCTTCTTGGGGATAAGCAGCGCGTTCGTGCACAGGAACACGTACTTCTTCCGCTTGACCAGCTCGGCGACCAGCACGTCGATCTGCGGGTGCATGAGCGGTTCCCCGCCGGCGATGGACACCATCGGCGCGCCGCACTCCTCGATCGCGGCCAGCGCCTGCTCGACCGGCATCCGCTGCTTGAGCAGATCGTGCGGTTGCTGGATCTTCCCGCACCCGGCGCACTTGAGGTTGCAGGCGAACAGCGGCTCAAGCTCGACCAGGAGCGGGAACTTGTCCTTCCTGGCCAGTTTCTGGCGCATCAGGTATGCACCGATCCGCACGCTCTGGCGCAGCGGCATGGTCATGGCGACCTGACCTCCTTGGGCAGGCTGAAATGGATGGATTCGGTGGTGGTCACCCGCTCGTTCACCTCCACCGGGCCGAGCCCGGCGAGCGCGGCGACGATCTGGCCGACCACGGCTGGCGGCGCGGACGCCCCAGCGCTGATGCCGACCGTGGAGACCCCGGCCAGCCAGCCGAGCTCGATGTCGGCCGGGCCGTCGATGAGATGGGCCGGGACGCCGGCCCGCTCCGCGGTCTCCACCAGGCGGAGGGAGTTGGACGAGTTCGCGGAGCCGGCCACCAGCACCAGATCGGACTCGGCGGCGACGGCGCGCACCGCCTGCTGCCGGTTGGTGGTGGCGTAGCAGATGTCGTCGCTGCCCGGCGCCCGCGCCGCCGGGAACCGCTCCCGCAGCACGCTGGCGACCTCCTCGGCCTCGTCCACGGCGAGCGTGGTCTGCATGAGGTAGGCGACCTTGCCCGGGTCCTTCGGGCGCAGCCTGGCGACGTCATCGGTGGTCTCCACCAGCGCCATCGCACCCGGCGCCTCGCCCAGCGTCCCCTCGACCTCCTCGTGGCCGGCATGGCCGATCAGCGCCACCAGGTAACCTTCCGCGGCGAACCGGCGCGCCTCGACGTGCACCTTGGACACCAGCGGGCAGGTGGCATCCACGGCGTTCAGGCCCCGCCGGGCGGCCTCCTGCCGCACGGCCGGCGAGACGCCGTGCGCGGAGAACACCACGCACGCGCCGTCCGGGACCTCGGAGAGCTCGTCCACGAACACCGCGCCGCGCCGCTCCAGGTCGGCCACGACGTGCGTGTTGTGCACGATCTGCTTGCGCACGTACACCGGTGGCCCCTGCCGATCGAGCACCTTCTCGACGATCTCGATCGCCCGGTCAACGCCGGCGCAGAACGACCGCGGCCCGGCAAGCAGGAGCCGCCGCTGGCCTGCCGCCGCGGCCCACCGGCTCAGAACCGGCCCGGCGGCCCGCAGCGAGCGGAGCGCGCGCAGGCCGCTGGCCAGCGCTGCCGGGCTGTGCAGCGGCCGCCGCGGGGTGTCGGAGATCGCGCGGATCACCGCCACCGGCCGCTCGCCGGCCGCGGCGGCCAGCCACGCCGACTCCAGGTCGACGGCGAGGGCACCGGGATGCACCAGCCGCGCCCGTTCCCGGCCGTGCCTGAACCGGTCCACGCTTACCACCGGCCCGGTCCTGACCGGCAGCCCGGCCCGGCGCAGCTCCCCCGCCAGCAGCGGCGCGGACGGGCACGCGGTAGTCGTGGTCCCGTCCGTGACCTCCGAGGCCACCACCAGGTCACCGGGCCTGAGGTCATCGGTCAGCCCGCCGCCCGTACCCGCGACCACGAGCGCGCCAAACGTATCCTGCCGGAGCCGCTCCCCCTGCCTCCGCGCCCGCCCCGCCCCGTACCCACTAACCCGGACCTCGCCGCCCTCGCCAATCCCCGGCCGTACCGCCCAGGCCTCCGGCAACAACGGCGCGCAAACCACCAGCCGCGCACCGCCAGCCGCAGCAGACCCGCTTCCGGACGCCACACCAGCCACATCCGAGTCCTCGCCAGACCCCACACCAGCCACATCCGGCCCCTCGCCGGGTGGTACCTCGGGGAAGCCGTCAGCCCCCGCCATGCGCGCCGTCATGACGTCCCCGCCACGTACCTGCCGAGCGCCATCACCGGGAACACCAGCCTGTACAGGTGATAGTTGAGATAGAAGTCCCGCGGGAACCCGGTCCCCGTGTACTGCGGCTCGTCCCACGTCCCGTCTTCCCGCTGGTGGTCAATCAGCCACTGGACCCCCCGCTCCATGGCGGTGTCTTCTGGCCGGGCGTCCGGTGCCGCCGGCCAGGACGTTTTGTCCGGGCCGGGGGTACCGTGCGCACGGCCCCGACCAGCGCCAGCGTCCGGCTCGGGGGTACCGTGCGCACGGCCTGCGCCCGCACTGTCGCCCTCCCCGGCGGCGAGCAAGGCGAGCAGCGCCCACGCCGTCTGTGACGCGGTGGATTCGCCGCGCCCGGCGAGCCCCGGGTCGTCGTACGACCGCATGTCCTCCCCCCAGCCGCCGTCGGGGTTCTGGTGCTCCAACAGCCAGGCGACCGCACGCCGGATGGCGGGCTTGCCGGGCTGGACCCCGGCAGCGATGAGCGCCGGCACCACGGCACCCGTGCCGTAGACGTAGTTCGCACCCCAGCGGCCGAACCAGGAGCCATCGCTCTCCTGCGCCCGCAGCAGCCACACCACGCCGCGCCGCGCCGCCCTGCTGCCTGCCAGGCCCTCGGCCGCCAGGGCTTCGACCACATGCGCGGTGACGTCGGCCGAGGGTGGATCCACGACCGCGCCGAAGTCGCAGAACGGCAGTTTGGGCGGCAGCGTCGAGGTGTTGTCGGCGTCGAACGCCCCCCAGCCCCCGTCGCGGGACTGCATGCCGACCATCCAGCGCACCCCCCGATGGATGGCAGACGCCAGGGCGTCCTCGCCCGGCGTGCAGCGCGCCCGGCGCAGCGCCAGCACGACCTCCGCGGTGTCGTCGATGTCGGGATAGATGTCGTTGTCGAACTCGAACGCCCAGCCGCCGGGCGCCAACTCCGGTCGGCGCACCTGCCAGTCGCCCGGGCCGGTGATCTCCTCGGCGAGCAGCCAGTCGGCCGCGGCGGTCAGCGCGGTGTGATCGGGCGGCAGGCCGGCGTCGCCCAGCGCGATGACGGCCAGCACCGTGTCCCACACCGGCGACTGGCAGGCTTCCAGCCGCCGCACCGGGCCTTCCGGGGTGTCCTCGATGATCGTGAACCGCTCCAGCCCGGCGAGCCCCCGCTTCATCACGGGATGGTCGAGCCCGTAGCCGAGAAGGTGCAGCGCGATCAGCGAATAGACCCAGGGCGGCTGGATCCCGCCCCAGCAGCCGTCACTTTCCTGCCTCGCGATGATCCACTCCGCGCACCGGCGCATCGCGGCACGGCGCACCGCCCGCACCGGCGCCGCCCGGTGTGCGTGGCGCTCGTAGCCGTGCAGCCCCTGGTCGAGCCGGCCGAACACCGTTGCCCAGCCGGACCCGGTTGCCCGGCCTGCCCCGCTTTCCTCACCAGCGGGGTCATCCGGCGTCAGCTCGCCGAGCCCGAACGGAAGCGGCCGGACCGGGCGCAGCGAGCCGACGATGGTCAGCGGCACGATCGTCTGCCGGGCCCAGCACGCCCAGTCGTAGACGTTGAGCGGGAACCAGGAGGGCAGGTAGATCAGCTCCGGCGGCATGACGGGCAGGTCGTCCCAGGACCACTCGCCGAACAGGGCCAGCCAAAGCCGGGTGAACACCCGGGTCGCCGGGACACCGCCGGCGGCCCGGATCCACTGCGCGGCCCTGGCCATGTGCGGCTCGGCCGGCTGGTGCCCAGCGAGCCGCAGCGCGACGTAGGCCTCGACCGTGGTGGACAGGTCACCGGGCCCGCCGTAGAAGTTGGCCCAGGTGCCGTCCTCGCGCTGCTTGGACGCGATCCACCGCGCCGCCGCCTCGGTCTGCTCGCGGGTGCGGATCCCGAGGAATTCGCGCAGCAGCAGGTCCTCGGCGTCCATGGTGACGTTGGTCTCGAGTTCGCCCTGCCACCAGCCCTGATCGTGCTGGAGGCTGAGCAGGTGGTCGCGGGCGCGGGCAAGCGCCTGCGCCGGGGTGGTCGCGGCCCGCCCCTGCGGCCGCGGATGCGTGACCGTCATCCTCTCCTCCCGCACCTCACCGCGGCACCGCTCACCATTGGCGGGCGGTGATGAACTCGGCGATCCCAGAGAACTCAGCCCTCACGTCGCCGGGCATGTCGGTGTCTGCCAGGCACTTGTGCGCGGCCGCGAGTTGCGTGCCCGCCTCGGCCTCGGTCCAGGCCTTGCCGCCGGCCGATTCGACCAGCCGGGCGGCGAGCGCCAGGTCGTCCTCGCTCAGCGCCTCGTCCCGGGCGAGCAGGCCAGCGAGCTCGCGCGCCTCGGCCGTGCCGGCGGACAGGGCCGCCACGACCGGCAGCGACTTCTTCCTGGCCCGCAGGTCCGACCGCACCGGCTTGCCGGTCACCTCGGGGGCGCCCCAGATGCCGAGCAGGTCGTCGGTGAGCTGGAAGGCCAGGCCCGCGTGCGCGCCGAACGCTGCCAGGCCCATCGCCAGCTGCGGCGCGGCCCCCACGTGGATGGAGCCGATACTGCACGCGCATGCCATCAGCGCTGCCGTCTTGTCCCCGGCCATCGTCAGACACTCCGGCAGCGAGACGTCGTCGCGCCGCTCGAAGGCCAGGTCCGCACCCTGGCCGGCGATCAGCCGCTGCACCGCGGCGGACAGGGCCCGCGCCGCCCATACCCCTTGCGGCACGGTGTCTTCCAGCAGGATGTCCTGGGCAAGCGCGAGCATGGCGTCACCAGCCAGGATGGCCGCGCCGATCCCATACACGGTCCAGGCGGTGGGCCGGTGCCTGCGCTCGGTGTCGCCGTCCATGATGTCGTCGTGCAGCAGCGAGAAGTTGTGCACCAGCTCCACGGCGACGGCGGCGGGCACGCCACGTTCCGGGGCGGCGTTCGCGGCGCGGGCCGACAGCAGTGTCAGCGCGGGCCGCAGTGCCTTTCCCGATGGCCGGCCGAGGGAGCGGGGGGTGTCGTCCGGCGCCGCCACGCTGACCCGGCCCGTCGCGCCCCTCTCTCCCGTTGCGCCAGAATGGGCCGCGCCGTCAGCCCTGCTGCCAGCTCCGGCCACGCCGTCGGCTCCGGCCTTATCGTCAGCCATGGCCCTGCTGTCGGCTCCAGACCTGCCATCGGCTCGGGTCCCGCCAGCCGCCGGGCCACCGGCCGCGGCGCCCGGCGGCGCACCCTCAGGTCCCGCCAGGCCAAGGTGGTAGGCGGCCACCTTCCGCACGTCGGGGCTGAGCCGCTCCACGGCCCCCGCGAGCGCCGGGCCGACCAGATCGCGGGCGGTTTCCACGCCCGCCGGCATCACGGCCGTCATGCCGTGGCTCCCGTGCCCGCCGGCCCGTTCACCGCATCCGGCACGTCCACCGCATCGCGTGCGTTCACCGCATTGCGCGTGTTCACCGGAGCCGATCCGTTGACCTGGCCCGGCCGCCGCGTCGGCCGCCGCGTCCTGCTCCGATCCCGTGCCGGGCCGGCCGACACTGCTGGCCGGGCCGGGCTCGCCACGCCGCCTTGCGCCATCCCATGGCGCAGCGTTCGCGCCGCGTTCAAACCGCTTCGCACGGCTCCCTCCATCGTGTCTGGCCACCCGGTATCGGTCCAGGCGCCGGCCAGTACCAGCCCTGGCAGGGCGGTGGCAGCCTTGGGCCGCAGCCGCTCACAGCCAGGTACCTGGCGCAGCGTGGCCCGGCGCTCCCTGGTGACGAAAAAGTCAGTGACCCGCGCGTCGTGCACGGCTGGGAACAGGTCTGCCATGGCGGGCAGGAACTGCTTCCGAAGGGCTGACGCCGGGACGTCTACATAGTCATCGGCCGCCGACAGCGACACCGCGAGGTACTGCCCCGACCGCAGCCCCGACGGGCCGGTCCGGTCGAACACCCACTGCACCGGAGAATTCACCGCCGCCGCGAACGGCAGCCGGGTAACCCGCCGGTCGTACATCACATGCACGTTGACGATGGGCGAGGTGGAAAGCTCCCGCCACTGCGCCGGGCCGGGCCCCGCGTTTCCGGAGTCCGGGTTTGCGGGCACCGAGCTTGGGGGCACTGTGCTTCCGGGCACTGTGCTTCCGGGCACTGTGCTTCCGGGCACCGCGCCCGCGGGCGCCAGCCTGGCCGCGACCTCCGCCGGCACCGCCAAGACCACGCCGTCCGCCTCGATGACCTGCCCCGCGCTGTGCCGCCCGGCGGTATACCGCTCCGCACCGCCCGGCCCCGAACCATCCGGCTCCGGACCATCCGGCTCCGCACCGCCCGGTCCGGCACCGTCCGGCCGTGAGCCATCGCCGCCACCGCGCCCGGCGAGCCGCACCAGGAACCGGGCGCCCTGCCCACCCGGACCACCCGAAAGCGCCTCCACGCCGGCAACCTTCGCGCTCAGCCGCACCTGCGCGCCCAGCCGCGTCAGCAGCGCGCCCGCAGCCTGCCCGTGCAGCTGCCCGAGCGGGATGGACGGCACCCCGATGTCGGCGGCGTCCCTCGCCCCCAGCAGCCCGGTCTTCACCACGGTGGCGGCCAGCGCCAGGTTGGCGTCATCACCGGCGGTGTTAAGCGCGGACACCGTGAATAGGTCCCACAGCAGCCGGCGTGTTTGCTCGTCCTGTCCGCGGGCAGCGAGCCAGTCACCCAGCCGTTGCCGGTCAAGGTCCTCCCGCGCCGGGTTCAGGGCCGCCATGGCGAGGGCCGCACGAGCCACGCTCAATCGTTGGGCGCGGGAAAGAAAGCCGTAGCCCAGAAGGGCCTTGCCCAGGTGCAGCGGGCCGGGCAGCGCGGTCCGGCGCAGCCGTGCCCTCCCCCCGGGCGCCAGCACCGTGACGTCGAACCGGTCCTGCAGCGTCACCGCCCCAGTCATGCCGAGCCGGGCCAGCAAGCCACGGTAGGCCACACAGCAGCGCAGGAACACGTGCTGGCCGGTGTCGACCATGAGCCCGCCGCGGCTGAACGAGCTGGTCGCACCGCCCAGGCGGGGCTTGGCTTCGGCGAGCGTGACATCGGCGCCCGCCTCGCTGAGCGCGATCGCCGCGGTGATGCCGGCCAGGCCGCCACCGACCACGACCACCTTGCCTGGCGCGCTCACCGGTCCGCTCCCTTCATGACTGGGGCTCCGTTATGAAGGGAGCCGACTCCGCGCGGGCGCAGCGCGACCGCCAGTGACCGGGCGGCGACCATGGCCTTCTCCCTGGCCGACAGCGACATCCGGCGCTCAAGAACGGCGCGGGGACTGGCGGCGATGCGCTGAAGCAGCCGGAAGTAGATGCCGGCCATCGCCCCTGCGGAGGCCGCGCTGCGCCGGTCCAGCAACGGAATCAGGGTGAGGCCCCGCGCGTACCACGTGCATGCGCGCTGTGCCTCGAATTCCACCAGCGCAGCGAGCTTGTCCTCGTTGCCGCCATCGCCCGGCGCGCGCGCGAGGTGCCCGCTCGGGAGGGACCCGTTTCCTTCCGGCACCTTCTGGAGCGCGCCGTTCTCCAGTGAGCAGCCGAAGCGCTCGAAGTCCTCGGCCGGCAGGTAGATCCGCCCACTCAGGTAGTCCTCGCGGATGTCGCGCAGGATGTTCGTGAGCTGCAGGGCGACGCCGAGGGCGTCCGCGAGCGGGGCCGCGGTGGCGACGTCGGCAGTGCCGAACACGCCCAGCGAGAGCCGGCCGATCGAGCCCGCGACGCAGCGGCAGTAGTGCAGCAGGTCGTCGAAGGTGCGGTAGGTCGTTCCCCGGACATCGGCCTCACAGCCGTCGATGAGCTCCCCGAACGCGGGCAGCGGGATGTCGAACCTGCCCGCCGCGTCCGTCAGGGCCACCAGGACCAGGTCGCCGTCCGTAGCGGCGCCGGAGGGCTCGCCATTGCCGCCGGAGGGCTCGCCGTCACGGCTGGAGGGCTCGCCGTCACGGCTGGACGGCTTGCCGTTCGCGTCGGCGGGCTTGGCGTTCTGGCCCGGCAGGTTACGTTGTGCGCCAAGCGCGGTCACGCTGGCACGGGCATCGGCCAGCGCGGCCAGCTTGGCCGGCTTGGGCAGATCACCGTCACCGATGTCGTCGATCCGGCGCGCGAAGGCGTAGACCGCCGCGAGCGCCTGCCGCTTGGCTGGAGGCAGCAGCCGGATGCCGTAGGAGAAGTTCCTGGCCTGGGTCCAGGTGATCTGCTCGCAGTGCCGGTAGGCAGCCTGGACATCCACGGCCTCACCTCCCGGTCGCATACGCTCTCACCAGCTCCATGGCGACCCGGGCCTTGCCCGGCCGGGGGGTGGCGCGCAACACGTCGTGGCCGCTGGCGGCGATCGCGGCCAGGGCGGCCCGGCCCCCGCCCACATAGCCGGCAACGGCCGCACGGGCGGCTCCCCGCAGCATGCCGACGATCGGGGCACCCGCATCCAGCAGTTCGCGGGCGCGCCGTTCCTCGAACGCGATCAGAGCCCGCACCCTCGGCGCGGCGCCGGGAGCCGCGAGGTCCCGCTCGGTGCAGCCGAACCGGTCCATGTCCTCCAGGGGAAGATAGATGCGGCCGGCCCGCAGGTCCTCGGCCACGTCCTGCCAGTGCTCGGCAAGCTGGAGTGCCGTGCAGACCTGATCCGAGAGTGCCTCCCGCTCGGGTGTGGCGGCCCCGAAGATGTGGAGCACGATCCGGCCGACGGGGTTGGCCGAGAGCCGGCAGTAATCCAGCAGGTCGCGGTAGGTCGGGTAACGGGACACCACTTGGTCCTGGCGGTTCGCCGCGATGAGGTCGTGGAACGGCTGGGCGGGGATCGCGCAGGCAACAACCGCGGGGGCGAGCGCCCGCACCACGGCAAGCCGCGGCGGGCTGCCGCCGGGGTCCACAGCGCCCGGGTGCCCACCGGATGAGCCACCCGCGTTCCGGGACCCGGGGTCGCCACCGGAGGGGATGCCGCCGTCCACGGAGCCCAGGGCTCCGCCGGTGGAGCCCTCGCCACCCGGCACGTCTGGCACGTCTGGCACGTCTGCCCACGAGATCATGCGGTACAGGCGCCCGAGGTCGGCTTCGAGCTCGTCGAGCAGGTCCAGCCTCTCCCCCGCCGCCGCTTCGTCGCCCATGTCGTCGGCGGACCGTGCGAAGCCGTAGACGGCGGCCAGGTGCCCCCGGTATCTGCGCGGAAGGAAGCGCAAGGCGACCGGGAAGTTCTCGGCCGATGCCTTGGCGCCCGCCTGGTCGCTGATCGCCGTGGCCGAGGTGCTCGCGGCTCCCGTGGCGCGGCATTCGTCTGTTCGTGTCGCGTCCGGGGTCACATCCCCATCCCTGCATAGTTCGTGGACAAATGCAAATAATGACATGAGCGTCACATGACGTGCGTGTCGTAGAACTGTAGCGGAGCTACCAGCAACAGCGTCAGCCAGGCGACGATTATACATAGCGTGCAATTACCGCCGCTGCCGGCCTCGCCCCTCGCCTTCCAGGAGGATCGTGCGATCAATATGAACGCAGTGAAACGCATTAACGACCCCGCGCTGACGGGCCGGCGCACCGGCGGCATAAGCCGCATCGTGCCTGGTCAGCGGGCGACAGGCCAGGGTGTGGGCATCGCCGGGCGCGGCGCTGGCCGCGGCCGTGTATCAATTCCATAACAGCGGGGCGCCTGAATAGCCGTGCACGAGGTCGCTAATCGTGTTCGTGCGGACCCGCTGGGCCACTGTCACTGTTGACGGGCTTCTATTTATCTACGATGGCGGCATCACGGGTCACCCCGTCCTGCCCGCGCCGACATCACGCTGTGGGCGCACCTGTCGCTGACGTCAGTGTCATATTCGGGCTCATGCCAGCCATTTCTCTGACACCTATGTCAGAATCACTGATCAGGTGCGCCAGATGAGTGCGAGCGCGCAGTCGTCGCCGCCCGTGCCGCCCTGCATGGCCCCGACCAGGTCGGCGGCGCCCTGCTGGAAACCGGAGACAACCAGCCGGTCGGCCTCTCCGAGCAGCCGGTCGGTCCCGTAGTCGATATCCCGGCCGGGGGCCTCCACCAGCCCATCGGTGTAGAGCATCAGCGCGTCGCCCGGCCGCAGCATTCCCCGCTCGGGTACCAGGCGCAGGTCGGCGACGACACCCAGCACGATGCCGCGGGCCTGGGTGATACGCCATGTGCCGCTGCTGGCGTCGAGATGCGCGGCCGGCGGATGCCCGGCGGAGGTCACCACGTACTCACCGGTGGTGAGGTCGAGCGCGAGATGAACGGCGGTGACGAAGCCCTCCATCATCTCGCCCCGGCGCAGGTAGGCGTTGCACGAGGACAGGAACTCCTCCTGCGGGACCGAGCCAAGCAGGCCGCCGAACGCGCCGGACAGCAGCAGCGCCCGGGTTCCCGCGTCCACCCCCTTGCCCGCCACGTCGACCAGCGCGACCTCCAGGGTCTTCCCGTCGCAGGCGGAAACCAGAAAGTCGCCGCCGAACGATGAGCCGCCCGCCGGCTTGAGCACCGAAACCGAGCCCCAGCCCTCGGGAAGGGCCGGCAACGTGCCCTGCGCCCGGATCCGGTCCCGGAGCTCGATCAGCATCTGATTGCCGCGAAGCCCCTGCATGCCAAGCTTCTTCCTGGTCCGCGCCAGGACGTCGGCGAGCAGCGCGGTGACCACGATGGTGGCGATGAGCCCCGGGCCCGCCAGTCCCATCGCGACGTCATAGGCCAGGCCGGCGGCGATGACGGCGAACAGGATGTGCAGCGCGCGCGGCCACAGCAGCAGCCCTCCGGCCAGCACCGGCAGGATGAGCAGGCCCGGGGAGAACCACGCCTGTGAGACGTGGACGGCCGCCACGCTGATGACCACTGTCACCACCGCGAGGCCCACCGCGACCCGCCGGTTGCGGGTGATGAGCTGATGCCGCATCAAATGGCCGGCCTTGCTCGCTGCGGCGCGTGCAGCGAGCACGGAGCGGGACCAGCCGGACACAACCATGATGGCGGCACTGTATCGGCCCGACGGGAGATCCGGAAACCTGTGGCGCTGCTGAGATGGCCCGGCCGGTAATCGACTGGCGGCTGCTCCGCCGCGCGGGTAGGAATGCGGCATGGCCACCCCATACCCGATCCGTCCGATCACCGAAGACGAGGTGCTCGCAGCCCACGCGGTAAGCGAACACGCCTTTCACGGCGGCCCGCAGTCCGACCAGGCACGCACGCGCCTGAACGCCCGGCTGGAGTATGACCGCACCGTGGCAGCCTTCGATGCCGGCCTGATCGTCGGCACCGCCGGCGCGTTCAGCTTCCGGATGCGTGTTCCAGGTGCGCTCGCGGCGGTGGCCGGGGTGAGCATGGTGGGGGTACTGCCCTCGTACCGGCGGCGCGGCATCCTTTCCTCGCTCATGCGGCAGCAGCTTGATGACGTGCACGAACGGGGCGAGGCGGTCGCCGCGCTCATCGCGTCGGAGGCAGGGATCTACGGACGGTTCGGCTACGGGCGGGCGTCCTGGCACGCCGGCTTCAGCCTGCGCGCAGGCGAGGGGGAGCTGGCCCGCGACGCACCCACCGACGATGCGCTGCGGCTGCGGATCGCCGAGCCGGAGGCCGCCCGCGCCGAACTGGCCAAGGTCTACGAGATGGTGCTCGACGAGCGCCCGGGTTTCTTCGCCCGCAACGACAGCTGGTGGGACCGAGTCCTGGCGGACGAGCCGCAAGACCGCGGCGGAGCCAGCCCGCTGCGCTGCGTCGTTGCCGAGGATGCCGCCAGCCCGCGCGGATACGCCCTGTTCTCCGGCCGCGAGCGATGGGACGAGGACGCGTTCCTGCCGGAGGGTGTCATCGAGGTCCGCGAGGCCGTCACCGCCGATCCGGCCGCCGCCGCCGCGATCTGGGGCGATCTGCTCAGCCGGGACCTGACCACCGAGTTCCACGCCGCGATGAGGCCGGTGGACGATCCGCTGCTGCATCTGCTGGCCGATCCGCGCCGGGTCCGTGCCCGCGTCACCGACGGGCTGTGGGTCCGGCTGGTGGACGTGGCCGGGGCGCTCACCCAGCGCCGCTATGCCTGCCCGGTCGACGTTGTCATCGAGGTGACCGATGACGCCTGCACCTGGAATCAGGGCAGGTGGCGGCTCACCACCGGGGCGGCTGGAACGTCGGCTCGCGGTGCTGGCGCGGCCGGTCTCGGCGCGGCCTGTGAGCGGACCGGCGACCCGGCCGACATCTCGCTGCCCATACGGGCGCTGGGCGCCGCCTACCTCGGGGGTACCCGGCTGGGCCCGATGGCGGCCGCCGGTCACCGAGCTGCG
>Ga0114129_10006396_pt1 | contig 16699 bp, 19 predicted proteins | sample RhiMetdeltSRZDD1_FD_80071 | JGI IMG/M metagenome (GOLD analysis project Ga0114129, IMG submission 80071) | Populus rhizosphere microbial communities from Tennessee, USA - Rhizosphere MetaG P. deltoides SRZDD1 (version 2) (version 2) | ecosystem: Host-associated > Plants > Roots > Rhizosphere >... | reverse complement strand
TTGGGGGGGGTGGGGTGTGTGTGGGATTGGGTGGTGTGGTTGGGTGGTGGTGGGGGGGGGTTTGGTGGTAGGTTTGGTTTGGTGGTAGGTTTGGTTTGTTTGGAGGTAAGGGAGGGTTTGGTGGTTGCGAAAAATGCCTTTTTCAGCAACGAGTTAAACAAGTAAGCCATTATTAAAGCTACTTGTATATTAGTACCCTGTATATATTACCACTTTTTCCCGTGATATAGCTAGCGAAACGGGAAAAAATAATTGTTTATTAAACTAAATTAAAATAATCTATTATAAATTTAAATTAGGTACGTACGTACGTACGTACGTACGTACAAAGGATAAAATAAATACTAATCCGGAGAATAAGTATTTATTCTAATATGCATTTCATTAGTCTTAAGTCTAGGTACCGTATTTGCAATGTTTAGCCGATGGTATATCTGACTCCCCCCCCCCAAATAATTGGTTTAAATTATAATATGATCTTTCAAAGGTTCAATTTTTAATCTTTTACAAGTTAGTGTTCTGTAGTAGTAGTAGTAGTAGTAGTAGTAGTAGTTCTGTACTGTACTGTACTGTTCTGTTCTGTTCTATGTATGTTTTCCTTTAACTAAGGTTAGTAAATTCTTCGTTAGGAAAGAATATAATAAAATATATTATATTTATTATACCTTTTATCTTAACTTTTAATTTATATCTTTATTGACATGATGATGTATGAACTTTGGCTTATTTTAGTTAAGAGTTTATAAAGAAAAATATTATCTGAGTATATTTGAGAGGTAACAATTTGATATTACCTTTGGATATCATTCCAAATAATTAAAATATTTCTCTATTAATATTTTTTAATTGTGGCCTAGTTGTTGTTTAGGTAAAAGTATATTTGAAATATGATTAGTTATTTTTTTTTAACCTGCGAGCGATAGCGGGACATGAATGAGGGTTTGAGTTTAGGTGGTCCTAGTGATCGTTTTTCAGCAGCTTTAAAAATACCTTTAATTTTACAATCAACCTCTGGCTGGCTGGCTGGTTCATGTTTAAATTTAAGTTTAGGTTCATCGACACCACACCAAATGTTTTTGAACAAAAGATGAGGGGATCCACTGTACCGAAAGAGTTGTAGGTTGCCCTTTGAGAAAATAGTTTAAATACTTTTTATTATAATATGATACCTGTTTTGTATCTGTTTTTGAGCTGTTATGTTTATGTTTTTAATAAAATGTCTGATAAATGTCTTTATTATACTTTGGAAGTAAAAAAAAATAATCAGGATCCTTGGGGGGGGGTATTACTGAAGTGTCTCTAGCACAAGTAGTACTAAAAACAGGATTAGATATGCTAATTCTGTCTTTTTCAGGAAGAGGTGGATTATTAAGTGAGCTATGTCATTATCTTTCTAAGGAGGATAAAAAAAAAAATAGAAGAGATTTATAGAAAAATAGATAAAATCCAAGATAACTATTTAAGAAAAGTAGATAATTTGGAGGGATCAGATCTTGAAAAGATTAGAAGTGAGTTAAAACAATTTTTTGATATTACTAATACATATCGAAATACTGTAAAAAAAAGCTTGTAAAGGCAGGGGGGATGATATAATCATAAGTTAAGGAATATCCCCATCCCTATAAAAAAAAATAAATTAGACAAATGATTAATTTATATTATCCTAAAGTTCTTAAAGCCTATTCATGATCAAGATGAATACTTAAAGAAAATAATTGTATGAGTAGTATTTAATAAACAGCAGGAGCAGAAATGGAACAAATAATTTATTATTTATCTATAACTCTTATTTTATTTGATGGTGATTATCTTTATTCAATAACTTTTAATAATCCTCGCATTTATTACATAACATAACATGACATTACATAACATGAGATAGTTATTAACTTTATCTCTTTTCATTCTCCCACTTCTATGTTTCCCCCCCCTTTTTTAATAAAAAATTTTCTATGTCTTATTCTCCAATAATTATTTCATTAATTGAAGTTGTATGGGTATTAGTTCCCGCCCTGATAGGTATAGCTTATGTAACAATTGCAGAAAGAAAAACTATGGCAAGTATGCAAAGAAGACTAGGTCCTAATGTTGTAGGATATTATGGTTTACTACAAGCATTTGCTGATGCATTAAAACTTTTATTAAAAGAATATGTAGCACCTACGCAAGCTAACATAATATTATTCTTTTTAGGTCCTGTTATTACATTAATTTTCTCTCTTTTAGGTTATGCAGTTATTCCTTATGGACCTGGGTTATCTGTTAATGATTTTAGTTTAGGAATATACTATATGTTAGCTGTATCTTCTTTAGCTACGTATGGTATATTATTGGCCGGTTGAAGTGCTAATAGTAAATATGCTTTTTTAGGTTCCTTAAGAAGTACTGCTCAATTGATCAGTTATGAATTGGTATTAAGTTCTGCTATACTTATAGTTATTATGTTAACAGGTAGCTTGAATCTTACTGTAAATACTGAATCTCAAAGAGCTATTTGATATGTACTACCTTTATTACCTATATTTATTATATTTTTTATAGGATCTGTAGCTGAAACTAACAGAGCTCCTTTTGATTTAGCAGAGGCTATTGAATAAACAATATGATTTGGCCTCGTAAAAGATTGCTATATGCTGGAAAACTTTATATATAAGGTAACCAGCAGGAAACCCACCCCAAGATATTAATATATCCTAGGTAGGATCCTCAGAGACTATACGCAATCATTAAGTACATAATTATATTGTATTTAATAAGATATAGTCCAACCTTGCATGCAAATGTGAGAATAACGTACTATGGGACCTGCTGAAATTCTCAATACTACTACTCACCTTTAATAATTACAAGACAAGTAATTGTCTTCGTGGATCTTTAATTAATGTGCGAAGATACTATTCTACTTCTTCAGATCAATCTCCAGATCCTATATCTACTCTCTATGAAAGTTTTTAGTAATTTAGATAATAACGAAATTTATTTCTTATGGTGAATTATTAAGAAAGAAAGCAGGTATTTATTGTTTGGTTTTGTAATTTGGGGGGGGGGGGGGGGGGGAGGGGTGGTTGGATTTTTTTGTGGTGTTTTGTTTTTATAAAAAAAAATATGTGTTTTTTTTTTTTTTTTTTTTTTTTTGTGGGGGGGGGGGGGGGTTGGTAGGTTTGGTGGTAATTTTGTGGTAGGTTTGGTTTTATAAACACAGTAAATAATAAAAGATATATAGTAGTGCTAAAGATCTGTATTTAAGACTTCTTGAACATATTGGAGGTAAAAAATCTAATGCTGCTTTGCTTTGCAAAATGCCGCCATATTAAAATATGGTTTAAATAAATTTTATTTATGCGTATACGAGTACTTTATTTATCACAGTAAAGTAGTAAGTAATAAAGCTTTAACTGATTTAGAAACAAGTTATATTGAAAAATATCCCTTTGACAGTTTGTATAATTTTATAAGAACAGCTACAAGTTTTAAAGGTTATAAGCACACAGATGAAGCTAAGCTTAAAATGTTAAATAGGTTTAAAGATAAATCTAATCACCCCAGGTAAGAAACATACAGAGGAAGCATTGCAATTAATTAGTAAACCTGGAGAATTAAATCCTATGGGTGGTGGTAAATTACATAACATAGTGAAGAAACCAAGAAGAAGATTAGTGATAAAATGAGTAAACATCGTAAGGTAGGTATATATGATTTAGATGATAATTTAATTGGCAAATTTAAAAACAATGTTGAATTATCTAAATACTTAAATATATCTAGAGTTACAGTAGGGAAATTCAGCAGGGCCTTATTTACATTACAAAAATCAGTCTAGATTTAAAGTAAATAATAAATAAGAAGATCAAGTTCTAATCTTCTTGTTTACATACATTACATATGGAATCAGAACTTGTTAGTGGTTTTATGACAGAACATGCTGCAGTAGTTTTTGTATTCTTTTTCTTAGCTGAATATGGAAGTATAGTTTTAATGTGTATACTTACAAGTATTTTGTTTTTAGGAGGTTATTTATTGATTAATGTTTTAGATATATTTAATATAAATATATTTGATTATATTCATCTTATTCTTATTTATAATCCGATCTTTGTAGTAGATTGAACTTCCTCTTGAAAATATTATTATTTTTATACAGAGTATTTTTTTAATAATTCTATTGTAGATGGATTATTCTATGGATTAAGTCTAGGATTAAAAAGTTCTATCTTGATATTCATTTTTATATGAGTAAGAGCTTCTTTCCCTAGAATACGTTTTGATCAATTGATGGCTTTCTGTTGAACAGTTTTATTACCTATACTGTTCGCTTTAATAGTTTTAGTACCTTGTATATTATATAGTTATAATATATTCCCTACAAATATATATTTACTATAATTAATATACCACCACACCACCCACCCTATAGTGGCTTAGCTAGCAATGTAGTAATAGTAGAGCTATGTAAGTATAAGTTAGCTGCTTAAAATCTGCTAGTTTATTTTAGATTATTATTAATATATAGTTATATATAATAGCTATTAATTATAAGTGCTTCCTCCTCCTCCTTATGCTAAGCACGCTAAGGTTAGGCCTTGAGGAATATAGTAAAATTATTATAATAATTTTATTACTATGGTTAATTATAATAGTATACTATTGTTAATACCTAGTATGAGGATGTACTAATTTTCTTTAAAAGAAAAGGAGGGAGGGATATAAAATATCTTGGCTGGCTGGCGGGCTGCTGTATATTTCACAATCAATTTATAATAAAGTGTAACTCCATGAGTTAAATCCACCAGAGATCAGATATCTTTCTATATCTTTATCAGCAAAGCTATCTCTGGTGTGGCATTTTACTGTGGCTACTAGGTGAATAAGTAAGATAGCGGATCCGTGTAGATGTCTTCTTGGCTGCTATATCTTCTGTTAATTATACCAATTTTAGGTATATTTTTAATATCTACAACACATAGTTTTTATCCTGTAAAAAATAGAGGATTAAGTTCTAGGACAAAATCCCCAGAGGCATGGTATGCCCGTCAGCCAAATATATATTGAGATTTTTCAGAGGGAGATCTTTTTAATATATATAATAAAGAAGATTCTTTTTTTGATGTAAGTTATTATAAGAAAATAGCTTTTATAACTACTATACTAAATGTAATTGTATCATTAATAATATATATATTGTTGGATTTTAGCAATAATCAATTCCAATTTATACAAGAAAATTTGGATTTAAGTTTTTATGATATATATTTAGGAGTGGATGGTGTTTCAATATACTTTGTTTTATTAACAACAATAATAATGCCTATAGCATTAGTATCTAATTGAAACTCGATAGTAAACAACCTAAAATCATATTTAATAATAATATTATTACTAGAAACTCTGTTGTTAGCAGTATTTTTAGTATTAGATGTGTTATTATTTTATATATTTTTTGAAAGTATATTACCACCATTATTTATATTAATTGGTTTATTTGGATCAAGTAATAAAGTAAGAGCTAGTTTCTACATTTTTTTATATACATTTATCCATCCTTAAGTGTAATAGAGCCAAATACCGGGGAAGCCCTAAAGCTCTAGTAACCAAGGTTGTTAAGGAAACTTTACAACTGGCCTGATTAATGACTCAGGGTATGGTAAAATCACTAGTAGATATATGGGTAATCATGGTTCTAAATCATCCTTGCTTAGTGCTGAATGTAAGCAACCTGGTGTAAAAGAGCAACGAGTAGACGGTTCTTCGAGTTCTATAAATTTAGAATTAGTAAGGTGTACTCTAGTCGCTGGGAAACCAGTTTTAGGGAGAAAAATTCCTCATTGTCCTTATCTTCGAAATTAGTGAAAGTGCAAGGGGGGGGGGGGGATTAGTTATAATATAACTACACAGGCTGCGCAGCGCACAGATTCATACACTCCAATAAGTCAGTCAGTCGTCGTCTTTTACTTTAGATCCAGGATTTGTCACATGTAGACGGTGAAGGATGTTTTATGATAGTTAACACCAAAAGTGAACAATATAGATCGGCTGGTTATCAAGAGTTATATTTAAAATTAGTTTACACGGAAAAGATTCTGATTTACTATCTCAAATTCTAGATTATTTTGGTGTGGCTGGTGGGTGTAAGGGGAAACAACTATATATGGTTAGATCAATAAAAGATTTAAATGTCATTTTATCTTTATGCATATCCATTGATTAGTAAAAAATGATCTTATTATAAACTTTTTAAACAAGCAGTTGTGTTAATTAAAAATAAAGAACCTTTAACTACTAAACAAGGAGTTGAAAAGATTATTCTTTCTTTAAGAGCTTCTATTAATTTAGGTTTATCTGATGAATTGCCATTAGTTTTCCCTGACATTGTACCAGTAGCTAGACCTTTACTGTAGCTCTAAAAATTCCAAACTTTAACTATATAGCCGGTTTAACTTGGGGGGGGGGGGATGGATGTTTTTTGGTCTCTATACGTAATTCTTCTTATACTGTGTCAGGGAAATCGAAATCAAATCTCTGGTGGTGGTATTAAAATTTTAAATTGTTCAACATAGTAGTAGTAGAGATGCGGAGTTAATGGAAATTTTAAGATCCAAACCAAAATTTTTTTTGAATAGAGTTAGCTTTAAAACAATCTGCTGTATATTATGTTGTAACTAAATACCAAGATATTCTTGAAAAATTAATCCTTTTATAATTATCCTATTAAAGGTGTAAAAGCTCTAGATTATTATTCATACTTAAAAAAAAAGCCTTTTTTTTTATGAAGGATAAAGCTCATTTAACTGAACAAGGTTTAATGGAAATCCCATCTATAAAATTAAATATGAATTTATTTAGAAAATTAGCTAAGGCCAGTAGTTATATAAAGTAATAAGGCAGAGGTGACATGTTAGCCGGTATGAATTGAAGTAACTCTAAATTAAAGAAAAGACATTTATTATGTAAACCAACGTATTAGGATCTTTATTTTTATTATTATCTATATTAACTATGTCTTCAATAGTGGGAACAACTTATTTCGATGTTTTATTAAAAAGTAGTTTTGAATATACTACTCAAATATTTTTATTTTGTGGTATATTTATTGCTTTTGCAGTAAAAACTCCAACAGTTTTTTTAAATAGCTGATTATTAAAAGCTCATGTAGAATCACCTTTAGGTGGAAGTATTGTGCTTGCAGGTATTGTTTTAAAACTAAGTTTGTACGGTATATTTAGATTAATTTTACCTCTATTACCTCAAATATCTTTTAATTATACTTTTATTATATTTACTATAGGTATTATTACTATAATATATGCTAGTTTTAGTACATTAAGAACTATAGATGTAAAAGAACTAATAGCATATAGTTCAGTATCTCATGCCGCAGTTTATTTAATAGGAGTATTTAGTAATATAATTCAAGGAATTGAAGGAGGTATACTTTTAGGTTTAGCACATGGATTTGTGTCAAGTGGATTGTTTATATGTGCAGGAGGAGTACTCTATGATAGATCAGGTACTAGATTAATTTATTTTTATAAAGGAACTGCTCAGATAATGCCTTTATTTTCTATACTTTTTTTCATTCTATCTTTAGGTAATTGTGGAGTACCTTTAACTTTAAATTTTGTAGGAGAGTTTATGTCTCTTTATGGTACATTTGAAAGATTCCCTTTATTGGGTATATTTTCTAGTTCTTCTATCATATTATCTGCAGCATATACAATATATATGTATAATAGAATATCCTTTGGGGGATCTTTCAGTAAATTTTTTGAAGAAAACATTACTGATATAACTAAAAGAGAATTATTTTTATTATTTAGTTTGATTGTGTTTACTATACTTTCTGGAATTTATCCTTCTTTTATTCTAGATGGTTTACATTATTATGTATCAAGTTTATTATACAGTATCTAAAAAAAAAGAAGACGTTATGTATCAAGTATGGCTTTATGCTATATAGGCCGTATTAGATACTCATTATTCGTTATATATTTAACGTAAGATAATAATTTATTATCTATATTATATTTTTATAATAAAATGAAATGCAATTCTTCTCTTATACAATATGCAAGCTAGGGTTTGTATTATCCCCCCCATAAATTTCTTACTTACAAGACTTATTAAGTTTGATAATTAGAGCAAAAGTTGATATAAGTCTCGATTATATCAGACTGCTTCTGTGGAGGATCTTAGAATTTTTTTTAAATGGTACTGTGGGGATGGTCATATTATAGGTGATAATTGAAACTTTGATCTTCCTTCATTAAATCGTGATCAAATTGTTAGAGGTGGTTAATGCCTTTAATAAAGTTGAGGACTTATCAGAAAAGGTTAAGACAAGTCTTGAGATAGCTAAACGTATTCACAGAGTTCAACTAGCAAGAAGATACGGAGTTTCACCATCTACTTTTAGATAGTATGACTGACTGATCATACGGTATTTTTATCTGTGTTTAAGATTATTAAATTCTAAGGTTCTTTGCTCGTGGTTATCTTACGCAAAGGTCGGTTCGTGCTATACGAATCTTATCTATCTTTTAGATTTTTAGTTAAATAATGCCTCAGTTAGTTCCTTTTTATTTTGTAAATGAAATAACTTTTACTTTCGTTATAATTTCTCTAACTGTTTATATTTTATCTAAATATATTTTACCTAGATTTGTTCGTTTATTTTTATCTCGTACTTTTATATCCAAACTTTTGGATAATTCTATAAACAAATAGGAATATAAGTTATACTAAAATAACTAAAATTTAGTTTGATTTTAATCGTATGTATTTTTAATATAAAAATATATAATCTAATTTTTAATCGAAAAATATATAATATAATATATATACTTATAAGGTGATGGTGATATATATAAGTTTTTATTTGATTTTTCTTATTTAGTAATATGTATGTATATATGTATGTATGTGTATGTGTTATATGTATAGCTATAGCTATGTTATGTTTGGTTTTGTATTGTATTGTAATTTGGTTGGTGGTTTGGTGGTTTGTGTATACTATACCTATTTTAATATTAAAATCCTATTTCAATTGCTAGGTGGACAATTTATACTATAATATATGAAGAGATAGTTTAAGTCCTCTAAATCAATTTGAAATAAGAGATTTAATTAATATTGAAACTTTAGGGAATATACATCTTTCTATTACTAATATAGGATTTTACTTAACTATAGGGGCTTTCTTTTTATTAGTTATAAATCTTCTAAGTACAAATTATAATAAATTAGTAAGTAATAATTGATCTATAACTCAAGAATCTTTATATGCTACTATCCATAGCATAGTAACGAATCAAATAAATCATATAAAAGGTCAAGTATACTTTCCTTTTATTTATACTTTATTTCTTTTTATTTTAATAAATAATTTAATTGGTATGGTAAAAAGGTGCCAGCGCGCTAATGAGTAGTAGTAGTAGTAGTAGTCATTCTATTCTTAAAATGTATATCTTCATAATATATAGCTCAGGGAGCGCAAGTGCAAAAAATATGAAGATTAAAAATTCTTCATTTAGTTCTGCCTCATCTTATACTTCTGCTTCTTCAAAATCTTCTTATATTTCTACTTCAACCGATAAACCTATACCTAGCAAGAGTAATTCTTATTATCTTCTTCAACCCCAGATAATATTACTACAGGGTTTGTAGACGGAAGGATGTTTTACTACTTCTATTTATAAAGAAAATGTTAACAGGATGACAAGTTAAACCTTTGCACAATAGAGATAGAAAAATCTTAGACCCCCCCCCAGAAGATGAGGAGGTGTAGGTAAAATATATAAACCAAACCAAACCAAACCAAACCAAACCAAACCAAACCAAACCAAACCAACCACCCCTCCAACCAACCACCACCACCACCACCACCACCACCCAACACGGAAAAGATTCATTAGAGTACCCGTGTTAGTTTTTTTTTAAATCTAAAAGTAATTCTATATCATTTTTATAAATATCCTTTAATTACTCAAAAGTTAGCAGATTACCTTTTATTTAAACAATTTGTTAATTTAATCGAAAAAAAAAAGAACCTTTAACTAGGTCTACTTAAATTAGTTGGTATTAAATTTGTTTTAAATTTAGTATCACCAAAATTTACATAATCATTCCTTAATATAGTACCAGCAAGCAGCTGCCAAAAGACCAGTAGTAGTTAAACCCACCAACCTATGGAATCCCATATACTAATTGATTAATAGGTTTGTTGAAGCTGAAGGAAGCTTTCAAATTATTATCCAATAATCTAAAGATAAAACAGTGAACAAGGTAAATCTAAGATTTACCATAACTCAACATTCTCGGGATAGCTTATTATTAGAGAGTTTCGTTAATTATTTAGAATGTGGAAGAGGATATCCAGTTTCAAATCGTAAAGAAATACGTTTTATTGTTTCAGTTTTTTCTGAAGCCCTGTACGTACTTTAAGGAATATCCTTTAATTGGAACTAAAAAATAATATTACATTTGTAAAAGTAGTTGATTTAATGAAATCTAAAGATCCTTTAACAAAAGAAGGGGTAGAGAAAATAAAAATAATTAAAAGTAATATGAATAGTTATAGAATACATAATACTTCAAATTCTCCTTCTGAAGCAGAATAAATAAAATATAGAAGATAAATATCTTCATAGACTACTACTCATCTAATTTCACAATATGCTGGGTAATTTCCTCCTAATGCTTTTAGATACTATATAAAAATTATTATATAGGTATTAGCCTGCTAACGCACAGCACTATATACATTATATAAAAGGCGTAAAAATTCTAAAAGATGTAACAATGAAGAATCAGCAGGAAACTAAAGGTGTGGTTAACACCGAGTAGGATCCTCAGAGACTACACGTGAAAGGTTACTCATGTTTAATAACTGAGTAATCAAGATATAGTCCAACTTGATAAGTTTATAAGTCGTCCGTCCTTATGGGGCCTTATAGTTTTGCATCCACAAGCCACTTTGTATTAACATTTTCCCTTAGTTTTACCATAGTTTTAGGGGCAACTAATTTAGGTTTCCAAAAACATGGGTTAAAATTCTTTTCTCTATTAGTTCCTGCTGGTTGTCCTTTAGCCTTATTACCTTTATTAGTTTTAATTGAATTTATATCATATCTTGCACGTAATGTTTCTCTTGGATTAAGATTAGCAGCTAACATGTAGAAGTGGAAGTAGGTTTTTCACTTAATGTGTAAAAGAACCAAATTCCGGAGAGGGGAATCCCTAAAGCTTTAATAACTAAAGATAAGACGGAAACTTCTTATCTGGCCCAGCTAACCACTGAGGGTATAGTAATATAATTAAAGATTCTAGTAATAGGAATGGGTAATCGCGGATCTAAATCAGTAATAGGAAGTATTATTGTAAAAGAGCAACGAGTAGATGGTTCTTCTGTATTTATCATACTGTAAGGTGTACTCTAGTCGCCGGGAAATCCGGTTCTGGGAAGAAATTAAGTAAGCCGAGATTAAAGATAACACAATAGCCTGTCCTCCTTATATTATTTTATAGCGAAAAAAGGAAATTAAAAATAGCTATGTTATTAATTATAATTTAGTATATTAATATTAAAGTTGATCTTATATACCTTTAAAGAAAGGGAAAATCTAGGTTCCATCTATAGATTACACCTTTAAAGAAAGGATAAAGAACGATTTATTACTAAAAAATCCATAAGAAAATCTGTAACTGTAAGTTCTCATATATTTAACTTAAATAACATAAGATCACTAGCTTATATTTTCCTGCGAACACCTAATTATAAATTTATATCCAGATCACAGGGTTTAGCTATAGGTAACAGAAGAATGACTGTGAGATTATTTTCAAATAAAAAAAAAATTAGGATTATTCTAAAGATTCTTCAGATTTTCTGGTAATTTTCTAATGCAGATAAAGATAAACTAGGCTATCCTTAAATATATTAAGGTAAAGCCAGGAATTTATATGTGAACTAACAAATTAAATGGTAAAAAATATGTAGTAGCTCTGTGGACTTAAGACGTAGATTATTGGAGTATTATAATGTTAATAGATTACTAAATGACCAAAGTATGCCTATTTATCTATCATTATTAAAACACGGTTACAAAGCTTTAGTCTTACTATATTAGAATTCTGTAATATTGATAGCCTTAGAGAAAAATACTTTTTTGATGTATACTCTCCAGAATATAATATATTAAAAACTCCTGTAGTCCCGATAGAGGAAAGGGATGAAGAAGACATTCAGCCACAATAGAAAAGATACGTATAGCTGCTAATAAAAGAATGGAATTAGCTAAAATGTCCATAGATCAATCTAGTGGAATTAAAGTTGAGGTAACTGATGTAGAAACTCAGACTTCTACTATATATCATGCCATTAAAGCTTTATCTATTGATAAAAGATATATTGAACATTATCTTTACTTAAACCAAGATAAACCTGTTTTAGTAAATATACTTTTAAAATAATTAGTTGTGACGATGAAAATTTTAATGTATTTAACGACCCTTCAATTAAAGTTCCAAAAACAAGTAAAAAGATAGAGGTTACTAATGTGGGTGGAAACTAATAAGGTGGTTACATTATATCCTTCTGTAGGTGCAGCAGTAGTAAGAGCATTAGGGTTATCGTCAACCTAGTATATCTTTATACTTAAAAGAAAATAGAACTAAACCTTTAAAAGGTTTATATTTATTTAAGGGGCTTATCGTATAAAAATTAAAGGATAAATTTGTGTGCGAACTGCTGGTCATATGTTATTAAATATTTTAAGTGGTTTTACCTATACTATTATGAGTTCAGGATTTGTTTTATTTTTACTAGGTTTAATACCTTTAAGTTTCATTGTTGCCTTTTCAGGTTTAGAGTTAGCTATTGCTGTAATTCAAGCACAAGTTTTTGTGGTACTAACTTCTTCTTATATAAAAGATGGATTGGACTTACATTAATAAAATATTACTAGCAAATATATAATGTAATAAAAGAATGATGTAAAAGGGGGTAGGATATATAGTATTCAATACTATATACCCACTCTACTACCACTACTACTACTACTACTACCCAACGAGTAAAAAAACCAATAAATCAGCCAGAGATCAGAAATCTTCCCATTTCTCTATCAGTAAGCTATCTGTGGAATTTTACTGTGGCCTCTAGTGAACAAGTAAGAATCGGCCGTCCATGTTATCTATTCTTGCTTTAATATATCTTAAAATTTGTTTAATTACTGAAGTAGTGACTGTGAAATATGCGGCAAAAATATTTTATATTTATCTTGCAATCATTGTCATTGTAATTAATACGTTTGTGAATATAATATTCTTAGTAGAATTGGACGCTGCTATAACTAGTCTAATTAGTAGTACTACTAGTAATGGTTTGGAATTAGGTGATAATAATATTATCTTGAAAATAGATCGAGGTAAGGATAATTTAGATTTAGTACAAGCACAACTGCGCAGCAGGAGACAAATCCTATTGAAAGTAATAAAAAAAAAATAGATTAAGTCGATGCGATGGTGAGGGATTTTTTTTTAAGAAAATAGAAGGAAAAAATTTAAATCCTTTGAATGATATCCATAAACGTCTTCTATCAAATCTCACTTCCCTAGCTATTTTCAAAGACAAAGAAATTCTCTACCTCCACAAGATTTACCTGTTTATGATAATAAATTAGTTACTTTTAAACCTTCATCTTTCCTGAACAGGAATGTTTAGGGGAAATTACCCAAGGAAAACTTCCCCTGAACTCAATAAAGCTATATGTGGAGCTGCTGATGAAGCTATAAAATTATATGATTCACAATTTGTAAAATTTAATAAAGTTTTATCTGGCTGGCATCCAAAATGGTACAGAGGAGGAGTTGATGGAAACATATGTTGATCTTGTAACTAAATTAAGTAGTCATCAACAAAAGGTTATGGCTAATGAAGCCATAAATCAAATTCAAAAATTGGACTCGTATTTTTCTCGAGGTTTATATCCTGTGAATAATAATGGTGTCCCTGCTGGAACAGGGATTGAAACAGGAACTGGGACTGGGTGATACTGGTACATGCGCAGGTACAGCTGGGTCTGGTTGTGGTTGTGTTGTGGTGGTGGTAGTACTGGCCGGTGGTAGCTACGCTAGCTAGCGTAGCTAGCTACGCTAGCAGCTGTTCTGATATAGTAACTAATCCTAGTATTATTAAAAATAATTAATTAAATTTTAATTTTATATACTATGGTAGGTGGTATACTACTTATTTATATTTATGTCAGTAGGATATCAATCATTTTTAATAAATATTAATAATTAATTTAGTGATTAAATGGAAAGTTATATGTTAAATATAAAAAAAAATTTTTTTAAGTTTTTCATAGAAAAAATAAGTAAGTGATAAATAATTTAATATTAATAGTTAACTTTAATTTGCGGACTTTCAATCTAAAAATCTTCTTTCTTTTAGTTAGTGATATCTAATAACATAATATAGCTTATTTTGATCCTAAATAATTTAAAATTTATTTATTTAAAATAAAAAAAATAAAATTTATTTATTTAAAATTTATTTATTTAAAAATTAAAAAAGAATAAGTGATGTAATTAGTAGTGAAAATACTTTACATCAATAAAAAAAATAAAAGAGTTTGGTGATGGCTCTGATTGAACGCTGTCCAAGTACTTGACACATGCTAATCGAACGTTTAATTTAGACTCGTTCTAAGTCTCAAATTAAAGTGGTGTACAGGTGAGTATTAGATTTTTTGGCCCAACTTAAAGTAAAGTGAATAATAAATCCTTTATATAAAAAAGGTAGTAAAGTGTATAAAAAAGTATACACGGTTACCGCTTTAGGAGGAAAATAAAAATCTTAGGGATAGGTAGTTGTTAAAGTAATGGTTTAACAAGCCATAATTCTCTTAGTCGACTCTTAAAAGGTTGATCGACCACATTGGGGATGAAAAAATCCCAAGGCAAATAAGTACAGCAGTGAGGAATTTTGGTCAATGGCCTAACGGCTGAACTGGTGACTTGGAGGAATGGTACTATCAATTGATGAGGTTGGGTTGGTAGTAGTTTATCGATAAATCGAATAAAGTTCTGTATACATATTGATAATGACGATATGTACAATTGTCTTGACCAATTACGTGCCAGCAGTCGCGGCAATACGTATGAGACTAGTGTTAGTCATCTTTAATAGGTTTAAAGGGTACTCAGACGGCAAAATTCGCCTTAAACAGGGACAATTTTTCTAGAGTTTTATGTAAGAAGATAGAACTCTAGCGTGTAGAGATAAAATTCGTTGATACCTAGGGGACTGATGAAGGCGAAGGCAATCTTTTATGTAAAAACTGACGTCGAAGGACGAAGGCTAGGGTATCGAAAAGGATTAGAGACCCAAGTAGTCTTAGCAGTAAATTATGAATGCCATAGGTTAGGTGTGTAAATGTAGTAATCTAGTCTATAAATGAAAGTGTAAGCATTTCACCTCAAGAGTAATGTGGCAACGCAGGAACTGAAATCACTAGACCGTTTCTGACACCAGCAGTGAAGTATGTTATTTAATTCGATGATCCACGAAAAACCTTACCACAACTTGAATATTTATATGTATATATATACGTATATACTTCAAATACAAGTGTTGCACGGCTGTCTTCAGTTAATGTTGTGAAACTGTGGTTTTTCCATGAATTAACGGAAACCCTTGCTTTATTTATAAAAAAAAAATAAAGTATTTCACCTTTATATGGGTTTTGACAAGAGGGATTAAGACAAGTCATCATGGCCTAAATGTTGTGGGCTATAGACGTGCCACATATTCCTAAACAAAGAGATGCCAAAATGTGAATTTTAGCTAATCTCACAAAATAGGAAAAAATTCAATATGGATTGTAGTCTGAAATTCGGCTGCATGAATAAGAAATTGCTAGTAATCGTGAATCACCATGACACGGTGAATATTTCCTCGGATTGGTACTAACCACTCGTCACATGCTGAAAAAAGTATGCGCAATAAGTTTGCTCTATTGTATTAAGTAAATAAATGTATAAGTTTTAGATGTTAGTACAGTATTCTTCGTATGCGTGACTTTGATTAGTGTAAAGTCGAAATACGGTTCGTGTAGTGGAAGTTGCACGGGATTTATCGAAGATAAACAATCAAAATTCATAATTTAAAAAAAAAATTCTGTTTTTTTTTATTTTATAATATATATAAATATATATCAATATATATATTTATATATAAAGGAGAGTTCCGTTTGTAGGTATGACGGGTTAAGCTGTAAACTTAATGATTAATTAATCATCGAAGGTTCAATTCCTTTCTCTCCTAAAAATCTTTTTTTTAGATATAAACATTATTATATATTATTATATTATTATAATAATTATTAAATAGTTGTGGTCGGCAGTATAAAATTCTTTGAAGAATAATGATTTTATACTATTCAGTATTTTTATAGCAAAATATGGCAGTAGATGGTAAGTAAGCAAATATAATTTGCTGTAGCAATAATGCATTGCAATACAATACGTTTCGTATTATATCGTATCGTATAGTATCATATCGTAGCGTAACTAACGTATCGTATCGTAGCATTTTAGGGGGGGGGGGGGGCTCCCACCAAATAAAAGAAAAACCTATAAAAATAAAATTAAAATAAATGTTTATAAAAAAAAAAGGGGGGGGCCCCTTTATAGCTACAGA
>Ga0114129_10006395_pt1 | contig 16700 bp, 9 predicted proteins | sample RhiMetdeltSRZDD1_FD_80071 | JGI IMG/M metagenome (GOLD analysis project Ga0114129, IMG submission 80071) | Populus rhizosphere microbial communities from Tennessee, USA - Rhizosphere MetaG P. deltoides SRZDD1 (version 2) (version 2) | ecosystem: Host-associated > Plants > Roots > Rhizosphere >... | reverse complement strand
GGCGCGCAGGCCTGGAGCCACCATTGTAGTGGCGGTGCATTACGTTGAGCGGGCCGGCGAACAGACTCCCTTGACCCCACTCAACTTTATTTTTTTGCGGGCCCTCCCCAAAAAGCGTGTAGCCGTTACCACTTAAGCCGATGAAAACCTGTTCGAAAAAGTTCTTACGCGGAGCGAGTGCCTTGCCCGGCGCAATCTCGAAGATCGCTCCATCCATGTGGACGTTCCCGGTAAAGTTAAGATACATGCCGCGGCCTTCGATCTCAGGCCACGGAAGTACTTCGTGTGTCACCACGTCAAATACCGAATACGGGTTGTCATGTTTTGGGATCTTTGTGTGCTTGGCCCAGTCGCGATAGAAGTTCCGTTCGATACGCCCGCCGCCGCCTATGTTGGCGGGACTATAAACCGGATTCTCCTCTTGAACGGTTTCAGGCTGCGGTTTTGGTCTGGACTTTTTCGCACTCTGAGCCTGCACCGTCTCAAATAAGGTACTCCCGAGCAGTGGGAATGTCAGTCCCGCAACCGACACGCGCTCAATGAATCTGCGACGCGAAACGGTGCCTGTAAAAAGGTCATCTAAGAGTTGTTTCATAGTCTTGAACCACCTTCAACTACTTCCTCTTCGGCATTCGCACTTCGACGCCGTTCTTCTTCAACTCTGACTCAAAAATTTCCCTGATCGCCGGATCTTCGTCTTCGTATTCGATCAGGTTGCCGCCTTTACGTGTGCTCGTTTTGCCAAGTCGATGCGTGCGGCCGCCGCCACCAAGCGAACGCATGAACCATTTACCATCGCCGCCCCACGTCGGTGCGATGTAGCGCGCGGGATCGGGCCCGGTATTGAAGTGCTGATGAAACCATCCGTCCGGTGGCACAAATAAACTCCCCTCCACCCAATCGATACGCTTCTGAGTCGCGCCTGGTGCATCGGAATACTTCAACGTGCCTTTCCACATAAGTGTGTAACCACGCCCGTTGAGCATTACCACATGAGAACCCGGACCGTGACGATGGGCCTTTTTGTAAGTGCCGGTTTCGAATTCGGATATATGCGCCTGCATTGTGTTATCTGCGAGTTGGAGCTCGATACGGTAGTTGCCGGCACCGCGCTCCTTGCTTTCACGCAACGCCAATTCACGGGCATCTGGCACGAAGCCACTGTCCCACGTATCGACGCCTCTGGCCTGCTCGCTCTCTTCTGCTGTGGTGTCTTTGTGATGAACATTGTCGTTAGTGGCGGCAAAGTAATCAGCTTCTCCATCGTAGCGTTCGCGAAACGCGTAGTCGTTGTTGAAAACGAAGTCCAGGTTGTGAAATAGGTCGATTACAACTGGCGCATTCGTCATTACCAGAAACCGCGCGGGCAAGTTGCCTCGATTGAAATGCTGGCGCCATACATTCAATGGCGGAGAGAGCACACTGCCGGCTTTCCAGCGCACCGTTCTTTTCGTCGTGCTCCCAGGATTCCAGATCACGCTCTCGCCTTGACCACTCAGAACGTATAGCACTTCCTCGAAGAGGTACCGTTGCGCAACCGTCTGCTGGCCTGGTAGGAGTTCACAGATGTATCCGGCGTTAATGCCTTCACCTCCGACCAGGTCGACATACGCTCCCTGAATACCAGGTCCCAATCGCTTCCAGGGTTTAAGTTCGGCTTGGCGCAGATCGCGAATGTAGTAATCCCGGTACACAGGTAGGTTTTCCTGTTTGAGCCATTCTTCCCAGGGATTAACGTTCGTCTGATTCCAGGTGCGACGTTGTGGGGGTTCCACACCGCGCTGCTCACCGTGATGGTGATGATGCGTGTTGGTGTGATCGTATCCGTCACTGGCGGTGCGATATCGATTTTCAGCCCGCGCGCGGCTACTCAAAAGGGAAGTAGTCGCAAACAAGCTAAGGCCGCCCGTTGCTGCGCGTTCGACAAATTCACGCCGCGAGATGTTGCCGCTTAGAAAATCTTTTACCCATTCTTTCATGTCTGTCACGCGTGTAGTCCTTTTTCCTTTACACGTGGGATACAAAAAGCGACGTGTTTGCTATGTTGGCATCTTCATTTCCACGCCGTGTTTCTTAAGTTCGCCCGCGAAGATTTCTTTAATCACCGGATCCTCATCGTTGTAATCCACCATGTTGCCTCCCTGATGAAAGCTGATGGTGTTCAACCGATGTGTTCGTCCTCCGCCCGCCATTCCCTTGACCCAGTACTTCCCTCCGATCCATGTCGTTGCCATGTACTTGGCTGCCGTACCGCCGGCATTGAAGTGTTGGTGGAACCAACGATCGGGTGGCACAAACAAAGTTCCCTCTTTCCAGTCGACACGAATCTTTTTCGGCGCCTTCGAGTACTGGGGGACGTCGGTCCACATCAGGCTGTAACCCATCCCGCCCAGCACGAGTACGTGAGAGCCGGGTCCGTGGCGATGCGCGCGTTTGTACGTTCCTGTCTCGAATTCTGAAACATGAGATTGCATTGAATTGTCGGAAAGGATCACTTCGGCGCTCTTGTTCTTTATTCCGCGAGACTTTGCAGCAAAAAGTTGAATTGTGTTGATATCGGGAATGAGACCGGTATCAAGCACGCCGACGGCGCCCTTTTCACCTTCGCCAAATGTTGCAGCGCTTCCGGCGATGCGCATCTTGGATTCGTTGGTGGTGAAGTAATCCGGCTGGTTGTTATATCGATCTCTAAAGACGAACTCGTTGTCAAAGATGAAATCTGCGTTGTGATAGAGGTCCATCGTCAACGGCAAGTCGGTAACTGAAATCAGACGGGCGCCTCCGGCGCCAGTGCTTTTGTGCATGCGCCAGGTGTTTAGCGGAGGCGAGAACAGGGTGTTCTTTTGCCACTTGAAAGTTTGCTTCGGTCGATTCTCGTGCCACACAGTCGTTTCGCCTTCGCCATCAAGCACGAAGATGGATTCTTCGAACATGAACCTGACGGGTTTTGTGGTTGCGCCCTGTGCAACTTCGAAAATGTAAGCGCTGTCAGTTGCTTCTGCGCCTTCGAGATCTATCAACGCGGCTTTTGTGTCCATCCGTGTCCATGGTTTAACTTCCACTGCTCGCACATCGACAATGTGATAACCGTGGTGAACCGGGATTCCTTCGCTGTCCATCCACTGCTCGTATGGCGTCTTTTCGCTAAAAGGCTCAGCACGAAATCGTTCTGAAGTACTTGATTTGGATCGTAGCCGGCGTTCTTTTGCAGGAGTTACTGTGTCCAGAATGGACTCGACAGTCATCATCCCGAAGCCCATTCTCAACACACGAGCGGAGAAGTCCCTCCGAGAAATCTCTCCATTCACAAGTTTGGCAAGCAGTCTTCGCATCGTTGCCTCGTCTGAAATCGAATGACTAATTCATCAATTGACTAGATTCCTATCAAAGGCCAATAGAACGGCACGACTAAGAGCAGAAGTACCGACTCAATAATCGTCAACGCCAACCCCACGCGCAGCATGTCGCGGCTGTCAAAATAGCCATAGGAGTAACCAACGATCATCACTGCCGATTGATAAACAAAGATCTTTCCGCCCGATGCAAACGTCCAAATCATCCCCAATGCGAGCGGATCAAATCCGTGAGAAGTCGCGAAGTTCATCAATAGGGGGATTGACGTCCCTAACATCGAAACCTCGCTCGCTAAGACGAAGTGATAGGCAAAAGCAGTCCAATACAATGTCAGCGTAGTAGCGTAAACGTTCGTAAGCAGCGGCTCCATCCAGGCAAACATGACGTTTGTCAGTACGTCCAGGGCCTTCGTCGAAACCAGCACCTGACCCATGCTTACAGCCGCAGCCACAAAAAACACCGGCAAATAGTTCAGCCGTTTCAGGTCTTCCATATCGAGCACACCGACACGTGGCAGCACCGCAAAGAGTCCAACGCCCAGTCCAATCACAGCCGGCGAAATGTGATGAAACATATCGGTGAGCCAAAGCCCGATGGCTAGCATCATGAGAACCAAAGCCTTTTTTTCCAGATGGGTCCATGCCCCCATCTTTCGCAGCTCGTTGCGCAAGTGCTCAGCCCCGCCGGGTAGACCTGGCTTCTCAGGTGGGAACAACCAAAGTGCGAGCCGCCAGGCGACAAGAATCGTGATCAGACTGCAGGGCAGGTAACCGAGAAACCATCGACTCCACAACACCTCGACGTGGCCAACTTTTTCAATCAGACCACGCGCTGTAATCGAAGCTGCGCCGGCAATCATCATTTTGTCGAAAATGCCCGCTGTGTACGTGACGATGATGAACATTCCACGCCCGACATTACTGCCAATGCCGAGGCCGAAAGCTTCAACGAGACCAATCGCAATTGCAGCCATAATCACGACGCGAGCGATTCCGGATGGCACGAGGAAGGTCAACAGAAAATCCGATAGGATCAGTCCCAATAGCAATCGGGCATATGTGTTTCCGACGCGTAGCATCACCAAATACGCCAAGCGTCGTGCTAAACCTGACTTCGTCGCCATCATGCCAAACAGGATTGCGCCAAATAGAAACCATGGTGTTTCGTCGGCGAAACCGCCAAAAGCAACGTCAAACTTAACAACTCTCAGGGCCCAGAAAAGGAAGCAACCGATCAGACCTGTCAGGGCATGGGCCAGTGCCTCAGTGATCCACGCAATGATCATGAATGAAGCAATCGCCAGAGCGTGCTTCGCTGTTGGATCCAGATTGAGAGGCGCAAACCAGACGAACACTGGTACTGCCACGCAAAGTATTCTGCCCGCGAATACCCTCCAGGAAATGCGGTCGGGTTTGCGTGTGGTGACTGGGCCAACAGAGGCCCGCTCAGCAGCAAGCTCTTGGGCTGCGCTTCGCGACTCTGGTGCTCCCAATTGTGTTGACTCGAGAATCGAACTCAAAACGTGTCCTAAACCTTTACACGAATATACGTACGCTATTACTTGCGCCTGCCTTAACGAGTGGAGATACTACTCATCGAGAAGTTTTTCCCACTTCTTTTCCGCTGCGCGCCGCACCTCTGCGCTTGATTCAGCTACAGGTGGAAAGTCTTTAATCCATTCATAGGGCCGGCAGGCATCAATAATGGCGCGCGAGTTGTGTCCCTTCTGACCCTTTGGGATGATCGGATCTAGCGCTCCGCTCCAACTGCGACGAATAATCTCGATATCGACTTCAGGGTTCGAACGAGTTGTCAGCGCCCACAACACATCATTGATGTTTGTCACATCAATGTCGTCATCAACCACGATCACGTACCGTCCGAGGTAACCACCAGCGTGGCAGTAGGCTGCAACCATCCCGGCTTGTCGCGCGTGGCCCGGATAACGTTGCTTGATCGAAACAAAATTCAGCAGACGGCTGCCACCGGCCTCATGACACCACACGCCGGTCACATCAGGTACACCCGCTGCCTCAAGCTCCTGCCAGATCATTGCAGACCGCATGAAGCAGCGCATGTAATTGAACTCACATGGCGGCCGCGTCGGTGGTGCTCCGAGCATAATCGGATCATTGCGGTAATAGAGTCTCTTAACCTTCATGATCGGCTCAGGACGCATCGAGCTTGCGTAGTACCCCGTCCATTCACCAAATGGCCCTTCATTCATTTCTTCACCGGGGAGTGCTTCGCCCTCGATGACGATTTCCGCTGACGCCGGAATCGGTAATCCCGTGTATTCACCCTCGATTACTTGCACTGGCTCACCTTGCAGACCACCAACCCATTCATACTCAGAAATGCCGTGCGGGACTTCCATTCCCCCCGCCAAATAGATCAGCGGATGTTGCCCGAACGAGACGGCAACTTTGCAGGGCTCACCTTTAGCGAAATATTTTTCGCGCATGATGCGGCCCTGTTTACCGGGTGAGATGTAAAAGCCCAGCGTGTCTTCGTTTTGAATCATCACGCGATAGGTGCCGAGATTGATCCATCCATCATCCGGATCCCGCGTGATATCGACCGAGCCGGTTCCGATATAGCGTCCGCCGTCCAGTTCGTGCCACTTCGGTGTGGGAAACTTCCACATGTCAATGTCTTTGCCCTCAAGGACGTTCTCCATTATTGGACCATCTTTGACGACTTCAGGCTTGATGTAGTTGACGTCGCTAATATGGCGTTTGATGTCTTTGACGAACTCGGACCGCGTGTAGTTTGTATCCATGTTCAAGGTAAGCGCGATACGCTTAACCGTATTAAGCGTGTTCGACAGCACCCGGTATCCATCGGGATAACCCTTGATTCGATCGAAAAGAATGGCTTTACTGTTTTCGCCGCGATGGTGGCCAAGCTCTGTAATTGCTCCGATCTCAACGTCCCAATCAGCACCATCAATGCGCTTCAGTTCTCCCAGTCTTTCAACGTCGGCGATCCAACTACGAAGATCTTTTGACTCCGTGCCTTGTTTTCTCTTTACGTGCTGCAAAGCGTCGTAACCTCCTTTTAGAAAACTATCCTCAACGCAAACTGAATCTGACGGCTTGGCGTGCTGGTCCTGGTAATTTGCCCGGCCGTCGGATTCCTCGTGGTTGCATCTGTAAAAATCGTGAGGTTCGCAACTTCGGGTATGGCAAAGTTCGCACGGTTAAAAACGTTGAAGATCTCTGTTCTGAACTGAATAAGCCGTTGATTGTCGCTGCTCAGATAAAAATTCTTCACAATTGCCGGATCGAAGGTAAATAGATTGGGTCCCGTTATGACATTACGTCCAACTGTTCCGCGGAAACCAACAGCAGGAAGGACAAATACGCTCGGATCGAAGAGCTGAGTCTTGCTGATATTCGTCGGAATGTGCGTGATGCCCGGCGCAAGATTCGGCCTCTGCTCATTGTCGGTTGTACCGTCACGATCCTGATCGAAGGTAAATATTGGTGAGACTGGTATTCCCGTTTGCGCCGCCAGAATCCCACTTAACTGCCATCCTGAGATCAGCACTCTCTTTGCTCCAGTAGCTCTGCTTCCGAGCGGCACGTCATAAACGAAGTTGAATGACAGGTTGTGGCGTACATCAAAATCCGACAATGCTCGGTTCAATCTTTTATTGTAGGGATCAACTGTGCGAGCCTGACCATTACCAAATTCATTTCTGCCGAGGGAACTCGACTGATCATCAACTGACTTGGCGAATGTGTACGACAGCTGTCCCTGGAAAGTGCGACCGAGGCGAGATGTGATGCTGAGTTGCATGGCGTTGTAAAACGATTGCGCATCGGACGTCTTAAAGCGAATGTTTGCGAAGTTAGGGTTGCGTCTCCTTACCTGGTTGGCAGGAATAGCGGGAAATCGCGTGCCCGCATCGTCAAGTGGAATAGCGTTGTTAAAGTCAGCTTCGCGCCACAGGTGAATACCACGAGAGCCGACATAGGCTGCGGTAATGATCAATTTCGAGGAAAGCTCTCGCTGAAGATTCACGTTGTATTGCATAACGTAGGTGGGCCGTGGATTGAAATCGATCGCGAAAGTGTCGATCTGTCCGACACCGCTGGCAAGCAATGGGGCAATGTTTGGGAATGGAGCGCAGGGAGAGGCTGCCGGACATGGCCCGCCGGTGGTTATCCTGATTTGCTTGAAGAACGGGGAATGTTTGAACGTCATGTTGCCATAAGTTGCATAAAGCAATGGCTCGAAGAAAACGCCGAATCCTCCGCGGATAGATGTCTTGCCCGGACCGCCGGTGAGTTCGCCAAGAAAGCCATTCTTGAAATCAGGGCTATAAGCAAAACCTACACGAGGAGAAAACTGACCCAGGCTCGGATTCCTAAAAAGTGGATCGCCTACCGTAACGGCGGGGTCCGACGGACTACGCACATTTGTTACCTTGCCATCAACTTCCGACGGAATGGTGATGAACTCGTACCGCACTCCAAAATTCAGCGCGAGATTTGATCGAGCTTTCCAGTCGTCCTGAAAGTAAAGCCCGATCAGGTTCTGTTTGTGATGCCGATTTACGTCTTTCTGAGTAGGGTCTAGTCCGACAAAATCGCGGGCCCTGCCGCGCAAAAAGTCAGAGAACGTGTTGATCGTAAACTCGCCGCGATTGCGGGATGCTGACACGCCGAGAATGTCAAAATGTTCGAAATTCACTCCCATCTTCATTGAGTGATCACCGCGTACCCACGAAAGATCGTCAGAGAACTGATTCAGATTTTGACGGAAGCTTCGCGGCGTATTGCGATCAGAGCCGAAGCGTTTGAAGCCACTGATGTTGATGGTCCCCACAATGGTCTCGTCAGGAACGAAGGTCAGACTGGTAAACGGATCGTTCGGGTCGGGCGTTTCGCTGGGGAATGTTTGATTTAGCGCGAAGCGAAAGCTGTTGACCAGGCCACTCTTTATAATTCGGGTTTCACCAATCGTAAGAAATCTTTGATGGTTTGTTCCCTGATTAGGAAAGGCTGGAAAGATTTCGGCGTTGATAAACCTTATATCAGAATCGCTCTGCGTGTATCGGACGAATAAAGAATCGCGCTTCGAGAAGTTGTAGTCGAACCTTACGTTATACGTATTCGCGTTCGAAGGCTGACTGAATGCTCCTTGAAAGATTGCCTTCTCACCAGTTGGGTTATCGGTCGTGGGTAACGGGATCAGAGCAAGATATGGCAGAACCGCGGGACTGATCGTTGCACCCGCCGGTAGAAACGCGCCACGCCGCGCCGCCAGACTAGGCACAAATTCTGTGTCTGTTATGCCAAGCCGTTCGCGGAAACCTTCATAGGTGCCAAAAAAGAAAAGTTTGTTTTTGACAAACGGGCCGCCTACCGAAAAACCAAACTGGTTGCGTTTAAAAGCTGGCTTCTTCTCGGGATCGAAAAAGTTTCTGGCATCAAGAGCACTATTACGGTGGTATTCGAATGCCGCTCCATGGAACTTGTTCGAGCCGGATCGGGTCGCAATATTGAATACGCCACCGGCGGCGCGCCCGTATTCCGCCGTATAGGTATTTGTCAGGACCGTGAATTCCTGGACAGATTCGATCCCGCTGACCAGCCCGTGCGAACCAGCAGCATTGCGGCCCAGAGCATCGAGAATGTCGGTGCCATCCAGAAGGTAAGAATTCTCGTTAGTGCGCGCGCCATGAACTGAAATCTTAGCGCCTTTACCGCTAAGTATATCGCCTTGATCGCTAAGCGCCTTCACGGTGCCCGGCTGAAGCAGCACAAGCTGCGAAAAATCCCGGCCGTTCAGTGGCAAGTTCTCTACTTGCCGCCGACCGACCAATTGTCCTAGCGTGGAGGTCAAGGTGTCGGGAGTCAGTTGCTGTAAATCGGTCTCAACGTCCACGGTCTCTGAAACACCGCCAGGGTACAACGTGATGTCGAGCTCTGCTTCTTGTCCTACTGTTAGCTCAACCGTGGCTCTGCTCCTTTTGAAACCGGTGTATCCCGCAAGCACCTCATAATTGCCGATACTTAGGTTCGGAAACGCGTAACGTCCCTGTTCGCCAGTTTGAGTTTCCCTCGTTTGACCCGTGGCCAGATTGCGTGCGGTAACGGTCACGCTTGCGATCAGGCCACCGTTCGAGTCTTTCACGACGCCACTGAGATTTGCGGCGTCTTGAGCGAGTGCGAGTTGGCAACTCACGAATAAGGAAAGCGTGAAAACGATTCCAATCAGGATTAGATTAAATGCTGCCTTCATGTGCCGTTTCCTCCATAAGAAACCAAAGAGCATCCAGGAGAAACGCTTGCCTACACCTTTCGTTCACGCGATGCTGCCACTGAATAACGCGGATACCAGGTCGAATCCGCAGCCAGTCCAGTCCGCGCTACCAACACGTCCAGCAGATAAGGACGGCCATCACGAGTTGTTTTGATCGCTCGTTGCAACGCAGGCTTCAAATCAGATGGGTTCGTCACTTTTTCGCCCTTAATTCCGAACGCGCTGGCCAAATGCGTGAACTCGACGTCAGGACTACCGAGGTAACAGATCATGTCCTTGTTCTCCTGACGTGACCGCCCGCCCTTCATCATGATGTTGTTGCGCGGTTCATCATAACTTCGGTTGTTGCAAACAACAGTTATAATCGGCACGTCATAACGCGACATGGACCAAAGAGAATCGCTTTGGCCAAAAAGAAAACCGCCGTCGCCTTGAAGCGAAACCACCTGATTATTGGGGCGGGCCAGCTTGACCCCGATGGCTGCGCCCATACCCCAGCAGAGGGAGCGACCAAGCGTGCGTCCAATCTTAGTTTTCTTCCCATCAGCGAAGGGAAATGAACGCAGCAGCCAATCTTCAGTCCCGACTTCTTCGACGATGATTGCGTCTTCGTCGAGCATGTCGTTCAAGGTCAATAGCAGGCGCGGCCAGGTCACGGGTGCATCGTCCCAACCGTTACGCGCCGCCGTTAGATAAGACTGCTTCAGCTTTTCCGTGAAACTCCTCGTTGCATCCCATCGCGATCGTTTGAGGCTCGCTAACCTCTCCTTGGTCAGCAATGACTTCACTGATTCGGTCAACGCTCGCGCGGTCTCTCTTACGTCAGCAACAATAGGGACGTCGACAGGATAGTCCGCGCCTAATTGTCTGCTATCAACTCGTGCATGAATTATTTTCGCGGTTCGGGGAATGGCGGACGTGTTGCTACCCGGATCTGGCAAGTTGGTCCCAAGATTCACGAACAGATCGATTTGATCGGGAAAACGCATTGGATCCAGGTAGCCACCCAGATATAACGGGTGATCGGTGGGGAAATCGGCCGTCCAGCTCCACGCCTGCGTGACGGGAATTGCAAGTAATTCAGCCAACTCGACCAGCTCCGGCCGTCCTCCGGAAGTCGACACTTCGTGCCCCACGTGCAAAATCGGACTCTTCGCTTCAATCAACAGTTGAGCTGCGCGCTCAACTCGTTTGGGATTCGGCGTAATGTCCATCGGCACGGAGATGCTCTCCCGTGAAAAGATCTCTCCTTTGTTATGCTGATAAAGAACGTTGCGTGGGATCCGAACGAATGTTGGACCACCGGGCGCGGTGGATGAGACTTTATACGCGTGCGCTATCCACTCCGGAATGCGATTACCTTCTTTAACCAACCAGCGCCACTTTGTGTATTGCTTGAAGGCATCCAGCCAATCGTCCAAATCCTCGTGTCCGTCGCGACCATCGGCCTGTGAGTCCATGTGATCGGTAACAATTACTACAGGGCTGCGATCCTTCATCGCGTTATACATGTTGGCGCTGGCGATCGGCCCTCCAACGCGACTGAAGCAGGCAAACGATGGCTGCCCCGTCACTTTCGCGTAGCCGTCGGCCATTGCCACAACCTGGTTTTCGGAGACGCCTTGAATAAATTGCAGGCTGGACCGGTCAACCACCGCGTCGCACAGCGGTCCCATGCCTGAACTGTTACAGATGAAGATAAATCGCGTTCCTGCCGCCAGGATCTGTTCCGCCAACAGCTCGCCACCTGTACCGGCAAAAGTCTTCGTGCCCGTTATTGCAGTCGGAGCGCCCGTACTGTGTGTTTCAGCACGTACGATGGGCTCAAGCGACCTCAGCGAAGAACGCGCAGCTAAGGCGCTAAAACCCGCTGCCGTGGATCTTCGCATGAAGCTGCGACGGGAAATCTTGCCGCCGAGATAATCTCTAACAAACCCCTGCATGCTCATGTTCCGTCTTTTGTGAGCTAGTAAAAGACGATGGTGTTCCTGTCAACTTTACGGACAACTTACACAGCGACCATGCTCATTAAACATTAGTACTGAGCTGCTTTCCTCCTCGGAAATCTCGGCACGTACTTTTGTCTGGCCTGTCACGGCTCTTTTACAGCTCGTTTCTTCTTGAATTCGTCGGGGATAGGTTTATCAGGTCCGAACGATGCAGCCAGATACTTTGTCACGATCTCGGCTTCATCAATCATCAAAGGCGCGCCACGCCAAACCATCTCGTCAACCGTTCGTTTCCAAGCTGCCGCGGTCTTGCGTTGCGTGACTGTGTTGCGCAAGTCATGGCACTGCACACAAGTCTTGAAGATTAAGTTGCGAGCTTCGCCAACAGGTAAATAGTTCTCTGGTTGAATCACGTTTTCTTGGGGGGACGCTATTTCCTGGTTTCGTCGCGGAGCGGCAAAAACCGTTGCAGCAGCGACCAGGAGCAACCCAACGATCGTGATTCTGGTAGCCACGGGCGACAGACGCCATGTCGACCCTTTGCGCCTGTGCACCTTTGCGGTTTTGCGTGAAATTCGTATTACGACAAAATTCCCCATTCTCATCTCACAACGGAGAAACGAGTAACACTGCACAATCTAGACTCAGCCAACGCAGTTCTCGCAAAATCGCTAAGGGGGGAAAGCCGCAAAAGTGGTCCTGAGCTTCTAGAAGATAAACTTCAGTCCAAACTGAATTTCGCGTGAATCTCCAACCGTGCTGAAGATGCTGCCGGCACTGCCCGTACCGGTAAAGCAATTCGATCCCACTCTTGTTCCTGCGATGCAAGGTGTGGTGGACGTTGCATTAGTAACAAAGGAGAAGACTTGCTCGCCGTCTTCTGAATTCGAAGGCAAATCAAAATTCGCGCGATTCAGGAGATTGAATACTTCAGCACGAAACTGAATACTCCGCTTTTCATCGATCCGGAAGTTTTTGACGACGGAAAAATCTACAGTTTTGTAGTTTGGGCCATCGATAATGTTTCTGCCGGAGGTCCCGCGAAAACCGAACGCCGGGGGTGCGAATGCCGAAAGGTTGAACCAAAGGTTAGGCGTCCCGCCACCTGACGAAGTCAGCGCCACGCCCGGCACTAAGTTCGGACGTTGAGCGTTGTCATCCGACTTATCTCCGTCGGGATCTCCATCGACGATCACGCCAAACGGAACACCGGAACTCATTGTAATAATCGTATTGAGTTGCCACCCAGCCAAAAGTTGCCGTGCCGCCCCCTTACGGTTCTTACCAAAAGGCAACTCGTAGCTGGCATTCGCTACAAAGCTATGCCTCACGTCAAAATCCGCGCGGGCCCTGTCAAGGTTCAGGTTATACGGGTCAAATGTTCGCGCTTGGCCGTTCGAATACTCTTGACGACCACTCGTTCCGCTGCGATTGTCAATCGCCTTGCCGTATGTATATGAGATCTGAAATTGAAGCGCGTCGCTCATGCGCCGGGACAGACCGAGATTTAGGGAATTGTAGTTTGAACTGAATCCCTGAAAGATCGTCCGGACCGTATCGAATGCGGGATTTCTGCGAGTCGCAGTCGGCGGAAAGAATTGCCTGCCGTCCGCGAGAATAGTCGGAATTGCGGTGTTCCTATCGCCTTGGCCAAACAGATTAACGCCTCGTGATCCTACGTAGGCCACAAGCAACACCATTTTCTTAAAGACTTCTCGCTGAAGGTTGATGTTGTATTGCATTACGTAAGTTGGCCTCAAATCAAACTGCATCGTTTCGGAAACTTGATCGACGCCTTTGAACAGAGACGAATCAGCAGGAAGCGGGTTGTTTCCTCCGGCAACAACGAGACAGGGCGGCGGGTTCGAGCTGCTGCAAGGTCGCAACCTGCCACGATTGACAAAGGGAAGAGCGCGGAAGATTGGATTGCGAAAGATATTGAATAGCGGTTGTTCGTAGAACATCCCGAAGCCACCGCGCAGAGCCGTCTTGCCATCTCCGAAGACGTCGTAGGCAAATCCGACTCGCGGCGCAAATCCTTGATGGCTCGGATTGAAGAGGGGATAACCAACAGTAACCGCGGGATCTGTGATCTCCCTGAGGTTGGAAATCCTTCCGTTTGCTTCGGTGGGCGACGTCACCGTTTCATAACGCAGACCCAGGTTTAGAGTCAGACGTTTTGTCGCTTTAAAGTCATCCTGAACAAACACCCCAAAGAGCGATTGCCGGTAATTGCGCCCAAAAATCGAATCAGAAGAGGCGCCTTGCAGATCCTGGATCGTAAATCTCAGCAGATTGGCCAGTGAGCTGAAGCGGAGTTGGCCACGGGTCCGGCTTTCAGAATCGCCATCGTAGATGAATCGTTCGAACACTCCTCCAATCCGGAAAGAGTGGTCACCCCTCACAATTGATACAGTGTCCGTAAACTGATAATCGTCCAGGAAAAACAGTTTCGGGTTCGTGCGATCGGTGCCGACTGCGGTGAGGCCTCCTACGGTGACTTCCCCGAGATCTTTGCCCACAATGAGCTGCAAACTCCTATTTGTTTTCGGCACCAACTCTGCCGGCGTAGCGTGGTTAAAGCCGAATCTTGCTTCATTGAGAATGGTGGGAGAGAAGGCCTTGCGGTCCTCAATCGTCACCACCTGCTTCGTGTTTACCGCAAGGTTTGGAAATTCGGGAAAGTTTCTCGGCAGTACTTGATCGGACTTGTCGCGAAGGTACCGCCCGAACACCGAATGAGAGTTTGAAAAATTGTGATCAATCCTGATCGTAAGGAAGTCGTCATTGGAAATGCGGTCCGTTGTTCCCGTGAACTCGGCGGTTCCGTCGCCGAACGTTCTCCCGTTGGGTCTCGGGAACAGATCGATAATCGGTCGACTGCGTGCATCAACAACGATAGGAGTTTGTCCAGGGAGGATTCCGAGCCGCGCATTATTGTCCGGCACAATTGAAACCGTGCTGATGCCCTTAAACTCCCTCAGTCCTTCGTAGCTGCCGAAGAAGAACGTCTTATTTCGACCGTTATAGCCGGCGTTCTTACCTTCACCGAAGGGCAACATCACAGGACCGCCGATGGTAAAACCAAACTGGTTTCGTCGAAACTCCGGGCGGCCTTTGGCTTTGCACGTTCCAGTGCCAGGGCACCGGTCAAAGAAGTTGCGCGCGTCCAAATTGTCGTTGCGCAGAAACTCGAAGGCGGAACCATGGAAATCGTTCGTGCCCGACTTAGTAACGGCGAGAAATACGCCACCGGTTGAGCGCCCATATTCTGCACTGTACGTATTTGTAAGTACTCTGAACTCCTTGACAGTTTCGACGCCAACCAGGAGACCTTGCGCGCTGCCGGGAGTGTTATTGAGCGCATCATTGATGTTTGTACCATCTAGCTGGAAAAGGTTTTGACTGGGACGAGCGCCTGCGACGGAAAAGCGAGTACCACGTCCGGTATTCGATGACTGGACGCTTGAACGGCTATTAACGACGCCGGGCTGGAGCAAGATCAGCTGTGCCATATCGCGCCCGTTTAACGGCAAGTCACGAATCTTCTTTTCGTCAACCAGCCCGCTCATGGTTGAGCCAGTTGTCTCGACTTCTCCTCCGACGTCGCCTGACACGGTCACCAGCTCAGTGATTTCGCCAACCTCCATAGTGACGTTGGCTGTCGCAACTTCAGCCACCGTCAGTGTGAGGCTGGCAAATGAGGTTTTAAATCCTTGATGTTCCGCCCGCAGCTCGTATCGACCTACCGGTAAACCGACAAACCGATAGTAACCGTCACTGTTGGTCGTCACCTGACGCTTGAACGGTGTGTCCAGGTTGGTAATCGTTACGATTACTCCCGGCACAAAGGCTTGTTTGGGATCCTTTACGGTGCCGGAAATCTCTCCAGTGGTTCCTTGCCCGCAGACCACGCTTGCAAGAAACAGCGTGATGGCCAGCACCAACAGCGCAGATCGTTTGCTTCGCATAGGTAACATCTCCTTCTACAGACGTGGTATGAAGTTGTTGTTCCTGCGTGGGCTCGAAAGGTTCGGTGGCTCCGAGCAAACGAACGGCTTGAGCCCTCAAGTTAATTTGACGAGTGCAAGCGGATCTTGAAAACGGACTGTATATATAAGGTCAGAAATGAAGAGTCAGAGTCTTTCCAGAGCACGCAATGCGTGATCTGGAAACCTGCCCGTTCACTCTCCCAGATATAAAAGGTCTGACCATAGAATAAAAAGACCAAAGAGATTTTTTTGCCATGCATTTTATGAACGCACTGTGGGGTTGTCAAGGATTTAGTTTCTGAAGGGGTATGAGATGCGAATAGCTAGCGGGCGTGCGAAACCCCGCGCGACTTGCCTGGAGCGAAAGTGCCAAATAATAGGTCAAAAACTGGAGACGTCACTCCAAAACGGCGGTCGGGAGTCCGATAGTGATGTAGCAGGTGATACTTTCTCAGATATCTAAGCAGTGGCAGCCGCGACCTGCCGTGATGTGCCTGGAAATGCAACCATTCGTAGCAAAAGTAACCAACGACCAGTCCCATAAAGAGATATGAAGCCGCCAGCCACGTGCCCAAAACCTCCCAAGCCAAAAGCCAATAGGCGGTAGCGACGGGCACACTCATTTTCAGATTTGCGAAGAGATCATTCATCGCCTTGGGGTCTTCATGATGAGCTAAGTGTGAAGCGTTCAAGAAATTGCTGCCAAAAACTGGGAGGGTTTCAAGATGAAAAGCAAACCGATGCACTACGTATTCAACGAGCCCCCAGCTTAGAAATCCACAAACAACCAGAATCACGATCCTGCTCTTGGACATCGCGGGGCCTCTTACGGCGGTTATGAGGAGGAGAGCAATTACTACGGCGTAGAAACAAAAAGGAGCAAGTTTTTTCCAGCCCTTGATCGACATGTTAAACCTCCACCAATACTGCTGCGGAGAGCTTTGGGCTTGCGACTAACAATTCGATAATACTGGCCGCGAGAAGGTTGCTTCGCTCGCAAATTTGGACTTAGGCTTTGCCGTACTCCTTGTGGTAACCCTGGGATCCAGTCGGCCTTGCACAAAAAGCGAAAAGCCCACCAACTGCGGAGATTGTGTCAAAAGTCAATTCCCCTCACGGCAGTGAGGGG
>Ga0114129_10006394_pt1 | contig 16702 bp, 16 predicted proteins | sample RhiMetdeltSRZDD1_FD_80071 | JGI IMG/M metagenome (GOLD analysis project Ga0114129, IMG submission 80071) | Populus rhizosphere microbial communities from Tennessee, USA - Rhizosphere MetaG P. deltoides SRZDD1 (version 2) (version 2) | ecosystem: Host-associated > Plants > Roots > Rhizosphere >... | reverse complement strand
TGGGCGTGGTCGCGGCTAAGCCTCCAGAATCTGGATGCGCCGGTCGTGACGCCCGTTATCGATAGGGCCGAGGTTCCCGAGCGGGCGACACTGCTGCTGTTTGGCAGCGGCCTGGCGACTGCTCTCGTCAGGCGCAGGACAAAGTGTTCGGGAATGACTCCACGTTAAACAGCGAGCTGACCAAAGCGCCTCGAAGCAGTCGGCGAGTCAGACTTCAGACTTCAACCAGGTCTCTAAAAAACAAACCTCGCCCCCATCATCGCCTGTCGCGGGAATCCGCCGCCCCCGCGCAGATTGGTCAGCACGAGGAACGTCGACGACAGCCGCCGATCTGAGTTGGCCGTGACCGGATTGTCGAAGTTCGCGCGGTTCGTGATGTTGTAGATATCCAGGAAGAGCTCCAGCGCTCTGGCGGTCGACATCCTTCGGCGCCAGCCGGCCCGAACGTCAAGCTGGAAGTAATCGGGACCGATCGCGCCGTTCCGTCCGCCCTTGTACTCCACGTTCTTCATCGAATCAGTCCCCGTGCCGCTGTAGGTACCGGCTGGTACTGGATCGATGTTCTCGCCGTTGCGATCGGCGTCGATGCTGCTGTCGAAGATTGTGAACGGTGAGCCGCTCATGTAGCGGGCGGTACTGGACAACGTCACGCCGCCGGTCTTCGGGATCTCCGCCTGAGCGCCGAGCGACAGGATGTGCCGGCGGTCGACGTTGCTCGGTGCTCGCCACTTGTCGAGGTTGAGCTCCGTCATTGCCTGATACGTGTTCTTGTCGGCCTGGTCGTTGCCCGTGCCCACCGCTTTCCCGAGCGAGTACGACACGCGGCCGGACCAGTTGTGCGCGTACCGCTTTTCGAGCGATAAGTTCAGCGCGTTGTAGACCGACTCGCCTGTGTTCTCCATGACCCAGATCTGCGACAGGTAGGGCTCGCCCAGCACGCCGAACGCGTCGAACCGCGTCAGCGGGCCCGTGCGGCTCGTGTCGACGCGCAGCGCGGGGTTGAGGTTGCGCGCGAGGAACATGTCCTTGTTGACCGCACGGACGTAGTCCGCGTGGAGCGCGAGCGACGACGTCAGCTCACGCACATAGCCCAACGTGAACTGATGCGCGTACGGCAGGCTGCGATTCGGCGAGTCGAAGATGACGACGCCGTCGTTCTTGACTGGCACGCCAGGCGGATAGGCCTGATTGAGCAGCGTGCGATTCACGAATGGCCCATTGACCAGATACGGGTTCGTCGGGAATCGTCCGGCAGATGGACCAGCGTCGGCGCTGTTGGTGGGAAAGTTGACGACCGCCGACGTCGTGTACTTGCCGAATTCAAGCGTGTCGTCCAGCGCTCCCAGAATCGTTCTGTTGTAGAAGATCCCGTACCCGCCGCGCACGACCGATTTGCCGGCTTCGTCGAGCGAATGCGTGAAGCCGATCCTCGGTCCAAGGTTGTTCTTGTCGGTGGGCGATTTCTTGTCTCTGCCCTTGAAGAGCGGGTTGTCGCTCTCGTCGATGGGGATGATCTCGAGATCGTAGCGAAGCCCGAGGCTCAGCGTCGTCTGCGGACTCACCCGCCATTTGTCCTGCACGAACATTTCGTACGAGTGATTGTTGATGAACTCGTTGAACGTCCCCGTTCGGATCGAGAACCGCTCCGGATAGGTTCGCGGGTTGTTGCGATCGAACGGCAGGTCGGAGTTGATCGTGAAGGTGCCGTTCGAATTCACCTGAGAGATGCGGCGGAGCTCGGTGTAGTTGTACCGAACGCCGAACTTCATGTCGTGGTCCCCTTTCTTACCGGGAATGAACCACGAGTAATCGTCCTCGATCTGATAGTTGGAATCCCAGGGGCCCTGCGACTCGGTACTGGCCTGACCAAGGAAGCTGATCTGATTCAACTGCGGCGGGCACAAAGCCTGGTCGCCGATCTGCTCTTCTCCGAACTTGAAGCCTTCCAGTCCGCCAAGCGGACCTTGGGCGCGGAAGCAGGCGTTACCGTGCCACCAGTGTTCCCACGTACGCGCCACGCGAACGGTGTTGACACGCGAGTTGCCGAGCACGCTCGTCAGCGTGCCGACCGCCGTCTGATCCAGGTCGGTCTCGTCCTGCAGCGACTGCAGCGTTTGCCGCGTGCCGACGGTGTTCCACTGCGGCGCCCATTCGCGGAGCCAGCGGACGGCCCACGTATGATTCGGGTTGATCTGGTGGTCGAAGCGGATCAGCGTGTTCCAGTCGGTGCGATCCTCGGCAATTGAAAAATTGAGGTCGGGTCGTGACTCAAACGGCCGTGTCCGGTTCGGGTTGTCGACCTGGCGCTCGAGGCTGAAGAAGAAGTGGGCCTTGTTCTTGACGATCGGGCCGCCAATGACGCCGCCCCAGTCACGTCGTACGGCGCTTGGCTTGACCAGGTTGCGCGTCCTGACGAAATAGTCCTCGGCCGTCAGCTTGTTGCTAGCCGCCTCCGCGAACAGCACGCCCTTGAACTGGTTGGTCCCGGCTTTGGTGATCGCGTTGACGACCGCGCCAGCGGCTCGCCCGAATTCCGCGTCATACATGCTGGTCAACACCTGGAATTCCTGGACCGCTTCAAGCGGAGTGCGCACCTGCGCGCCGGCGCTGGTACCGAGGGCATCGTCGCTGTTGTAGCCGCCGTCCACTGCGACGTTGTTGTTTTGGGTGGACTGTCCCGCGGCGACGATGGTGTCGTTGCCCATCTGGTTGGATGGCGAGAATTGAACGCCTGGCAGCAGGGCGACGGTCGCAAAGTAGTTGCGGTTCATCGCGGGCAGCTCGCTCAGCTCCTGCGTCCCGATGTTGCCGCCGACTTTCACGCTCGTCGTATCGACGAGCGGCGACTCGGCGATGACTCTCACAGTCTCCTCGAGCGCACCGATGGCGAGCGTCACGTCGATCGTGAGCGTTTTGCCGACCTGGAGCACGAGGCCCCGCCGCTCGAAGGTCCGGAAGTTGGGGAGCTTCGCCGCAATTCGATATCGGCCAGGTATGAGCTGCGACGCGAAGTAACTGCCATCGGCGCCGCTCGTCACCTCTCGAAAGATGCCGGTCTCCTCGTTGGTGACGATGATGCTGGCGCCGGGCAGGGCGCCGCCCTGGTCATCGGTCACGCGTCCGCCGATTTCAGATGTCCCCTGTTGAGCGAATGCGGTAGGAGCGACAGCTAGAAGGAACGAAAGAACCGAACCGACCAGGCGAGCTCGCATCTGCGGCCTCCTTATTAAAGGCGTCCGGATAGGAGAGCAACGCTGCGACTAATAAAGAAACAAACAGGACGGATTAAACAACTCGCCGCCAGTCAACGCAACGGAATTGCGCGGCAAACACAGGCAATTCCTTATTGATTTTTTATGAATTCGGGCTGCCGTAGTCAGCCCGCGGACAGCGCTACAGGGTCCAGAACGGAGCCAGCACCGGCCGCACTTTCTCGACCGTCGCCGCACCGCGGGTCGATGCGATGCCGCTCGAAGGCCACAGCGGTGCCGCGGGCGAGGCGGCAAGTGTGCTGATGACGAGATCGAGGGAGGCGGCGAGCGCCTCGAGGTTGTAGCCGCCCTCGGTCACGACAACCATGCGACCGCGACAGCATTCCTCTGCGACCAGGCGCAGCTCCTGTGTCATCGCACCCAAGGCTTCCGTCGTGACCCTCATGCCGCCCAGCGGATCGCGCTCATGCGCATCGAAGCCGGCGGAAACGATGATCAGATCCGGCTCGAACTGCATCAGCACCGGAACGGCGACGGCTTTGAATGCGGCCCGGTAATCCTCGTCGACCGCGCCGACCTCGAGCGGCAGGTTGACGGTGAATCCGCGGCCCGCGCCAACCCCGATTTCGTCTGCCGCGCCCGTGCCGGGATAGTACGGAAACTGATGGGTCGACACATAGAGCACGCTCGCGTTCGCTTCGAAAATGTGCTGCGTCCCGTTGCCGTGATGAACGTCGTAATCGACGATGGCTATCTTTGCTGCGCCGCCGGCACGCGCGTGCGCGGCCGCGACGGCGACGTTGTTGAACAGGCAAAACCCCATCGCTCTGTCACGCTCCGCGTGATGACCCGGCGGCCGCACCATCGCGACCGAGGCACGATGTGAACCGCCCATGACACGCTCCACCGCATCCACGGCCGCGCCCGCGGCGAGCAGAGCGATCTCGTACGACTCAGGCGAGGTGAACGTGTCGGGATCGAGTTTTACGGCGCGTCCCGAAGTTTCCGAGATACGCCTGAGATAATTGGCGTCGTGCACGCGCAACAGTTGTTCGCGTGTGGCCGCACGCGGTGCCACTACTTCCGTCCCGCGTGTGCGCCACCGATCGGCAACGACGTCCATCACCTCCGCGCGTTCGGGCCGTTCGGGATGCCCCGGCGGCGTTTGGTGCTCAGCAAATCGATCCGAATGGATCAGAATGATCGACACGGGGGAATTGTAGTTGATGGCTGACGCGCGCGTCGCGCTCGTGACAGGAGCCAACCGCGGGATCGGACTCGAAGTGTGTCGTCAGCTCGCTGCGCGGTCTAAAGCATCGCGCGCGCCCGCGCTTCCAGCTCCCCGAGCCGCTTCTCGAGCATGCGGCTCGCGCCTTCGAGATCCGCATCGTCCGCATCGGGCGACACGTGAAACGGTTCGCCCATCGCGATCGCCACCGTGGAGAATGGCTTGGGGATCTGCGTTCGATCCCAGCTTCTCATCGTCCAATGACGGTTGGCTTCGAGGTGAAACGGCAGGACCGGATTGCCTGTGGCCTTCGACAGCCAGACGGCGCCGGCCTGCGCGACGCGCGCCGGGCCTCGCGGTCCGTCGAGCGTGAACCCCGCGGGCTTCCCCGCCGCCATGTCGCGGATCAACTGCAGCAGCGCTTTGCGGCCACCGCGCGATGTCGACCCGCGCGCCGTGCCGTAACCGAATCGCTCGATGATCCCGGCAATCCACTCGCCGTCGAAGTTCTCGCTCGTGATCACCACGATTCCACGGCGCCGGAAGTAGTAGGTCGCAGGCAGAATGCGTCCGTGCCAGAACGCCATCACCGGCTGATGACCGCCGTCGACAATTGCGGCGAAATGCTCGAGGCCCTCGGTTCTCCACCGCAGCGTGGACCCGAGGAGTTGCACGAGACGATAGCCGACGATCGAGATGAGGCGAGCCTGGAGTCGTTTCCAGCGCGATGCGCGCCAGGACGAGGCCTCGCTCATCTCACAGTCGGTCCTTGACGAAGGTCATGAGATCGACGAACTGCGTGTCGGCGCCCGCGCTCGCCTGCGCGCCCTTCAGCATGATCGAACAGAATGGGCACGCGGTCACGACGGTGTTCGCACCGGTCGCCTGTAGCTGCTTGAAGCGCACGTCGCTGATGCGCGAGCCAGGCTCTTCCTCCTTGTCGGCGAAGAGCAGCCCCCCGCCGGCGCCGCAGCAGTACGGATTCTCTCGATTCCGTTCCGGCTCCTTGATGTCGGCGCCGAACCGCGTGAGGAGCGCGCGCGGTTCATCGACGTTGCCGGCATAGCGGCCCAGATAACAGGGGTCGTGGAAGGTGACGGTTTCTCTCGTGCCGCCATCAGGGCTCGCCCCGGCAGCCGCGGGGCCGGAATCGATTCTGGCTCCATCTCTTCGTAGCAGCTGTTCCACGAATACCGACGTGTGAAGGATCTCGACTTCGTATCCGAACTTGCGATAGTCGTTGCCGATGGTCTTCACGCAGTGCGGGCACGACGTGAGGATCTTCTTCGCGCCCGCGGCCTTCAGCTCTTCGATGTTCCCGTTTGCGAGCTCCTGGAACATGTACTCGTTCCCGGTGCGCTTGGCGGGATCGCCGTTGCAGCGTTCCTTCGCGAGGACGCCGAACTTCACGTCCTTCGCACGGAGGATCGCGAACAGCGAGCGCAGCGATTTCTGGAAGTCGGCGTCGAACGAGCCGGCGCATCCGAGCCACACGAGCACATCGTGCTTCGCGGCGTCGAACGTTTCGAGGCCGGCGGCCTGGACGAACTTGGCGCGCTGGTCGTATCCGAGGCCCCAGATGTTGCTGCGCCGCTCGAGGTTGTTATACATCGCGCCGAGATACTCGGGCGCGTCACCGTTCGAGACGAGGCCGCGGCGCGAGCCGATCAGGATCGGCAGGTGCTCGATGCCGACCGGGCACTGGTTCTCGCACGCCCCGCAGGTCGTGCATTGCCAGAGGACCTTCTCGCTGTACAGCTCGCCGAGCTTGCGCTCCCGTTCGCCCGTCAGCAGCGCCTCCTGCGTCTGCAGGATGATCGTCTTCGGATTCAGCTCCTTCCCGGCGCCCCAGGCCGGGCAATTCACCTGACAGCGCCCGCACTCCACGCACGTGAAGGCATCAAGCACGCTCTTGCTGCCAAGGTCCTTCACCGTTTCGAGCCCAACCTGCTCCTTCTCGAAATCGAGATTCGGCAGATTCCCGAGCTCGGGCGACTTCAAAAAGACGGTTATCGGGGACACGACGAGGTGGAAATGCTTCGACGCCGGAATCAACGCCATGAAGGCGAGGATCACGATCATGTGCAGCCACCAGTTCGCGCGCTCCGCCATCGTCCCTTCTTCCAGCCGGAAGGTGAGCAAGAACGTGATCATCAGCGTGGCGATGAAGAGCGCGATGACGATCGATTCGAGCGAGACCTTCGTGCCGAGCCCGACGGGGCGCACGAACGCGCGACGGATCAACAGATACAGAATCCCGCCAAGCACGGCCACGGCAAACGGTGCGAGCACCGTGCGGTAGGCGTTGAACCACCCGCTATGCGTCTGATCGACGATGCCGAGGCCGCGGAGAAATTCCGTGAGCGTGTAGCCGCCGAACGCGACGAACCCCCAGAAGACGAACGCATGCGCGACGCCGGCTACCGGACGCTCTTTGATCGTGCGGAGCTGGAAGATCACGTCCAGCAGGAAGCGTCTGGCGCGGAAGCTGAAGGTGTCGGTGGAAAACGTGTTGGGCGCCGCTCCGATCAGCTGAACGCGGCGCGCAACCTGGGCCGCGAACGCGCCGACGAACGTGAGGAACAGGAGCCAGAAGACGAGCGTTTGCATCGCTACGATCAACGCAGAAACCGCAGAACCCGCAGAGAAGATCTTGGCTCGGCGTGCTCAGCGAGCTCTGCGTTTGATGTCGTCATCCCTTTAGGGCAGAGATAATCGCCGGGACGATCTCGAAGAGATCCCCGACTATCCCGTAATCGGCGATTTCGAAGATCGGGGCGTCGGGATCTTTGTTGATGGCGACGATCGTGTTCGCGCCTTTCATGCCGACCAGATGCTGGATCGCGCCCGAGATCCCCAGCGCGAGATACAGTTTTGGCGCGACGGTCTGGCCCGAACTGCCCACTTGACGCTCCATCGGCAGCCAACCGGCGTCGCAGATCGGCCGAGACGCCGCGATCTCGGCCCCGAGCGCCTCGGCCAGCTGCTGCGCGATGGCGATGTTCGACTGCTCCTTGATCCCGCGGCCGACCGACACGATCCGCTCGGCCTGCGACAGATCCACCGCCTGTTTCGCCTGTTGAAACGGCGCTTCAGGTTTTTCCCGGATCCCGGCCGCATCGACTTGTGCGGCGAGCGCGCGCATCGACGCAGCGGAGGTCCCCTTGGCGACCTGATCGACCCGGTAGGCGCCAATCTGAAACGTGATGACATGCGGCGTCGGACCTTGCGGCACGACATCCGCCGTCAGCTTGCCTTGGAACATCGGCCGGACGAACGCCGGCTCGCTGCCAGCCTTGATGCCGGTGACGTCGGTGATCAGCGCGCGATCCATCCGTGCGGCCAGCTTCGGCGCAAAGTCCCTTGTCTGATACGTGTGCGGCAACAGCACGTACGATGCGTCGAGCTCGGTGACGGCCTGCTGAAGCGCGGCTGTAAAGCCGTCCGGCGTATACGGCTCCAGCGCCGGACTCTCGAGCGTGAGTACTTCCTGCACCCGGGCCGCAGCGATCTCGGCTGCAACACCGCCCGTGTTGACGCCAGGGACCAGCACACGAATGGGGAGCCCGGTGGCATCGGCGAGCTGCTGAGCGCCGACGATGGTTTCCCACGTGGCGCGATTGAGCTTGCCGTTGCGCTGCTCGGCGATGACCAGAATCATGCGATCACGCGCGCCTCGTCTCGCAGCTTCCGCACGAGCTCTTTCGCAGCTTCGGCCGGCGATCCCTCGATGATCACGGTTTTTTTGGCCTTCTCCGGCACGTACAGGCTGACGATCTTCTGCTTACTCGCCGCAGCTCCGGCGGGGGTTGAAGGCGGACTGACCTTGCGAATCTCTTTCTTCTTCGCCGCCATGATGCCCTTGAGCGTCGCGTATCGAAGCTGGTTGATCCCGCTCTGGATCGTGAGGACCGCCGGCAACGGCATCGCGACCCACTGGAACCAGCCACCTTCGAGCTCTCGCTTCACTCTGAGGCCTCCGTCCCCAACTTGAACTTCCATGATGATCGTGGCGTGCGGCCGGCCCAGACGTTCGGCGAGGATGACGCCGACCTGTGCGAACCCCTGATCGTCGGACTGGAGGCCGGTGAGGATGAGATCGAACTGTTCGTCCTTCATCGCCGCGGCCAGCGCCTCCGCGGTGAGAAAGGCGTCCGCGCTCGCCAGCCGGTCGTCCTCGACGTGGACCGCCCGATCGGCACCGCGCGCGAGGGCTTCGCGGATGACCTGCGCCACCCGCGCCGGACCAGCCGAGCAGACCACCACCTCGCCGCCGTGCCTTTCCTTCAGGCGAAGGGCCTCCTCGAGCGCGTACGCATCCGGCTCGTTCATTTCGAAGGCCGCATCCTGCTCACGAATCCAGGTTTTGTCGTCGTTCAGGCGGGGCTGCCACTCGCGCGTGAGAACCTGCTTGATGCAGACAGCAATCTTCATTTCAGTATCTGGTAATTGGCGAATGGAGTAATCGGGGAATTGATTGCATCGATTGAAATCGAACGATCAATTACCCAATTACCCAATCACCAGATTACCCAATCCTCATCCCTCGTATTTCTTGAACAGCAGCGCCGCATTCGTCCCGCCGAAGCCGAAGGAGTTCGAGAGGGCGTACTCGATCTTCATCGACCGCGCTCTGTTGGGCACGTAGTCCAGATCGCACTCCTCGTCCGGCCGATCGAGGTTGATGGTGGGCGGCGCCAGCTGGTGATGCACCGCGAGGACCGTGATGCCGGCTTCGAGTCCGCCGGCTGCGCCGAGCAGATGGCCCGTCATCGACTTCGTGGACGACACCGGCAGCGACTTCGCGTGGGCTCCGAAGGAGCGCTTGATCGCGATCGTCTCCACTTTGTCGCCATGCGGCGTCGAGGTACCGTGCGCGTTGATGTAATTGACCTGCGAAGGCTCGACGCGGGCGTTCTTCATCGCCGCGTTCATCACGCGAAAGGGGCCGTCGCCGTCCTCCGATGGAGCCGTGATGTGGTACGCGTCGGCCGACATGCCGTAGCCCACGAGCTCGGCATAGATGCGCGCACCGCGGCTGGCCGCAGCCTCGTATTCCTCGAGGATGAGCACGCCGGCTCCCTCCCCGACCACGAAGCCGTCGCGATCCTTGTCGAACGGGCGGCTGGCGCGCGACGGCTGGTCGTTGCGCGTCGAAAGCGCGCGCAGCGCGCCGAATCCACCGATCCCCATCGGCGTGATCGCCGCCTCGGAGCCCCCGGCAATCATCACGTCGGCGTCGCCGCGCCTGATGATCTCGAACGCGTCGCCGATGGCGTGCGCCGACGCGGAGCAGGCGGTACAGGTCGCCGAGTTGGGGCCTTTGGCGCCGAAGCGAATCGACACCTGGCCGGCCGCCAGGTTGATGATCGCCGACGGGATGAAGAAGGGCGAGATCTTGCGTGGGCCGCCTTCGAGCAGCGCCTTGTGCTCGCGCTCGATCGTCGTGAATCCGCCGATGCCCGACGCGATGAAGACTCCGACCCTGTCGGCGTTCTCCTTCGTCACCGGCACGCCGGCATCGTCCATCGCGAACTGCGAGGCCGCAATCGCGTACTGGATGAAGACGTCCATCTTCTTGACGTCCTTCTTCTCGATGAAGCGGAGGGGGTCGAAGCCGCGCACTTCGCCTGCGATCTGGGTGGCAAACTGCGACGCATCGAACTTCGAGATGGTGTCGACACCGCTGCAGCCGGCGCTGAGCGCCTTCCAGTTTGCGTCGGTGCCGATTCCGAGCGACGACACCAGGCCGATGCCGGTGACGACGACTCGCCGAGTGGTGGCCATCCCCCTACTTCTTGCTCTTGGCGTGCGATTCGATGTACTCGACCGCTTCCTTCACGCGCGTGATCTTCTCGGCGTCCTCGTCGGGAATCTCGATCCCGAATTCCTCCTCGAACGCCATGACGAGTTCGACGGTATCGAGCGAGTCGGCGCCCAGGTCGTCGACGAATGACGCATCCGGGGTCACTTCCTCCTCATCGACCCCGAGCTGCTCCACGATGATGCTCTTCACCTTGTCGGCTACGGCCATTCAATCCTCCTACATGTACATTCCACCGTTGACGGCGAGCACGTGCCCTGTAATATACGCTGCCTCGTCCGACGCAAGAAAGCAGACCGCCGCGGCTACCTCGTCGACGGTGCCCAGACGACCGAGCGGGATCTGCGCCGCCCAGTCGACTTGCGCCTTCTCGCTGACCGCGCGCGTCATGTCCGTGTCGATCAGACCCGGCGCAATCGCGTTCACCGTGATGCTGCGCGACGCCACTTCGCGCGCCAGCGCCTTGACGAAGCCGACGAGCCCCGCCTTCGACGCGGCGTAGTTGCTCTGTCCTGCGTTTCCCATCTGCCCGACCACCGACGTAATCGCGATGATCCGCCCGCCCCGCTGCTTGAGCATCGGCCGCATCGCCGCCTGCGCGAGCACGAACGTGGCGGTGAGATTCGTCGCCAGCACGGCGTCCCAGTCCGCGCGCTTCATCCGCATCAGGAGCTGGTCGCGCGCGATCCCCGCGTTGCTCACGAGGATGTCCAGCCGACCGTGACGCTCCACGATGCCGGCCGGCACGGCTTCGAGGGCATCCGTGTCGGTGACGTCGACGCCCAGCGCCTCGGCTTTCAATCCGCGCGCTGTCAGCGCGGCAACGCAGTCGCCGGCGTGGTCGCCCCGAGCCGCCGCCACGACAGTGGCCCCATGCTCCGCGAGCCGGCTGGCGATTGCGCGGCCGATGCCGCGCGACGCGCCGGTGACGAGTGCGACTTTATCTGTGAGGTTGAACATGCTGTGAAGCGCGACCTTCGATGCTCGGATCTTCCGAGCACGCTCGAGGGACGGGGCTTAGGCGAGCGCCTTTTCCACGCTCCCGAGATCGTCCGGACCGCCGAAATTGACGATGGTGGCGTCTCGGTGAATCTTGCGCACCAGACCGCTCAGGACCGTGCCAGGCCCCACCTCAACATACGTTGTGACGCCCTCCGACGCAAGGCGCGTCACGACCGCCTCCCACCGCACCGGCGACGCGACCTGCTGGATGAGCGCTTCGATCGCGGCCGCGGCATCGCGGCGCGGCGCCGCATCGACATTCGCCACGATCGGCACACGGGGTGTCTGCGTCTTCAGCGCCCGAAGGTCCGGCGCGAGCCGTTCCTCGGCCGGCTTCATCAGGGCGCAATGAAACGGAGCGCTGACAGACAGCGGCACGACGCGCTTGGCGCCAAGCGCCTTGGCGCGCTCTCCGGCCCGCGCCACGGCGTCGCGCGCACCTGCGATCACGACCTGGCCGGCACCGTTGAGGTTCGCCGGACTCACAACCTGGCCTTCCGCGGCATCGCGACATGCCTCCGCGACCCGTTCGGCCTCGAGCCCAAGGATCGCCGCCATGGCGCCCGTCCCGACCGGCACGGCCTCCTGCATATAGCGGCCGCGGACGCGAACGATCCGGAGCGCATCCGCGAACGCGAACGTCCCGGCAGCGACATTCGCCGAGTACTCGCCGAGGCTGTGGCCTGCCACGTACGAGGGGGAGAAACCGCGGGACATCAAGAGACGACAGGCCGCGGTGCTGACCGCGAGAATGGCCGGCTGCGTGTTCTCCGTCAACGTGAGGCGATCCTCGGGACCCTCGAAGATGGTGGAGCTGAGCGACTCGCCAAGCGCCGCGTCGGCCTCATCGAACGTCTCGCGGCAGATCGGGAACGCATCGGCGAGCGCCTTGCCCATCCCGACTTTCTGCGATCCCTGCCCTGGAAAGATGAACGCGATCACGAGTGCGGGATCGCGGCGGCGGCAATGTCGTGCTCGACGCGCGCGACGAATTGTTCGACGGCAAAGCGATGGGCCAGCGCGACGCCGTTGCGAACGGCTTTGGCGCTGGATCGGCCGTGACCGACGATGGCAACACCGGCCAGGCCAAGGAGAGGCGCGCCGCCGTACTCGGAGTAGTCGACACGCCGGCGAAAATCGTCGGTCAGGAAATCGGCGAGCACCTCGACCAGGCCCTCGCTGATCTTCAGCGCCACATTCCCGGTGAACCCATCGCAGACGATGACATCGGCTTTGCCGCTGTACACGTCGCGCGCTTCGACGTTGCCGATGAACGAGACCGGCGACGTTTTCAGAAGGCGATGCGCCTCGCGCGTCAGCTCGTTGCCTTTCGAGGCCTCCTCGCCGATCGAGAGCAGTCCCACGCGAGGCGCCGCGATGCCGAACGCCACGCGCGCGTAAACCGAACCCATGACGGCGAACTGCACGAGATGGGCCGGACGACATTCCACGGTGGCGCCGACGTCCAGCAGAATCGCCGGACACTGCGGCCGCGGAATCGTCGCCGCGAGGGCGGGTCTATCCACGCTCGGCAACATTCCGAATGCCGTGTAAGCGGCCATCACTGTCGCGCCCGTATGTCCGGCACTGAACATCGCCGCCGCTCCGCCGCTCGCGACGGTTTCTGCGGCAACCTTGATTGAGGCGGCCGGCTTCCGTCTCAGCGCCGCCGCGGGCGCCTCGTCCATCGCCACGACATCCGGAGCATCGATGATGCGGACGCGGCTTCGATCGAGCGCCGCGTGGCGACGCAGCTCGGCCCCCAACAGATCGGCCGGTCCGACGAGCGCGACGCCAAACTCGAAATCACGCACGGCAGCGAGCGCGCCGTCGACGACAAGTCGCGGCGCGTGATCGCCCCCCATGGCGTCGACTGCTATCCAGATTAATCCCGACACAAGCGGCTAAGTGCTACGTGCTACGGTGCACCTATCACCACAGAGTTCAGCGTTCTATTCCTCATCCACGGCGCGTGCCTGTCGCCCGCGGTAATAGCCGCAGTTGGCGCAGACGCGGTGCGGCGGCTTCGGCTCGTGGCAATGGGGGCATTCACTGAGCCCCACCGCTTTCAGCGTGTCGTGCGTGCGGCGCTTCGCCGTGCGCGTTTTCGAATGGCGTCTCTTTGGATTGGGCATCGTCGGTTCTCGGTTCTAGGTTTGACGTTCGAAGTTCTCAGCTCTTGGTTCTTAGTTCCTTAAGGGCAGCAAGGCGCGGATCTTCCCAGTCTCGCTTGCAGTCACACGTGCCGCGATTCAAGTTCACTCCACAAACGGGACACAGCCCGTGACAGTCCTGACGGCACAACGGCTTCATCGGCAGCGAGAGGTAGAACTGTTCGCGCATCAGCTGCCCGAGATCGATCTCCTCGTTCTCGTAGAACGCCGTCGTCAGGTCATCTTCCTCGATCTCCTTTTCCCCCTCGCCGGCGTTCTCGACGTGAGGGTGGTAACGAAGATCGAACTCAGCGTCCACAGGGAGCGTGAATGGCTCCAGGCAGCGGCCGCACGGCAGCTCGAGCGTCGTGTTTACGCGGCCGACCAGGTGAAAGTGCTGGTTCTCCTTGTGAATATCGAACGCGAGCGACACCGGCGCCACGACCTCGAAGTCTGCTTCCACATCCAGCTGTTCAGGCCGGTACACCTGCTCGAATCGCTCGTGCGCCGTCCGGATCTTGTGGAGATTCAGGAGCAGCATGAACCTCTAAATATAACTCGGAATTGGTGAATTAGTGAATTGGTGAATTAGTGACTTGGCGACTGGCGCGCCTTTCATTCACCAATTCACAAACGCCTCGATTCGCCAACTGCGGGGATCGGTCAATCGATGGCCCAGGGTTTCGGGATGAAGAGCTGCTCGAACAGGCGAACGGCATAACGATCGGTCATCCCGGCGATGAAGTCGCGCGTGGCTGCGTCGAGCCCGTCCTTTTCGACAACCACCATGTCCAGGAACTCTGCGGGCCGTTCCCGGACTTTCTCCCACAGGCCCGACAGAATCCCGGTCGCCTTCTTGAACTCCGCTGTCGCGATGGTGTTCTCGTAGACCGCGTCGAAGAGGAAACTGCGGAGATCCAGGACCGCCTTCAGAATACGGTCGCTCATCCGAATTTCCGTCAGGCCCCCCGCAAGCGTTTCGGTGACGACGTCCTTCACCAGCGTGGCGATTCGCGCGGAGGACGTATTGCCAATGGTCCGTACCAGATCGATTGGCAGATCTTCGGCGCGCAGCAGTCCGGCGCGCGTCGCATCGTCGATGTCGTGGTTGACGTAGGCGATGATGTCGGCCACGCGCATGATCTGGCCTTCGATCGTGCTCGCGCGAAGGGCGGCTGCCATGCCGACCGGCGCGCCCGACTTCCCTTTGGAGTGTTTGGCGATGCCGTCGCGGACTTCCCATGTGAGATTCAGGCCCCGCCCGGCGTTCTCCAGATAGTCGACGATGCGCAAGCTCTGCTCATAGTGGTTGAACCCACCGGGCATGAGCGAATCGATGACTCGCTCGCCGGCGTGGCCGAAGGGCGTGTGCCCCAGATCGTGTCCGAGCGCGATCGCTTCCGTCAGCTCTTCGTGCAGGCGCAGCACTTTTGCGATCGTGCGGGCGATTTGCGACACCTCCAGCGTGTGCGTCAGGCGCGTGCGATAGTGATCGCCGGCCGGCGCGAAGAACACCTGGGTCTTGTGCTTCAGACGGCGGAACGCCTTGCAGTGGATGATGCGATCCCGATCGCGTTGAAATGCAGGGCGGACATCGTCTTCCTGCTCCTGCCGGAGCCGACCGCGGGACTCGGCGCTTCGTGCCGCCTGCGGCGCGAGAACCTCATGCTCGCGCGCTTCGAGTTGCTGCCGAAGACTTGTCATAACGTGTATCGCAGAACCCGCCGAGGAATCATACTCTGGGGGTTCTGCGGTTTCTGCGTTTTACGTCGTGATCTCGGTAAGAAAGCTCGTCCCGTTCGCGAGCGGACCGACACCGAAGACGTCGGCCAGCGTCTGACCGAGATCGGCGAACGTCCGCCGCGTGCCGAGATGAACCCCGGCCCGAACGTTCGCGCCGGTGATCAGCAGCGGCACGTACTCCCGCGCGTGGTCGGTGCTCGCGGTCGTCGGATCGTTGCCGTGATCCGCGGTCACGACGAGCACATCGCCGGGTCGCAGCTGGGGCAGCAGCTTCGAAAGACGCGCGTCGAAGCGTTCGAGGTTTCGCGCGTACCCTTCGACATCGTTGCGATGACCGTACTGCGTGTCGAAATCGACGAGGTTCGTGAAGACGAAGCCGCCATCGAGCGTCGCGACCTGCCGTTCCACGTGATCCATGCCCTCTTCGTCGCTGGCGGTGTGGATCGCGTGGGTCACTCCGCGGCCGGCGAAGAGGTCTTCGATTTTCCCGATCGCCACTACCGGAAGGGATGCGGCCTTGACGCGATCCATCAGCGTTTCGCCGGATGGCGGCAGCGCGTAGTCGTGGCGATTGGCGGTGCGCCTGAAAGCGCCGGGCGTTCCGACGAACGGCCGCGCAATCACGCGTCCCACGCCCAGTCCCTCGCCGACCAGACGGTACGCGATTTCGCACGCACGATACAGCTCTCGAATCGGAACCACCTCTTCGTGCGCGGCGATCTGAAACACGCTGTCGGCCGACGTGTAGACGATCAGCGATCCGGTTCGCATCTGCTCGGCGCCGAGCTCGTCGATGATCTGTGTCCCCGACGCGGCTTTGTTGCCCAGGACGCCACGGCCTGTCTGCCGCGCGAACTCGTCGAGGATCTGCTGGGGAAAGCCGTTGGGGAAGAGCGGAAATGGGCGATCGAGCACGATGCCCATCATCTCCCAGTGTCCGGTCACCGAATCCTTGCCCGCCGACGCTTCGGCCATTCGGCCAATCGCCGCGCCAGCGAGCGGGGGGCCCTTGCGTTCGCCCGGGCCCAGATCGACCAGCCGATCCAGGCCGAGCGCGCGCAACGTCGGCAGCTTCAACGGAATCCGCTTCGCGATGTTGCCGAGCGTGTTGCTCCCTTGATCGCCGTACGCCGCCGCGTCCGGAAGCTCGCCGATGCCGACGCTGTCGAGGACGATCACGATGACGCGTGTGAACCGCGCGGTCACGCCCCGGCTACTGGTGGGAAAAGTAATTCGATACCGCTTTCGGCGTCTTGATGGCGGCGATCGCATGCTTGAAGATCATGTGATCGCTGCCGCTCTGATCGAGCACGAGCGCGAACCGATCGAAGTTCTTGATGCGACCTTCGACTTCGCTGCCGTCCATCATCCGGATCGTCACCGTGAGCTTCTCGCGGCGCACGTAGTTGAGGAAGACGTCCTGAATATTCGGTTGACTGGTTTTTGATTCAGGGGCGGGCGACATATGTGTCGACCAGGCGCGTCACCGCGGCAATCGTCGCCGCCGACTCACCCGGTCCATCGAACCAGCTAAGATTAG
>Ga0114129_10006393_pt1 | contig 16705 bp, 14 predicted proteins | sample RhiMetdeltSRZDD1_FD_80071 | JGI IMG/M metagenome (GOLD analysis project Ga0114129, IMG submission 80071) | Populus rhizosphere microbial communities from Tennessee, USA - Rhizosphere MetaG P. deltoides SRZDD1 (version 2) (version 2) | ecosystem: Host-associated > Plants > Roots > Rhizosphere >... | reverse complement strand
TGGCACTCAAGGCTCAATGGATGGTGGAAACTCCGATCTATCCGCGCCGTGGCAATAATGAGGCAGTTCTCAACATTACACTTAAAGACGGCAAATCCTTTTCAACAGCATTTACGGTGAATTCCAATACAGACTATCCTGGTCCTCCCAGCCCGGTAAGTGTGAATCTGGCGGGCCTTGTATTGGTTGCGGCACAACAATCCTACGAAGTTCAATTGAACATCACCTCGCCGGAGCTGGCTGGCTATGCCAAGATCGAGATCTGGGATCAGGATGCTGGTTCAAAAGTGGGCGAATATATCTTCGAAGATCTGGCGGTCAACAATCGTTTCTCGGTGCCTACCGAGCTGCTCACAACCGGTCGAGACTATGAGATGCGCATCTCGGTCGTCGACAAGCAGGACAATAAACCTTTTGATATCGTCCGTGATGGCGAGGGCAAGCCCGCCACACAATTGATCCACGAATTTCTCTTTGACCCCTCCAGCGCCTATCCGAGCCTGCAAGTGCAATCGGTGGTCGAAAAAAGCGGCGACCTGATCTTAACCGTTAACGTCACCAACCCGGCTTTAATCGGCGGATTCGATGGCTGGCTGATCAACGAAGACACGAATACCCAGGTGCTCAACTCGAACTTTACGGCGCCAGCCATTACCGACTCAACCGGAACCATTACCATCCCCACCAAAGCCAATCGGATCGATGATGGCAAATATACAGTCGTCGTGCGCGTATTGGCGAAGAATAATAATGTGTACTCCACGGCAAATTATGAAGGCGTGATCTATACAGCGCCCTCCCTGTTCGAGCGGCTTGGCGTAGCGCTCATTGCCGCGCCGAACATCCTGCTTGCCATTTTCGGAATCATCGTGGCTGTGGTCGCTTTTTTGATGTTCAACTCTGCACGGCAAAAATCATTGAGCGGTACTCCGGTGTTGCAGGGCCGCCTGGGAGGCAGGCTGAGGAATAACCAGAAAGGCACAAGCCCGGTAATTCCGGTAGCAGATGAAGAGCCACTTGCGGCGCGGAAGCAGCCGCCGGCCTCACCACCATCCGGCATGGTGGCTCCGTCGCCTCAGCAAGTCAATGCTCAGCCAGCCTCAATCTCACCGCGACCCTCCCAGGCCCCGCAACCTTCTGCGGACGCAACCATGATGGCAAATAATATGCAGGGCCCGGAAGCGGGCAATGCGACGCTGATCGCATCGACGCCCATGATGCCACCCGCCAAACTCAGTATCCTGAAGGCAGGCGGATGCCTGCCGTCCAAGGGTTCCATCATAGTAACACCGCTCCCCTTCGTAATGGGAAGAACGGAAGGCACCTTGATCTTGCAGGACCCCAATATTTCCCGCAAGCATGCCCAGATCACCTATGACGAGGCGCAACGTGCTTATTTCGTCGAGGACCTGAACAGCAGCAATGGCACGTTCGTGAACGCCAAGCGAATCATGCCCAGGCAGGCAGTTGAACTTTCCCATGGAACAGTGATTGCGCTGGGGCCCGAGATCTCATTCCTGTTCGAGCTGAAATAGAACGAGAACCTGATGCCAAACAGTTTTTTTCAGCTGAATTACGATCAATTGATATCCATCGCCAAGAAATTCAAGGATGAAGGCGAAGATATTGCCCAGATTCATTCCACCACGCGCCAACGTGTGCGGGACCTGCACAAAGAGTGGATTGGCGAAGCGGCAGAAAAATTCTTCGAAGAGATGGAGACGGAGCTCTTGCCTGCGGTCCAGCGGTTGGCCCAGGCGTTGTTCCTCTCTCAGGATATGACCAACGAGATCATGAAGATCATTGAGGACGCCGACGAAGAGACCGTGGGATACTTTGGTTCCGGTGACGACTTTGGCGCGAGTCTCTTTGGAAGCGCCCTGGATGGATTACAGAGCGATGCCCCTGGCGCTGATGACTTCGGAGCCCTGGGGCAGGCAGTAGGCACCCCGGTAGGCGCGGGCGGTTCATCCGCAGATGACTTCGGCGCGGGGAAATTTGGGGATGCTTTGGACGACGCTCCTTCATCATCAGATCACGGCGATGCCGGGCAGTCCTTTCAAGACAATTCATCGCAGGGCAGCGAGAAGGAATCCCAAAAGCCAGAGAAAGAAAAGCAACCGGAAACCGAATCCAGCCAGGCTGGCGGAGGTGGAGGCGGCAGCAGTTCATCCAGCAGCGAGGGCCTTAAAGGTGATTTGAAAAAGATGGGGATTGGGATGAGTGATCAGGCATCCCAGGCCGCTTATGCAGGTGGCGATTCAAGCGCGGGTAACACACCTGACCATATCTATTCAAGCGGTGGTTCCCCAGAGCCTCTCGGGAATGAGACCCCCTCTGTGTCGAACGCCGAGTCAGACAGTGTTCCGCCTTCCTCCGATAAAGGCGGGGCTGCAGCCGCGGGCGCTGCAGGCGTGGCCGGAGCCGCGGCAGCCGGTAAAGCTGCCAAGACCGTTAAAGAACAGCAAGAGGACAGCGATTAATGGACATTCACTCGTATGGCATTGGTTACTTGGAGTGATTGACCTTGAATACCAGGAACGTTAAAGTAAATGCTGATAATATTTCTTTTCAGCAGGAGGTAGGCTACCACCAAAATATTTGAATTCAAATCTTTCGCAAAGCAGGCCGACGCTGGCAGAGCAAGTGTCAGGTGTGTCGGTCAGGTGAAACCATACGATCAACCCGAAAGGATGCACAATGGCTGGAACTACTCAAGTTAACTACGACGACATGAACGGTATTATCAAAAGCATGAAGAACGAAGAAGAACAGATCATGAGTCTTTTGAAGAGTACCAAATCGAAGGTTGAAAGCTTGCATAACAACCAGTGGGTTGGGCAGGGTGCTGACAACTTCTTTAACGAAATGGAACAAACCGTCCTTCCGGCGCTGGCCCGGTTGGCACATGCGCTGGGCGTTGGTGCAGATGTCGCCCAGGATATCGTCAATACCATTCACCAGGCAGATGAAGAAACGCAGAGTTTCTTCAATAGTCTCGGTTAGATAGGAGAATGAAATGGCTGACAAGATTCGTGTAAATTATCCCGCGCTGGAGGATATGGCAAAACATTGCCAGATGGTGGCCCAACATTTGCAGCAAACGGCGTCCCTCGCCAATAAGATCGGTGCTCAAATGCAGAACGGCGCTTTGGTCGGCAGGCCCGGTGATACCTTTGTCCAGGCTCTGGGCCAACTTCAGCAGCGTACGATGAAACTCAGTGGAAAATTCATCGAAGTTTCCAACGATATCAAGCAGGCAGTATCAGACATGCAAGCCGCTGATAGTGCCGCCGGCGCAAAATTCTAGGAGGTGCTGCATGTTTGGCGGATTATTCAAATTCGTGGAAGATCTGATCGGCAATGCGATCAGTCAGATCCTGAAACAGGTGAACGTCATTCAGGACGCGGTTACAGCTCCCTTGCGCGGCCTGGTCAACGAGGTGATGGGCGGCATGTGGAAAGGGGAAGGCGCCAATCGATTTACCCAGGAAATGATCAGCGAGGTGATTCCGATGCTGGTGAACATAATGGGTTTCAACACCAACTTTGCCAATGCAATCGGCAAGGCCCAAAACCGAATGAACCAGGCGATCAACCAGGCTACATCCAAAGCCCAGGGCCTGTTCGACGTCTTCAATAGCATCTTTTAACATAAGGAGAAAATATCATGGCTGACGAAGTCTATATGGATATCCCGCGCGTGGAGCAGATGAGCAAGAGTTTCAATACATTTGGAGACATCCTGAAAGGGGTTGCAAAGGCTCTTCTGGCGATCAGCATTGCCATGAAAGCCGCAGCCTGGATCTCCTTTGGTGCTACCGCTGCCGCGGCTGCCTATGCAGATCGCATACGACCCAATGTCGAGAAGGCTGCTGATAAGATGCATGAACTATCCGGAGACATTACGAGCGCCATCAAAGCATACCGGGATGGCGATTTGTCTGGCTCCAAGCGATTCATTTAGTACGTTGTTCGCTTCAGCGTGTCGGCGCGGCGCTATTCGCCGCGGCTGGATCGCAAACCGACGTCTTTGACTCGGCCCGGAATTTGTGGCGAAGAACCATGAAGAATCCGCGCTCATTGCAGGCAACCAGCTCCTTGAGCGCGGATCTTCTTTTCTGCTGAATACTCTGAGGCTTTATGAAAAGAATCTGTCAGCGTTGTAATGTGATCTCACAGGATTTCAATTTGTGGTGCCAGGAAAAATACTGCCCGGCTGAAAGCGCCACGGAAATTTTTGATAACGGGGAATGGTTCGGTCCGATAGAAATCATTCAGCCGATCGTCATTACCCGCTCGGCGATTGTGTATCATGCAAACCGGCGCGGCGAAGGAGATGTACTCCTCAAAGTCGCAAATGTGGGTTGCGAGGAGAAATTGCGACTCGAAGCTAAAGCCTTCCTGCAACTGGCCAGGGCAGGCCAGCATCCACTGTTACCGGTGCTGCTTCCGGCCCATGCCCAGGGCTCGGTGGAGCATCATCCTTATGGCTGGACCGTGATCGAAGGGCGGATCAAATATTATGAAGTGTTCAAATTCCAGGACGGCACCATTCTTCGCAACCTGTTGCTCCAAAATCCGCAGCCCTGGTTCCAGCACGTTGGCTGGATCATGTTGAGCATTGCCGATGTCATCTTTTATCTGCACAAGGCCGGGAAACTTCATCTCTGCCTCAACCCGGATGTGGTTCTGGTACGATTTGACAAGCAGGGATTTCCGCGTCCCATGCTTCTGGATTTAGGCCTGGCCGACCCCGGTAAGAACATTCAGGAAATCTGGAACGAAAATTACAACCTGCCTGCCTACACCGCCCCGGAAATTGCGGACCGACGCAGCGGTGTCGGCCCGGCGACGGACGTCTATGGCCTCGGCATGTTGCTGTATGAAATGCTATCTGGCCGCCCGGCGTACGAGTATCACCTGCGGAAAGATGAGGCAGTGTTAAGGTCCGTTCTCGAGGGTGAATTCAAACCCACCGGGCGCATCGACCTTAAGAGTATCCCGGAAATTACCGAAAAGGCGATACAGCCTCAATACAACATGCGTTTCCCGGATATCTTGAGCCTGGTGGGCGCGCTCCAGCCGAACTTTCCCGTGATCCCTGCCGAACGGAAGTCTCGTCAAGTCAACTGGAACACTCTGTTCATTGTTCTGGGATCTCTACTGGCGATTTCATTACTCCTGGTAATGGCACTCTCGCTGGCGGGTATCTGAGCGAGGATACGACTTATGGCAGACAAAAAATATATTGATCGAGCGCCGCGCGTAGAACCTCAGATTCCCTCCGGCGTCTTTGACATTCCCAATCCGCCGGATACTGAGGTGAAGTTTGGCGAATTGCTGCAACAGGCTTTCCTGCCCATGATTATGATCCTGGGCTATGTGCTCGCCTCATTGTTCGGGCAGGGCCGCAATATGCTCATGATGGTCCCCATGATGCTCTCAGTGATCGCGACGGTGGTGCTTGCACTTTACACAAACACACAGGAGCGGAAGCAACGTGAGGCGGCCGAGGCGGCTTATAAGCGCCGCATCGGCGAACTTCGTCGCAAAATGGAAAGTGAGCACGAGCAGCAGCGCATTTATTATTTCTATAACCATCCTGACCCTGAAAAGACTCTCGGAATCGCCGCCGATCTGGACCGGGAGTCAGGAGCACGCGAACAGGAGATTCGCTCGGGCACGCGTTTGTGGGAGCGCCGACCGAAGGATCACGATTTCATGTATCTGCGTCTGGGAATCAGCACCCGGCAATCTAGCGTGATCTACAAAATTTCAGAGAATGAAAAGACCGAAAGTACATTGATGCGGGAAGCGACACGGCTCGCTGAAGATTCTCGCCTGCTCTATGATGTGCCGGTGACTGTCCCGATGTATCTGCCATCCGACGAAACGGAAAAGAAAAAGGCTGAATCGAAGAAACAGGAACAGGAAGAAGGCGAAGAGGAGAAATCGCAGGAAGCGAAAGGCATTACGATCCGCCATTCGATGGGGATCACCGGAAATTCGATAGAGCACGTCCATGCATATTTGCGAACGCTGTTGGTGGATTATGCCGCGTTCCATTCTCCTCAGGACACGATGTTGTATGTAGCCGGGACCAGCGCTGCACGTCAATACTGGCGTTGGGCGTATGCACTGCCGCACTGCAAAGAGGCCGATAAATCCGAGACGCTTTTCTTTGAAAGCGACGAAAGGCCCGATGAAAATGAAGCCGACCGTATGCGCCTGTTTTGGAAAAATATCCGTACCATTTTGGAGCGGCGCAGGATGCGCCTGCAGGATCGCGAGAGCGGAGTGGATGTCAAATTGCCGTTCCTGCTGGTGGTCGTAGATGTACGGACTCCAGCACCAGGCTGGTCGTGCCTGCATGACCTGGAAAGCGAAGCGGCCATCTCCACGATCCTGATCGATGGACAAATACTCGGTGCAGGAATCATATTCCTCACGCCCGACCGTACGAAAGTTCCCAGTCGCTGCACGGCCATTATCGAAGTGGACAAAGAGCCAATGGATGAAGACTCGGCTGTATTCCGTTATGCCGAGACCGGCTTCAACACGGTCCGCTACGTTGGCAAGACCAAACTTATTTCGATGCAGGAAAAGGCACGCGAATTTTCACGCCATATCGAGCCGGTGGATATCCGCCGCGGCTATGGCTCCAGCCTGGCATCGACTGTGACATTGATGGAGATGCTTAATGTTCAATCCATGGATGAGATGCAAGAGTTTGCGCGTGAAAACTGGCAGCGCAGCATGGACCCAAAAGTGGCGGACTGGCTCTTTACGGCAGTCGGTTTGCTCTCGGGCAATGAACCGCGTGTTTTGACTTTCTCAGCCAAAGCCGATGGCGTCCACGGCATCATCGCTGGCTCCACTGGTTCCGGCAAATCGGAATTGCTCATGACGCTGATCATTGGGATGGCGCTCAACTTCAGCCCGGATGTGCTGAACTTTGTACTTGTAGACTATAAAGGTGGCTCGGCATTTGAGCCGTTCAAGCGGCTGCCGCATAAGGTGGATATTGTGACCAACCTGGACCAGTCTGCAACGGCGCGCGTGTTTGCCTCGATCATCGCCGAACTGGATCGCCGGCAGAAACTCAACACGTACACCAACTCAAAGGACATCGTTCATTATCGTCGCAAGGGGCTGAATCTTGAACCGGAACGTCCACCGTACCCACATCTTTTCATCATCATCGATGAATTTGCGGAAATGATTTCCGGTAACGCCGAATACAAAGCGCAGCTCGAAAGCATCACGCGGCTTGGACGCGCCCTCGGCGTAACCCTCATTCTCGCCGCTCAGCGCCCGGTCGGTGTCACCGATCAGATGCGCGCCAATATCAAGTTCCGCATTTGTCTGCGCGTGGAAACACCCGACGATAGTCGTGAAGTATTGCGCCGCGCCGACGCAGCCTTCCTGCCACCCGGCATCCCGGGGCGCGGTTATTTGCAAGTGGGCAATGAAAACATCGAATTAATACAGACCGCTTATACGGGCGGCGACTACAAAGGCCCGCAGGAAGAAAACGTAATTCAAAATGTGATCTGGCTGGATCGTCCGCGTAAAACCGCAGCGCAGAAAGCTACTGAGCCACCGAAACTGTATGATGTAATTGTTGAGATGATGGCGAACCTTTCCACGCAGGAATCACGCCCACAGTGGCGGCCGTGGCCAGAGTTCCTGCCCATGCAGACAGGTGGAAATATCCTCAGCCTGCAGACTCCTCTGGATACGGCCTATATGAGCGACGCGGATATTGATCTGCTGCGTGCAACCGATTCAGAACTTGTGGCTGGTCTTCCACTAAATGAAAGGGTCACGGCTTTCGCCAACGATGATTTCCGCTGGGAGGGCGCAGCCTGGGGGAAAACAGCCATGCGTCCGTTGGTAGGCATCATCGACAACCCCTATCAGGCCAGCCAGAAGCCTCTCAAGATCGATTTTCCGAATGGGCACGCCGTTATTTTTGGCGCTTCGGGCCGCGGGAAGACCACTTTCCTGCGCACGGTTGTCACGGCGCTGGCGCTGACTCATTCGCCGGATGAACTTCATGTTTATATCCTTGACTTTGGCGGCCGCGCCCTGACTGTCCTTGGTGATCTGCCGCACGTTGGCGCGGTAATCACCTCGGAAGAGGAAGAGCGCGTCCTGCGTGCACTTCGTAAGATCAATGACATCATTGATCATCGGCAGGTGCTTTTCAGTGAGGCCAGAGTCAATAGTCTGGAGTCATATAATCTGGCACATCTCGAAAAACCACTGCCAGCCGTACTGGTAGTGATCGATAATTTTGCCGAATTCAAGGAATACTACGAAGGATTGATGGGACCCCTGATCTCACTGGTGCGTGAATCCCGCGCCTATGGAGTTCACTTCCTTATTTCCGCTGACCTGCCCAATGCGTTGACCGGCAAACTCTACAACCTGATCACCGAGCGCTTCACGCTCAAGCTATCCGACACCTCCGAATACTCGGAAGTGGTGGGGCGCGGCGTTCCCGCCGACCTGAGCGCAGTACCAGGACGCGGTTACGTGCGGGTGGGCAACATGCCACTCGAATTTCAAACCGCGCTGACCTTTGCGCCCGAAGAGAATGATCCAGATGGTTTGGCCAAAATCAGCAGGATGTGCATGCGCATGGCTGAGATCTGGAGCGGTCAATGGAAAGGCGAAAAGCCATCCACCATTGAGACGCTGCCGCTACGCTATTCGCTGGAAAATCTGCTTCAGCAAACCACCCTGCCCGAAGTCCGTCGCATCAATGCCGTGATGGGTATCGATGACCGCACCCTGGAACCGGCCCTGATCGACATCGAACGTCAGGGCCCGCACATGATGGTGATCGGTCAGCCTTTCTCGGGCAAGACTACAGCATTGAGGACCATGATTTTCTCCATTGCAGTCAACTACTCTCCGGATGAAGTGACTATGGTGCTGATAGATTATTCGCGCAAGTTGTGGAAAGGCAGCGAAACTTCAATCGCTGATCTGCCACACGTCATCCAAACCATCGATGACATCGAACAGCTGGATGAGTTCTATGAGAACCTCCTGGCGGAATGCGCCGAGTTCGAGACGAAACCAAAGCGACGCAAGCTCATGCTGATCATCGACAACTATGATGCCTTCACAGAAGAATCCAGTCGCAAGAAGATGGCTTTCTTTGAGAATCTCTCAGCGCTGATCCGCAAATATCAGACGGCAGGTGTGTACCTGATTGTGGCCGGTTCGTTAGCCATTTTGAGTTCATCCGACGATCTGAGAAAAGTATTTGCCGCCCCCAATTTTGGAATAGCCCTCAAGGGCGCCGACGCGGTCAATCGCTTGAACGGCAAGTTCCCGCGCAGCCTGGCCGAAGCGGAATTGCCGATGGGGCGCGCGTTCACCGTCCGGTCGGGGATCACGAATATGCTCCAGCTGGCGACTCCATATGCGAACGATGAGGACACCGAAGGGTCGCTGGATGCGTGGGTCCGGCGAATCAAAGAACGTTATCCGAAGAAAAAAGCACACTGGCTGGCAGACGGCGTGGACGGAAAGTCCAAAAAGAAGAAGCCGGAGGAAACTGCTGCAGGGTCCTCGGGCCCCAAGGCACCCGACGTTTCCAAATATGACATCCCTTCATTAAAGAAGAAATTGGTCGAGTCAGGCATGCCTGAGGATATGCTTGAACTCTTCTCAGACGCTGATATTGTTGAAAACGCCCGTTCGATGGGTCTGCTCGACGAAGTGAAACAGGAAAGTACATAGGCAGGTCGCCATGGATGATTATATTGATGTGAAAATCGATGTCTTCGAACATACCGGGCAAAGGGCGCGCCTGCGGAGAAGCCTGACGGTTCATTCGCTCATCGAAGAAATCCTGCGTGAGTTCGATGACATCGCTGGGGATTCCCCGGAGAAGTATGCCATTTATCTAAAAGGCTTCGACCATCCTCTCAAACCGGTTGAGTCTCTGGCGCAGTTGGATATTCAGCCGCAGGACGAGTTGGTATTTGATTATGTGCGCCAGGTCATCCGCCGTATGCTGGACGCCCGCAACTATGCCACCCTGCGGGAGGACAGCAGCGGTAAAGAGTTCGACATTCAATGGCAGCCGGCCGTGATTGGCCGTCCCAGCACCGATGTGGATCACAATATTATTCTGGCAGTGAATGTTCAACTTCTGCCCGATGGCAAAAGCGTTTCCCGCCGGCATGCCCAGATCACCTTTTCTGAAGGGCGATACTTCATCGAACCGCTGGCCGAACAGAACCCGGTGTTCTTAAACGGCAAGGAGTTATCCGTTCACAGCAAGCGTGAAATTCGAAACGGCGATAAGCTCGCTTTTGGGAACAATAAGCTGACGATGACCTTTTCGACCCAAAGCCAGCGCGATTCTCGTTCGGTCGCCCCCGAGCCGGTCTCACAGCCTGTCGCACAGCCGGCTTCGGCGCCCGTGCCCTCCTCCCCTCTGCACGAGACCGCACCGCCGTTCGTCGACGCGGATGCCACCAATCTGACTCCCCAAATTTCGTCGGCCGCACTGACAATCGAGGCGGGATCAACGCCTGGCCGGATCGGTGATCGAATTGATCTGATTGCGTTCCCATTCGTGATCGGACGTTTGCTGACCAGCCTGAGCGCCGAAAATGAGGTCTCGCGGAAACACGCCGAGATCACGTTTGATGCAAAGAGAAAATCATTTCTCATTACCGATCTCAAGAGCACGAATGGTGTGTTCATTAACGGCCAAAAAGTTCCGCCTGATGCGCCGCAGGTAATAACGCCCGGCGCCCGCATTGGGCTGGGAAGTGTGCTGGTGCTTCGATTCGACGCGTGAAACCTGGACGAAGATGGACTGCCCTCCACGGATGATTTCCGTTCTCGAGAAAAATCCGCGTCGACCTGCCCGGCCTGACATGGCTAACCCCAGAATTAATCTTTCGAGCGTTTAGCCACGGACGCTGCGCGACCGATTTGCACGGAATCAGCCGACCCGCTCAAGCGGGTCGGCTGTGTGTTTGGCCCTTTTTGGTTCACAATTTCAAGCGAAGGGTCCGTGATAATTCGTGGCTAAAGGATGTTTATTCCTCCCCGGGCTTGGACGCCATAAACAATCCGCGTCCGTTGAGCCACAGGGCGTCGCGCTCCACTTCCAGGCCGCAAGCGTGAAACGCCGATAGGTATTCGTCCACAGTGAACAAGCCTAATTCATGCCGTTCGGTGAAATATTCGACGCCGTCTGGCGTGCCCACCAGATAGTGAAAAACAAAATAAGATAGGTTGCCTTCGCGGCCGGACAAATTCATGCGTGAGATCTTCAACGCGGGTTCGTCCACGAATGTGGCGTGAATATCGCTGGTGTGCCAATCTTCAGGCGAGAACCAGGGTTCAATGAACATCAAGCCGCCGGGTTTGAGATGGCGCTCCAAATTGGCCATGGCCCGATTCAAGGCTGAGGCGGTTTTTACATAGCCGATCGAACTGAACAGACACGTGATCACATCAAACTGCTTGCCCAGCTCAAAGTCTTGCAGATCACCAACATGGAAGGTCACCTCGGGGCACTTCTGTCTTGCAGATTCGAGCATGCGTGGATCGAGATCCAGGCCCTCCACCTGATAATGTTCGCGCAGATAGCTGACATGCAGCCCTGTGCCACACGCGACATCGAGCAGCGTATGTCCTCCCGACCGGAGGTGATGCTGGATGATTTGGTGAATGGCATTTGCTTCGGCGGCATAGTTTTTGCCGCGGCTGCGATACAACGCGTCATAAAAATGTGCGGATGGTGTGAACATAAGCCCTCCAAACGAGTCTGGACCGATCAATTTGGATAATAAGAGTTCGGAACAGCCAGCGTAATTTTACATCTAGTGCAGGGAAAACCAGGGATCAAGCTATTGGATCAGTCTTGGACAGATTCTATGGCGGTAGGGAATTCCCTTCCGATTAAGTGCGGAGTTACCTGTTGTTGGTGCACGACCACTATCTTATAATTTTTCGATAGAGCGCAAAACCGGAGGGTAAGGCCTAAGCTCGGAAATGAAACGATCGCAGCTCGGAAACTAGCCACAAAGGTATGTGCTCAATCAATGGGTCCAATCAAAGCCTCTATACGGTCTTGATTGGACCAGCCAGAATTTCGGACATTTCAAAGTGAAACATGATTAGGCCGCATCTAAGCATTGACCTGGATCATTCAAAAGGAGATGAATTTATGGCGAAAGCAAACACGAACAAGGGCGTGCTGAAAAACATGAAATCAGAGGGTAAAAAGGCGGCAAAAGAGGCAGCCTACAGCCCTCTCATGGAGCGTTTGACTCGGCTGGGGTATGGAATTAAAGGAATGATCTATATCGTTATCGGTTCCCTTGCACTTCGAGGCGCTTTTGGAAACAGCCGCACTCCTGCTGATCAACTGGGCGCAATCGCCGCCATCAGCAAACTACCCTATGGTCACTTAATCCTGTGGGTCGTGTTGATTGGATTAATTTCTTATTCCCTTTGGGGCTTGATCCGGGCATTTCTAGATCCATTTCATAAAGGTACGGATATGGAAGGTCTCGTGGCGCGGGCGGGCTTTTTGGTGAGTGCGATCAGCTACGCGTTCTTTGTTGTGCCGACTTATGATTTGATTCAGGGAACATCCAGCGGATCGCAAACGGGAAACACACAGAGAATGATTGGAGCCGTCCTCTCTATGCCGTGGGGATGGGCCATTGTGGGTGTGCTGGGCATCGCCGGAATCATTGCCGGTTTTTACCAGATTTACAGGGCGATTAATTCGAAGTTCGACCAGACCTTCAAACCCTATGCTATGACTCCGGAACAATTGAGGATAGCAAAGCAAGCCGGGCGCTTCGGAACCATTGCCCGCGGCGTGGTCTTTAGTTTGGTCGGGTTTTTCCTCTGCCTGGCCGCTTTCTATTCCAATCCACGCCAGGCAAAAACGTTCGATGGCGCGCTGGATTTTCTGGCCAAGCAACCGTACGGCCTTTGGCTCATGGGCATTATAGCGATCGGATTGATCGCATTCGGTATTTATTCATTGATAGGCGCAGCCTGGTTTCGGTTAAAAAGATAGGCAGGGCGGATTTCCCTGTGAAGGAGAATTACAAATGCCAAAAATTGATGCGGCGGGACGCGCGAAATTAATAGCGAATCCTGGCGCCGGTGACGGAGCGAATATCTCCGGGCGACTCGAAGCAGTTGTACGCTGCTTGTCAAAATACGGAATCGATGTCGATGTAGCTCTGGCAAAACCAGTGGAAGAAGCCATTCCTATTGCAAAAAAGGCAGTCAAGAATCGGTATACCACGGTCATTGGAATGGGCGGCGATCATACCATCTCGGCAGTTGCTCAAGGATTGGCCGGCTCGCAGACCCGTCTGGGTATTATTCCTACGGGAACCCAAAATGATATTGCTGCCAGTTTGGGAATTCCTGAAGACCTGGAAGAAGCCTGCGGTATGATCGCAGCCGGTCACATTCGTACGCTGGATCTGGGTCAGGTCAGTATGAAGGGCCGCAAGAAATTCGTTTTCTTTATGGTGACCGCGATCGGCCTGACCGCGACAATCTTTCCGGATATTAAAGACGTCCCACACGGTGATTTTTCCGGCATCAAAGATGCCATTCTGACATTTCTGGAATTCAAAACAAATCCAAAAGTTTATTTGACCCTGGATGACGAAAGCAAGATAGAGGTTGAAACCATGCTGGTGACGGTGACAAACACTCCCCTGATCGGCGTGAAAAACCTGGTGGCGCCGGATGCATCCATGGAAGATGGGCTTCTGGATATTGCTGTTTACCCAAACGTTAGCAAACCGGAGTTGCTGGCGTATTTTGCGAAAACTGCCAGTGAAGGTGCAACGGATGACGGAAAAATTCAGCGCTATCGAGCCCGCAAGATAAAGATAAAAACAGCTCCCAAATTAGATGTAGCAGCCGAGGGTACCCTTCTGGGGCAAGGCACAGCCCGGATCAAAGTACTTCCAGGCGTGTTGCACGTAATCGCGCCTGAGGTGGGTACTGGAACCGAGCAGCCGCAGCCAGAGCATATCGAGGAACTTACGGCGCCTGTTTCAATATCGATGGAAGCTGACAAAAGGAATGCTGCCTCATGAGCAAGAATCGGGCCGTCACTTCTTCCATGCATCCCAACCAATCGTACTCAAATGCGCTTCGCTCTCCGGGGTGGCTGGCCGCACGACCGATGATTGGAGTTCTGATGTTCGTACTGGGTGGCTTACTATTCGGAGCCCTTGCCTATAACGTGGAGACCCGGGGACCATTGCTTCAATGGGACACGCCGCTGGCTCAAGAAATGCATACAGAGGCGGCCCAGACCCCAATAGGCACATTGGAATACCTCATATTCGGTTTCTTTTTGGGCAAGGAACTGATCCAGGTGATCGGAGGAATCCTGGTTCTCTATTTTCTCCATAAGAGATTTTGGCGGGAGCTGGCAATGGTCCTGGTTGGCCTGGGCGGCGGCGGCTATATCTGGTATGTCCTCAGCCGGTATTTTGAGCGCCCAAGGCCCACCGCCCAGTTGGGAATTGTTGTAACGGACCCCTCGTTCCCCAGCGGACACACCATTGCTGCTGTGTTGTGTTATGGACTATTGGCATACCTGCTGGTACCCAAAATGCCATCCACTTTTTGGAAAGTGTTTGTGATCGTCGTGGCGCTGTTCGCCATCGCTTTTATTGGCTTCAGCCGTCTCTTCCTGGGTGGTCACTACCTTACAGATATTGTCGCAGGCTATGCTCTCGGTGTAGCCTGGGCCGGGTTGGTCTACACCGTATTGGAAAAAATTCTTTAAGACGGAGAACTGGTCATGCCTAAAAAAGATAAAATCACGTATGCAAAACTGATTGCAAATCCGGGGGCAGGCAATCCTTCTGAAAATTCTGCGGACGTGCAGCGTGCGGCGCAATGGTTGCACCAAAACGGGATCGAAGCCGATGTGGCTTTCGCAAAACCAAAGAAGGAGGTCACGCCGATTACGAAACGAGCGCTGAAAGATGGCTACAAGCTCATCATCGCAATGGGTGGCGATGGCACGATCGAAGCAGCGTTGCGAGGACTCATTGGGAGCAAAGCGCGCCTGGGTATGATCCCCTCTGGAACCGAAAATAATTTTGCGAAGAGCCTTGGAATTCCCGACGATGTGGAGGAGGCCTGCAGGTTGATCGTCGAGCAGCCTGTTCGCAAGCTGGACGTTGGCCAGGTCAGTGTGAAAGGTCAGAAAAAGACATATTTCTTCGAGCTCGTTTCCATCGGATTGTCTGAAGCTTTGTACCATTCGGCGAACGACTTGAAGGAAGGAAATCTGGCGCGTTTCAAAGATGCCGCACTGAACTTTCTTCAAGAGGAAACCTATCCCAAGGTATATCTTACCCTGGATGATGAAAGCAAGATTGAGATCGAAACGATGCTGGTGGTCATTTCAAACACACCCTTCTTCGGGAATAACTTTTTGGTCGCTCCGAGCGCCTCCCTGGAGGATGGATTGCTGGATATTTCGGTTTATCCAAATTTTCGCAAGGCAGAATTGATCGCCTATTATGCCAGGATCATGAACGAAGGCTATTCAGAAAACGATAAAGTTCAGCGTTTTCGCGCGCGTGAGATCGAAATAAAGGCCTCACCCAAATTGGAGGTGGTGGCAGACGGAAATAAGATCGGCGAGGGCAAAGCCAAGATCAAGGTCCGACCGGGGGCTGTGTCTGTAATCGCTCCGCCCATAGGTGATGAGTCCAGAGCGAAGGATGAGGTGGAGCAGCTCCCTCCCCCGATTTATCCGGCCGAAGAAAAAGATGTCCTGGAGAAGGCCACCTCCTAAGAGCAAAGGATCGACAAAATGACAGAATCCACGGCGAAAAAGCCGGTCGAAAAGATTCAAGAATCCGCGCAGGAGATGGCAAAGGCTGAGACCACCTCGCGCCCCACGCGTCGGTATCGGACGTACCTGTTCCAATTCATGTTGATTGCCACGACTGGAGCTTTCGCCTTCTTGACGATCCTCGTCAAGACCATACCTTCCTTTCCGATCGATTTGGCCATCACCCGAGCCATCCAATCGATTAATTTTCCGTTCTTTGACGAATTCATGCGGCTGGTGAGCTGGCCCGGTTTCTCCCCACAATCCTATCTCCTTTCGGCCGTGGTCGTATTGATCATTTATGTCCTCGGCCTGCGATGGGAAGCAGTCGCAGCGCTGGTGGCAGCCTTACTTCCACCCCTGATCAATGTTCTGGTGAAAGAGCTGATCCGACGCCCGCGCCCCACTGTGGATCTGGTGCACGTCTTTCGAATCCTCAATAGCTACAGCTTCCCTAGCGGACACGTGATGTTCTATGTGGGCTTCTTTGGGTTCCTCTGGTTTCTGGCTTACACTTTGCTGAAAAAATCCTGGAGGCGAACGGCTCTCCTCTGGATGTACGGAATTCTGATACTCCTGGTTGGAGCCTCTCGAATTTACCTGGGACAACATTGGCCCAGCGATGTGCTAGGGGCATATTTATTGGGAAGCCTCACCTTAGTCGTGATCATCCGATTCTATCGCTGGGGTAGGGAACGATTCTTTGTCCGCCAACCGGTCGCCCCTCACGATGCGACAGCAGCCGAATCATAGGCTGTAGTCCACATTTGACATTCCTGTCTTCGTCTTTGGCCCGCTCGATCGCCTCCCGCGCTT
>Ga0114129_10006392_pt1 | contig 16707 bp, 18 predicted proteins | sample RhiMetdeltSRZDD1_FD_80071 | JGI IMG/M metagenome (GOLD analysis project Ga0114129, IMG submission 80071) | Populus rhizosphere microbial communities from Tennessee, USA - Rhizosphere MetaG P. deltoides SRZDD1 (version 2) (version 2) | ecosystem: Host-associated > Plants > Roots > Rhizosphere >... | reverse complement strand
GCACTGGCATCGCGGTTGGCCTGCTGAGCGCGTTCGCCGCGGTTGAACTGATTGCGAGTCTTCTCTATGACATCCCGCTGCGGGACCCGTTCACGTTTGCGGCCGCGGCCGTCGTCGTAGCGTTGGTCGCCTTGATGGCGTGTATCGTTCCCGCGGTGCGCGCGATACGGATTGATCCGACGAGTGCGATGCGGTCTGAATAAGGTTCTACGCGGCGGGTTCTACACATTGGGTTCTACACGTCGGGTTCTACACGTCGGGTTCTACACGTCGGGTTCCACACGTCGGGTTCCACACGTCGGGTTCCACACGTCGGGTTCCACACGTCGGGTTCTACACATCGGGTTCTACACGTCGGGTTCTACGCGTCGGGTTCCAGACATTGGGTTCTACACATTGGGTTCCTAGGCGGACTCTGGCACGTGGTACAATAGAGGACTCATCCAGTGTGGGCCAGTAGCGCAGTTGGGAGCGCGCATGAATGGCATTCATGAGGTCACGGGTTCGACTCCCGTCTGGTCCACCACTCTTTCATTCCCACCCTCAATCGGCCGCAAGTAGCTGAAAGCCGGCGCGGTTACGCGGGTTCCAACAAAGCTTTTTCCGTCGAACGCGATTCCGTCGGGAAAGAAGAGTTGTTGGAACCGCTGTCGCTGTTCGAGTGACGCCTGAACCCAGAGGTCCGCGGCGCGCGGCAGAACGCGTTCTGCGAACGCCAGGATGCCTTCTACGTCGAGTTCTTCGAGCTGACCTGAGTGGCGGTCGATCCGGGCGAGCGTGAGTTCTTCGCGCAATTTCTCGGCGTGGCGGTCGTACGTCTCGATGTCGATCGAGCGCTCGAAAAGGAACGCCTCATCGAGACGGTCCAGCTTGTCCTGAATGGCCTTCGCCGCTCGCTCGGCGCTCACGATCTCCTCACGCACGGCTGCTTTCCGCGCCTTCCAGATCTGCAGAACGGATTCCTTGAGTAGCCGCATGTAGCCTGGCGTTGGCTGCAGGAGGGCGAGTTCGTCTGCGAACAGCCCTTCGAGTTTGGCCTTCGTCACGTTGACCGCGCGGCAGCCAGGGCGGCAGTGGTAGTACGCGTAGTACTCGCTTCGGCCCTTCGACCAGCTGCCGGTCAGGCCACGTCCGCAAGACTCGCAGCGCACGAACGCGCGGAGTGGGAAGTCCGGGTGCGCACGCTGTTGTGGCGTCGTGCTGGGCGCGCGACCGGACAGCACCGACTGCACGCGGTAGAACAGGTCCTCTGAGATCAGCGGCTCGAAGTCGCCGCGTTTTCCGCGAACGCCATACTCGGTGACGTCCACGATGCCGGCATAGAGCTGGTTCCGTAACAGCACGCCGATCGCTTGCGATGTGAGCGGACAGCCGCGCCGGTTGGTCAAGCCCCAGGCTCTTGACTGTTTGAGGAGCTGTTGCTTGGTGAAGCGCCCGGTCGCGTACTCCTCGAATGCTCGCCGCACAAGCGGCGCCCGCTCAGGATCGGGCATCAGGCTCTTGCCCAACGCGCGCGGCGCGTTCAAGTAGCCGATCGGCGCCAGGAACACCCAGCGGCCGAGCTCCAGTGCGGCCTTCATGCCGGCGCGCGTCCGGTCTGAACGACAGTCGTTGTCGAACTGCGCGAACGCCGCGAGCACGCCTTCCATCAACTTGCCGGTGGACGTGTCGTCGATCGGTTCAGTGGCCGAACGGAGCGAGATGCCGAGCGATTGTAGGTGAGAGCGGAGCGCGAAGTGGTCGTACTTGTCCCGCGCGAAACGCGTCAGGTTGAACACCACCACGAAATGCACGCGGCCCTTGTTCAACCGGCAGTACATCAGCAGGTTCTGAAGCTGGCTGCGATCCGTAGTCTTGGCGCTCTCGCCTTCCTCGTGAAAGCGTTCGAGGATCTCGTAGCCCTGGCGGCGGCAGTACTCCTCACAGGCACGGAGTTGGGTGGGCAGGCTGAGATTTTCGGTCTGCTCCTTCGTGCTCACGCGAACGTAGATCACCGCGCCGACCATGGTTGGCAGCGTAGATCCATTCACCGGCTCGGGCAAGTTGGGTTTCCGGGGCACGGCTTCTACTCGGAGATCCGACAACCCTCTTGGTACATCTCGACCACGATGCACGCCATCGTCTCCGCGTGTCGGCGGATCAATGCGACCTCCTGATCGGTCATCGATTCCGCTTCCTCGCCGAGCAATTCCCGACACCGCGCGATCGAGATCGGCTCCGGGATGTCCTCCGCACGTTCGACGAACTCCATGGGCACTCCTGCGAACTCGATGCATAACGTTCGTGCTGTTGCGGAGTGCGCTCGAGCGCGCCGACGTGATGCCGGCGCGCTGATGTCGGATGAGCGCGGATGCGGGCGTGACGCCGACAGCAATACGCGTGACGTGACGTCAGGCGCGGTGATCGCGCGCGGTCAGTTCGCGCGATCAATCAAGTTGTTGGGGGGGAAGCTGCAACGTTGCCCTGAGGGCGGCGGCTGCAGCGCTCCGTGTCGGATGCGACTTCGGAGCGGGTGCGCGATGGCACCGACGAGAACTTCACGATATGCCCGTCGCGCCAGTCTGGTCAATACGAAACGATGCGACGAGCTTCCTCGGCCATCACATAAGTGCTACCTTCGAGCTGCGCGCAGGCGGCGTCAAGGCCGAAGCCCGCAGGGTCGAGCGCAGCGAGAGCCTTGACGCCGTCGAGCACAGCTCGATCCTGGTCATGTGATGGCCGATGTTCTGGCGAACATAGTCGTGACAAAGTACGGCGCGTTTCGCGAGGGATCTGCGGCGCGTTCGCGCGCGACAACACGCGTACATTCGGCGCGCAGATCACCGCGAGAACCCGCGAGCATTCCGGCACGGACATCGGGGCGTGAGCAACCCTCCGGGCCGGGGCCGGGGTCGGCACCCTCTCCAAGCGGGGGGCTGCTCACGCCCCCATTGGCAGCTGGGATTGCGAGCGCCGATCAACGGCCGGCACAAAGCGCCGTCCTCAGGAACGCGCCGCCCATTCACTGGAAGTGGCTGGCCCCGTGACGGATCCGACCACGGGACTTCGTTGTTGCTGGCAGGTGTGTTCCGCGGAGTGGTCGTCATTCACGCTCCGGTTTTCGACGCCAACCAACGCGTTTTGTCGCGGCTCCCCTCGCGGCGTCAGCCATTCCAATCCGGATGCTGGGACCACTGTGAAAAGACGGCCGAGAAGTCATCAAGTTCTTGGCTCAGATCACGGGCTGGATTCTTCGCCGCCTACAAGCGGATCGACCGCGCTCACACGCGGCGCCAACTCTCTTTCAGCGTGGCGTGAGCGACCACGTCCGTGGCCGCAGGCTTGGCAGACCAAGCGGCCATTTCGGGTGGTCGCTCACGCCACGGGATTGCTGTTGGCGACCGCTCCGGCAGTGGCGCCACGAGGAGGGCGGCACAGAGCGCCGCCCGACGACGACGGCCTGTAACCTGCGTGGAGAGAGTCCGTTATCTTCTGCACTCGCCGCGCGCGAACGCCCGATTCGACGTGGACGATTCCTGCAACGCTCTGCCGTCCAAGGGGGAACACCTCGCGCAGAGGGGGTGTTCCCCCACCGTGTTCCCCCTGGACACCCTCATTCTGGCGGCTACCATGGTTGTGGTGGTGCGGGCGATTCGAGCCGGATCACTGGAGGGTGCATGGCGATCGTGGAGGTCCATCCGGAACCGATCGACGGGCCGTGGATCGAGGGGTTCGTCCTCGATCGGCACGTGATCTCCAGCCGTCCGATCGGCTACGCGGGCGAGCACATGCAGTTCGAGACAACCCGCTCAACGCTCGGGGAGCTCGTGTATCAGCTGAAGTACCGAAATGGACCGCTCAACGACATCGTGGACACCGCCGTTGCCTTCGTGAACGAGCAGTGGAATGGCGTCATAGAATGCGTCGTTCCACCGCCGCCATCGTTGCACCGAACGAAGCAGCCGGCGGTGCTGATCGCCTCAGGGATAGCGGCTGCTCTCGGGGTGCCAGCCCTTGCCGCAGCAGTTATCAAGGCAACGGCGACAGCCCAGATGAAGAACGTCCCGATGCACGAGCGCGCCCCGCTGCTTTCGGCGGCTATCCAGGCCGGCACCGATGCTGTCCAGGGCCGTCGGGTTCTGCTCGTCGATGACCTGTGGGAGACTGGTAGTACGCTGAGGCGCGTCGCGGAGGTGCTCGGACAGATGGGCGCCACCGAGGTCCGAGCGCTCGTAATGACCAGAACGAAATGAGCCATCCATCCATCGTGTTCGTCGCCGGTTCACGACAGATTTCTCGGCTGCCCGCTGAGGTCACGAGTCGTCTGGACACGATGATCGAGAAAGGCTTTCAGATCCTCGTCGGTGACGCCAACGGCGCCGACAAGGCGGCCCAGAAGTACCTTGCCGACAAATCGTACCCGAACGTCCTCGTGTACTGCATGAAGGACCACTGCCGGAACAACGTCGGAAACTGGCCAACGCGTGAGGTCGCCGCCCCGCGCGGCGCCAAAGGCTTCGACTATTACTCCCTCAAGGACCGCGCGATGGCAAAGGCAGCGGAGTACGGACTGATGCTCTGGGACGGCAAGAGCAAGGGTACGGTCAACAATGTCGTCAACCTGTCACGCGATCACAAGCCGGTCGTCGTTTACGTCGCGCCAACCAGGGAGTTTCGCACGATCAAGAGCTTCGACGATCTGAAGGGTCTTCTCGCGCAAGGCGATTCGGACAGCGTGGAGCGAATCGTCAGCGAGCTGCACCTGAATGTTGTTCAGCAGCGGGCCGCGGGATAGTTGATCCGGCGGCTCGGTGTTCAGAGTTCGGAGCCCGACGGCAGTCGGTTCAGCCCCTTGGCGGTCTCCCACATGTTCGTCCATTCCTCAAGGTCTTCCTGAGTCAGCGTCTCCTTCGGCGGCCATCGAACACCCTGTCCGGTTGGTGGCCAAATCGGAAGAATCGCGTCAAGTCCCTTCCCCTCGAACACGAATTCCATCTCGCTGCTCGCATAGACCAGTTCACCTGAAGTGCGCGAACGAACCGACATGACCTGCATCGCCAAGCAGCCAGCGGTGATCGTCGAGATCTTCAGATGGAACGGCTGCTGGTCGTCGCGGCGAGTCAGCGTGTGAAGGGGAATCGCGGCGTGCACTGGATGTTGACCGTACTCGTACTTCGCTAAGAAGACGCGAACCTTCTCGCTTGGAATGAGCGTCTCTCGAAACCGCTTTCGTTCTGCCGCCGTGAAGAACGGCTGCGGGTTCTCCTTTGCTGCGATCTCCAGCAGGAGTGCCATCTTGAAAGCCCAAGCGCCGAGCGTCCGCTGTTCTGCAGGCTTGATGATGATGTCCTGGTTGCCCTGGATCAGAGGGGTAGCGAGCTTCACTGCGTTGTTCTCGAAGTTAGAGAGCCAGACGTTGTTGCACTGATCACAAACGGTGTCCGTAGTAATCTGCAGATAGCGTGACTTCCACAGGCCGGTGGTGCTGTCGCCCTCGGATCGAACGTGCATGAAATGGTCGGAGCTGTACTGACCGAAGAGAAGCTTCGAGACCCACTTCGGCCAGACGTGTTCTTCGGTGAGCGGACTCTCAGTCGGCCCGCACAAGAAACATTCGTTCAACGATCACTTCGCTTTTCGCGACGCATGTATTTCCGCTGAGGACCGCCGATGACTCGACACGACGCGCTACTGCCCGTTAGACACGGCCGAGAGAATACGCTGGACTGCAGAAACGATCAGGGCCGGATCGTCTCTTGTGACGGCATGCGTCGTGTGGTTGGACGTCACGAGCGTGCCACGTGGGGATGCCAGAGCCCACTCCTGGAGGATCCTGAGTCGATAACGTAGATCCGCTTCAAAGTGGGCGTGCGGATCGTACGGAAGCCGCATGCTGGGAACCGCGAGATACTTCGCGGCAACGACCACAACGATCGGCACATCAGGGACAGGACGAAGGTCACGATCCTGCAGGTCTATTTCCATCAACCGGCGAAATACCTGGAATTCGGCCCGCACGGCTGGAGCTGCCCCCTCGAAGAGCGCCGCGAAGCTTGACCAGTACGCGTCGTATCCTGCTCGCCCAGCTCCGATGACATCGAACGGGCCAAGATTGTCCCCATTGGTTGCGTGACCATTGGACCAGGATCGACGAGGACCAATCCCGTTACGGCGCGAGGGTAGTACCCAGCGAAATAGCGGGCGAGCATGCCACCCCACGAGTACCCGACGAACACGTATGGAGGTTCCGCGCCGATCTGGAGCAATAGCCGGCGAAGTCTGTCCGCGACGTGTAGCGGCGTAGGAGTCGTGTTGTCCCATTCGGAACGTCCCAACCCTGCGCGGTCGTATGCGAACACGGGAGCGATGGCCGCCACTTGCGGAAGGATGTCCCCCCATATTTCCACAGGATTCGTGGCGCCAGCCTCGAACACGACCAAGGGTGTTCCTGGACGGCGATTTTGAAGCCCGAGGACCTGCATGCGCACTGCCTTGCCGTCGAGATTGACCATTGCGACACCGGGAACGGCGGCTTGCTGCGCTTGCAGGCTCTGGCCAACAACCGCACACAGGGTTACCGCCATGCCCTGACGAACTAGGCCGCGAAAGCAATGCATGAGATCACCTCGGTTACGTCTTCGCTTTCGGATCTCCAGCCCTCAAGGGCTCGCAGGCGGCGGCTCTTCGTCGCCTCTCTCTGAGCACGGATCTGGCTGCCGGTTTCGGCGTGGAACGTGGTTTCACGCGGGTCGTCACTTCTCCCGGAGCATTTCCGCGACGTGGCGACAGACCGGCAAGGGCGCGCGCTTGCCGTAAGAACTCCCGCAGTTCTCGACGATCCAACTCCGCTGCTGAGGCGACTCGGACATGGCGCATGGTTTTGCCGGTGCCGCGCAGCAGTTGACCTGGATCGTCCAGGTCGATCCCTTCCACGAATGTCAGCGTCACATGTCGGCGGAACACACCGATGCTGCAGATGCCGTCGGAAATGACTCGCTCGGAGGCGCCGCAGAGCAGCACCACCTTTGACCGCATCTCGAAGATGTACTCATGACACGGGGCCAGTTCCTGCAGCACGATCGCGCGCAGGCCGAGCGTCAGTGATCGTATTGCCTCATCGTATCGAGCGAGAAACTGCTTCAGCTCGTTCGGTGGATCGGCCATGACCTCCCGACTTTGTTCAATCCGACGTGGACAGGCTGTTCGACCAGCGCGCCTCTCTCTGGCCTTCAGAGGTCTCTTCAACCCGCGTAGCGATCGTCCACATGTGCCCCGACGGGTCGAGCACCCAGCCGATGCGGTCTCCCCAGAACTGCGTCTGGACGGGCGTGACGAGCGTGGCACCTCTGGCCACGGCGCGCTCGACCGTCGCATCCACGTCCTCGACGTAGACGTAGATCACGACCGGTGAACTACCATCCGATTGTGGCGCACGGCTCGGGAGCGTCGGCCATTCGGCCTCGAGCATGAGCATCGACGGCCCGAACAACAGCATCGCGTGCGCGGCCCGCCCGTCCGGTCCCGGCCTGCGGACGCTTTCAACCGCACCGAAGGTTTCACGGCAGAAGTCGATCTGGGCCTCGACGTCGCGACAGACCAGCCTCGGAATGATCGCCGCGGCGCCGGACGGTACGCCTCTGTACTCCGTCATCCTAAGCCTCCTCGGCGCCATGATGACGGACACCGCCCCCCCAGTCTTGTAGAAATGGGAACTGGCTAATTGGGCACGTCAGTCGAGACGCACGTGATTCCTGGACGGCCGCTCCGCGCGGAGAAAACGCTCGGGGGAGAGCCCTGAGAAAGCTCGGAACTCGTGAGCCAGGTGGGCTTGGTCAGTGTAGCCACTCGAGACCGCCAGGCTGGCCCAATCGACCCGACGTCCGGACGCAACCTGCCGAACGACGTCCTGAAATCGGAGGAGCCGACAGTACCGCTTTGGTGTCATCCCCACCGCCTCGCCGAAGGCGTGGGCGAACCAGCGACGACTCCAGCCGATCTCACGACTCACGTCAGCCACCGACTTGATGCAGGGAGCGCTCTGGAACGTTCGAAGCGCATACGTCACCACCGGGTGAACCGTCAAACCCCGGCTGTCGTGCTCGCTCCAGATATCGACCAGGGCCGCCTCGAGGATGCCGAGCCTTCTTAACCCCGATGCCTCGCTCCGGAGACGATCGATCAGCTGACTCGTTCTCGGTCCCCAGACCAATGCCAGGGGCACCGAACAATTGGAGAACTCCAGGGCCGAGCCCTCAAAGAACGGTCTCGCGGCGCCAGGGCGGAACACCACGCCCATCACACACGATACGCCGGCAGTATCAACCACGACGTGGGCGGAGCGAAGGCCCGAAACGGCGGCCGCTCCGGCCGCCAGATCGAGCACCATCTGGAAACGCCCGTCAGGCAACACACGCTCTCGCCCGTGTGTCCCCGCGTCTTGGCTCACGTGATGCCAGATCCATTCGACCGTGGACTGCAGCGGTGGCCCTGGGCGCCGGCTCAGGATCATGCGGTCTAAGCATACATCCGCTCAAATTCGGCGGACACACCGGGCTAATGCTGGGTAACGGCGCAGTGTTCCTCGACCTCAGTTGTCGATTAGTAAGCTCTTGGGGCTTCTTGGAGGTGCCTGATTCGGCCGAGCCAGTTCGCTATCCGGTTCCAACTCGCGCTGTTCTGGTCCACCATCTCCAAGTCGTTGATTTCAAACGGCTGAACTTTCGAACCCACACTATTAGTCGAACCACTCAAGGCGCTGCCGCCTGTTGCGGCCGATCAGGCGATCATATGAGAGCCTGCAAGAGCATAATGCTCTGACTTGCACGGCTAACAACAGGGTGCGCGATGAATCTACGACCGCTGTCGACCGCCATCATCCTGATCCCAGTCAGTGTCTTCGTCACGGTTTCCGCTCAGCGCGATGGCGCGATCGCCGAAACCCCGCTGGCGCAGGCGACACAAACCACGGGCACCGTGAGCCGCGAGACCTCGACGGGTAGCTACAAGGCTCGCATTCGCCGCACCAGCTTTGGTATTCCGCACATCGAGGCGGCCAACCTCGCGAGCCTCGGTTTCGGAGAGGGCTATGCCCAGGCCGAGGATCATCTCTGCACTATCGCCGAGCAGGTGATAGAGGCGCACGGCCAGCGCGCCAAATACTTCGGTCGCGGGCCGCGCGACGCGTACCTCAACAGCGACATCGTCGTAAAGGCGCTTCGGGTTCGCGAACGCGCTGCCGAACTGCACGCCGCGCAATCACAGGAATTTCAGGACTGGATCGCGGGTTTCGCGGCCGGCTACAACAAGTACCTCGAGGAAACCGGCAAGGATGCGGTGCCAGGCTCGTGTCGCGGTCAGGATTGGGTGTCTGCCATCACCGCTCTCGATGTCGCCTCCGTCGAGCGACTGAGAGCAACGGAGATCTCGGGTCTGCCTCTCGACGGCATGATCGCCAGCGCCCAACCCCCGATCGCAGGAGCGTTGAATATGGCTTCGCCGCAGGCCGAACCCAGAGAGAACGTGATGGCCGCCAGCAATGGTTGGGCGTTAGGGCGGGCCTCCACGGAGAGCGGTCGCGGCATGCTCCTGGCGAACCCGCATTACCCCTGGGTCGGTCCCCAACGATTCTGGGAGAAACATCTCACGATACCGGGCGATCTCGACGTCTATGGGTGGCCGTCATCGGCATGCCGGGCATCGTCATCGGTTTCAACCGGGCGATCGGCTGGACACACACGATCTCCAGTGGAGCGCGGGCAACCGTCTACGCCCTCGAGTTGATCCCCGGAGCTCCAACCCGCTATCGATACGGCAATCAGGAACGAGCCATGACGGCTGTTCCCGTGTCCGTCGAAGTGCGCGGTCTCGCCGAACCGCTCGAACGCACGATCTGGTTCACACATTACGGACCGGCCATCGCGCCGCCCGGCCTGCCCTGGACGATGAGCCGAGCTCTTTCTATACGGAATGCGAACGAACTCAATGGCAGCCGTCTTTCGCAGTGGCTGGCTATGAGCAGGGCGAGGTCGATGTCCGAGCTGCAAATGGCGCACGCCAATCATCAAGGGGTGGGGTCGGCGAATACGATCGCCACGAGCACCGACGGGATCGCGTGGTACGCCGACGGCTCGGCGAGGCCGAATCTCAGCGCAGCGGCCATTCGCAAGTGGCTCGATCGTCGCGCGAACGACCCTCTCACACGTCAGGTCGAACAAAACACGCGCGTCGTCTTACTCGACGGCAGCGATCCGACATTCGAGTGGCAGGACGACCCCGACGCGCGTCGACCTGGAATCATTCCATTCCGGAAACTTCCGCAACTCGAGCGTGATGACTACGTCTTCAATGCGAACGGCGTCTTCTGGTTCGCGCACGCAACGGCTCGGATAAACGGTGAATTCTCGCCGCTGCACGGGCCTCAGGACCGTGCTCTGTCCATCCGCACGCGCAACAATGCGCAGCATCTCGCGAACGCGGCACCGTATACCGCGGCAGGTCGGGACGGCAAGTTCAGCCTCGGCGAAGTGCAAGCCGCGGTGCTTGCGAATCGGAGCTTGATGGCCGACTTGCTCGTGCCGGAGCTGGTGGGTCGTTGCAAGGTCAATCCGCGCGTCGCTGTTGAGGGCGACGAGATTGACCTCACCAAGGCCTGCAACGTACTCGAGCGATGGGATCGCCGATTCGATCTCGAAAGCCGCGGGGCCGTGCTGTTCCGCGAATGGCTTGGGCACTACGACAGCGGCGGCCGATTGTTCGCCGTGGCGTTCGACCCCGCCGATCCTATTGGGACACCGCGCGGGTTGGCCTCCGGTGCGCTGGCGTTGGAGAACCTCGCAAAGACGATACGGCTGCTCGACAACCGCAAGATTTCACTCGACGCCCCGCTCGCAGACCTGCAGTACGCCCCGTCCAAGTTGCCCAGGCGGATCGCGATCCACGGCGGGACAGAACCAGAGGGCGTGCTGAACCAGGCCCGTCCTCGCGACGCCGGCGGGCCGGTGGTCGAGGGCAGCCGGCGCCTGACCGAGGCCGGCTACCCCGTGGCCGGGGGCTCGAGCTTCGTGATGGCGCTCGAGTACACCAATGACGGACCGCGAGCGATGGCCATCCTCACTTACTCTCAGTCCGATAATCCCGACTCGGAACACTTCGCAGATCAGACCGAGCTGTTTTCCAAGAAGCAGTGGCGGCCTATTCTCTTCACAGCAAAGGCAATCGCTGCCGATACGAAGCGGGATTACGAGGTGAGCGCCCCTCAGCGGTAATCGACAGCCGCCAGTGATGGATGCGCACCACCAGCTTAGCAGCCTGCCAGACGGAGGCCGTCGACCCGTCGCAGCCATGACGTGATTAGGTTCCAACTGGCGCTGTTCTGGTCAAAAAATCGATCACTCGCTTTCGCTCGTTCGCGCCGCCGTACTGAGTGCTCTTCCGCGCCCGAAGCGCAGCTCTCGGCGCAGCGGTCGTCCGTCTCGATGTCGAGTGAGCGTTTGAAGAGGAACGCGTAGGAACCCGCCGGGAGTACGACCGCTGCCATCCGGGCCTACCGCCGCCCCGGCGCACGACCCATTCGGAAGGCTTGAGCGAACGGCGTCGACGTCATGGTCACGACAAGAGCACTGTCGAAGTTGGCGGCGAGCGGAGACGCGGACGCTCAGTTCCGTTTGGGATATCGGTTTGCCTTCTGCAAGGACACGCGCCGTAGGAACATGAAACGAGCGTTCAGTATGTGGAAGGCCGCGGCCGAACAGGGACACCTGCGCGCAAGGTTCTATCTGGGTACGTGTTATGACTTCGGAAACGGGACCCGACGAAATGTAAAGCGAGCGATGTTCTGGTATCACCAGGCGGCCTTGGCCAACCACGATGTCGCGCAGTACAACCTTGCTCTGGGGTACCGGGACGGCCTCGGAGTTCCGCGATCGCAACGCATCGCAGTGAAGTGGCTCCGAGTCTCGGCAGCGGCTGGCAACGCCGAGGCCCAGAACGATCTCGGCTACTCCCTCCATGAGGGGCTCGGCGTGCGAAAAGATCGAGGCCACGCGTTTCGCTGGTATTTCCAAGCTGCGAAACAAGGCGTGCTCCGGGCTCAGTTCAACGTTGGTCTCTGCTATCGCGATGGCGATGGCGTCAAGGCTAGTAACCAGAAAGCTCGCGAGTGGCTTCAGAAGGCTGCTCGCCGCGGACATGCTCCGGCGCGTGAGGTCCTGACGAGGATGCTTTAACCGTTATCGCGAGCCGTACAACCCCAGGGCAGGCAGATGAGCGTAGAGGTGCGGCGGGATGCCGTCATCCTTGATGAGGAAGAAGATCCCGCCGCCTATGCGATCTTCAGGGGCCGCCGTTTACCGGAACGCGTGTTGCGACGTAGACGTCGGTCGAGCCCTCTCCGCCAGCGCGGTTCGATCCGAAAACGAGTGTCGTTCCATCCCACGACAGCGATGCGCGCGTGTCCGCCAGAGCGCTGTTGACGAGCGGCCCGAGCGGCGCCGGATTCGACCATGGATCGAACACGCCCGTACGCGTGCTCGAGAAAATGTCGGCTCCGCCCTGCGTTCCTGGCCCGCCGCGAGTCGAGTCGAAGAACAGCTCGAGGCCGTCCCGGCGAAGGTTTGGCCGCGAGTCGTTACTTGCACTGTTCACACCGCGGACGAGCTCACGAGGCCCGAGGATGCCGCCGTGTGACTCGCTGACGTAGATGTCATCGTCACCGATGATCGCTCCCGGTGCGTCCGGCGCGTAGCCTCCGGCACGGTTGCTCGAGAAATAGAGCACCGGCCCGGCGCCGCGCTCCTCGATCAGGAATGGGCTCGCCTCGTTGCCGGCGCTATTGAGGTGGCAGCCGAGGTTGATCGGTTCGTCCCAGCCGAGTTGATCGGACCTTCGCCGGGTCACCCAGATATCCGACCCGCCACACCCCCCTGGACGAGTACTCACGAAAAAGAATAGGTGGCCGTCGCGCGCCGGCGACGGGCAAAACTCATCCGCTTCCGTATTCACGGGCCAGCCGACGTTAACCGGCTCCCCCCAGGGTGCGTCGGCGCTCTCGCGGGACGCCACCCAGATGTCCAGCAAGCCCTTCCCGTCGGGCCTGTTGGATGCCATGAACAGAGTACGGCCGTCGCGCGCAAGCGTCGGACAGCCATCGAGGAATTCAGTATTGAGCGCCGGATCGGTGCCGGGGATCGACTGCACGTTTACCGCGGCCGACCATGGACCGAATTCGGGGGCTGCGGCTCCTGCCGCGAGCCCCGCAAACGCCCCAGCCAATGCCATGACGATGATGATCGAACGCTTCATGATTCGCCTCCCTGCGTCGAGACAGGAATCGAATCTAGCGTGGTGGCCCGGCGGTTACTTGAGATCGGTCCTGAATTCCTGCTACGCACGTGCGACATTTCGGCTACGGAACACACGGAATCCGGGCGCGCCTCCCCGCCGCCTGCCGTATAATTGCGATCCCGCAGAGGGCGCCATGCAAGGCAGCTTTCGCCTTGGCGACTGGCTGATTCAACCCAGCACCTGCCGCGTCTCGAGGAACGGCCAGACCATTCACCTGCGAGCGAAGGTCATGGACCTGCTCGTCTTCCTCGCCCAACATGCGGGCGAAGTCGTTTCCAAAGACAAGCTGCTCGACGGGGTTTGGGGCACCGACGCCCTGAGCGAATCGGCGCTGACCCGTTCGATGACCGAGCTGCGGCAGGCGCTCGACGACGATGCCGACCGGCCAAGCCTGATCGAGACGATCCCGAAGCGTGGGTATCGCGTCATCACTCCGGTCGTTCCGGTGACGGAATCCGAGCGGTTCGACGAGCACCCTGCGACGGCCGATGGCCTCCAGGCGCCGCAGGCGGGAGGGCGGGAACGCTGGTGGCGCCCCGGAACGGCGGTCGCGGCCCTCGCGATCGTTGCGATAGTTGCCGGCGCGGTAGTCGCATCCTTCCATTCGCGGGCGCGACCTCTCGAGGGGCGCCGCGACCGGGCACTCGCGGTGTTGCCGTTCATCAACCTCAAGCCGGACGCAGAGACCGATTTCCTGAGCTTCTCGCTGGCCGACACCATCATCGCCCGGCTCGGCGCCGTGTCGGCACTGGACGTGCGCGCGGCATACACGGTTCACAAGTACCGGAACCAGACGCCCACGGTACGCCAGGCGTCAGAGGAGCTGCACGTCAGCATGATCATGACGGGCAGCTACCTCAAGGAGGGCCATCTGCTCCGCGTCACGCCACAGATGGTCGACGTGGCGACAAACGAGACGCTCTACCAGGAGAGTTTCGCGATTGAGTACGACCGGTTGGCGGCTGTTCAAGAACGCGTCGCAGAGCAGGTCATCTCGGCGCTGCACGTAAGCTTGTCGTCCCAGGAGCGGGAGGCATGGAAATCGGATACGGCGCGAGATCCCCTGGCGTACGAGTTCTTCTTGCGCGGCAGGGATCAATATGAAGCGTCGCGGTACACGCACGGGATCGAGTTCTTCGAAAGGTCGGTCGCCATCGATCCACGATTCGAACGGGCCTGGGTGTTTCTCGGCTCTGCGTATGCGCTCAACGCGTCGCTGCGCCTGGGCGGGCGCCAGCAGTATGACAAGGCACTGGCGGCGTACGAAAAAGCCATCGCACTTAATCCGACGGACCCGCGCCCGCACGTCCACATGGCTGACATATTGATCGAGACGAATCGCGTCGAAGAGGCGGTCGATCTCTTGCGCACGGTGCTCCAGCAACATTCGCGCGACGCACAGGCCTTCTGGGCATTGGCCTACGCGTACCGATACGGGGGCATGTTGGAGCAGTCCGTAGCGGCGAGCGAGCGCGCCGGCGCGATCGACCCGCTGTTTCTGGCGGGCAAGGGCATCTTCCTCACGTATCTCTATCAGGGCGATTACGACAAGTTCCTCCGCAGCTACAGGGCGGACGATCGCTCGGCTTACCAGCTGTTCTATGCGGGGTTCGCACGCTACCACTTGAAGCAGTACGAAGAGGCCGCCGTCGATTTCGATCGAGCCTACAAACTCGACGGTTCACTGCTACAGGCCCGAGTCGGCAAGGCGCTGAGTCAGGCCATCAGGGGTCAGCGTGATGCCGCTACACAACTCCTGCAGGCCACGGAGAGAGAATTCGAGGCCCGCGAAGTCGGAGACCCGGAAGGCCTTTACAAACTCGCGCAGGCTTACGCGGTGCTGGGCGACCCTTCAGCTGCGCTGCGCGTCCTGCGCCACAGCATCGAGGCAGGCTTTTTCTGCTATCCCTATTTCCGCGACGACCCGCTGCTCGAAAGTGTGCGAGGAGAAAAAGACTACGCCTCGCTCCTCGAGCAGGCGCGGCAGAGGCACGACCGATTCAGGGAACGCTTCTTTTGAGGGTCCACGCTTTACACAAATAACTTTGTATTGTAAAGTTATCTCGCCGATTTGATGCGACACCAATACGAATACGAATCAGATCGGAGGAGGCATGAACTCTGTGAAGGCATTCACCTTTATCGCCCTCGGCCTGGCCATCGGGGCCATGGGAATCTATGTGGCTAACGCCGACGACGCGCCAGGCGCCGCGGTCATCGGGATGCTGCTGATGCTGGTCGGCGTCGTGCTCGGTCTGAGGGCCGCGCGCAACCGGCTCCCGATGTGGGCTGCCCGCACCGCGCTTGCCGTCGGCGTCGTCATCGCCGCGTTCGCGGCACTTCTCACCTATGGGGTCGTTGTGACGGCGGCTCTCTTCGCGCAGTCGCAGGAGGTGCCATCGGTCATCGACTCGGCGCCATCGCCGCAATATGCGGCGGCGGTCGAGCGCGCGCGGGAGGCCGTGCGCGCAGCCATGCTGGAGCAAAACCTGCCCGGTGTATCCGTGGCGGTCGGTATCGGCTTGCCCTCCGTAGCCTCGGCGAAGGAGCGCACCCTAGTCTGGGCCGAAGGGTTCGGATGGAGAGACGTCGTGACGCGGACGCCCGTCACGCCGCGCACGCGATTCAACATCGGCACGGCGGCGTCCGCGGTCACCACCGCGGTCGCGCCGCTCGGCCTGACCAATACCGGCGCCGACCCAGCGGCAGAATGGAGTCCTGAGCATATCGGCGAGCCGGAAGAAGACTTCCCGCCCCTCACGCTCCTCCGTCACATGATCTGGCAGCCGCTCGGTCTCATGCGCGCGGAGTACCCGCTACCGGGCGATCGTGCGACGTTCTATGTTCCGAGATCCGATGACAATCCCCGCCGTGGACGACGGCTGATGTACATGCGCGACTTGGCCTGTTGCGCGAACGGGATGGCCTTCTATTCCACGCCGTCCGATCTCGTACGCTTCGCGCTGGCAACAAACCCCGACAGCGTCAACGGTGAGCTCGCCGGCGGCAAGGTGATGTCGCTGATGACCGGGCGCGACACCGGCATCGTCATCGCGGTCACGTCAAACATGGCGCACGCGAACACGTCTTCGCTGGCACTGCGAGTCAAGGACGCGTTCGCGGGACAGACGCGATGATTTTTGATCGTCAGTTCCGCACGGCGTCCAGCGTGCCAGCGTCACTGTGATGATTGCCGAAAGCTTCGGCGTAGACACGATCGACCGCACGGCGTATTTCAGGTCGATGAGGAGGCCGTCCATGTGTGACTTCGACGGCGCGGGGCGCGAAAGGGTTGGCTCGCCGATATACTGCCTCGCGTGATCCTTCCCCAGACGCTTCGGCATCAATCGGACAATCCGCGTCGAGTCGCTGCACCAGCGATAAATT
>Ga0114129_10006391_pt1 | contig 16711 bp, 15 predicted proteins | sample RhiMetdeltSRZDD1_FD_80071 | JGI IMG/M metagenome (GOLD analysis project Ga0114129, IMG submission 80071) | Populus rhizosphere microbial communities from Tennessee, USA - Rhizosphere MetaG P. deltoides SRZDD1 (version 2) (version 2) | ecosystem: Host-associated > Plants > Roots > Rhizosphere >... | reverse complement strand
TATCGGCGGGCACATCCAGATGATGATTGTGAGCATCGGCCTGGTGGCTCAACCGTGGCAATCAGGCGCGCTCAACGTGCTGGGCTTCGGCAGCACGGCACGGATTGGGCAATATCCGGCGGTGCCGACGCTGGCCGAGAGCGGGCTGCCGGGCTACGAAGCCGGATCGTGGTACGGACTGGCCGCCCCTAAGGGAACGCCACCCGCGATCGTGGCCAAGCTCAACGCGCAAACGCAACGCATCTTCGATGACCCCGCCTTTCGCGACAAGTTTCTGGCGCCGAACTTCATCTTTCCCATCGTGAGCCCGCCGGAAGAGTTCGCCGAACGCATCCGGCGCGAGTCGGAGAAATGGGGCAAGGTCATCCGCGACGCCAATGTGAAGGTGGAGTGAAGCCGCTCAACCGTCCTTGCGCTCATCATTCGCGAGGCTGACGAGGTTCATGCGATCCTCCGGCTCATCCTCGCCTTCCACCTCGAGGAACGAGAACGCCCGCATCGGCTTGCCCGTGCCGCGCGGACGCAAGGTGCGGAATGCCTCACGGATCGCACCTTCCTCGAAGGTGCGGCGCACCGCGATCAGCAAATCAGGGGGATGATCGCAGAGCGAAGCCGCGAACGCGACCTCCTCTTCCGCGGCGGCACGCGCAACCGCGAGATCCGGCGCGCCGAGGCGCTCGCGCAGTTCCCTCGCCAGCATCTCCACCAGCGCCGCGCGATCGTCGTCGCTCGCCTCCACGATCTGCGCCAGGGTCGACCAGCCCAATGACGGGACGCCGAGGAACCCGCTGCGGAACGCGGCGCGCGGCTTGCCATCAAATTGATTGGGATCGGCATCGGAGAACATGAAGGCACCCGACACCGCCCATTCGCCCGGCTCGGCGGCGCGCTCGAACACGAAGGTATCCGAGGGATCGAGCCGGATGGTGCGCAGAAGCTTCATCGGCGCGGCCCGCCGGTCGCAGGATCGAGCCACGACGGTTGAGCCAGCGCGCGCACCAGCGATCGACGCTCAGCGCGGCCGCCACTTGTCACAATGCGCCGCACCAGGAGATCGCCGTTACCGTCCAAGTCTCGGCGCACACCGCTTTCGGGCGCAAGCCGAGCAAGGTAACTCTTCGCCACTTCGGCGAATCCCATTTCCTGCCAAGCATCGATCGCGACCATGAGATGGCGGGCGAAGCTCTCCACCAACCGGCCGGAATCGAAATCCTCGAAGCCCTCCTCCTCCAGGGCCGCCGAGAGCGGACGCAACCCCGGTTCGTCCTCGCCCATCGCCACGGTGCGGATCATGGCGCCGAACACGAGCCACGGCGGAGGTTCGTTCTCCGGGGCACCTCGCGGCCAGCCGAGCCGCGCCCCCCCGACAAGTCCGCCGTTGACGCGCACGGCGTCGGGCCAGTCGAAAGAGATGGGCATCTCTGGCGGGGCGTGCGCCGCCAGAGCGTCGGCGAGCGCGACGAGACCGGCATAGAGCGCCCTTCGCGCGATCTCGAGCGGCTCCTCGGGCTCCAGCACCACGGCGAATTCCGCAAGATCGAAACGGCCGACATAGACCAGCGTGCCCGCTCCGGCCTCCGACGCGACGCTGCTGGCATGGGCAAAAGCATCGCCGACCTCGCGCAGGCTGATCAGCCTGAACGGCGGCGGCAGGTCGAGCGCGGGCTTTGACGAGTTATGCAGACCGGTGCGCTCCTTGAGCGGCATTTCGGCTCCTGGACTCGCGATAGCTGCTTGTAATGATTATAACCTGCTATACGCAATGACCAGTACCACGCTGGCAATGAGGCGGCGTTTGCGTCGTCATTGCCGCGCGTAAGAGTCACAGTCGGGTTCTGCCCGGCTTGCGGCACTTGATGCGGAATTCGGCAGAACCGGGTTCCGGCGCAATCCATGGTCTTTCGTGGCGCAGTCCCTTGCGGATGGATGTGTGGGTTGGTGGCCCATGACGACCGAGAGATAGGCCGCGGCGCGACCTTGCAAGCCGGAGACGAGATGGCCGATCGGCCGCCAAAGATCTTGATCTGCTCGTGCGAAGACACGATGCCGCTCGACGGCGCCGCGGTGCAGCGGGGTTGTCGTGGGGCGCAGGTCTTGACCGCGCGTCAGCTCTGCCGGGCCGAACTCGACAAGTTCCGCGCGGCGGCGGCTGGCGGAGACGCGCTTCTCGTGGGCTGCACCCAGGAAGCCCCGCTGTTCTCGGAAGTCGCCGGCGACGTGGCCGTTAGCTACGCCAATATCCGCGAGACCGCCGGCTGGTCGAAGGACGCGGACGCCGCTGGCCCCAAGATGGCGGCCCTGTTGGCGGCCGCGGCCGAGCCGGTGCCCGAGCTTGCCTTCGTCAACTTGACCAGCGACGGCGTAATCCTGATCTACGGCCGCGACGAGCAGGCAATCGCGGCCGGCAACCTGCTGAAGGACCATCTCGATGTGACGGTGCTGATCAAGCCGCCCGCCGAGTTGGCGCCGCCGCGGGTAACCGATTTCCCCGTCGTGCGCGGCGCGATCCGCTCGGGCAAGGGCTATCTCGGCGCGTTCGAATTGACGGTGGACGGCTACGCCCAGCCGGCCCCGTCGTCGCGGGGCGCGCTTCGCTTCGCGACGGCTCGCGACGGCGCGGTGTCGCGCTGCGACCTCGTGCTCGACATCTCCGGCGGCGCGCCCTTGTTCACGGCGTCGGACCTGCGCGACGGCTATTTGCGCGCCGATCCCGGCGATCCCGCCGCCGTGCTCAGGGCAGTGTTCAAGGCGCGCGATCTCGTCGGCAGTTTCGATAAACCGCGTTACGTGACGTTTACCGAGGATCTCTGCGCCCATTCGCGCTCTCAGATCACCGGCTGCACGCGCTGTCTCGATCTCTGCCCGACCGGCGCGATCACGCCTGCCGGCGATCATGTCGCCATCAACGCCCATATCTGTGCGGGGTGCGGACAATGCGCCGCCGTTTGTCCGACCGGCGCCGCGGCCTATGCGCTGCCGCCGGCGGATGCGCTGCTGCGCAAGCTGCGCGCGCTGCTGACCGCCTATCGCAATGCGGAAGGCGCGCAACCGGCCATCGTGCTGGTGCACGACGAGGCGCACGGCGCGCCGCTGATCGACGCGCTCGCACGTTTCGGCGATGGCCTGCCGGCGAACGTCTTGCCGATCACCGTCAACGAAGTGACCCAGGTCGGTCTCGAAGCCATCGCCGCGGCGTTCGCCTACGGGGCGGCGGCGGTGCGCTTGTTGCTGCGCGCCAAGCCGCGCCACGATACGGCCGGCCTTACCCGGACGCTCGCGCTTGCTGAGCCGATCCTCGCCGGCTTGGGTTTCGGCGCCGGGCGGGCCGCGACCATCGAGACGGACGATCCGGATTGGCTCGCCGAGGCGCTCCGCGCGATCGGATCTCCGGCCGCAGCGCCGCATCCCGCGAGTTTCCTGCCGGTCGGACTGAAGCGCGACGTGCTGCGGCTCGCGCTCCGAGAGTTGCAGCGCGCCGCGCCGGCTCCAGTTGACGTCGTCGCGCTGCCCGCGGGCGCGCCCTTCGGCGCGGTGGACATCAATGTCGAGGGCTGCACGCTCTGCCTTGCCTGCGTGGCGGCCTGCCCCACCGGCGCGCTCAGCGACAATCCCGAGCGGCCGATGCTGCGCTTCGCCGAAGACGCCTGCGTGCAATGCGGGTTGTGCAAGGCAACCTGCCCGGAGAAGGTGATCACGCTGCGGCCGCAGCTCGATTTCCGCGCCGCCACCGCGAGTGCGCGCGTGCTCAAGGAGGAGGAGCCTTTCCACTGCATCCGTTGCAACAAGCCGTTCGGGGTCAAGAGCACGATCGAGCGCGTGGTCGCGAAACTCGAAGGCAAGCACTGGATGTTTCAGAATTCCGCACAGCGCCTCGACGTGATCAAGATGTGCGAGGACTGCCGGGTAGTGGCCATCACTGAGCAGCAGTTCGATCCCTACGGTGCTCCGCCGCGCCCGAAGGCGCGCACCACCGAAGATTATTTGCGCGAGCGCGAAGAGCAGGAGCGCGCCAGCAAGACCGAGACGTGAGCGGCGCGGCATGACGCCCGTTCTCAATCGCGTCCGCACCAGCGTCCTGGAGATCGCCTACGAGCAGAGCGGGCCGGACAACGGCGTTCCGGTTCTGCTCATGCACGGTTTTCCCTACGACCCCCGTACCTACGACCTCGTGCTTCCGTTGCTGGTGGCAGCCGGGTGTCGCGCAATCGTGCCCTATCTGCGCGGCTACGGGCCGACGCGCTTCCTCGCCGCCGAGACGCCCCGCTCGGGCCAGCAGGCGGCGCTTGGCAATGACCTCAAGGAACTTATCGATGCGCTCGGTTTGTCGCGCCCGGTGCTGGCCGGCTACGACTGGGGAGGACGTGCCGCTTGCGTGGTCGCTGCGCTGTGGCCTGACAGGGTCCGCGGCTTGGTGTCGGCCAACGGCTACAACATCCAGGATATCCCCGGATCGGTCAGACCGGCACCGCCGGAGCAGGAGCACCGGCTGTGGTACCAGTACTACTTCCACACCGAGCGCGGTCGCGCCGGACTGCAGGCCAATCGACGCGAATTCTGCAAGCTGTTGTGGCGACTGTGGTCACCGAATTGGCGGTTCGATGATGCAACCTATGACCGCACGGCAGGCTCGTTCGACAATCCCGACTTTGTCGAGGTCGTGATCCACTCCTACCGCCACCGCTTCGGCTACGCGGCGGGCGATCCGAGCCTGGAGCCAATCGAGCAACGTTTGGCCGGCAAGCCGCGCATTCCGGTACCGACGATCGTGTTGCATGGCGACGGCAGCGGACTCTCGGCGCCGGCAAGCTCCATGCAGCACGCACCGCTTTTCACCGGACCCTATCAGCATCGGGTGATTCCCGTTGCCGGCCACAATCTGCCGCAGGAGGCGCCCAAGGCTGTTGCGGACGCCGTGCTCGAACTGATCCAGGCGGCGACGTGACAGACGCGGCGGGGCATGAGCCGCTGTACGGCTATTTTTGCACGCGCCCGCCATGCGGTGTGGTCGTCTTGTCCAGAAACTTCATCAGCGCGGCGCGGTCCTCGGCCGAACCGATACGTTGTTCCGGCATCTTGGTGCCGGGCGTGTAGGTCATCGGCCCCACCTCGAACAGCTTCGACACGGTCTCCGGCGTCCACACGATGTTGAGCTGCTTGAGGGCCTCGGAGAAATTGTAGCCAGGCAAGCTCGCGATCTTGCGGCCGAAAATGCCGGCCAGGGTCGGGCCCGCGCGCGGCCCCTCCTCGGCGTTCAAGGTGTGGCAGGCGACGCAGGCGCGAAACACCTCGGCGCCGGGATCGCCGGCGAAAGCGGCCAGCGGGTCTTCGGGAGCCCCTAGAACCACATTGCCGACCGGCTCGCCGCTGACTGCGTCCCAACGGCGGATCATGCGGTCGGCGCCGCCGGTGAGGAGCGTGCGGCCGTCGGGGAAGAATGCGGCCGACCAGACCGGCAGGCCGGGTCCGACCAGCGTGCGTTCAAGCTTGCGCGACGCGCGGTCGATGATGGCGACCGACCCGCGGATGCCCGCGGCGGCGATGAGCCTGCCATCGGGCGAGAGCGCTATGGCGATGATCGGTGTTTGCGCCGCTTCGACCGCGCTCCGGAGTTCGCCCGTGGGCGAGAGCACATAGACCTTGCCGTCGGCGCCGGCGGCCACGATCTCCCCGTCGGGAGCGACCGCAACCGTGTTGAGCGGCGTCGGCAGCGTCGTGACGGTCGGCGAGCCGCCATCGCTCAGCGGCGAGAGGCGCAGCGTCGCATCATAACCCACGGTCACCAGCGCGCGGCCGTCCGGCGTGAAGGCGACGCCGTTGACGTTCTGCGTGTGCCCCTCGATCACGCGCGGGGCGCCGCCGGCGAGCGGCCATAGGCGTGCCGTGTGGTCCCAGGACGCCGAGGCGAGGGTCGCGCCATCGGGCGAGACCGCAAGCCCCACCACCGGCGCCTGGTGTCCCTCGAGCACCGCCACGGGCTGCGGCTCGCCCGGCCGCCAGATCGCGATGCGCGCATCCTCGCCGCTGGTGGCGATCCGGCCGTCCGGCAGAAACGCAACCGCGTTGACCGCGCCGTCGTGGAAGCGCAGCACCTGCTCCGCCGCATTCCTTTGCAGCGACCACCGGATCACCGAGGTGTCGAAGCTGCCGGAGAGCGCTTGCGTCCCGTCGGGCGAAATCGCCAGCGCCCGCACCGGCCCGCCATGGCCGCGCAATTGCGCCTGGGCTCGCTCTGGCACCATCGCAGCAAAGAGCATGAAGATAACGAGGGTGCGCAGCATCATCGCGAGTGTCGAAAACAAATCAGGCATCCGCGGGGCGCATGCCGAGCGCCCGGATGCTCTCCTGCACGGTCGGATCGCGCAGCGCCGCAAGGAATGCCTCGACTGCGGGTCGGTGGCGGCGCCTTTCGACCAGAAGAAAATCATAGTCTTCGGGCGCAATCGGGAGAAATCCGAGGCCATACAGTCGGGCAACGGATTCGATCGCGATGCCCCAATCCGCGCGGCCCTGCGCCACCGCCGCCGCGACGGCGTTGTGCGAGCGCGGCTGATTGCTGTAGCCCGCCGGCCGCGCACCTGCGAGCAGGCGGTCGATCAGCACCCGCGTCCCGGAGCCGGCGTTGCGATTGACCATCAGGCATCGGCGGTCGGCGAGCGCGGCCGTGAGCGCGCCCGCGGCGTCGCGTTCGGCAAAACGGGCGTCGTCCGGCCGGTGCACGAAGCCCTGCATGCGTTGCCAGCCCTTCACCAGCGAGAGCCCCTCGCGCAGCAGATAGGCGTTGTAGAGTCCCGTCGCGGGATCGACGAGGTGAACCGGTGCAAGATCGCATTCGCCCCGTTCTGCGGCCGCCACACCGCCCATGCTGCCGACCGAGAGCGTGCGCGTGGCAAGCCCGCGCTCGGCCAATGCGCCGAGCACAACGTCGAGCGCGATGCAGTGGCTGCCGACCACCACGACATCAGGCATAGCGGCCGACGGTCCGATCAGCGTCACTCGTGCGCGGGTGCCGGCATCGAGCGCGGAAGCCAGCGCATCGATTTCCAGAAAACCGTCCGCCTGCGAGAAGCTGGTGACCGAACCGGAGCCCTTGGCGGTCGGGAAGGCGACCGGCCCCTCGTCTCCGGCAACCAGCGCGACCAGGACGAACTCCTTGCGGCCAAGCTCGGAGGCGATGCGGACCGGAACGTCGGCCTCGATGGTGCGCGCTGCCTCCGGCGGAAGACCGGCACGCGCGCGGATCACCGGCGCCACAAAAGCATGGAAGGTGAAGATTGCGGAGGTGGGAAAGCCCGGCAGCACGGCCAGCGGCTTGCCGTCGATCACGGCGAGACAAAGCGGCTTGCCCGGCTTGAGGGCGACGCCATGGACGAGGATCTCGCCGAGCTTCGCCACGATCCGGTGGGAGAGGTCGCCTGCCCCCTTCGAGGTGCCGCCGGAAAGCACCACGATGTCGCAGACTTCGAGCGCCGTGCGCATGGCAAGCTCGAGCGCCACCTCATTGTCGGGAAAGGCGCCGAACGGAACCGGTTCGCCGCCCGCTTCCACAACCGCCGCGGCAATGATGGCGCCGTTGCTGTCATAGACCCGCGCCGGCGCGAGCGCGCCACCTGGCGCGATCAGCTCGTCGCCGGTCGAGAGCACCGCCACTTTGGGCCGGCGCACCACATCGACCGCGGCGATGCCGCAGGCGGCGAGCATGCCGATCTCGCGCGACGATATGCCGGTCTTGCGCCGCAGCACCACCTCGCCGCGGGCGATATCGGAGCCGGCATAGGAGATGAATTGGCCGGGCGCGACCGTGCGGCGCAGATCGATGGCGGGTGCGCCCTCCTCGTCCACCAACTCCGTATGCTCGACCATGACCACAGCGTCGGCGCCGCGCGGAACCATCCCGCCGGTCGCAATCGTAGTGGCCGAGCTCGGCAACACCTCCAGCGCCGGCGCATGCCCGCACACGATCACCTCGCCGTTGAGAGGCAGGCGGCGCGGCGCGATGTCGCTCGCGCCCGCGGTGTCGGCGGAGCGCAACGCAAAGCCATCGACATTGGCGCGATCGAACGGCGGCACGTCGATCGGCGCACGGACGTCATGCGCAAGGACGCGGCCCAGCGCCTCACTCAAGCCAACGGTTTCGTGCGCTAGCGGCGCCAGGTTGATGCGCCTGGCAAAGCGTGCGCGCGCCTCCTCGGCCGAGACCACTTCGAGGAACTGTTCCTGCCGCGCAGCGCGACGGATAGCGGCGATGAGATCGCGCTCGACTGATTTGGGTTCGAAACGTGCCGTCATGGCCAAGGTCTTATCATGACCTCCGTGTGCGCCGGATACCCTTCGCTTTCGGGCGCGATCAAAATCCATCCATTGGCCTGGACCAGCGCCGAGAGCGGCACATAGCCCGAGGCTATGGGGGTAGCAACCGCGCCCTCGCAGCGCACCGGGACGAGTTCCGAAAGCCCCACGGCAGACGACACTTTGTGCGTCAGCTTGGCGGTCCGCAGACGCGGCGGCTCGCGGCTGTCGGCAAGTCGCGCCAGCATCGCGTGGCCCAGGAGGTGCCAAGCCGCGACCGCCGCATCGAGCCGACCCGGCAATGCCAGCACCGGTCGGGAGCCGATTGTGCCCACAGCCGTGGTCTCGCCCGGCAGCAGGGCGATGCCGTGCACGTGCACCTTGCCCACCGATGCGAGCGCGTGCACCGTGGCGTCGTTCCGGCCGCTGCCGGTGCCGCCCACCACCACGACCGCATCCACGGCGTCGTCCGCCAACGCGTTGGCGAGTCCTTCGGGCTCGGCGGTGACGGCGACGCCGCCCATCGAACCGACGGCATCGGCCACGCAGGCGAACGCGGCGTCGATGAAAGGGTCGCCACTGGACCGCGCGCGTACCAGACGCAATCGCGGAACGCGAACACGCACGGACGCGACACCCGCCGCGGCAAGCACCCCGATCTGCAGACATGCAAGGCTTCGCCCGGCTTGCAGCAGCGTGGTCCCGGGCGCGGCATCGGCGCCGGCCAAGAGCACCCCCTCTCCCGGACCGACCGGGGCCAACGCCTGCGCCGCGCCGTTGCGCATCGTCACTGCGTCGAGCAGCGCGACGGCGTCCGCATCGCCCGCAAGCGGCCGCCCGACATCGACCCACACGGCGGAAGGGAGCGGGGCCGGCGCATAGGTCCCGGCATCGGTGGTGAGCTCGGAGCGCACTGCCCAGCCGTCGCGCAACGCACGCGCCACTGCGGGAATCGGGGCGTTGGCGACAACGTCCTCAGCCAATATCCGGCCGAGCGCGCCTGACAGGTCGCTCGCGCGCGCGGACACCGGCTTGACCACCGCATCGATGCAAGCGAGCGCGTCCGCAAGCGGAGTGAGCCGGGCAATTCGTTGCGGTCTATCGGATTCCACGACCATGACCTATGCTACTAATATGACTATACAGTTCGGACCCGCAAAACGGACCTCATGAGCGGGCGCGGAGCCTATCGTCAATTCAACGAGATCAAATGGCCGAGAAGACCATCGACTTGCGCGGGCTGAAATGCCCCCTGCCCGCGTTGCGCGCGCGCAAGGCGCTGACCGGGCTGAAGGCCGGCGATGTCCTGATCGCCGAATGCACGGATCCCCTCACCGCGATCGATATCCCGAACCTGCTGAACCAGACCGGCGACGCGCTCGAATCGAGCTCGCGCGAGGGTGAGGTCCTGGTGTTCCGCATCCGGAAGAGTTGACGCGGCGGCAGCCCGTCACTTCTCGACGAGACCCGCCTGCTCGATCACCGGCCGCCAGCGCGCGCCTTCGTCCTCGATGAATTTCCGGAAGGCGGTCGGGTCCATACCGTGGACCAGCATGCCATCCTCACGCATCCGCTGTTGGCTCTCGGGCTTCGCCATCGCGATATTGATCTCGCGGTTGACCTTGCGCACGATGTCGGCAGGCAGGCCGGCCGGCCCAGCGAGCGCGAACCAGTTCGTCGCCACCACGTCGTAACCGAGTTCCTTGAACGTCGGCACTTCGGGATAGTCTGGCAGCCGCCGCTCGGCGGACACCGCGAGTCCGGTGACCGTGCCGCCGCGCAGTTGACCCGAGGCCGAGGTCACGGTCGGGGTGGCAAAGTCGATGTGATTGGCGACCACATCGATGATGCTTTGCGCGGCGCCCTTGTAGGGAATGATCTCGAATCTGAGCCCGGCCTTCATGGCAAAGGACTGCGCCACCATCTGTCCCGCGCTCGACAGGCCCGAGGAGCCGTAGGCCAGCGGTCGCGCGCCCGCTTTCGACTTGGCGACGAAATCCTTGAGCGACTTCACGTCGCTCTTCGCGCTCACGATGAACAGGATCGGCGTGCCGGCGATATAAGCGACATGGGTCAGATCCTTCATCGGATCATAGCCGATCTTCGGATTGATGAACGGCGCAATGATGGTCAGCGACAGCGTGCTGATGACGAAGTTGTAGCCGTCGGGTTCCGAATTCGCGACGGTCTGCACGCCGATTACGCCGCCCGCGCCCGCACGCGTCTCAACGTAGAACTGCTGCTTGAATGCGCTGGAGAGATGGTCGGCGACGATGCGGGCCAGGATGTCGGCGGCACCGCCGGGCGCGAAGGTATTGACGATGCGAACTGGCCGCGACGGCCATTCGTCCGCCCATGCCGGAACCGCGAGAATGAAGCCGGCGGCAAGAGCAAAGAGCGCGGCGCCAAGACGTCTCATGGATCCCTCTCGATATTGCTCACCAAACCGAAGATGACGACAAAACGCTAAATCCTGAATTCGTCGCGCTTGCGGCCTTCGGAGACGTTGAGGAACAGCTCATCGAGCGGCAGTGGCCGCTTGATCAGGCCCTGCTCATGCGAATAGGTGACGAGCCGCTCGAAGTTCTTGGCATTGCGCTCCCCCAGTCCATATTCCCAAGGGTCCTTGCCGAGGATGCGCTCCTGCTCCTCCCAACCCTCGCGGTACCAGGCCAGCGGCACGATGCGCGGGTTCTCCATCCGCTCCATGGCGAGGGCTTTGGACTGCTCGAAGGCCTTGTAGAGGTTGGTGGCCACCCACGGATGCCGCTCCACGATCTCCTGCTTGATGCCGACGACGTGCATGATCGGGAAGATGCCGGTCTTACGATAGAAGGCGATCTCCTCCTCCTTGTAGTTCGGAAACAAGCGGCCGACGCGCTTGTCGCCCGCGGTGAGTGGCCGGATCAGGTCGGGGGAGAGCAGCGCGTCGATCTCGCCGGCGACCAGCATGTCCTCGAGCGAGTCATCCTGCGAGACCTGGGTGATGTGGAGGCCGGGCGGCGGCGAGAAATCGACATCCTCGTCGAGCTCGCTGAGCCATTCGATCGATTTGTGCGGCACCCCGTAATCGTGCTCGAGGATGCCGCGCATCCAGAGGCCGGCAGTGAACAGGAAGCCCTTGGTGCCGACCTTGCGGCCGATCAGGTCGGTCGGCTTGCTGATTCCCTTCGACGTATTGACGAAGATGAAGCCATGGCGAAAACGGCGATGGGGAAAAACCGGTATCGCCCGGAACGGCAGATCCTGGTCCCGCGCCGCGACATAGCCCGAGCCCGACACCTCCGCGACATCGAACTCGCGGCCGCGCAGGAACCGCCAGTGCCGCGGTGACGGGCCCATGTCGGTCAATACCGTGAGCTCGATCCCTTCCGGCCGCACGATGCCTTCTTTCAAGGCACGCATGATCTCGTAGTCACCACAGGCGAAGGTAAGCTCCAGTTTGCGCGACATGAGATGCCTTTGGTCCGGACCATGCGAGCCTGTACAGCGACGCGCGTGCGTCGCTGGAATTGCGAGCAGCACCTTGGAGAAGATTCCGGCTGCAATCAACACGCGATGCCGCCTGAGGTCTGCCGGGCCGGTTGACAATTTGAAGTTGAGGCCATCTTTTCGGCCTTCCAATGTGTGTCAGGCGAGAACCAGCGAGGATGTCATGCCCATGTTTGCGCGCCGCTCATTCCTGATCGGCACCGCGCTTGCTCCGTTGGCGTCCGCGCTCGCGCATGCGCAGGCTTCGAGCACACAACCTTCAGGCATGCAGCCGTCAGGCCCGCAGACTTGGCCCGCCCGCCCGGTCATGCTGATCATCCCTTTCCCCGCCGGCGGCGCGATGGACCTGCTCGGGCGCAGTGTGGCGCAAGATTTCGCCGACAAGCTCGGCCAGCAGTTCGTGGTCGACAACCGCGCGGGCGCTGCCGGCAATATCGGCGCGATGGCCGCCGCCAAGGCGCCTCCCGACGGCTACACCCTTCTGATGGCGGGTGCGGCCTCGCTCGCCCTGAACAAATTCATGTTCAGCAACATGCCGTACGATCCGGAGAGCGAGCTCACGCCGGTGGTGATTGTCTCCAGGCTGCCGCACATCTTCGTGGTGAATGCCAAAGTCGAGGCGAAGACCCTCAAGGAGCTCGTCGACTACGCTAAGGCCAATCCGGGCAAGCTGAACGCCGGCGTACCCGGTGTCGGCACCACCGCGCACATCACCTTGGAGGCGTTCATGGCGGAAACCGGGGCGCGGATGACCGTGGTGCCATATCGCTCGGAGCCGCAGATGCTGACCGATCTGGTCGGCGGCCAACTCGACTTCGCCTGCACCTTGACCACGTCGCCGGGACCCCACGTCCAGGCCGGTAGGCTGCGCGCGCTTGCGGTGACCAGCGCCACCCGCACGCAGCAATTGCCCGATGTCCCTACGGTGGAGCAAGCGGGCTTCCCTGGTTTCGAAGCCACCGCCTGGTTTGCGCTGGCGGTCCCCACGGGCACGCCGGCGGACATTATTGCCAAGATCAATGCCGCCGCGAACGGGTTCATTCGCAGCGTCAAGGGCAGGGAGGAATTGAACAAGCTCGACTCGCTGCCAGCCGGCGGCACGCCCGCGGAAACCAAAGCCTTCATCGCCGCCGAAGTCCGCAAATGGGCCCCGATCATCAGGGCTGCGAAGATCCAAATGTAGCTCTCTCTCGACCGCCTGCCGAGGAGCGCCGCAAAGCGGCGCGTTTCGAAGCATCCGGCCGCCCTCAGGGAGCGTTCAACTGCCGCAGCCGATCAATGACGCGTGGCGGGCTTTGGTAGGCGCGCTCCACCACCTCCTGGATCTGTTCGCCGCTCCGCGGCGCATTCAACCCCAGTCCCATTCTCTCGCCTTCGGCCAGAAAATCCGGATCCGCCATGGTCGCGGCGAACGCGGCGCGCAACGCGGCCACGCGCTCGGCCGCGACGCCGGGTGGCATCAGGAACGGGCGGCCCAGCGCCAGCGGCGCGAACGCCGCCTGCATCACCTGCCGATCCTCGTCATTTGCCACGATATCGGGGGCAAACGGCACATCGGGAAGCTCGGCGAGCTTCTGCGCCCCATATTGCACGATGGCCTTTGCGATCCTCTCGCGCAGCCAATTGGGACGCGTCGACCGGACCGAGCTGAAAAACGCGCTGGGATGGCCTCGATCTCGCGCCGTTCCATGGCGAGGAGCACGTCGTTCTGCCCGGGATAGCCATTGATGGGCTTCATTTTCGTGCCCAGGGTCGCGTTCAACAGGCGGGTGAAAAAGGCCGGCGTCGAATTGGCGCCGGACACGCCGACTGCGACCTCGCGTGCCTTGAGCTCGGCAACCGAGTTCACCGGCACCGCGTGCCAGAGCAACACCATGGCGGTCTCGGCACTCGGCGAGCCCAGCCAGTTGAACCTGACAGGGTCGTAGCGCGCCTCCTTGGTAGCGAATAACGGCTCGAACGGCGTGTTGTTCTGAACGAGCCCAATCACACTGCCGTCCTTGTCGGCATTGTTGTAAAGAAAATTCGTAGCCGTCATTCCGCCGGCGCCGGGCATGTTGCGCACGATCAACGTTGGGTTGCCGGGAATGTGCTTGCCGATATACCGAGCGACCGCGCGCGCGAACGTGTCGTATCCGCCCGCCGCATTCGAGCTCACCACCAGCGTGACCGTTCTGCCTCTGTAGAACTCGGCGACGACATCGGCCTTCGCCTGCGGCAGGCACGCGCTGGCGACAATGCACGGCGCCAGCAGAAGGTGATGCCGACTCCTCATCAAGCAATCCCCAAGGCGGACGCTATCATTGATTCCATGGTTCGATCGGGGAACCAAGAACGATTGGCCGGCGAGCAGGTCGGCGGTTATAGTCCTCCACCCTTCAGCGGAGGCTTCCGATGCCGGCCCTGCGCGTGCCTGCCGCTCTTTTCGGGCTCGGCGCGGTACTGCTGAGCGGCGCGCAGGCCGCAGCCGACGAACCATTCTACAAGGGCAAGCGGCTCTCCCTCATCATCAACTTTGCCGCCGGTGGCCCGACCGATATCGAGGGCCGGCTGCTCGCAAAGCATCTGGTCAAGCACATCGACGGTCAGCCCGGCATCCTCGTTCAGAACATGGATGGCGCCGGCGGCATGATCGGGGCCGGCTATCTCGGCGAGGTCGCGCCCAAGGACGGCACCACGCTCGGCTATTTCACCGGCTCCGCCTGGCGCTACGCCAACAATCCCGAGCGCTTCCGCGTCGACTTCCGCACGTATGAATTCGTCGCCTACCAGCCCGGCACCAGCATCGCCTATATGCGCACCGACGTGCCGCCCGGGATCAAGGACGCCACCGACATCGTCAAGGCAAAGGGCGTGGTGGCCGGCGGGCTCGGAGCAGAGAATTCCAAGGACCTGTTGTTGCGGCTCGCCCTCGACATGCTCGGCGTGCCGTACAAATACGTGACCTCGTATCGCGGCAGCAGCGCTGCGCGGCTCGCGCTGCAACAGAACGAGATCAACCTCTATGCGGAGTCGCCGCCGAGCTATCGCGCGGTGGTGGAGCCGACCCTGGTGCGGGAGGGCGCCGCCATCGGCCTCTGGTACGACGCCAATCCGAGTGCCGAAACCGCGTATGCGCCGCGACAGGTCGAGGGTCTTCCCATCCTCTCCTTTCCCGAGCTCCACCAGAAGATTAACGGCAGGCTTCCGTCCGGCCAGCTTTGGGACGCCTATCGCACCGTGCTCACCATCAACGGAGCGATGCAGCGGCAAATCGTGCTTCCACCCGGCGCGCCGCCGGCGGCGCTCGCCGCCCTTCGCGCGGCGGTGCTCAAGCTCAATGGTGACAAGGAGCATGCCGAGGAAGCGGTCCGGACCATCGGTTACGTGCCGGAGTGGATGGCCGGCGCCCACACCAACGAGGAGGTGCGGACGGCCATCACCATCTCCCCCGACATGCGCGCTTTCATCGCCGATTACGTCAGGCGCGCGGTGAAGTAGGCGGCGATTGCCGCCTGCACGCGGGCGTCGCCCGGCACAAGCGGCAACTCACATCGTCAGCACGATCTTTCCGAAGTGCTTGTTCGCGCGCATATGCGCGTGCGCGTCGACCACCTGATCGAGCGGGAAGCGGCGGTCGATCGGCAGCGTCAGCTTGCCCGCCGTCACCGCATCCCACAGATCGGCGCGCATGCGGCGGCCGATCTCGCGCACCTCGTCGAGGGTGCGGGTGCGGAAGGTCACGCCGATATAATCGATGCGGCGCAGCGCATGCAGGTCGAAGTCGAACTCGGCCTTGGTGCCGGCGAGACGGCCGACATTGACGATGCGGCCGAGAAGCGCCGTGGCCTTCATGGTCTGCGCCACCACCGGCCCGGAGAGCATATCGACGACGAGATTGACGCCCTTGCCGTCGGTCGCCTTCAGCACCGCGTCGGGCCAGCCCGGATCGCGCGTGTCGAGGGCGAGATCGGCGCCGAACTCCTTCAACCGCGCCCGGCGGGCGTCGTTGGTAGAAGTACCGATCACCAGCTTCGCGCCCATGAGCTTGGCGATCTGCAAGCCCATCAGCCCGACCCCCGAGCTGGCGCCCTGGATCATGACGCTCTCGCCGGCACGCAGGCGCCCGGCAGTGATCAGAGCGTTATGCAGGGTGATGAGAGCGACCGGCAATGTCGCCGCCTGCTCGAAGCTCATGCCGGCAGGCATCGCGTTGACGCGTCCCCAGTCGCTCACGGCGTATTCGGCATAGCCGCCGGTGCCCGAGCACATGACGCGGTCGCCGGGCTTGAACCCGCCCTGGACCTCGGCGCCGGCCTCGACCACCTCGCCTGCCCAGTCGATGCCGACCGGCGCGCCGACGCCGCCATGGCTGCCGTGGGGCAGGCCACGCGCGGTCGTGAGATCGGCACGATTGAGGCTGGCCGCGCGTACCTTGACCAGCACCTCATTGGGCTTCGGGCGCGGTTGCGGCACCTCGCGCACTTCGATCCCCTTTTCGCTCGCAACGCCAGCCTTCATCTCGTTCTCCGTCGTTGTCCGACATCGGTCCGGGCTGTCAGTCCAGCGCCACGCCCGCCTGCTTCGCGATGTTGGCCCATTTTTGCGTCTCGCCCGCCAGGAACGTCCCGAAGTCGCGCGGTGAGCCGACGCGCGCCGCGGAGCCGAACCGCACGACCAGGTCCTTCATGTCGGGCGACGTCAACGACTCGTTGATCACGCTGTTGAGCTTGCCGACAATTGGCGGGGGCGTGCCGGCCGGCGCCACCACGCCGGTCAGCAGCGTCGCCATGAATCCGTTGATCCCGCTCTCGACCATGGTCGGGACATCGGCAATCTCCGCCTGACGCTTCCCTCTCGTGATCGCCAGCGCCCTGACTTTTCCTTCCTTGATCAGGGGAAGCAGGATGACCGGACTTTCCAGGGCGAAATCCACCTGGTTGCCCAAAACGCT
>Ga0114129_10006390_pt1 | contig 16712 bp, 11 predicted proteins | sample RhiMetdeltSRZDD1_FD_80071 | JGI IMG/M metagenome (GOLD analysis project Ga0114129, IMG submission 80071) | Populus rhizosphere microbial communities from Tennessee, USA - Rhizosphere MetaG P. deltoides SRZDD1 (version 2) (version 2) | ecosystem: Host-associated > Plants > Roots > Rhizosphere >... | reverse complement strand
CCTTTGCGTCGCGCACGGCCTGTCGCAGCTGATCTGGTGTCGCGAGCGGCGCCGAGCTCCCGCGACCGGCACCCGTCCGCTCGTTGATCTGGCGGACGGAGGTCAGGATTCGAGGGCCCGGCAGCGTGCCGCGCGCGATCGCCGCACGCAGATCCACGTCGCCGGCCTCCCCAACGCTCTGGACGGTCGTGAAGCCGCCCATCAGCGTCAGCCACGCGTTCTCCGCGCCATACAGCGCCCGCTGCGCCGGGGTTTCTCCGGTTGCCTCAAAGCGGCCATCGCTGTTGAAGTGCCAGAGGATATGAACGTGCGTGTCGATGAATCCCGGGAGCACCGTCAGGCGTGACAGGTCGTGCGTTGCCTTGACTGCGCGGGCTCCGACACTTGCGATTTTGTCTCCCTTGATCTCGATCACGACGTTGCGCGCACTTCCGCCGCGCCCGTCGAGTAGACGGCCGGCCCGGATCGTGATTGTCTGTGAGCCCTGCGACAATCCGACGGCGGTCGAGCAGATCAGTCCCAGAAGGATTGCAAAGAGACGCGTCATGGTGGGACGTATCCTAATGCAGACGGCCTATGCCCGGACCTCACGCGGTTTCGAGCACACGCTGGATCGCGTAGACGAGGCGTTCGAACTCCGCGCGCTCGGCATTGAGTTGTTTACGGCCGGCCGCCGTGATCGTGTAATAGCGGGCGCGCCGGTTGTTTTCCGACGCGCCCCATTCACCTTTGACCCAGCCGTTCAGCAGCAGGCGCTGGAGCGCTGGATAGAGAGAGCTTTCGCCAACCTGCAGAACGTCCTCGGACAGCGTCTTGAGGCGTTCTGCGATCCCGTACCCATGGAGCGAACCACGCACGAGCGTCCGCAGGATCAACAGGTCGAGTGTGCCGGGCAGCAGGTCAGGCGGCTGATTGGTAAGCCCCATTTATTCGCACCTCAAAGCGACGATGGGATCGATGCGCGTCGCACGGCGCGCCGGAATCAGGCCGGCGAGACCTGCGACCGCAACGACTCCTATACACGCACATGTCAAGGTAAGTGGATCGGTAACGCTGACCCCGTAGATCAACCCGCCGTGCGAGCCAGGCACGAGGTAGAGCGCGTCGCGAAGAAATGCAGCCAGGAGCAGTGACAATCCGAGGCCCAGGCCGGCTCCGGCCAGGCCGAGGCGTAGAGACTGCCTGACCCCGATGCCAAGAATCTGGTTGCTCCGCGCGCCCAATGCCAGACGCACGCCGAATTCGCGCGTGCGCTGCTCGATCGCATAGGCCATCACGCCGTAGATGCCGACGGCTGCAACCCCGATCGCCAGGAGCGCAAAGGCGCCTATCAGCAGCAGGTTGAAACGATCCTGACGGAAGGCGTCCTCGACGGTGCGCGCCATCGTGCTGACGTTGTAGACCGGGAGATCGCGATCGATGGCGACGACTTCCTGGCGCAGCGCATCGACCAGTGGGCTCGGCGAGTCCGCCGACCTCGCAACGAGGAACAGCGACGAAGGCGGATGCTGGGCGAGGGGAACGTAGATGTTGTTGAAGTCCACCTCGTTCAACGCAAGATCCTTGATATTCGAGACGACCCCCACGATGTCGACGGCGCCGCTTCTGAACCACTGGGCGCTGGATCGCAAGACGACGATTTCCTTGCCCAGCGCGTTTTCACCAGGGAAGAGGCGGCGCGCGAGACGTTCGTTCACGATGGCGACTCGTGGCGCCCCGTCGACATCTCGCTTCGTAAAGTCGCGTCCCGCAAGTCGCTGAATGCCGAGCGCGCGGAAATAGTCCGGACCAACCGCGCGGACGAGCGCCCTGGGTTCCTCTCCTTCGGCCGGTCGCGTCCGGTTCGGCACCACGAAACGTGCTCCATTGGCGCCGCCGCCGAGCGGCAGGTCGGTGCCCACCGACGCGTCCCGAATGCCGGGCACCGAACGGGCGCGCTCCACGAGGCGTTCGGCAAGCTGGACGACGTGACGACCATCAGCATAAGCATCGCTGGTCAGAGGAATCCTCATCGTCAATCGATCCTGCGGATCGAAGCCCAATGGCAGATGGGTGAGGCGGACGAAGCTGTTGATGAAGAGTCCCGCGCCAAACAACAGGACGAGCGCAATCGTCACCTCGCCGACCACGAGTGCGAGGCGGGCGCGCTGTTGCGACCGTGAGCCACCGGCGGTCCGTGAGCCTGCCGACAGGATCTCGTTCAGATTGCGGCGCGAGGCGAAGTACGCAGGCGGGATGCCGAACAAGACAGCGGTAAAGGCGGTCACCACCAGAGCGAACAAATACACGCGCGCGTTCAGTGCGATCGCTCCGCCTCGATCGAGATAGTCGGGTGGCACCCAGCTTGGAAGGGCAGTGGTGGCCCACATCGCCAGGATCAGGCCGCTTGCCGCACCAAGCACGGCAAGCACAATGCCTTCGATGAAGAGAAGGCGGAAAAGCGCTGCGCGTCCGCCTCCCAGTGCTCCGCGAATTGCGAATTCCCGCTGTCGACGGAGCGATCGCGCCAGCAGCAGGCTGGCGACATTCGCACAGCTCAGAAGCAGCACGCAGAGCGCAGCCCCCAGAAAGAAGAGGAGGGGGCGCCAGCCCCAACCCGTGTAGGCCTCTTTGAGGCGCTTGACGATGATTCCGCGGCCCAGGTGATCTGGATACGCCTGCGCGAGCCGCTCGGCGAACGAGCGCGTGGCCTCCGCTGCCTGGATGAACGTAACGCCCGGCCTCAAGCGGCCCATGACCTCGAGATCCCGCGTGCTTCGCGCCGCAGACCGTAACGCGCCCGTATCGAGAGGTACGAAGAGATCCGGATCGTCCAGGAACTCGAGCCGTGCTCCGGCGACGCCGACGATCGAAAAGAGCCGTCCGTCGACCGCAATCGATCTTCCAACGACCGACGGATCGGCGTTGAAGAGTCTGCGCCAGCACGCATCGCTCAAGATGACCGAGGACGCCGCGGTATCTTGCGGGAGAAACGAACGGCCGACTTGCGGCGATCGACGAAGCGTCGTGAAGAAATTCGACGTGACGGGCATCACGGTCACGGACTCCGCCGCGCCGCGGTCGCGCATCACGCGCCGGGACCTCCAGCGAAACGCGGCTAACCCGTCGAAGACCTGGTTGTCCGTCTGCAGGTCGAGAAAGTCCGGACCGGACATGGCGTCCTGTCTCGCATCGGATCCACGGCCATTCGTAAACACGGAGACCAGCCGGTCGGGTTCGTCGAACGGCAGCGGCCTCCAGAGTTCAGCCTCGACGACGCTGAAGACGGTGGTGGTCGCAGCGATGCCGGTGGCGAGCGTGAAGACGGCAAGGGCCGTGAACCGCGGTTGCGTTCGCAGCGCACGGGTTGCGTAGCGCGCGTCACTCCACACGCGCTCGAGCTTCGGCCAGATCCAGACGGCGCGCGCGTCCTCGCGCGCCAGCGCAACGTTGCCGATCGCCCGCCGCGACGCTCTGACCGCTTCGTCGGCCGGCATGCCGCTCTTCTCCAACTCCCGCTGCCGCTGCAGCCGATGGAACTCCAGTTCTTCGACGAGGTCGGTCTCGAACTGTCGAAACCGGATCCACACGCGAACGCGCCGCCAGAGTGATCTCACAGCTGCCGCCCCGTCTCTCCCATCGTTAGACGATAGGAGAGGATGCGCCCGTTCCGGCCGAAATGTCAACTCCCATCGGATGACGATGGGAGCGTGATTTCGAACGGTGTTCGGAAACGGCCAGCGCGCGCACGTCATCACGCCGCTGTTAACCACGCGCGATCCATGCCGTATTACTCGATCAGAATGCCAACTTCCGAATGGGTTGGACCGTCTAATGTTCGTAACGCTCGCCAGTCTCGAACGGAGTAGCCCTTCCGTTCGTTGAGTCATCATGAGTGTCGCGCGTCAACGCTCTTTCTGCGCCACCGTGTGGTGCCTGGCCCTCATCGGCGTCGCGGAGGCAAGATCCGCGCAACCATCCGAGCCGCAGTTCGCCGTTAACTACTCGAGAACCTCGCCGTCGCTTCCACGCACGTTCTCGAACGCGACGAAGGTGTACACCGACGAGGAGGAGGTGGTTCCGCAGTTCGTCACAGCCCCGGTGCCGCGGAACCTGATCGCCATTCCCTCCCTGCGGCGCATCGTCGAATCGATGTTGCAGACGTCGCCGACGTTCAGGCGGCAATGCGCCCGTCTGGCTGCCGAACAGCATCTGACGGTGATCGTCAGCGTCGCGAACCTCGACGATCCGCGTACCTACGCCGCCGTCACGCAGTTTGCGGTCACCCCCGACGGTCATCTCATCGCGCGCGTGCAGCTCGCACCGGCCACGCAGCAGCAGCAGGAGCTGCTGGCGCACGAATTCGAGCACGTCCTGGAGCAGCTCGATGGCGTCGATCTCGAGGCGATGTCGAAGCGTGCGTCTACAGGCGTGTCTCTGGTCGCCAACGGCCCTCGGTTCGAGACCGTCCGTGCGGTTGCCGTCGGCCGACAGGTTGCGGCCGAGATCCGGAGCGCCCGGCGTCGCCCCGAATAGGACGCATATGCGCGCGCCGCCAACACTGGCTGCTGTCATTACTTGTGTTGGCGCGCTGTCGCTCCCGGCGTCGCCGCTGTTCGTCACCGTGCGTCAGGCCGACCGTCTCTCGACGCCGTTCGACCTGTCGGCTCCGTCCATCAGCGCCGACGGGCGTTACATCGCGTTTTCGTCGTACGCGCGTCTGGTCCCTTCGGATACCAACGACTTCAGCGACATCTACGTGCTCGACCGGCCGAAGAATGCCGTCACGCTCGAGAGCCCTCAGGGCGATGGCCATGCGGTCCATCGCGACAAGGTGGCACCGAGGATCAGCGCGGACGGCCGGTTCGTGGCATACGAGGACGTTGACGAGCGCGCCCCCGTGGACTCGATGCCGATTCGGGTTGTGGTCGTGCGCGACCGCTCGGACGCCACGACCCGGATAATTCAGCGCGCCACGAGCATGCCGAACGGGCCCAGTCGAGGCGCCGCGATCAGCGGCAACGGGCGGATCGTCGCATTCTCGTCATGCGCCACGAACCTCACAGACGAAGTGGATGCCAACGGCACCGGGGAGGACGTCTACACGTACGACACCTCGTCGGGAGCCATCGCGCGGGTCAGCCTCACCACCGACGGCCGTCAACCGGTGCGAGGGGCGAGTTTCGCGCCCACGATCAGCGCTGACGGTCGTTACGTGGCGTTTACGTCCACAGCGGCCCTGGACTCGGCAGAAACGCCGCCGGCAACGTCCAAGCCTGTCGCGAATATCTATCTGCGCGATACCCGCGAGAACGTGACCACCCGGGTCAGCGTCTGTTGTCGTGGCGGACTCCCCAATGGCGGCAGCTACGATGCGGCCATCAGCGGCGACGGCCGCTACATCGCATTCGTGTCCGAGGCCAGCAATCTCGCGCCACGCGACGACAACGGCACGTCTGATGTCTTTCTCCACGATCTCGAGACTGGCGTGACGAGCCTGATCAGCCGCAGCGTCTCAGGCGCATCCGCGAACGGCAGGAGCGGCCATCCAGCGATCTCGGCGAACGGGGGCGTCATCGTCTTTCAATCGGAGGCGTCGGACATGATCTGCGGGTCGCGGTGCGACGCCTCGTCCAGGGACATCAACCTCGTGTCGGACGTGTTCATGTTCGAGACGGCCACGCGTGCGATGACCATTCTCAGCAGCGGGCGGGTCAGATGGATGGAGCCGAGCGCCGCGCCCGCCATCGATGGCACCGGCGGGCTGGTTGCGTTTTCGTCGCGACACCCGGTCGATGCGAACGACGTCGGCAACGATTTCGATCTGTTCGTGCGAACCTTGACGCGCTAAGCCGTCCGGCGCAGCGCGCGATACGCGAGAGGAACGAGATACAACGTGACGAACGTCGAGAGCGACAGGCCGCCGATGACCGCGAGGGCCAGCGGCCGCTGCAGTTCGGCGCCGGCGCCGAACCCCAGCGCCAGCGGGAGCAATCCGAACAGCGTGCAGAGCGTGGTCATCAGGATCGGCCGCAGCCGCACCCGGCCGGCGATCTCGAGCGCCTCGGTGAACGGGTGGCCTTCCGCGTGAAGCCGGTGCGCGTAGTCGAGGAGCACGATTCCGTTCTTGACGACGAGTCCAACCAGCAGGATCAGCCCCATCGCCGATGCCACGTTCAGGACCGTTCCCGTCAGGAGCAGCAGCGCGAACGCGCCGGCGAGCGACAAGGGGGCGGCCAGGATGATGAGGACGGCCGGCAGGAAGCGCCCGAACTGGATGACGAGGATGATGAAGACCAGCGCGACCGCGATCGCGAAAACCATCAGCAGTTCGCGGAATGACTGCCGCTGCGAGGCATACTGCCCGCCGACCTCGGTCGTGTAGCCGACCGGCAACTTCACATCCCGAAGCTTCGTCTGGATCTCGCTCACCGCGCTTCCAAGGTCGCGATCTTCGAGACGTCCAGTCACCAGCGCCATCTGCCTCAGATTCTCACGCTGAAGAATGATCTCTCCTTCTGTGGTCGTGGCGTGCGCAAGGCTCCCGAGCGGTATCGTCTTGCCATTCGAAGCCCGCACCGGTGTCGTGGCCATCCTGTTTGGATCGAGTCGATACGCGTCGGGGTAGCGCACCCGGACCGGAATCGTGCGATCCGCAAGCCGCAGCTCGGTCCTGATGTCTCCGAGCCACGCGTCGGAGAGCTGTTCCGATACCTGCGCGATCGTCAGCCCCAGGCGTCCCGCAGCCAGCGGATCGATGTCCCAGGTCGTCTCCGGATTCCCGCGCTGAACGCCGACGATGTCGACGACGCCGTGCACGCTTCCGAGGAGCTTCTCGGCGTCTTCTGAAATGTTCGCGAGCGTGTTGGCATCGTCGCCAAAGACTTTCACTTCGATCGGCGCGGCAGCCCCTTCGAGGTCGCCGATCATGTCCTGCAGGAGTTGGATGAACTCGATCTTGAGCTGCGGAGCCGCTTCTTCGAGCTTTTCGCGCAGATCGTTGATGACCTCATCCGCTGCACGCCGATCCCCACGCGGCTTGAGCCTCACGAGGATGTCCCCTTTGTTCTGCTGCGTGGCGAAGAGACCCAGCTCGGAGCCCGTCCGGCGCGTAAATGCGGCAATGTCAGGCGTCTGCTGCAGAACGGCTTCGACCTTCTGCAGGATGCGATTCGTTTCTTCGAGCGCGGACCCGGCGGGAGACAGGTAGTCGATCACGAAGCCGCCTTCATCGGCTTCGGGCAGAAATCCCGTGCCGATCGCCATGAACAGCCCCGCGCCTGCCAGCGCGAGCACCACCGCTGCAAGGATTCCAACGGCCGGTCGCCGCATCGTGGAATCGAGACTGCTCGAATACATGCGCTCGAGGCGGCCTGCGTGATGCGCCTCGTGCGCCGCCTTCTCCCGTCGGCGGGCGGCAGCTCGCGCGAGCAGCGGAATGAGCGTCAACGCCTGGACGAGCGAGATCAGAACCGCCGCGGCGAGCGTGATCGACAGCGCTCGAAAGAACTGACCGACGACGCCCGACAGCATGCCGAGCGGCACGAAAACGACGACCGTGGTCAGCGTCGATCCGACGACGGGCGCTATCAACTCACGCATCGCGAGCTGAACGGCTTCGGCGGCGGACTGCCCGGCGTCGAGATGCCGGTAGATGTTCTCGACGACCACGACCGCGTCGTCGATGACGAGGCCGATGGCGACGGCGAGACCTCCCATCGACATGACGTTGATCGTCTCGCCAAGCCATCGCATGACGAGGAATGTCGTCATGACGGTCAACGGGAGCGTGACCGACGCGACCAGCGTGAGTCGCCAGTCGCGCAGGAACACGAGCAGCACGATGACGGCGAGAATGCCGCCGACGATGATCGCGTCGCGGACGTTGGCGATAGCGGTTGCGACGAATTCCGCCAGATCGTAGGTCTTCGAGATGCGCAGGCCGGTCGGCAGCGCGCGCGCGAGGTCCGTCAGAACCGTTTCGACGCCGGCGCGGACCGCGAGGATATTCGCGCCAATCTGCTGCGAGATGCTGATGTTCGCCGCGGGCCTGCCGTCGCCGCTGATGAGCGTGGTCCGATCGGGAGCGCCTGGCCGCACCGTGGCTATGTCAGCCACACGGATCGCCGCCCCGTTTTTCACGACGAGCGGCGTCGCCGGGATGTCCTCGATCGATTTCCACATGCCCGATGAGAGCGCGAGATGCAGCAGTCCTCCGGAAGGATATCGACCGACCGGCTGCAGCTGGTTCGAGGCATGAAGGGCGTCGGCGATGTCGCCGATGGTCAAACCTGTGGCGGTCAGCTTCGCGGGATCGGCGATCACTTCGATCTCGCGCGTGTCGCTCGACAACACCTCCACGTTTCCGACGCCGGGCACGCGTGAGAGGGCAGGCCGCATCACGTAGAACCCGTAGTCGTAGAGGTCAGCGGACGAGAGACCGCCCGTCAGGTTGATGCTGATGAACGGAAACGCGGCAGGCGTCAGACGGTCGATGACGAGATCGAGATCGGCAGGAAGAGACCCGCGGATCTCAGCGACGTGTGCCTGCGCCTGCTGCAGCGCAACGACCATGTCGGTCGAGGGTTCGAACTGCGCTGAGATCTCCGTCGCCCCGCGGAACGTTGTCGACCGGACGCGGCGGATGCCAGGCACCTCCATCAGCGCCTGCTCGATCGGCCTGGTCACCGTCAGCATCATGGTGTGCGCGGGAGTTGTTCCGCTGTGCCCGATGACGACGACGCGTGGAAAAACGAGGGGCGGATAGATGTCGCTCGGCAGCGAGAACGCTGAAATGAGGCCGGCGACGGCGAGGACCACCGTGACCGTCAGGATCGCGCGGCCGTAGCGATCGACGAACGACGACAGGCTCATTGCGCGATGGTGATGGCGGCGCCGTCAGGAAGTCCCTGCTGGCCCTGAACGATGACCGCTTCTCCCGCTTTTAGGCCGCCGGTGACTTCGACGAGCGTGGGCGTCGTGAGGCCAATCGAGATCTTTCGCTTGTGGGCTTTCTTGTCCGAGCCAGCCACCATCACGAACGCGTCTGCGTCTTCGTGGATCACGGCGTTGACGGGAACCGCCAGCGCGTTGGGATGTTCCTCGGCGACGATTTCGACACGAACGGGTGCGCCCACCGGCAGCCGCGTCGGCGTGTTGAACGACACGCGCACGTCTGCCGCAACGCCGCCAGGATCGACCGCTGCAGGACGGGTCAGTACCTTGCCGGCTTCATTCGTTTCGGTTCCCGGGACGAGGATCCGCACGGGTTTTCCAACCTGGATCCGCGTCACGTCCGGAACGGCCACCGCCGCCAGAACCTGCAGACGAGTGGGATCGACGACGCGCAGAATCACGTCGGTTGCCGTGGCCTCGACCATGTCGCCGGGGTTGTGCGCACGTTTCGCAACGACGCCTCGGAACCGCGCACGCACGACCGCTCGCGACGCCAGCACGCCGGCGTTCTGACTCGCGGCTTCGGACTGCGCGAGGGCCGCCTTCGCCTCGGCCAGGTCGCGTCGTGCGTCCTCGAGCTCCTTCTGTGCCGCAACCCCGTGCTGCACGAGCGTCGTCAGTCGATCGACTGATGCCTGCGCGTTCGCGACCCGTGCCTGGGCCTGCTGCACTTCAGCTCGCCGAGTCGCGACGTCGGTCGACAACGAAGGGATTTCGAAGCGAACGAGCAGGTCTCCCGCTTTGACAAGATCGCCTTCTGCCTTGGGGAGCTCGACGATGCGCGCGGGTTCGGGTGCGGTGATCGTCCAGTCGGCACCGGGCGCGGCCGCTACCGCCCCCGTCGCGGTGACGACGTTCTCGATCGTCTGCGGCGCCACCGTCAGCGTCGTCACGGGAGCCGCGGCCTGCGTCGAGACTTCTTCGACGGTCTTGTGCCCGCATCCAGCGCCAAGCACCAGAGCAAGGAGCGCAATCGCTGAGCGCGATTTCATTTCAGCGGCGCTCCAATCGCGCGCTCGAGATCTGCAAGCGCCAGCTGGTAGTCGAGTCCCGCCTGCAGCGCGTTCAATCGAATCTGACGGGCGGCCTGCACGGTCTGCAGCAGCGCCGGCAGTCCTGTCTGCCCGGCGCGATAAGACTCGTCGGCCATCTGTTCCACTTTGAGGGAGGCCGGCAGGATCTCGTTCTGATACCGAAGCACGGCCTGCCGGGCCGCAGCGGCGCGGGCGACGGCCGATCCGACAGCGCCCGTGATCTGCGCGACGCGCGCGTCACGGTCGGCAATCGTCCGATTGAGCGTCGCTTCGGCGACGGCGACCCCGGGTCGGCCGGTCGTGAAAATCGGAAGCGCGATCGCGGCGCCCACGCGCCATCCGTAGGTGAAATCGGGTTGGCTGTCGTACACGAACGTTCCGGTGACGCTTGGGTCCGGATGGCGCATCGCGCGGGCGAGCGCCACGCGTGCCCGGTTCTCATCGATCTGCTTCAGGAGGACCTGGAGCTCGGCGTTTCCGGACAACGCGAGCTGCGCGGCGTCCTGGACGGTCGGCAGTGGTCCGACTTCGAGTGGATCGGCGAGCGTGGGCGCGGCGTCCGTCGGATACGCGAGCAGCGCGTTCAATTCGACACGGGCAGCCGTCAGCGCGCCTCTCGCTGACGTCGTTTCGTTCTGTGCCTGCGCGAGCGCGAGCTGCGACTGGAGCGCCTCGAGCTGCGGCGCCGCTCCCGTCTGGAATCGTTCCTGCGCGGCGTCGCGCGCGCGCGTCGCGATCGTCTCGAGTTCCTGCGCGATCTCGATGCGGCGGACGCCCGCAACGACCTGATAGTACGCACGCCTCACGTCGCTGCCAACTTCCGAAGCCGTACGGGCGATCTCGGCATCGCTCACCGCCAGACCCGCCTGGGCGACGTCGAGCCGGCGCTGTCGTTTGCCGTAGATTTCTATCGGAAGCGTGCCTGCGAAGGCCCAGTGAGGTGTTTCGCGCTCTGCCTCCGCGCTGACGTCGGGATTCGGCCGCTGGCGCGCGGCCCGGATTTCAGCGAGGCTGATCGTCCGACCCGTCCGGGCGGCCATCACAGTACGGTTGGCCTCGAGCGCCCGCGCCAGCGCGTCGCTCAGCGTCAGGCTCGGCGGCGCCTGCGCGTTCACACCGATCGTGACGAGCGCCGCCGCGATAATCGTTCCGATGACGGTCCCACGCGTCACACGCCCGCGCCCCCTCGCTGGCGCAGCACTCGCCGGATCGCCTCGACGAGCATGAGCGGATCTTCGATGTCCGGAGTGACGCTGATCACCGGAACGTCCGCCGTCGCCTCCTCCTCGGCCATGGCCTGCCGCAGACGGGGCTCGTCCTTCAGATGCGCCACGACGAGGTTCGGCCGCAGCGCGAGCATCACGCGGAGCGCTTCTTCCGTCGAATGCGCAGGCGCTACCGCGAATCGCAGGCGTGCCAGAATGGCCTCGCATCGAGCGCTGCTGTCCACGTCGTCATCCGCCACGAGGATCAGGGGCGCGAACCCGTCGCCATCTCCGGGACGACGACCCCCGCGTGCCGACTTGCGCCGATCGAAACCGAAACGCCGCTCCGGAACCTGTCCATTCATGGCAGGGATACTACTACGCGGTGACGTCAGGAGAGAATGCGGTGGGAGCGTCGTCTTCATCGCGCTGGCGTGAGCACGAACATCAGCGCCACGCCGCCTTCTACTGGCGCTGCTGAGGCGGTTAGCTCTCCGACGGGCTTGTGGATCTTGATGACCAGGCCCGCGACGGTTCCGATAGCCGCACCGAAGATGACATCGCTGAGATAGTGCTGGTTGTCTTGCAGCCGTGACGCCGCGACGTAGCCGCCAAGCGCATACGCCGGGATGCCGATCTTCCAGCCGAACCGCCGCTGCAAAACCGACGCGGTGGCGAACGTCGCCGACGCATGGCCCGAAGGAAACGAGTAGTGCCCGCCATTGGGACGCATTCGGCGGGCCGATACCTTGATGGTTTGCGTAATGATGCCGCTCACCAGTTGTGCGCTGACAAGATCCGCGCCCGTGTCTTCAATCGCAGGATTCTTTGCGAGCTGACCGACGAACAGCGTTCCGAAGGCGAAGCCGAACTGTACGTATCCGTTGCCGATGGCGTGGCCCAGCACCAGGACGCGGTCGAGCGCCTTCGAATTCACCGCTGCCCGCGTGATATCCGAATCTTCCGGAACGACGGCGAGCGCCGCTGCGCCGGCCGCCCCGAGGATCAGCGCCGGATTGCGAGACGCGATTCTGCGGAAATCTCCGGGCAGCTCGCGAATGACGGTCCCAAGCGAGGCGTGCCGATCGACGCTCGTATCATGATCTGGAGGAGCCTGGACGAGCAGTACCGCCAGGAGCGTAACGGCCGCCGGGTTCACACGGCGATCGTTCTCCGTTCAACATGAACGGACGATGACAGAGAATAGATGAGAACCGTATGCGCATTCTGCTGGTAGAGGACGAGCCGAGCGCGGCCAGATTCATCGCAAAAGGGCTGCGCGAGGCGTCCTATGCCGTAGACGTCGCACGGGATGGCGAGGTGGCCGCCGCGTTCTGCGCCGAGAACGATTACGACGCCGTGGTGCTCGACGTGATGCTTCCCAAGAAGGATGGCATGACGCTCTGTCGCGAGCTGCGCGCGGGCGGCTCGGACGTTCCGATCCTGATGCTGACGGCGCGGGACGCGGTCGAGTCCCGCATTGCGGGCCTCGACGCCGGAGCGGACGGCTACCTCACGAAGCCGTTCGACTTCGGAGAGCTTCTCGCACGTGTGCGCGCCCTGACGCGCCGCGAGCGGCGTCCCGTCACGGCGGAACGTTTGTCGGTTCGGCACATCACTATCGACGTGCCGTCGCGCCGCGTCTGGCGACATGGCGTCGAGGTCGCGTTGACCACACGCGAGTTCGCGCTGCTCGAGTACCTCGCCCGACGCGGCGGTCAGGTGGTCGGACGCGCGGACATCGCGGAACACGTCTGGGACGAACACTACGACGCCTTCTCCAACGTCGTCGACGTCTACGTGCAGCGGCTTCGGCGCAAGCTCGACGAGCCGCACGGCGATTCGCTGATCCGCACGCGCCGCGGCCAGGGCTATCAGCTCCTCTGACGAGGTCACGTGGCGCTCTCGATCCGCGCGCGGTTGATCACCTGGTACTCGGCGCTCCTCCTGCTCGCCCTGGGCTCGTTCATCGCGGTAGTGCTGTGGGTCCACTGGCGTCTGCTGCTGCGGCAGTACGACGAATCGCTCGACACGCTCAGCCGCATGGCGGCCAACGTCGTCGAGAGCGAAATGACGGAGCGGTCCAATCTGAGGCTCGCGGCGGCGGATACCGAGGAAGTCGTTCGCGCGCCGGATCACACGATCAAAGTTCTGGACGCGACAGGCCATCCGCTCATTTCGGACAGCGGATTCCCCATCGACGCTGACGAGCAGTCGCGATTGCTCAGCCCCGGCGTGCGAACCGTTCCGGCGCGTGACGGCCGTTCGTGGCGCATTGTCGTACGGAGCGGGCGCGCGGGGAACGAGCCGTATCTCGTCGCGGTCGGAGCGCCGCTGGATGAAGTGCTCGAGCAGTGGCAGGCGCTGGTGCAGGCATCGGCCATCGGTCTTCCGCTGGTCCTCCTGCTTGGCGCGACGGGAGGGTGGTGGCTGGCCCGGCATGGTCTGCAGCCGCTGACGTCGATGGCCGCACAAGCACGCGAGATCACCGCACGGACCGCCGACAGCCGGTTGAACGTGCCGCAGGCCGGCGACGAGCTGTCGCATCTGGCCGAATCGTTCAATCGAGTTCTCGATCGTCTGGGTGAGGCGCTCGCCGAGCAACGGCGCTTCATGGCGGACGCATCCCACGAGTTGCGCACGCCTGTTTCGATCATTCGCACCGCTACTGAAGTGACGCTGAGCCGCCCGGCGCGCGACGCGGCGGAATACAAGGAAGCCCTCGAGGCCATCGCCCAGCAGAGCTCGCGGCTCGCGCGCCTGGTGGACGACATGCTCGTGCTTGCGCGCGCCGATGCCGGCGGCTACCCGATGACCGTATCGGACGTTGACCTCGGCGAACTGGCACGCGAGTGCGTTCGCGATCTGGCGCTGCAGGCGTCCGAGCGCCGGCTCACGGTCAGCCAGGATACGTCCGCGGGCGTCACGGTACGCGGCGACGAAGCATTGCTTCGACGTGTCCTCATGAATCTCCTGCACAACGCTATCGTCTACACGCCGATCGGTGGCCGCGTGCATGTCGGGATCGACGCAACCACCGATGCCGTCGAGGTCCGCGTGTCCGACTCCGGCCCGGGCATTCCTGCCGCAGATCAACTTCGCGTGTTCGAGCGGTTCGTGCGCGTGGATCCCGCACGCGCGGGCGGCGGGGCCGGACTGGGGCTTGCCATCGCCCGGTGGATTGTCGAGACGCACGGCGGCTCGCTGCGCCTCGTCGAAAGCGGTCCGACAGGAAGTATCTTTGCCGCGCGCTTCGCTGCGCCTGCTGCCTCCGCGTCAACGCAGGCCGTTGCAGCTGGCATTCCGCACGAGAGAAGTTTTCGGTAGGATCCTGCCCGTGCTCGCCGACAAGCCAGTAGGAGGTTCCGTGCGTTTCACGCTCGCCGTCATCGTCATCAGCATGTGCTTCGCGCTGGCGGATCCGCGCGCGCAACGCGCCGCTCCCAGCGTGAAGGCGCCGCTCACCATCGACCAGTTGGTCGACATCAAGCATCCGTCCAACCCCGTGTGGTCGCGCGACAGCCGTCGGATTGCGTTCATCTGGGAACGGGCGGGTGTTGCAAACCTTTACCTCGTGCCGGCCGATGCCTCCGCGAAACCGACCGCCGTCACGACAGACGGCCGACCGATCGGCGGCGTGTTCTGGGGTGCCGATAACCGTTTGTATTTCATGAGCGGTGGAACGCTCATGCAGGCGTCTGGCGATTCCGCACCGCGACCTGCGTTCTCTCAGACGCAGGGGCGCGGCTTCACGGTGTCACGCGACGGCAAGCGCCTCGCGTACTTCGTAGGCGGCGGTGGTGGAGGCCGGGGCGGCGCTCCGCAGCCGACGGCTCCCGCAGAAATCCGGATCAAATCGCTGACTGACGGGGTTGACACGACGGTCGCCAGCGTCGATGGAGCGATCAGCTCGTTGACGTGGACGGACGATCAGCATCTGGCATTCACTGTGGGCGGCGGCGGCCAGATCATTCGGCACGAGCAGACGCCGGAATACTCCGGCAGCAAGATCATTTACACGATCACGGAGCGCGCGGCCGGTCCGGCCGGGGAGAGCTACACAGTACCCGCAGGGGGAGGCACGCCGATCAAATACAGCGGCGGGGGTGGCGGTGGATTCGGCCGCGGCGGAAGCCGCTGGCTCGATGCCACACGATTTCTCGTCGATCGGCAGAGTCCCGATTTCAAGCGCCGCGGCATCTATCTCGGCGACACCACCGGCTCGGAGCCGCGGCTGCTTCACGAAGACGTCAAGACAACGTTCTGGAGCATGACTGGTGACGCACGCGGTGGATCCCAGGCGTCGCCCGACGGAAAGTGGATCTCGTTTCTCAGCGATCGGGACGGGTGGGATCACCTTTACGTGATGCCTGCCGCCGGCGGCGCGGCCGTGCAGATCACGAAAGGCGCGTTCGAGGCGTGGCGGCCGTCCTGGTCGCCGGATGGAACGCGAATCGTATTCGACTCGAACGAAGGCCAGAATCCGGGCTCGCGTCATCTCGGCGTGGCGTCGATCGACGGCGATCCGTCCCGCGCCGCGATCCGAATGGTGACGAGCGGTCGCGGCACCGATATCGACGCGCAATGGTCGCCGGATGGACGCTGGCTCGTGTATCAGCACACCGATCCGCAGAATTCCGCGGATCTCTACGTCATCGATGTTACGAAGACAGACGCGAAGCCGGTTCGTCTGACCGACTCGATGCCATCAGGCGTCGATCGCCCGGCATTCGTGGAGCCCGAGCTCGTGCACTATCCGGGGCCTGACGGGAAGTCCGTGCCGGCGTATCTCTTCGTACCGAAGAACCTCAATCGCGCGCGGAAACATCCGGCGATCGTGTGGATTCACGGCGACGGCGTCAACCAGAACTACGACGGCTGGCACGTTCAGCGCAACTACGCCGTCTACTACAGCTTTCATCAGTATCTCCTTCAGCGCGGATACATCGTGCTCGCACCCGACTACCGGGGAAGCATCGGATACGGCTCTGCCTGGCGCGAAGGCGTGTATATGGACGTCGGCGGAAAGGACTTCCGTGACGCTGCGCTGAGCGCGACGTACTTGAAGACGCTGCCGTATGTCGACAGCGATCGCATCGGCGTGTGGGGCTTGAGCTACGGAGGATTCTTCACGCTTCTCGCCGTCACGGAGATGCCGACGACGTTTCGTGCCGCGGTCGATGTGGCGGGCGTCGCGGACTACGCGATGTATTACGAGGATCCGTACCACGGCGGCTGGACGGTCAGCCGCATCGGCACGCCCGAGCAGAACCCGACTGTCTACGCGCAGGCATCGCCGCTCTCGCACGTGGACCGTCTCGTCCGCCCGCTGCTCGTGCTTCACGGCACGGCCGACGTCAACGTGCCCTACCTGCATTCGGTCCGGCTGATCGATGAGTTGCTGAAACACGACAAAGGGCCGCTCGTCGAGTTCATGACGTATCCGGGAGAGTTTCACTACTTCACGCGTGAACACGTCCTCCGCGACGCGTGGGGACGCGTCGAGCGATTCTTCGGTCGCTGGCTGAAGCCTGAAGTG
>Ga0114129_10006389_pt1 | contig 16713 bp, 13 predicted proteins | sample RhiMetdeltSRZDD1_FD_80071 | JGI IMG/M metagenome (GOLD analysis project Ga0114129, IMG submission 80071) | Populus rhizosphere microbial communities from Tennessee, USA - Rhizosphere MetaG P. deltoides SRZDD1 (version 2) (version 2) | ecosystem: Host-associated > Plants > Roots > Rhizosphere >... | reverse complement strand
TTTACAATCACAAACTTTTCTTCCACCGACTCGGCACGCCGCAATCGCAGGACAACTTGATCTACGAGCGGCGCGATCAGAAGGAATGGCTCTTCAGTGCCGAAGTCACTGACGACGGCCGCTATCTCATCATTACCGTTCAGCGCGGCACCGATCCGAAGAACCGCATCTTTTATAAAGACCTGGCCGATCAGAAGTCGAAGGTCGTCGAGCTGTTAGACAAGGCCGACGCCGAATACAATTTCATCGACAACGAGGGGCCGGTTTTTGTTTTCCGGACGAATCTGGACGCGCCGCTCGGTCGCATCATTTCCATCGACACCAGCAAACCCCTGAAGATTAACGAGCTGGTTCCGGAATCGAAAAATAAACTCGAAGCGGTCAGTTCGGTAGGCGATCGCCTCGTCGCGGTCTACCTGACGGATGCGCATAGCGCTGTGAAGTTGTTTAAGGAAGACGGATCAGCTGACGGCGAGATCGCGCTGCCTGGGCTCGGCACTGTCGCGGGATTCACTGGAAAACGGAAAGACCGAGAAACGTTTTACTCGTTCACGAGTTTCACCGTGCCAACTGAAATCTTCCGCTACGATTTCGACAAGCGCGCAAGCGAGCTGCTGTTCAAACCGAACGTGAAATTTAATGCGGATGATTACACGACCGAACAGGTCTTTTACCAGAGCGCCGATGGCACGCGCGTGCCGATGTTTATCTCATACAAAAAAGGAATGAAACGAGACGGTCAGACGCCGACCTACCTTTATGGTTATGGCGGCTTCGATATTTCCAGCACACCGTCGTTCGCCCCCGCAAATCTGGTCTGGATGGAAATGGGCGGCACTTACGCCGTTGCGAACCTGCGCGGCGGTGGCGAGTACGGCGAGAAATGGCACGAGGCCGGAATGCTTCACACGAAACAAAACGTATTCGATGATTTCATCGCGGCTGCGCAGTATTTGATCGATAACAAGTTTACATCGACACCGAAGCTCTCGATTGGCGGCAGCAGCAACGGTGGATTGCTCGTCGGCGCTTGCATGACGCAACGTCCCGATCTCTTCGGCGCGGCTTTGCCAAACGTTGGCGTCATGGACATGCTGCGTTTTCAGAAATTTACCATAGGCTGGGCCTGGACGTCCGATTACGGGAGCGCCGATAAGCCGGACGACTTCGCCTATCTTTACGCATACTCGCCGCTACATCACATCGCCAAGGGTTGTTGTTATCCGGCGACGTTCATCACCACGGCCGATCACGATGATCGCGTCGTCCCGGTCCACAGTTTCAAGTTCGCCGCGACCCTCCAGGCAGCACAAGGTTGCGATAAACCGATCTTGATTCGAATTGAAACCAAAGCCGGTCACGGCGCCGGCAAACCGACAACGAAAATTATCGAAGAAACCGCCGACCGCTGGGCGTTTCTCGTCAAAGAACTCGGCTTGAACGCCTCGAAGTGACAGACGCCTGATAAACCAGTTTTCGGGCTACGCGGCGATCTGCCCGAGAACGGCGCGCAACTCGTGAAAGTCCACGGGCTTGGTCAGATGAAAATCAAAGCCGGCTTCCTTGCCGCGCTCAATATCGTCAGGTGAACCAAAGCCGGTCAACGCTACCGCTTTAATCGGCCGTTTTCGCTTGGCCTCTGCAATTAAATCATATCCGCTCCCGTCCGGCAGACCGATGTCCGCCAGAACGACATCGAACTCTTTTGAACGGATAATCTGCCGTGCACTCTCTGCATCATCGGCTACGGAAATTTCGTGCCCGAAGTGCGTAAGCAGATTGGACAAGGCTTGCAGAGTGTCGTTGTGGTCTTCGATGATCAGAATCCGCAAACTCTTACCGAAACTGTATGACTCTTTCGTTCGATCGTCTTTCATTTTCCCGTTCCCCGGCGAAACTCGTACACCGGAATTTCTGCAGCGTCTAATCTCTTTGAGAAATCATGGATCGGTTGTCAGGCTTCTCGCGGCCGTATGACTGAGTAAGATCGACAAATATGGCCGGCAAGGAGATTGCTGCGTGGAGCGGCGCACATCCGCGTGGTACCAGATTTGTCTACATCGCGGCATCATTCGCAGCTTTGGGCGGCCTTCTGTTCGGCTACGACACAGGAGTAATCTCAGGCGCGCTCATTTTTATCAAAAGGGAATTTGGGCTGACGACAGCGGCTGAAGAAATTGTTGTCAGTGGTGTTTTGTTGGGGGCGACCATTGGCGCGATTTTCGGTGGAAAGGCGGCTGATGTTTTCGGGAGGCGCCGCGTCTTGCTTGTGACTGCCGCGATTTTCGGTATCGGCGCGCTCGCCAGCGCCGCGGCACCATCGCCCTCGATCTTGATCGTCAGCCGTGTCACTCTGGGTTTAGCGATTGGACTAGCCTCAACAAACGTTCCCGTTTACCTGTCGGAAGTTGCGCCTCCACACGCGCGTGGCTGGGTTGTATCGCTCTTTCAACTTGCTGTCACCGTCGGCATCGTTGTTGCGTATCTGACTGATTACGCTTTTGCCGCCATTGAGAGTTGGAGGTGGATGCTCGGCCTGGCTGTCGCTCCGGCACTGGTTTTCGGGGCGGGCATGTTTTTTCTCCCGGAAACTCCGCGCTGGCTCATCCGTGGCGGTCATAATGACGTTGCGCACAGCGTCCTCGTGCGTATCCGCGACCTGGACGATGTGAACGTCGAGATCGAAGAAATTAAGGCGAGCCTGACCCAGCAAGCTGAAAGCGGACACTGGACCGATTTGCTGCGTCGGCAGGTTCGCCCGGCTCTTATCGTTGGATTAGGTCTTGCCGTCTTTCAACAGATTACGGGCATCAACACAGTGATTTATTACGCGCCGAAGATTCTTCAGGCTGCTGGGTTCAATTCCGCTTCCGGAGCGATCCTGGCAACCGTGGGCGTCGGCATCGTAAATGTTGCCATGACAATCATCGCGATGTTCTTGGTTGATCGCGCTGGCCGGCGGCCGCTTTTGCTGGTCGGTATCGCTGGAATGATCATCACGCTCGGCGTGCTTGGCTTGAGTTTCCGCGTCTCACATTCATCGGGACAGCTTGCCTGGATCGCGGTGATTTGTCTGATGGGCTACGTCGCTTCATTCGCAATCAGCCTGGGGCCGATCTTCTGGCTTTTGATTGCCGAGATCTATCCGCTAAAGATTCGCGGCCTCGCCGAGGGCGCGGCGGCAACGTTCAACTGGGCTTCGAACCTGATGGTCTCGCTTACTTTCCTGACCTTGGTGGAGCAACTTGGAGCGAGTTCGACATTCTTTCTCTATGCAGCTGCTTCAGTGGCGTCATGGCTTTTCGCCTATTATTTCGTTCCCGAAACGAAAGGACGCACGTTAGAAGAGATCGAAGCATTTTGGAGAGCAAAACATCGCGCACACCAAACTGCGACGCAGATTTCCTAGCTCAGCCGTTCGCGATTGTGCGGTTTTTCAAGATCGAGCAGCGGGCCGATGGGAACGATGCGGGTCGGATTAATCTGCGTGTGCGTCATGTAGTAATGGCGCTTGATGTGATCAAAATTGACCGTGTCGGCGATTCCTCGCTGCTGATATAAATCCATCAAATAGCCCTGAAGGTTCGGATAATCGATGATGCGGCGCAAATTGCACTTGAAGTGCCCGTAATAAACAACGTCGAACCGAATAAGCGTGCAGAAAAATCGCCAATCGGATTCGACGATGCGGCCGTTGAAAAGGAAACGGTTCTTCGACAAGCGTTCTTCCAGTTGATCGAGCGCTTCAAATAGTTTTCGGCAGGCAACTTCGTATGGTCGCTGGCGCGTAGCGAAACCGGCCCTGTAAACACCGTTGTTTACGTTGTCGTGCAGAAAACTGCAGAGCTTCGCGTGCTCCGCTTCAATTTCTTCGTGGAAGAAATCGACCTCCTTGTTTTTGGCAAAGTCGTTAAAAACGTCATTGAACATGCGGCAGATATCGTCCTCCGAATTGTTCACGATCTTCTTTGTTTGTTTATCCCAGAGCACAGGCACGGTTACGCGCTCGTTGTAGTTTGGGTCGGTTGCCTTGTATGCTTCACTCAGAAAGTGGAAACCGTTGATCGGATCGGTCGATTCAAACGGCTCGCCCGGTGGAATTTTGCCACTCGGATCGCGAAACGCCCAGCCCTTCTCATCCCGGATTGGATCGACAATGGTCATGCCGATCGCTTCTTCGAGTCCCTTTAACTTTCGGAAAATCACCGTGCGACTGGCCCACGGACAGGCCAGCGAAACATAAAGATGATACCGATCCGCTGCTGAAGGGTAGGGGGTAGACCCGTCGTTAGAGACCCATTCGCGAAACGCATCTTTCTGACGCCGAAACTCGCCGGACTTAGTCTGTTCTTCTGGGAATTGTGCTCTCATCTGATCCAACCAACATCAAAAGAACACGGATCCATAAGGCAACAATTTGTTTGTGTCGATTTGGTTAACTCGATGTTGCCTCTCGTTGACAGGGAAAAACCCGAATGCTACCGTCGCGCGAATTTACGTGGAAGTCCGTAAAAGACGGATTCGATAGAAATTTGCAAACCGTGTTAAACAGTCAGGTTTTGGTACTTAACCGACTCTGGCAGGCGGTTAACATCTGTTCGGCGCGTCGCGCCTTTGCGCTGGTATACGCCGGACACGCCCACATTGTTTCCTCGGACGAGGCGAAGAACTTCATGACGCATGATTTCGAAAGCTGGCGCGATTTGTCAGCGAACGCGCCAGAGCACGAAGTCGTCACGACGATTTCGTTTAAGATTCGTATCCCGCGGGTGATTGTGCTTTTGGTTTTCGATCGCCTTCCAAAGAAAGAGGTGAAATTCACCCGGCACAACGTGTTCGAGCGCGACAAGAACACGTGCCAGTACTGCGGTGAGCTTTTCGACCGTAGCGAACTTAATCTGGATCACGTCGTGCCACGCGACCGCGGCGGAACGACTACGTGGGAGAACGTGGTTTGCTCGTGCATCAGCTGCAATACGCGAAAGGGCAACCGCCTCCCGCGCGAAGCGCACATGAGCCTGATCCGCAAACCGAAACGGCCAAAGTGGCGGCCATTTGTACACGTCACATTTTCGGCGCCGCAACACGACCTCTGGAAGCACTTCGTCGATCTTGCGTACTGGAACGTCGAACTGAGCGACTAGCGTCCGTCCATTTCGACTCGTGATCCGTTAAAGCGTTGAATCGTTAAAGAGACCCTGCCGCTTCATCGCTTCAACGCGTCAAGAATCGGTTGCGGATAAACGCCCAGCCAGATAGTAGCAAGAATCAAAGCGCTGATCGCCAGACGTGACAGCCTGTTCACAGGGATTTTGTCAACTTTCCCGCTGGACTGCCAGTACATCGCGCGGATGACCTTGAGGTAATAATAAAATCCGCATCCAACAGTGATGACTCCAACGACGACGAGCGCTGTCTGATGCTGCAAGATTGCGGCATAGAAGATAAAAAACTTTCCCAGAAATCCTGCCGTGAAAGGGACTCCGGCAAGCGAGATCATTCCAATCAACATTGCGAAAGCAAGAAAAGGAGAGCGCCTGGCCAAACCATCGAAATCTGCAATTTGTTCCCCAGTTTGCTGGGCCACAATGATCAAAACCGCAAAGCTCAACAGCGTCATGAGCAGGTAAGCGACGAGATAAAAGCCTATGGCTGCCGTGTCGAAACACGCCACGCCGATCAACAGATAGCCGGCATGCGCGATACTCGAGTAGGCAAGCAGTCGTTTAAGGTTGCCCTGCGGTAAAGCCGCAAGATTTCCATAGATCAAAGTAAGCAGCGCAATCACGACAATCAGGCGCTGCGTCTGGGGCAGAGCCAGGAATGGCTGCAACACTCGCAACAACACAACGAATCCCGCCGCCTTGGAACCCACGGAAAGATACGCAGTCACTGGCGTAGGTGCGCCTTGGTAAACATCCGGGACCCAGATCTGGAACGGTACCGCAGCAATCTTGAAACCGAGCGCTACTAGAACGAGTACCATGCCTAACAGCGCTGCACTGTGGTCGGTCGCTGGATCGCCTAGCGCGTCCGCGATTCGCTGGAGATTTGTCTGACCGGTTACACCGAAAAGCCACGCGATCCCGTAAACGAGAAATGCTGTCGAAAGCGCGCTCAGCACGAAATATTTTGTTCCCGCCTCGAGAGTAATCGGATTGCGCCGGGTGAAGCTGACCAGCACGTAAAAAGAAATCGTCACCAGCTCAAGCGAAACAAAGATAAAGACGAAATCGATTGCTGAAACCAGGTACATCAGCCCGACACATGTGAAAATGGGCAACGCGAAAAATTCGCCGAGACCTTGCTGGGGTGTAGTGCCAGGAAAGGAATTGCGGAGCACGGGCGCGTAGTCAGTCATCAAGACCAACACGAAGATTGTGGTAAGCAGCGAGAATTGTTTGAAGAAGATCGACAGACGATCTGCGGCATAAAAACTCCAGAAGCCCGTTGTCTGACTGGTCGATGCTCCTGGAGCTACGAAGAAACTTGCCACGAGAACCAGCGCGAGACCGGCAATTGCCACGTATGCCAGGACCCGCTTATCAATTTTCGTGACAAACGCTTCCACTAACAGGATCACCATCCCGAGTATCAGCACCGCGATTTCAAGTTCTGGCGCCGTGATCGTGCTCATCGCTTGTTAGCGGCCAGGTACGTGCGGAACGCGGGCGTTACGATTCGTACCAGAGATTGAGGAAAGAACCCGTAGCAAAGAAGCGCGCCAATTAGCAACGCGACCGGCACGCGCAAAACCGGTCGAAGGTCAATCAGTCCCTTCCACCGGTCGCTCATCGCACCCATGAATGTCTTGCGATAGGCTCGCAGCATATAGACCGTGGAGATGACCACTCCCCAAAGCGCAAGCACCGTTGCGATTTGGAAAATGTGAAAGCGATCCATTTCCCAACCGTTCTTGAACGCGCCGAAGAAGATCATGATTTCCCCGGCGAAGTTCGCGAGGCCAGGCAGACCGATTGCAGCAAATACGCCGAAGCCAAAAGCGAGGCTGGCGAAGGGCATCACTTTGGCAAGGCCGCCAAGTTCATCAAAGACCAGCGTGCCGGTGCGTTGCCGCAATTCTCCAGCGAGCCCAAAGAGCAATGCAATCGAAAGGCCATGAGCAAACGCCAACACCACGGCGCCTGTGGTGGAAAGAATCGTAGCGCTGGCAACGCCGAGGAAAATGTAACCCATGTGCATCACGCTGGAGTAGCCCAAGGTCCAGTCGAGACGCTTTTGCGCGATGGTGACCAGGCCAACGTAGATGATGTTTCCGAGCAGCAACACCACGAGCAGAGTACCCCAGTGATGAACGCCTTCGGGAAGCAGGGGAATCGCTAAACGCAGAAGACCGTAAAGGCCGAATTTTTTTAACACTCCGGCATGTAACATTGCTGCTGGCGCAGGAGCAGAGGCATATGCTTCTGGGGCCCAGGTGTGAAATGGAAAAAGCGAAATCAGAATTCCAAAACCAATAAGCAGCAGCAGATATACATGGTGTTGTGCGTCGGCCGAAATCTGACCGAGGGCAGCAGCGGCGGTTAACGCGCGAATGTCAAAGCTGCGTGCATCTGCGGGAAAGCTTTGATAAAGCAGAATCAAGCCAAGCAGCAGGATGAAACTGCCGATTGCCAGGTAGATGGTGATTTTCCAAGCCGCCGCGACGCGATTTCCAGTGCCCCAGATTCCGATCAACAAGAATGTTGGAATCAGCGCGAGCTCATGAAACGCGTAAAAGAAAAACAGATCGATCGAGGCAAAAGCACCGATCGCGCCGCCTGAAATAAACAAAAGACACGCGTAGAATGCATTTTCATATTTCTCGATCGCGCCTGTGAACCAAACGGCGGCCAGTGTGACGATCGTACCCAGTAAGACCATTACAAGACTCAAGCCGTCGATTCCGGTCGTGAAGCTCAGGCGCCATTGCGGAGATATCGTAAACGACGTAACGTGCTGAAAGTCGTTTCGGCCCTGGTGAAAAGACACAAAGAGAAACAGCGTCGCCGCAAACGCCAAAAGCGATGCGCCTAACGCCGTCTTACGTGCAGGGGCGCCGGCCATGATCAATATGGCGGCGATGATTGGGCAGAAAATGATAAACAAAACCATTATCGGAACACGGCGAAGTAGATGATGGCGACAACACCAAGGCCGAACAGAAACGCGTAAGCTTGCAGGTTCCCAATCTGAATCAGTCGAAGCAGTGCCCCGATCCCCCAGGTTCCGCGACTACTCCCATCGACTGCCGCCGTATCAATGATCCATCGATCAAAGAAAGCCGAGACGCGCGCGAGCAATTCCTGCGTCCAGTTGATTAGCCAGGCATAAAATTCATCGAAATAAAACTTGTGGCGCAGGATTTCGACATCGATCGGGTCACCCGTTCGGTTGCGGTAAATCGCAATCGCCAGCCCGCTTCCCACGATAACTGCTCCGAACGCCAGGGCAGGAACAAACAATACGCCGCCAGTCTCTGTCGGGAGCGTTAGAAAGTTTCGTGCGAAAAATCCAAACCCACCCAGTGCAGCGAGAATTGCCAGCACGATCAGCGGTCCCGTCATCACAAGCGGCGATTCTTTGCTTTGGCGTGCGACGTCGCTGCGGGTGTCACCGAAAAAGACGATGACCAGCAATCTGACAACATAAAACGCCGTCAGAAGTGCCGTGAGCAGGCCCACGATGAAAATTGGGGTGTTGCGTTCGTAGGCGAGTGCGAGGATTGCGTCTTTGCTGAAAAAGCCGCTGAAAGGAGGACAGCCGATCAACGCGAGGGCACCAATCGTGAACGTGATAAATGTGATTGGAAGTTTCCGGGCAAGCCCTCCCATTTTCCAGATGTTCTGCTCGTGATGAAGCATCACGATGATCGAGCCAGCACCAAGGAAGAGAAGCGCTTTAAAAAACGCATGGGTAAACAGATGAAACATAGCGGCGTCGTTTGAGGCGAGACCCACCGCCATTACCATGTAGCCAAGTTGCGAAAGCGTTGAGTAGGCCAGAATGCGCTTGATGTCGTTTTGCTGCGTTGCAATCAACGCGGCCATCGCCGCGGTAATCGTGCCGATCCACGCGACAACCAAAAGCGCAGTCTGTGACGCTTGAATGACAAACGCGACACGGACCAGCATGTAAACAACAGCAGCGACCATCGTCGCCGCGTGGATGAACGCCGAAATCGGGGTCGGTCCTTCCATCGCGTCCGGCAACCAGACGTGCAGCGGAAATTGCGCTGACTTGCCAACCGCTCCGCAGAAGACTAACAGCGCGGCGATTGTCACAAATGCCGGGTGACCTGCCAGGCCCGGCATCCGCGGCGCCACCTCGGAAAAAACGATAGAACCGGTCGCCATCCAAATCATCAGGATCCCGATCATGAATCCAAAATCACCAATACGAGTGGTGATGAATGCTTTGTTGGCCGCAGCTGCAGCGGCGTCGCGGTAAAACCAATGGCCGATCAGCACGTAAGAAGTAAAGCCGACCAGTTCCCAAAAGATGAAGAGCATGACGAAGTTGTTCGCGACAACGATGCCAAGCATCGCGAACATGAAGAGCGAAAGTGCCGCGAAGTAACGGGATTTGCCTTCGTCATTCCGCATGTACCCGAGCGAGTAGATATGGATCGTTGCTCCGACCCCGGAAACCAGCACGAGCATCGTCTTGCTTAATTGGTCCAGCGTAAAGCCGAGTGGCACTTTGAAAGCGCCGGCGATATCGATCCAATTGAACTCAGCCGCGGTGATACCGGACTGCGTGAAGATCAAACAACTGCACGTAAAGCTCACGAGGACCGCCGCGATCGAGATAAAACTGCTTACCGCTTTCCATCGGAGCGTGAAGAAGGTGATAACGACAGCGCTGGACAGCGGCGTAAGGAGAATGATCCACGGCAAAATTGAATTCATCAGAACGTTAAAATTTCAGGCTGCTGATGTCGTTGACGTCCGTAGTCTGTCGCGTCCGATAGAGCGCGACGATGATTGCCAGGCCGACTGCTACTTCGGCCGCGGCGACTGTGATGATGAAGAACACGAACACTTGCACGTTGTAATCCGGCAAGCCGGCCGGACCAACACGGAACCGAGAAAAGGCGACGAGCGACAGGTTTGCTGCGTTCAACATCAATTCCAGCGCCATGAGAATGATGATGAGATTGCGGCGTAGCAGCACTCCGGCAAACCCGATCACGAAGAGAATGCCGCTCACGATGAGATAGTCGCCGAGTGTGATCATGTTATCGAGGCTGGCGTTTGCTTAAGAGCACGACACCAATCGTCGCCACCAGCACCAAAACGCCCACGATTTGAAATGGCAGATTGTAATTCCCGAAGAGTGCTGCGCCGATATTCCGAACGTCATCGATTGTCGACTCTGGCAGTGGCGGAAACCTTTTGTGCGCAATCGCAAAATGCCTGACCACAGAAAAAATCTGGCCTAACAAGATTAGAGCAACAGCGAGTCCGCCAGCTGTAGTCAGCCAGTTGATTTGGCGACCTTCTTCGGCGCGAAGATCGAGAAGCATGATAATGAAGAGAAACAGCACCATCACTGCGCCCGCGTACACCAGCACTTGAATGATTCCGATGAAATAAGCGTTGAGCGACATGAATAGCGCCGCCAAACCGAGAAAAGACGCCACCAAGCTCAAGGCGCTCGCTACGGGATTGCGGTTGATGACGACGGCTGCGCCGAAGATCAGCGTCAGCAAAGCAAAGATCCAAAACAGAAACGGTGACATGAGTTATTGGAGTGGGGGAGTAGTGGAGCAATGGAGATGCAGATTCTTATCCCTAATAGGCTCCCCACTACACCAACACTTCATTACTCCAGTTCTGCTCATTTTTTCTTGTTCCATTTCAGTACGACGCCGTGCATTACTCCGCCGATCTCGAGGAGCTTCTCCTTGTGATGCACCATGTCTGCGCGGGTGTAGCCGGTAATGGCGTAATCCTTGCGCAGAAAAATCGCCTGCTCGGGGCAGACCTCTTCGCACATGCCGCAGAAAATGCAGCGGATCATGTCGATATCGAACGCCTCCGGGTATTTCTCGACTTTGGCGAACCGGTCTTCTGAGGGAATCTCACCGGGAATAATCTTGATCGCGCGCGGCGGGCAAATGAATTCGCAAAGCTGACACGCGACGCAACGCACGCGCCCGTCTTCATCGCGAACGAGCGCCGGGGCGCCACGATAATAGTCCGGCAGGTTGGTGTCCCATTTTTGCTCCGGGTACTGCATCGTGACCTTGGTGCGTCCCAGCAACAGATTTTTGAAATGCTTAAACGTGATAGCCAGACCAGCGACGATGGCTGGCAAATATAATCGCTCGCGCCAGTTCAGCTTGGGTCGCGGAACAGTGATGGTCATGATTAGGTCTAGGATTGAATGAAAGGCAAAATGGCTGCGACGATGAAAATGTTAACCAGCGCGATTTCGAAAAAGAAAAGCCACCCGAGACGCATCAGTTGATCATAGCGAAATCGGGGAAGGGTCCATCGCACCCACATGAAAAAGAAGATGATGATGGCGACCTTTGCGAAAAAGACTGCGATGTTGATCAAACCAAAGATCCATCCGTGAGACCCATCGGGAATTGCCGGAAAATGCCAGCCGCCAAAAAATAACGTCACGATGACTGCGGATCCGGTAATCATCGCCGCGTATTCGCCCAGGAAGTAGAGAGAAAACTTCATCGAGCTGTATTCGGTGTTGTAACCGCCTGCGAGTTCCTGCTCGGCCTCGGGAAGATCAAATGGCAGCCGGTTTGTCTCGGCAAAAATGGCGATCGTGAAAACGAGGAACGAAACGATCATTGGAATGGCGAGCAACCACTTCCACGGATTCGTCCAGTCCCCGATAAACGGTGCGATGAACCAGCCGTGCTCAATCTGGTAACGCACCACACTGGTAAGACGCAAATTGCCTACCAGCAGAAAAACAGGAATGACAGCCAGACCGAGCGAGAGCTCGTAGGAGAGCATTTGCGCGCTGGAACGAATTCCGCCGAGAAACGGATACTTGGAATTCGACGCCCAACCACCAATGACGATCCCGTAAACACCAAGCGACGCGATGGCGAACACAAAAAGAATTCCGACGTTCACATCGGCGATTACCATTGGAACTCCGAACAGCGTGCTGCCAAAAGGTACGACGGCGATGGTGATGATAGCCGGCATGACCGCCAGACACGGCGCAAGCCAGTAATAAAACGTGTTTGCGGCGCGCGGCGTGAAATCTTCCTTCAGCAACAATTTGAACATGTCGGCAATTGGCTGAAGAAGGCCGGCGGGTCCGACGCGGTTCGGGCCGAGCCGATCTTGAATTGCAGCGCTGACTTTCCTCTCGGCGTAAACCGCGTAGGAAACCATTGGCAGGATCACGATAAACAGAATTCCGACGATCTTTAGCAGCGATGTAATTACGAAGAAGGAATCCATCACGATTCTCCTCAGCTGTGCCGGGTTCCAACCGCTGCAGCATTGCGGGCTTCATCGACCTGTCGCCTCACGGAGCGACGTCTTGCCTGGATCGCAACCGCTTGCTGGATTGCTTCTTCGTCGCTCGGATGCATAGGCGGCAATTCTTCCATCTGTAAAATGTGCACGCCGAGATCGCCGATCTTGTTCGAACTCAATCCGGCGAATTGCGGGACCGTCTCGCCGATTCGGCGAAACACGTCGTCTATTGAGAGAATAGAGTCGCCTCCACCGACTGCCTGGAGCAAGTCGCGTAAAATTTCCCAATCGTCGCGCCCGTTACCGGGCGGTCGCACTGCTCGATTTAATCGTTGTAATCGGCCTTTGCCATTGACCATCGAACCGCGCTTCTCCGCGAAACCACATCCAGGAAGAACGACAGTCGCTTTCTTTGTCGCCTCATTCGGCAAAACATTCATCATGATCAACGCGGGGATCTGCGCGAGTTGTTCAACGGGGACTCCCAAATGCATTGCATTTTCCTTTAAAATCAGCAGCGCTTTGATTTTTCCTGACTTCACAGCGTCCGAGATCGCAACCAGGTTTGCCCCTGGTTCAGATTTGGATCCAAGAATCAGTCGTGCCCCGTTTGTATTCGGGTTGCGGTCTTCGCTAAGGAGGATGTTATCACCGGGCTCGCGGCGCGGGACGATGTCGATCCAATCTGTGCCTAACGACTTTGCCAACTGTGCTGTGAGCCAAAGCTCCTCGTTCGTCATGCGCCCTGAGGCAATGATGGCAATTTCCGGACCGGAGAACTGTTTTAGCTGAAGAGCCGCCTGCGCAATTGAGGTAGGCCAGTCAGTATAGGCGAGTTGTCTATCGACATAGATCTGTGGCTCGAGCAAACGATCTTCAGCTTCGAGATACTTAAAGTTCAGGCGCCCGTAATCGCACATCCAGCATGAGTTGACGTGATCATTCTCGCGCGGCGTCTGTCGGTAAACCACATCCTCGCGCGACCCAATGATGGTGTTGCACCCTGTGGCGCAACTGGTGCAAATGCTTTTGGTTTCCTTCAGGAACCAGACGCGCATCTTGAAGCGAAAATCCGTGGAAGTGAGCGCGCCGACAGGACAGATATCGACGGTATTAAGAGAATAATTATTTTCCAGCCTCTTGCCGGGATGCGCGGTCAACACCGTGTAGCTACCGCGGTCCACGAACCCGAGCACGTCGTCCTGCGCGATCTCCTGACAAAAACGAATGCAGCGCGAACAGAGAATGCAGCGTTCATCATCGAGTGTCACCCGCGGCCCGAGCACGACGTTTTTCGGTTTCTTGACTTTGTGTTCGAGGAAACGCGATTTGCTCGTGCCGAAATCGACGCTGAACTCCTGTAACTGGCATTCGCCTGCCTGATCGCAGATTGGACAATCGAGCGGATGATTGATGAGTAGAAACTCCATCACGCCGCGCTGGCATTCCTTCACCAACGGAGAATTGGTCCTTACGCCCATTCCTTCGGCGATATCTTGCGCACAGGAAATTTGGGGGCGGGGCATCCAGTTTATGATTGGTTGGTTGTCAGGTCCAAGCTCCGGTTTCCGATCCGGCCCCAGCCTTGGAAATCCCATTTCGATCAGGCACATCCGGCAATTGCCGGGCGAACTTAGCTTCTTGTGATAACAATAGCGTGGTACAAAACTGCCGGCCTGTTCGCACGCCTCAATCACACGTGTGCCTTTTGGAAATTGACACCACACGCCATCAATCTGGACGTTCAGGAGTTGCGGTGATGGAGCTGAATCGGCCATTATCCTGGTTTTGATTTAGATCGTGCCCGCTGCTCCAGCTTTCTCCCAGCCGGGATCGTGTGCCATCGGAACCGTAGGAATTGTTTCCTCTTCAATGAGTTCCTCAGAAGTGTATTCCGGCGGTAGCGGAGGCGGCATCGGTTTTTGGGCGCGGGCTGCGAATTCTTCGGGGAATTTCTGAACAAAACTTTGCGTTGGCCAGGCGCACGCTTCGCCAAAGGCACAGATGGTGCGCCCGGCGATATTGTCACCAATAGTCTTTAGTGTGTGAGGATCCTCTGTTACACCGCCGCCGCGCAGCATGCGGTCGGTAATTTTCTTCATCCAAAGCGAACCCTCACGGCAGGGTGTGCACTGACCGCAGCTCTCGTGCGCATAAAACTCGTTGATGTTATTGAGCACCCAAACTACGTCGCGAGAGTCGTCCAGCACGATGACACCGCCCGAACCGGCCATCGAACCCGCGGCGGCCAGCGAGTCGAAATCCATTGGGATTTCGTCGATCGACATCTCGCGGTCGATTGTTGATCCATCGGGCTGGTGTTGCTTCAGTTTGAACCGCTCGTCAGCGCGAAGGACTTTCGCAGAACTTCCTCCTGGAATGACCGCCTTGAGGTTCCGTCCTGGTCTCATTCCACCGGCCATTTCATGAATAAGCTGGCCCATGGTCACGGCGCCGACTTCGATTTCGAAATAACCCGGCCGCTGCACGTCTCCGCTGACACAAACGATTCTTGTGCCGGTATTGTTAGGCCGGCCCAGCCGGGCATACTCCGCGCCGCCCATGGCGATGATGTGCTTCACATGGCAAAGCGTTTCCACGTTGTTCACGATCGTCGGGGACATGTAGAGTCCCAGCACCGCTGGGAAATACGGCGGCTTGATTCGCGGGTAGCCGCGCTTGCCTTCCAGCGATTCAATCAGGCCAGTCTCTTCGCCACAGATATAAGCGCCTGCCCCGCGGTGGACGTAAACCTCGGCATCGAATCCCGATCCAAGAATGCTTTTTCCAAGAAAATTATGCTTACGTGCTTCTTCGATGGCGCGCTCAAGGATTTTTGCCCCTTCCGGGAATTCACCTCTGATGTAGATGTAAGCCGTGCGCGCGTTCAACGCGAAACAGGAGATCAGAATTCCTTCGAGCAATTGATGTGGATCTTCATGGATGATGTAGCGGTCCTTAAACGTGCCTGGCTCGGACTCGTCCGCATTGCAGATCAGATACACCGGCCGTTTCTCGTCCGGTTTGATGAAACTCCATTTCAAGCCGCACGAAAAACCCGCGCCGCCCCGGCCGCGCAGTCCCGAGTTCTTGACCTTGTTGACAATCTCGGCGCGGGACATCGTTAGCGCCTGCTTTAATTGCTCGTAGCCGCCGGCGCGCAGGTAACAGTCGATGTCTGTGGTCCAATCGTCGCGTCCAAGATTCTTGAAAATCAATCGATGCTCCAGAGGATGCGGAGGCGTTCGATACCCAGTTTTTTGGGTTTGAAAAAGCTCCGTCACAGAGTCGGGGTTAACGTTTTCGTGCAGCTCTTCGTTTACCATGCAAACGGGCGCCGTTCCGCAGCTCGCCAGACATTCAACGAACTCGACGCTGTAATTGCCATCAGCGCTAACCGAAATCGGATTGTGCATTCCTTCACCCTGGTGCTCGCGCTTAATTCCGGTCGCGGCGCATAGGTTTTCCATTAACCGAAAACTACCGGTCATGGCGCAGCTGAGCGTGCGGCAGACGCGGATATGCGTCCTGCCCGCGGGTTCCTGGCGATACATCGGATAAAAAGTGACCAGCTCGAGAATGTTGATCGGCTCAAGCCCGAGCTTTGCAGCGATCCAGATTACTGCGTCTTCGCTAATGAAACCGAAGTGTTCCTGCCACAAGTGAAGCAGCGGCATCGCCGCGCTCCGCTGATGATCGTGCGGGTAACGCGCGATTGCCGCGTCCATTTTCCGCTCCAACTCGGCGGGAACACGCGTGTTCGTCGAGTCCACGATAGCGCGAGATTATTTGGACAATGTGCTGTCTTTCGACTGCACCTTGTCGTCTTTGAAAACAATGGTCACCGTATCCTTACCCTGTCGGTAAACGTAGGTAGTCTTTTTCATGATACCGAGATCTTCACTGGGGCTGGAGGTGGGGTGCCCAAGAATTGATTCCACCTGTTTCTTCGACATTCCCTCTTCGACCTCATCCACGTTTGCCTTGGTGATGCGTTTGCTTGGACTGCAAGAGACGCCCACAGCGAGCACGAGGACGAGCAAAAATCTGGATATTGATCGCAGCACAATCATCTGTCGCATTCTCCCATCACGAAGTCCAGACTTCCCAGCACCGCTGGCACATCGCTGACCATGCAACCCGGCAAAAGATCCGGGAGGATACTCAGATTCACAAACGACGGCGCGCGAATCTTCAAGCGATAAGGTACGCCGCCGCCCCTGCTGTTGATATAAAACCCCAGTTCGCC
>Ga0114129_10006388_pt1 | contig 16713 bp, 15 predicted proteins | sample RhiMetdeltSRZDD1_FD_80071 | JGI IMG/M metagenome (GOLD analysis project Ga0114129, IMG submission 80071) | Populus rhizosphere microbial communities from Tennessee, USA - Rhizosphere MetaG P. deltoides SRZDD1 (version 2) (version 2) | ecosystem: Host-associated > Plants > Roots > Rhizosphere >... | reverse complement strand
CTGCTAGAATCGAACAAGACTTCGAAAGAGTTCGCCGCGACCGGCTTGCTTCGCATCCGGAAGCCCGGCTCAGGTCCCTGATCCCGGGGGAGGTGATCAGCATGTGCGGCGCGGATGACCCGGCCACCGTGGACGAAGCGCTTGCGATGCTGGACCGGGCCCTGGCGATGCTGACCGCCGCCGACGCAGCGTTATTGCCGGCCGAGGTGCAGGCGCGAGCGCTCCGGGCGCTGGAGCGCGCGGAGGCACGGCACACCACGGCGCGGGCACGGATGCTGGCGGCCTTCAGCGCCCAGGGCGGGTACGAAGACGACGGGCACGGCAGCGCCAGGGTATGGCTGCGGTGGCAGACCCGGGTGACCAAAGGGGCGGCCGCCGGGGCGGTCGGATGGATGCGGCGGCTGGCCGCCCACCCCGTGATCGCTCAGGCGTTAGCCGACGGGGAGATCTCCGCGTCCTGGGCGCGGGCGATCTGCGGCTGGAGCGACCGGCTGGCCAGCCACCTGCGCGACGACGCCGACCGGATCCTGGCCGGAGCCGCGACCGCCGGGGCGGAACTCGCCGATCTGGCCGGGCTGGCCGAGCAGATATACCAGCGCGCAGGCCAGCAGTGTCCCAACGGCGACGACGATGGGTTCGATGACCGGGGCGTTGGGCTGGACATCACCTTCCGGGGCGCGGGGCGGCTCAACGGAGACCTGACCCCGGGATGCGCCGCCGCGGTATCGGCGGTATTGGAGGCGCTGGGAAAGCGGGCCGGGCCGGAAGATACGCGCACCGCCTTTCAGCGCCGTCATGACGCCCTGGAGGAGGCATGCCGGCGTCTCATCGCCGCCGGTATGGTGCCGGACCGGGCCGGGCAGCCCACCCAGATCGTCCTGCACATGGGTCTGGGCCAGCTGCGCGACCAGCCCGGCGCACCCGAGGCCGAAGCCGCCTGGGCGGCGGCCCGCGCACAGCAGCCAGGCTGGCTGGACGGCCCCGCAGCCGACGCCGCCGCCTGCGACGCCACCATTGCGCCCATTGCCACTGGGCACGTGGACCCGGCCGCAGTCGATCGCATGGTCGGCGTGTTCCTGGCCGGGCACGGGCTGGCCGCTACCACCCCCGCCCCTGCCGCCGGCCCTGCAGAGGCCGGTGCTTGCGGCTGCCGCTGTGGCGGCTGCACCTGTGCGGCTCGCACCCCGCTCTCGCCCGCCACCCTTGGCCGGCTCCGCGCGTCGCTGCTGGCGATGGCCGCCGGTGCCCTATCCGGCCCGGGTGGCCTCGCCGCTTGGCTCCGCCACTCGGCGCTGGGCGGCGGGCCCGGCGACACCGCTAGCCTGCCGCTGAACGTTCCGCTTCCATTAGACGCCGGCGGGGCCGAGCCGACCATTCCCGCCCACTTGCGCCGCGCGGTCACCACCCGCCACTCCTGTTGCGCGTTCCCCGGCTGCGATCAACCCGCCAGCATGTGCCAGATCCACCACCTGATCCCCCGATCCGAGGGTGGCCCGACCGCGCTGCACAACTTGATCACGCTCTGCGCGTTCCATCACCAGGTCGTCATCCACCGCTGGGGATGGGCACTGACCCTCCACCCGAACGGCACCACCACCGCCGCCAGCCCTGATGGCCGGCGCGTCTTCCATAGCCACGGCCCGCCCCGCCAGGCCGCGTAGGCCGGGGCCGGAGGGATCAGGCGCTGGGGTAGATGCGCTCCGGCGTGACCAGCACGCCGGTGCGGTGCTCTTCGGCCATGACCCGGTCGTAGGTGTCCCAGTCGTCGTGCGTCCCGCCGCAGGCGGTGAAGATCTGCCGTAGCAGGAGGCGGACGCCGTCGGCGTCGAGGTCGCCGAGCTTGTCATCCGGGCCCGCCAGGTCGGCGGGGCCCTCGGCCGCCACCCACTCCCACGCCGCCCGGACCACCACGGTGGCGCGCGGGCGGGCGCGCAGGTTCGCCAGCTTCCGGCTCCGCCCCCGCGCCACCAGGCCGACCACCGGCTCACCGGTGACCGGGTGATCGAGCACGCCGGCGTTCACGACCGACGACTGGATCGTGGCGTCCGGCCGCAGGGTCGATACCACGCACAGGCCGTGGTCGCGGGCGACCAGCCGGGCGAAGTCACTGAGATCGGTCATGCCGGGACCTTAGCCCACCGAGGAGTAGGCCACCACCCCGCGCCGCAGGGCTTCGACCGCCTGACGTGCGGTAACGCCGATCGGGGCGTCCCGGCCTGCCGCCACCGCGATCTGGCCGAGCAGGTCCATCAGCTGCTTGACCGCCCGGACGAAATCGCCCGGGGTCACGTCGGGACCGAGCACCGACTCCAGCGGCTTGCCCTGTGCCCAGGCGTACGCGGCCCACGCGAAACCCAGGTCGGGTTCGCGCAGGAACGCCAGCTTGTGCTCCCTCTCGACGGCCGCGAGCTCGCCCCGCAGCGACACCATCGCGGCGAGGATCTCGCGGACCGGGCTGCCCGGAACCTGCGGCGGTGCCGCGCCCTCGGTCTTGCGTGCCTCGAAGGTCAGGGCCGAGACGCAGGCGGCGAACTCGGCCGGGTCCAGGCCGCGCCAGAGGTCGCGCCGCAGGCACTCGGCCGCCAGCAGGTCCAGCTCGGTGTACAGGTCGGCCAGCCGCCTGCCGGCCGGGGTCACGGTGTCGCCGTCGAGATACCCGAGGTCGCCCAGCACCGCGCACACCCGCTGGAAGGTCCGCGCGATCACGTGGGACCGGCCGGCGACGGCCGCCTCCAGCTGCCGCACTTCACGTTCCAGGCGTGCATAACGCTCGGCCTGGCGGGCGTGGTCTTCCCGATCCGGGCAGGCGTGGCACGGGTGCTGGCGCAGGCGGCGGCGGAGCCGGGTGATCTCCGGCTGGTCGGCCTGCGACGGGTGGGTCCGGGACCGCCCAGCCTGGCCAGCGCCATCGGCGGCCGGCTGGCCGTCGCCTTCGCGCCTGTCCCGCGTTGGGTGGCCCGCCAGCTTGTTGCGGACGGTGGAGGCCAGGTCGCGGCGGGCCCGCGGGGAGCGGGCGCTGAAGGCGGCCGGAATCCGCACCCGGTCCAGGACGGCGGGGGGCTCGGGGAAGTCGGCGGCCGACAGCCGCTTCACCTGGCGGCCCGCGGTGAGCACGAGCGGCAGCGGGGAACCGTCCCGGCCGAACCCGCCTGGCACCGCGCCCCCGCGGCCGCCGCCTCCGGTCCCTTTCCTGCGGGCCTCTTTCCGGCCGGCCGCCGCGGACAGGCCTGGGTCGAGAACCACCGCGATCCCCGCGCGCCTGCCGCCGGGAACCCGGATGATGTCCCCGCGGCGCAAGGTCTGCAGCGATCGCAGCGCGTCCTCGCGGCGGGCCGCGCTCCGCTGCCGGGCGGCCGCTCCCTCCAGGTCCGACAGCTCCTTGCGGAGCCGTGCGTACTCGGCGAAGTCACCCCGGTCGCAGTTCACCGCCAGCCCGGCCAGCGCCTCCCTGTCGCGGCGTGCCTGGCGGGCGATTCCCACTACGGCCCGGTCGGCCTGGAACTGGGCGAACGAGGACTCGAGCAGCGCGGCCGCGCGCTCCAGGCCGACCTGACCGACCAGGTTCACCGCCATGTTGTACGAGGGCCGGAAGCTCGAATTGAGCGGATAGGTCCGGGTGCTGGCGAGCCCGGCCACCGCCCTGGGATCCACGCCCGGGCGCCACAGCACCACCGCATGGCCCTCCACGTCGATCCCCCGCCGGCCGGCCCGGCCGGTCAGCTGCGTGTACTCGCCCGGCGTCAGCGGGACGTGGGCCTCACCGTTCCATTTGTCGAGCCGCTCGATCAGCACCGTGCGGGCCGGCATGTTGATCCCGAGCGACAGCGTCTCGGTCGCGAAGACCGCCCGCACCAGCCCCTCTTCGAACAGCTCCTCCACCACTTCCTTAAAGGTGGGGAGCAGGCCGGCGTGGTGCGCGGCGATGCCGCGCTGCAGCCCGGTGAGCCACTCGCCGTAGCCGAGCACCGGGAGGTCGGATTCCGGGACGTCCACCGTCCGCCGCTCCGCGATCTCGGTGATGACCGCCGCCTCGTCCGGCGTCGTCAGCCGGAGTCCCGCGTCCAGGCACTGGCGGACCGCCGCGTCGCAGCCTGCCCGGCTGAAGATGAAGGTGATCGCGGGCAGCAGGCCGGCCGCGTCCAGCCGCCCGATCACCTCCGGCCGGTGCGGCAGCCGGAACCGGGTGGGCCGGCGACCGGGACGGCCCCCCCACTCCTCCCGCCGGGCCAGCCGCAGCAGTTCCGGGTTGACCTGCGGGGCCTGGTCCGCGTGCCGGGCCGCGCCCTGCTCCACGAACAGGTCGTAGAGCCGCCCGGCGGCCAGCACGTGCTGCCAGAGCGGCACCGGCCGGTGCTCGTCCACGATCACGGTGGTCCCGCCCCGGACCTGGGTCAGCCAGTCGCCGAACTCCTCGGCATTACTGACCGTGGCCGACAGGGCCACCACCTGCACCGATTCGGGCAGGTGGATGATCACCTCTTCCCAGACCGCGCCGCGGAACGCGTCGGCCAGGTAATGCACCTCGTCCAGGACCACGTAACCCAGGCCGGCCAGGGTGGCGGAGCCGGCGTAGAGCATGTTGCGCAGCACCTCGGTGGTCATCACCACCACCGGCGCCTCGCCGTTGATGCTGTTGTCGCCGGTGAGCAGGCCGACGCTGTCGCTGCCGTAGCGCCGCACGAGATCGCCGTACTTCTGGTTCGACAGCGCCTTGATCGGCGTCGTGTAGAAGCACTTGCGCCCCCCGGCCAGGGCCAGGTGCACGGCGAACTCCCCCACCACCGTCTTGCCCGACCCGGTCGGGGCGGCGACGAGCACCCCGTGCCCGTCGTTCAGCGCCCGGCATGCCTTGCGCTGGAAGTCATCGAAGCCGAAGTCGTACAGCGCCTGGAACTGGGTGAGGACCGGCCCGTCCTCCGCCTGCTGTTCGCGGAACGCCGCGTGACGCCGCGCCGGGCTGGTGGGCATGCGATCAAGCGTAGGCGAGCCCCGGCCGGGCATGACCCGGCGCCGCGCTAGCGCTGGCCGGAGCTGAGGCTGTCGTCGAAGTCGAGCGGCGAGATCTGGTCGTCGTCCAGGCCCGCGTAGATCGAGGGCCGGCGGGCCCGGCGCCGGTCGTTGGCCCACACGAAGACCTCGGCGAGCTCGACCAGGACCACACAGGGCACCGCGAGCAGAAGCATGGAGAACGGGTCTGGGCTGGGGGTGGCCACCGCGGCGAACGCGAACACCGCGAAGATCATCACCCGGCGCCACTTCCGCATCCGGGCGTGTGTCAGCACCCCAGCCATGTTGAGTATCACCATGATCAGCGGGACCTCGAAGGCGAGGCCGAAGATCAGCAGCATCGCCATCGCGTAACCGAGGTAGGTGTCGATGGTGATCAGCGGCTTGACCCCGCCTGGCGTGAGGCCGAGGAGGAACTCCAGGCCATGGCTCAGCGCGAAGTAGGCGAACACTCCACCGAGCGCGAACAGCGGCACGGCGGTGCCGACGAACGCGTAGGTCCAGCGCTTCTCCCTGCGGTAGAGCCCCGGCGCGATGAACGCCCATAGCTGGTAGAGCCAGACCGGCGAGGACACGATCAGGCCCACGACGAAGGCGATCTTGAGGTGCACGAAGAACGCGTCGAACACACCGGTCACGATGAGCGGATGCTCATCCTTGCCGCAGCCGACCACGCCCTCGATGTTGATCCGGCAGAACGGCTCCGCGATGAAGGTCCAGGCCGGCTTGAAGAAGATCCAGCCCAATACCATGCCCAGCGTCAGCCCGAGCAGGGCCTTGAGCAGGCGGTTGCGGAGCTCGCGGATGTGCTCCATGAGCGACATCCGCGCATCGGGATTGTCGAGCCTGGCCGCCCCCGGCGCGCGGCGGCCCCCCGCGCCGGACGGCGCGCTGGGGTCAGGCGTCGTGGTCATCTCCCGGCGGGCGCTCAGCGGGGCTGGTTGCTGCGCTGGGCCTCGGAGAGCGGAACCCCGTCCACCACGGTGCCGTCGTCCTTAGCGGGCGCGGGCAGCTGCTGCGGCGCGGCTTGGGCAGGGCCGGACTGGCTCTGAGCGGCCTGGGCCTGGCCGTCATCGGCCTTCTCGCCGTCGCGGAGTCCCGACGTCTCCGCCTTGAAGATACGCATGGACCGGCCGAGCGCGCGGGCGCTGTCCGGCAGCTTCTTGGCCCCGAAGAGCACCAGCACCACTGCCGCCAGGATCAACAGGTGCCAGGGGCTGAGTTCACCAAGCATGTTCCGTCCTTCTCAGTGTGGAACGTGCCCCTGCCGCTCCAGGGACGTCTTCAGGCACATGGTACGCCCGGTTGCGCGCTAACTCACCATTCCGGCCGTGGGCGGGCTTCCATCGCTTGCCTCGCTCCCGCCGCCGGCTGCGCCGCTGCCGTACTGTGCCAGGGCTGCGGCGGCCTCCTTGCGGACGCCCGCGGCGAGCTCAGCGGGCTCGACGAGCCGCCCGTCCTCGCCGAGCCGCAGGGCGAGCCGGCGCACCCATTCGCCGTCCGGGGTGCGCAGGACCACCCGCAGCCGGCCCTCACCCAGGTCCGTCACTTCCTCACAGGGGTAGTACTCCGCGACCCAGCGCCCGTACGGCGACAGCTCGATCACCACGCGCAGGTCGTTCGGCGAGGGCCGGAAGAGCCCCTGGTCGACGTCGACGGACTCCGCCTCCTGCGGTACCTCGGCGGCCACCGTCAGCACCTGGACCCCGAGCACGCGGTCGAGCCGGAATAGGCGCACGTCCTCGGCGCGCCGACACCAGCCTTCGAGATAGGTCCGGCCTTCCACCACCAGCAGCCGCATCGGGTCCACATCCCGCTCGGTCGCCTCATCGCGGCCGGGCACGTAGTACGACAGGTGGACCCTCCGGCCGGAGGCCAGCGCCTCCCGCAGCTGGGCCGCGACGCTCTGCTCGGCGTTCCGGTCGACCTGCACCGCCACCTGCGCGGCGGGAGCCCCGGCCGCCCCGGCCGCGGCCTCGAGCTTGGCGATGGTGCGGCTGAGCGCGGAGCCCTCGGCCAGGCCCGGCGCAACCTGGCCCACCTCACCCAGCATCCGCAGCGCCACCAGCAGGGCGCTCGCCTCGTCCACCCCGAGCCGGAGCGGGCGCTCCATCGACTCGGCCTGGCTGACCACGATCTCGCCGCCCTCGTAGGACAGGTCGATGGGGCAGTACGGGTCCGGTGCGCGCAGCTCCACGCACCACAGCATGTTGAGGTCGTCGACCAGCTGGCGCTCGCTCACGCCGAACGCGGCCGCGGTCTCGGACAGTCCCACGATCTTGCGGCTGACGACGTAGGGGACGAGGGCCAGCAGCCGCTGCAGCCGGTCGGAGCTGGTGGTGACCCCGGTCATGCCAGCACCCCCTTCAGCCGGGTGATGACCGCGTCGCGCAGGTCCGCAGGCTCACTGACGACCACGTCCGCGCCGAACGAGGCGATGTGCTCGGCGAACCATCCCGCGTCCGAGAACGGCACATCCACCAGGTCCCATCCGTCGCTGCCCGGCTCTTCGCGGGTGGCGCGGCGGCGGAGCCCGAACCCCGTCCCGGCCCGGATCTTCAGCACCGCGGTCTGCTGCTCGGCCGGATGGGAGTCCCATTCCCGCACCAGTTCCCGCACGTCGGTGCCCTCGGGCACGGTCACCGCGCCCCGCGGGCCGCTGAACTCGACCCGGCCCTCGATCCGGCTCAGCCGGAACACCCTGACCGCGTCGCGTGCCTGGTCGTGGCCGGCCACGTACCAGCGGCCGTGCCGGTTCACCACGCCCCACGGCTCAAGCCTCCGCCGCTGCAGCTCGCTGCGCCCGAGGGCCCGGTAGGTGAAGGTGACCGGGCGGCGGTCCCGCACCGCTTCCCAGAGCGGGCCGAACAGGGCCTCCCCGGTGAGCCTCGGCTCGATGCCGGGCTGGCTCGTCTCCTCGGCCTCCACCCCCGCGGCCCGGAGCTTGAGGAGCGCCCCGGCGGCCGCCCCGGCGAGCTCGGCGCGCCGCCATACGCGCGCGGCGAGTGCCAGCATGGCGGCCTCGTCCGGTTCCAGCCTGATGTCCGGGAGCACGTACTCCTGCCGGGGGATGCGGTAGCCCAGCTCGTCATCGAGCGGCCCGTTGGTTCCCATGTCGAGCGGGATCCCCAGCTCGCGGAGTTCCTCCTTGTCCCGCTCGAACATGCGCTTGAACGCGTCGAAGGAGTCGGGATAGCCGGGCACCGCCGCCCGGATCTGGGTCGCCGTCAGGTACCGCTGACTGGAAAGCAGGCAGACGACCAGGCTGAGCAGCCGCTCGGTTTTCCGCCTTGACATCGCCGTGATCTCCCTGTCCCAGGCTATTGTCTCCCGGTTCCCCGCGTGCGGTGGACGCTACGCGGGAGGCCGCGTGTTGGGCGGGCCGGCCGGGAGACTCCCGCACGCCAAGTTACCCTGCGGAGGTGATCCGTTGGCGAGACGCGGTGGTGACGGCCGTGCGCCGCGAGTGGCCGGGCGCGGTCGAACTCGAGGTGACGGCGGGCGGCGTGACGCTGCCGGCGCTCGCGTACCCCGCGCTGACGGGCCGGCCGCGGGTGGGCGACCGGGTCTTGCTGAACGCGACCGCGCTCGAGCTTGGCCTGGGGACCGGCGGGTATGCGCTGGTGGCGGCGGTCCCCGAGCGGCTGCCGGACGGCACGGCCGGGCCCGGCCATCTGGTCAAGGCGCGGTACACGCCGCTGCAGGCGACCGTGCTCGGCGCCGACGAGCAGGGATCGCCCCACCACGAGGTGCTCAGGGACGCGGACGACCTGCACGGGATGCCGGTGGTGGTCGCCGACCTGCACTCGGCCGTGCCGGCGGTCCTGGCCGGGCTGCGCGCGGACTGCCGCGACCCCACGGTGGCCTACGTGATGCTGGACGGCGGGGCGCTGCCTGCGTGGTTCTCCCGGACCATAGCTGGCCTGCGGGAAGCGGGCTGGCTGGCCGGCACGGTGACCGTGGGGCAGGCGTTCGGCGGTGACCTGGAGACGGTCACCGTGCACACCGGCCTGCTCGCGGCGCGGCACGTGCTGGGCGCGCAGGTGGCCATCGTCGCGCAGGGACCGGGGAACCTGGGCACCGGCACCCGGTGGGGGTTCTCGGGCGTCGCCTGCGGGGAGGCGGTCAACGCGGCGGCCGTGCTGGGCGGCCGCCCCGTCGCCAGCCTGCGGGTCAGCGAGGCCGACCCGCGTCCCCGCCATCGCGGCGTCTCGCACCACAGCCTGACGAGCTACCGGCGGGTGGCGCTGGCCAGGGCGGACGTGGCCGTGCCCGAGCTGCCGGGAGAGTTCGGGAAGCAGGTCGCCGCCGAGGCGGCGCCGCTCGGGGAGCGGCACCGGCTGGTGACGGTCCCGGTGGACGGGCTGATGGAGCCGCTGGCCGCGTGCCCGGTCCGGCTGTCCACCATGGGGCGGGGCCTCGCCGAGGATGGTGCCTACTTCCTGGCCGCCGCGGCGGCGGGGCGCCACGCGGCCCGGCTGCTGGCCGGAGGGCCCTGATGGAGGAGCTCCGGTTCGACCTGGAACGGGACGCGGTGCGCGTGGTGCTCACCGACGAGGGCGGGCGCGTGCTGCTCTTCCACGCGGTCACGCCCGAGGTCCCGACGGGCTGGTGGGAACTTCCCGGCGGCGGCATTCGCGACGGGGAGTCCTACGCCGGCGCGGCCGTCCGGGAAGTCCGGGAGGAAACCGGGCTGCTGCTGGACGCGGCGGCGCTCGGCCCGCCGTCCTGGCGGCGCGACTCCACCTGGCGCTCGCGCGGGCAGCGCCGCCTGCAGCATGAGGTGGTGGTGGGCGCCCGCGTTCCCGGGCACCGGCCCGCCATCCGCGCCGACGGCAGGACCGCGTACGAGCTGGAGATCTACGTCGACGCCCGCTGGTGGGAGGTCGGCGAGATCCTTGGCAGCACCGAGCGTTTCTACCCGGGCCGCCTGCCCGAACTGCTGCCTGCCTTCCAGGCTGGGGAGGCTATCGACGAGCCGTTCGAGTTCTGGAACTGAGCCGGCGCTCAGTTGAAGGCGCCGAGGACATCCACAACGAAGACGAGCGTGTCCGTTCCCTTGATCCCCGCCTGCGAGTTGCCGCTCTTGCCGTAACCGTCGGCGGGCGGGACGACCAGCATCACCCTGCTGCCCACGTTCTGGCCGACCAGGCCCTTGTCCCAGCCGGGGATGACCTGGCTGGGGCTGGCGGCGATCGTGAAGCCGAACGGCTGGCCCCGCTTCCAGGAGGCGTCGAACACTTTCCCGGACTTCCAGATCGCCCCCACGTACTGCACGACCACGGTCTGCCCCTTGGCGATGGCCGGGCCGCTCCCCTTGACCAGGGTCTTGGTCACCAGCTTGGCCGGCGGCTTGGCCGAAGGCACCTTGATCTGCGGGGCGGCACCCGTGCTCGCGGTCACTTTGGGCAGGCCGCTGCCGCCGCTGGAGACGTGCTGGCCGGCGGCGGACGCGTTCGACGGGAAGTCCTTGATCAGGTCCACCACGAAGACGAGGGTGTCGGTGCCCTTGATCCCCGCCTGCGGGTTGCCGGTCGAGCCGAAGGCGTCCTTCGGCGGGATGACCGCAAGCACGCGGCTGCCCATCTTCTGCCCGATCAGCGCCTTTTCCAGGCCCGGCAGCAGCTGGCCGGCGAACAGCGTCGGGTTAGCGGTGAAGCTGCTCTGGGCGAGCCGGTGCGCGGTGCCGGTCCAGATGTAGATGGCGTAGTTGCCCACGAAGGCATCGGTCTTGCCCAGCACGGGCCCGGAGCCGTGGATGACCGTCTTCACCGTGAGGCTGGTGGTGGCCTTCTTCGTGGGGATCGTGACGCCCGGGGCCTTGCCGAACGGCCCGGACACCGTCACGGTCGGGGTGGCGGCCGAATGCGCTGGCGAACCGCCGCAGCCCGCCAGTACGCCGACCCCGAGCAGGGGAAGCATGAGAATGAGAGCGATGCGTCGCATTGTGCAGCCTTGTCGTCTCTGTTGGTGAGCCCAGCCAGCCTACCGGCTGCGGCAGGTCGTTCGCCCCGGGCGGGCCCCATCCCTGCCGTCCGTTCAACGGCCGGCCAGGGCGGCCGGTTCACATGCCGGCGATCAGCTTCTCCACCCGCTCGTCCACCGAGCGGAACGGGTCCTTGCAGAGGACCGTCCGCTGTGCCTGGTCATTCAGCTTGAGATGGACCCAGTCCACCGTGAAGTCGCGGCGGCGCTCCTGCGCGCGCCGGATGAACTCGCCGCGCAGCCGGGCCCGGGTCGTCTGCGGCGGCACCGACTTGGCCTCGAAGATGTCGACGTCGGAGACCGCACGCTCGACCGCACCGCGCCGCTGCAGCAGGTAGTACAGTCCCCGGCCGCGGTGCACGTCGTGGTAGGCGAGGTCGAGCTGCGCCACCCGCGGCGAGGAAAGCGGCAGGTCGTGCTTGGCGCGGTACCGCTCGATCAGCTGGTGCTTTGTCACCCAGTCGATCTCCCGCGCGACCAGGTCGAGATCGCCGATCTCGATCGCCGTCAGCGCCCGCTCCCACAGGTCCAGCACGCGCTTGGCGGTGGCGTCCGCGCCGCGGCGATCGGTGAAATCGCGGGCCTTGGACATGTACTCGCGCTGGATCTCAAGCGCGCTGGCCTCGCGGCCGTTGGCGAGCCGGACCCGGCGCTGGCCGGTCATGTCGTGGCTGACGTCCCTGATCGCCCGGATCGGGTTCTCCAGCGTCAGGTCGCGCATGACCGTGCCGGCCTCGATCATCCGGAGCACGAGGTCGGTCGCGCCGACCTTGAGCAGCATGGTCGTCTCGCTCATGTTGGAGTCGCCGACGATGACATGCAGCCGCCGGAAGCGCTCCGCGTCGGCGTGCGGCTCGTCGCGGGTGTTGATGATCGGCCGTGACCGGGTGGTGGCCGACGACACGCCCTCCCAGATGTGCTCGGCACGCTGGCTGACGCAGTACACCGCGCCCCGCGGCGTCTGCAGCACCTTCCCCGCCCCGCAGATGACCTGCCGGGTGACCAAGAACGGGATCAGGATGTCGGCCAGCCGCCCGAACTCCCCGTGCCGGCCCACCAGGTAGTTCTCGTGGCAGCCGTAGGAGTTGCCCGCCGAGTCGGTGTTGTTCTTGAACAGGTAGATGTCCCCGGCGATCCCCTCCTCGCGGAGCCGCCGGTCCGCGTCCACGAGCAGCCCCTCCAGGATCCGCTCGCCGGCCTTGTCATGGATCACCAGGTCGGTGATGTTGTCGCATTCCGGGGTGGCGTACTCGGGGTGGCTGCCCACATCCAGGTAGAGTCGCGCGCCGTTGCGCAGGAAGACGTTGCTGCTGCGGCCCCAGGAGACGACCCGGCGGAACAGGTACCGGGCTACCTCGTCCGGCGACAGCCGTCTGCTCCCCCGGAACGTGCAGGTGACCCCGTACTCGTTCTCCAGGCCGAAGATGCGTTTATCCATCGTGCGCTCAGCCTATGCGGGCGCGTCACCAGTCGACGGCAACGTACTTCGTCTCGGTGAACTCCAGCAGCCCGTCGTGCCCGCCTTCCCGTCCCAGTCCCGACTGTTTCACTCCGCCGAACGGCGCTGCCGGGTCGGACACGATGCCACGGTTCACCCCGACCATGCCGGTCTCGAGCGCCTCGCTGACCCGCAGCGCCCGCCGCAGGTCAGCGGTGTAGAGGTAGGAGACGAGGCCGTACTCGGTGTCGTTGGCCCAGCGGACCGCCTCGGCCTCGTCCGAGAAGCGCACCACCGGGGCCACCGGCCCGAAGATCTCTGTGCCGAGGATGGCCGCCCCCGGGGGCACGTTGCCCAGGACGGTGGGCAGGTAGAAGTAGCCGCGCCGGTCCGGGGCGCGGCCGCCGGTGACCACCTGCCCGCCGTTGCCGGCCGCCTCGGCGACCAGGGTGGCGACCTTGCTCCGGGTGTCCTCGTTGACCAGCGGGCCAAGGTCGGTGCCGTCCTCCAGCCCGGGGCCGACGGAGAGCTTCTCCAGCCGGGCTGCGAACCTCGCGGTGAACTCGTCGGCCACCTTGTCGTGCACGTAGAACCGGTTGGCGGCGGTGCACGCCTCCCCGCCGTTGCGCATCTTGGCGAGGAAGGCACCCTCGATCGCGGCGTCCAGGTCGGCGTCCTCGAAGATCAGGAACGGGGCGTTGCCGCCCAGTTCCATCGAGCAGTTGGTCACCGTGTCCGCCGCGGTCTTCAGTAGCACCCGGCCGACCTCGGTCGAGCCGGTGAACGAGAGCTTGCGCACCCGCGGGTCGGCCAGCATCGCCGACACCAGCGGCCCGGCGGACTTGCTGCACACCACGTTGACCACGCCGTCGGGAACGCCGGCCTCGCGCAAGATCTCGGCGACTGCGAACGCGCACAGCGGCGTCTCCTTGGCCGGCTTGAGCACGATCGTGCAGCCGGCCGCCAGCGCCGGGCCGATCTTGCGGGTGGCCATGGCGGCCGGGAAGTTCCACGGCGTGACCAGCACGCTGACCCCGACCGGCTGCCGCAGCACCAGGATGCGGTTGGCCCCGGAGGGGGCGGTCACCACCGAGCCGTCGATGCGGACGGCCTCCTCGGCGAACCAGCGGAAGAACTCCGCGGCGTAGACGACCTCGCCCCTGGCGTCGCGCAGCGCCTTGCCGTTCTCCAGCACCATCAGCCGCGCGATCGCCTCGGAGCGCTCCAGCATGAGGGCCCAGGCACGGCGCAGGCACTCGGCGCGCTCGCGCGGTGCCGTGGCCGCCCACCCGGGCAGCGCCTGGTGCGCGGCGGTCACCGCGGCCAGGGCGTCCTCGGGGGTGCCGTTGGCGATCTCGACGAGGGTGTCCTCGGTCGCCGGGTCGGTGACGGCAAGCGTGCCGGCGCCGCCGGGCCGCCATTCGCCGCCGATGAACAGCCCGGTCGGCACCTCGATGCCGGTGAGGGAGGCCAGGTTAGAAGAAGCAGCGTCGCCGTTCACGCGTCCTCCAGTGTCTTGCGCACGGTTTCGGTGATCCGCGCGACCGAGGGCAGCACGTGGTCCTCCAGGGCATCGGCGGCGGGCAGCGGGACGTGCGGGGTGGTGATCCGCACCGCCGGGCCCCGCAGGGAGCCGAACGCCTCCTCGGCCACGATCGACACGATCTCGGCGCCCCAGCCGCACAACCGTGGGTTCTCCTCGACCGTGAACAGCCGACCTGTCTTCGCGACCTCCGCGAGGATGGTGCGGGTGTCGAGCGGGACGAGGCTGCGCACGTCCACGACACTACAGGCGATACCGTGCTCGGCCGAGAGCCGGCTGGCGGCGTCCACCGCCCGGGGGACCATCGCGGCCAGCGCCAGGATCGTGGCGTCGCTCCCCTCGGTGATCACCTTCGCCTGCCCGAGCGGCTCGACGATCTCGGCGGAGTCGGGGACCTCGCCCTTGCTCGCATACAGCGACTTCTGCTCGAAGAACAGCACCGGATCGGGGTCCCGGATCGCGGCGGCGAGCAGCCCTATCACGTCGTACGGGTTGGAGGGGGCGATCACTTTGAGGCCCGGCACGGCCATCGCCCAGTTCTCCACGGACTGTGAGTGCTGTGCGCCGAACCGGACCCCGGCCCCGTTGGCGGCCCGGATCACCAGGGGGAACGAAACCTGCCCGTCCGACATGTAGCGGCTCTTGGCGATCTCGTTGGCGACCAGGTCCCAGCACACCGCGAAGAAGTCGCTGAACATGATCTCGGCGACCGGGCGCAGGCCGGTCATGGCCGCGCCCATGGCCGCGCCCAGGATGGCCTGCTCGCTGATGGGGGTGTCCCGTACCCGCTGTGGCCCGAATTCCTCCAGCAGGCCGACGGTGGCCTTGAACACGCCGCCCGCCGCCGCCACGTCCTCGCCGAGGAACACGACCCGCTCGTCGCGCCGCATCTCCTGCGCGATGCCCCGGGCCACCGCCTCGCGGTAGGTGATGACGCGGGGGGCTCCGGGGGGTCGTCCCCCCGGGTCAGCGCCGACGGTCATGTGATCACCGCCAGCACGGTCCCGACCGGAACTGTCTCGTCCACGGCTACCCGGATCTCCGCCAGCGTTCCGCTGGCGGGGGCCGGGATGTCGGTGTCGACCTTGTCGGTGCCGATCTCCAGCAGCGGCTCACCCTCGGTGACCTGGTCACCCTGTGCCCTGTGCCAGACGTTGACGGTGCCCTCGTCCACCGTCTCACCCATCCGGGGCATCACAACCTCGGTGCTCACCTAGTTCCTCCAGTCCCAGCCGCCGTCGCTCCATACATCGGTGAAGGCCAACTCCAGCCGCGGCTCGGCGCCCGCCTTCGCCTCCACGGTCGCCAGGTCCACCGCTGCCTTCGCCTCCGCGTCGATCCGGTCCAGGGCCGCCTCGCCCACCCCGCGGGAGAGCAGCACCTGCCGGTAGGCGGGGATCGGGTCACGCGCCAGCCACTCCGCCACCTCCTCGCTGGGCCGGTACTTGCCCGGGTCGGCCCGGGAGTGCCCGCCGTGGCGGTAGGTGAGCGCCTCGATCAGCGACGGCCCGCCGCCCTGGCGCGCCTTGTCGATCGCGCCGGAGGCCATGGCGCAGACCGCCTCCACGTCATTGCCGTCGACGACCTGCGGAGCGAGCCCGTAGGCGGGCGCGCGGTCCGCGGCCGGGTGCTTCACGGCCGTGACCGTCTCGATCGCCGTGTACTCCATGTACCGGTTGTTCTCGCACACGAAGACGACCGGCAGCGCCCACACCACGGCGAGGTTGAGCGCCTCGTGGAAGGCGCCGATGTTGGTCGCGCCGTCGCCGAAGAAGCACACGGTGACCTGGCCGGTGCCCCGGTACTGCGCGGACCACGCGGTGCCGTTGGCGATCACCAGCTGGGCGCCGATGATCGCGTACGAGCCGAGCACGCCCTTGGCGACGTCGAGCAGGTGCATGGAGCCGCCCTTGCCCCGCATCAGCCCGTTCTCCCGGCCCAGCAGCTCGGCCATCACCGGGGTCATCGCGGTGCCCCTGGCGAGCACGTGGTTGTGGCCCCGGTAGGTCACGAACGTGTAGTCGTCCGGCCGCATCGCCCCGGCCACGCCGGCCGCGACCGCCTCCTGGCCGGCCCCCAGGTGGGTGGTGCCCTTGACCAGGTTCTGCAGGAACAGGTCGTGGGCGCGCTTCTCGAACTGCCGGATCCTGGTCATAGTCTGGTACAGGCCGAGTGCGGTTGCCTCGTCCATGGCGCCTCGCAACTGCGTCGGGGAAGTCCTCAGTAGGGGTTGGTGACGAACAATTCCTTGGAGGGGAACCTGGTGATGATCTCGACGCCGTCGTCCACCACCACCACCTCCTCCTCGAGCCGGGCGGCGGACACACCGTCGCTGGCCGGGCAGTAGGTCTCGACCGCGAAGACCATGCCCTTCTGGATCTCCATCGGGGCGTCCAGCGAGGACAGGCGGCTGATGATCGGCCGCTCGTGCAGCGCCAGCCCCAGGCCATGGCCGAACTGGAGGCCGAACGCGGTCTTCTCATCCGGCAGGCCGAACTCCTGCGCGACAGGCCAGTGCCTGGCCACCTGCTCGGTCGACACGCCGGGCTTGATCGCCGTGATGGCCGCCTCCATCCACTCGCTGGCCCGTGCGTACGCATCCCGCTGGGCCTGCGTGGAGCTGCCGACGCTGAACGTCCGGTAGTAGCAGGTCCGGTAGCCGTTGAAGGAGTGCATGATGTCGAAGAACGCCTGCTCGCCGGGGCGGATCATGCGGTCGGAGAAGTTGTGCGGGTGCGGG
>Ga0114129_10006387_pt1 | contig 16714 bp, 16 predicted proteins | sample RhiMetdeltSRZDD1_FD_80071 | JGI IMG/M metagenome (GOLD analysis project Ga0114129, IMG submission 80071) | Populus rhizosphere microbial communities from Tennessee, USA - Rhizosphere MetaG P. deltoides SRZDD1 (version 2) (version 2) | ecosystem: Host-associated > Plants > Roots > Rhizosphere >... | reverse complement strand
CTGGCGGCTCATGCGGCTGTTCCAGGAGCGCGGGGTGCCGCTGACCGTCTTCGGCTGCGCGCTGGCGATCGAGCGCAATCCGCTCGCCGCCGAGGCCATCCGCAAGGCGGGATTCGACGTGTGCAGTCACGGCTGGCGCTGGATCAAGCACTACGAGCTGACGCGCAGCCAGGAGCGCGAGCACATCACGAAAGCCGTCGCCTCGTTCAAGAAGACGGTCGGCGAGCGGCCGCTCGGCTGGTACTGCCGCTACGGGCCGAGCGTGAACACCCGCGAGCTGCTCGTGGAGGAGGGCGGCTTCCTCTACGACTCCGACGCGTACAACGATGAGCTGCCGTACTGGAAGACCGTCAAGGGCAAGCCGCACCTCATCGTGCCCTACTCGCTCACGAACAACGACGGCAAATATGCCGGCTGGACGGGCACGTCCGAGCAATGGTTCGGGTTCATCCGGGACGCGTTCGACATGCTGCTGCGCGAAGGCGCACGGCAACCGAAGATGATGTCCGTCGGCATGCACATGCGCCTGGTCGGCCATCCGGCGCGCGCAGTCGGTCTCGAGCGGCTGCTCGACTACATGACCAAGCAGCCCGGGGTGTGGATCACGCGACGGCTCGACATCGCGCGCCACTGGATCTCCACCCATCCGTACCCCGGCCACGGGTTGAACGAGCCAGCCGGCAAGGCGCGGCGGCGTCTCAGTTGACGGTCACGCTCTTGGCGAGGCTGCGGGCTTGGTTGAACGAGCCCGCCGGCAAGGCGCGGCGCGGTCTCACTTGACGGTCACGCTCTTGGCGAGGTTGCGCGGCTTGTCGGGATCGTGGCCGCGCAACAGCGCCACGTAGTACCCGAGCAGCTGAGCCGGCGGCGCGTTCAGGATGGCGGTCGCGGCCCCGAGGTCGGCCACCGGGATGTGGTAGTCGAACGCCTCGTGCGGCGTCGGCGACACGCCGATCAGCATCCCGCCGCGCGCCTTGACCTGCATCGCGCCGGCCATGATGTCGTCGTACGTCTCGTCGTTCGGCGCGAGCACGAGGCACGGCGTGCCGGGCTCGATGAGGGCGATGACGCCGTGCTTGAGGTCGCCGCCCGCGAAGCCCTCGGCGTGGATGTAACTGACCTCCTTCACCTTCAGGGCGGCCTCGAGTGCCAGCGGGTAGCTCGGCCCGCGCCCGATCACGAACAGGTGCTCGCGCGTGTGGATCGTCTCGGCGATGCGTCGAATGAGGTCGCGCCGATCGTCGGCCAGGAGCCGCTCGATCTCGCTCGCGGCGCGCTCGATGAGCTCGGCCGCGGCCGGGGTCCGGCCCGCCAGCTCGTGGGCGGTGAGCAGCAGGATGGCCAGCTTCGCGGTGAAGCTCTTGGTCGCCAGCACGCAGCGCTCCGGGCCCGCACTGAGCGGCACGGTCAGATCGGCGAGCCGCCAGAGCGTCGATCCCTCGACGTTCACGAGCGCCGCGATGCGAGCGCCGCGTTGGCGCGCCGCGCGCATGGCATCGATGACGTCGATCGTCTCGCCGCTCTGCGAGAACGCGATCACGAGCGCGCCCTCGCCGACGAAGTCCATGAGATAGGGAAACTCCGAGCCGGTGGCGACGGTCACCCGGCGGCCGGCGATCCGTGCGAGCAGATACTGCGCGGCGAGCGCGGCGTGTCCCGCCGTGCCGCAGCCGACGGCGAAGACGTCGGTGGCCTCGCGGATCATCGCGGCCAGACGCCGTGCGTGCTCGGGACCGGTCTCGGCCAGATGCCGCAGCACGGCGGGCTGCTCGTGGATTTCTTTCGTCATGTAGTCGGGGAAGCCGGACAGCTCGGTCGCCGCGGCCTCCCAGGCGACCTCCGTGACGGCCGGCGTCAGCTCGCGGCCGCTGTCGGCGTCGAAGAGGCGGCAGCGCTCGCGTGAGAGCAGCACGGCCTGACGGTCCTCGACGAACGTCACGCGGCGCGTGTGCTCGAGCAACGCGCTGAAGTCCGAGGCGAGCAGGTGCCCGTGCTCGGTCCAGCCCAGAACGAGCGGCGAGCCGCTCTTGGCCGCGGCGATCTGGCCGCTGCGGACGTCGGCGACGGCGATCGCGTTGAGCCCCTGCAAGCGCCGGAACGCGGCCATCGTCGCGATCACGAGCTGCTCCGGGCCGTCGGGGGTGCCGGCCAGGCACTCCTCGATCAGGTGCGCGACGACTTCGGTGTCGGTCTCCGAGCTGAAGCGATGGCCCGCGCGCGCGAGCGGCTCGCGCAGCTCGCGATAGTTCGACACGATGCCGTTGTGGATGAGGGCCAAGCGCCCCTGGCAGTCCAGGTGCGGGTGAGCGTTCTGCTCGGTGACTCCGCCGTGCGTGGCCCAGCGCGTGTGGCCGATGCCGATCGTGCTCGACGGCAGATCGGGCGCGGCGTCACCGATCTTGCCCGTGCGCCGCTCGAGAACGACGCGGTCGTCCTGACCGACGGCCACGCCCCACGAGTCGTAGCCTCGATACTCGAGCTTCTTCAGGCCGCGCAGCACCAGGTCGGCCGCGTTGGCCTCACCGCCGACGTATCCGAAGATTCCGCACATGGTCATCCTCCTGCTCGGGGACGGGGACGCAGACCGAGTGAGCGAGGAGGCGTCGCGAGACGGATCGATGCGATCCGTCGGCACGCTGGGTGTCCTTTGTCGGCGCGTTACCGCGCCGGTTTGCTCCACCCATCACGACCGTGCCCGCCGAGGGACCATCCGCCGAATGGTTCGATCGGTCCCTACCTCGTCATCCGCCCTGCCGGGCGGACCTGGCGCTGTCGCATGCGATCGCCTTCGTGCTCAGTCTCTGGCCGCGCGCCCTCCTTCCGAGGAACGGAATATGAGCGTCGCTACCCTTATATCAGCTTTGGCAACAGGCGTGCCGAGCGTCGAGGGGCGCCAAAGGCCCGACCAATCGGCAGATCGGCGGCGACGGCCCTGAAGGCCGCCGCCGAGACCATGAAGACGCTTGCCTACTTCGTTGACGTCTTGGGTGATGCCGATGGGCTGGACTCGACGCGGAGCTCGTTCCTGACCTCACGCACGCCGTTCGTCCTGCGGGCGATACGCTCGGCCTCGAACTTGTCCTCCGCCGTCGGAACCTTGCCGGTGAGGCGAACGACGCCATCGTTGGTTTCGACACTCACGTCGACGAGGTTTTTCACCCGATCCGTCGTGAGTTTCGTCTTGACGGCAGTGGTGATCTTGGCGTCGTCGATCTTCTCGCCGACGGATCGATCAGCGGCCGCCGCCGGGCCGACCACCATGGCGACAGCCAGGACCAGCATGACGACTGCAGACAGTAGCCGCATCATAGGTATTCCTCCTGGAATTGTTCCATCCGCAGCGAATGCCATGCCAGCGACTGCCGATCGGCCATCGGTCGCGGCGGGCGGGCCCGGTCGCCGCGCCGCCGGCCGCGAGGGGACGGAGCTAGCCGATGACCCGGCCGCCCATCACACGGATGGTGTCGCCGGTGACATAGGATGACGCGTCGGAGGCGAGGAACACACAAGCATCGGCGATGTCTTCCGGGCGCCCGAGTCGCCGCAGCGGAATTTCCTTGAGCTGGGCGGGATCGCCGGGCGGCGTCTGCTTGAACTCCGGATACCATTCAGCGTAGCGGCGCTCGGTGTCGATGAAGCCGGGCACGACCATGTTCGCGCGGATGCCGAACGGTCCGAGCTCGGCGGCCAGCGCTCGGACGAAGCCGAGCAATCCGGACTTCGCGGCGGTGACGGCCGTGGTGTTGGGGCGTCCCGTGATGGCCGACTGCCCGCCGAGCGCGATGATGCTGCCGCCGCCACGCGCCTTCATGCCGGGCACGATCACGCGCGCGAGGTAGAACGCCGAGTGCAGGTCCACGGCCATCACACGGTGCCAGTCCTCCAGCGACGTCTCCGTGACCGGCGTGTGCGGCCGGATGGCGGCGTTGCAGACCAGGACGTCGATGGTCCCAAGCTCCGTGAGCGCTCGGGCCACCATCGCTTCCACCGCCGCCGCGTCCGCGATGTCGCCGAGCGCCGAAACGACGCGCACGCCCGCCTTGCGGCAGTCGGTGGCCACCGCCTCGAGCTCGTCGGCGTTCATCCGCGTGTTGAGCACGAGGTCGGCGCCCTCGGCGGCGAAGGCCAGCGCGATGGCGCGGCCGATGTTGCGGCTGGCTCCGGTGATCAGCGCTCGCTTGCCCTCGAGCCTCATCGCGTGCGCCTAGTCTAGCCGATCCGGCTTGAAACCGGCGCGGCACGCGGAGTAGCCTACCGACGCTTCCGGAGGACTCGACCCGTGCAGATCGGATTTCATCTCACCCCGTTCTGGAGCCCAACCGATCGGACGCCGACCGCGATCATCGACGAAGCCGTCGAGGTCGTCCACGCCGCGTCGACGATGGGGTTCGCCTGGGTCTCGATCGGCCATCACTGGATCTCGCATCCGACGGTCTGGCCACAGCCGATCCCGCTGCTGGCGCGCCTGGCGGCGGAGACGGGCGAGCTCCGGCTCAAGACGTCGATGCTGCTGCTGCCGCTGCTCAGCGCCGTCGACGTGGCGGAGAACGTCGCGACGCTCGATCACATCACCCACGGCCGACTCGACGTCGGCGTCGCGATCGGGTACCGCGAGCACGAGCTGCAGGCGGTGGGACTCACGCGCAAGGACCGCGCGCCAAAGCTGGAGGAGTCGCTCGAGGTGATGAAGCGACTGTGGCGCGGCGAGGAGGTCACGCTCGAGGGCCGGTACACGACGCTCACCGCCGCGCGACTCGGCTTCACGCCGTGTCAAAAGCCCCATCCCCCGCTGGAGATGGGAGCGCAGAGCGTGGGCGCGACACAACGCGCGGCGCGGCTGGTCGACGCCGTGTTCTTCGGCCCGCAGGTCTCGTGGACCGACGTCGCGCACCTCGTGGGCGTGTATCGGCAGGCACGGATGTCGCGCGGCACGCCGGGGCGCGCGCTCGCCTCCCGCAGCCTGATTGTCGGCGCCAGCAAGGAGGCGGCGCGGGCCGCGGCGCACGCCTACCTCGAGCGGACGTTCGCGATGTACCGCGGCTGGCAGATGCAAGAGTCCACGATGGTGCCGCTCCAGCTCGGATTCGACGCCGACCTCGACGCGTGGACGATCAACGGCACGGCCGCGCAGTGCCTCGAAACGGTGGCGCGCGCCCGGGCGCTCGGCGTGGACGGCATCGGGCTCAGCATCTACAGCCTGCCGCGCGGCGTGTCGGCACGCATCGAGTATCTGCAGATGATCGCCGAGCAGATCGTACGGCCGGCGTCGGCGCTCGGCGCGTGAGCCCGCGGCCGCTCCGTGGCGCTGCGGCGCCCGCGGCGCATCGCACGCCGCGGGCGATCACTCAACGCGCGCCGCTCGGACTCGCCAGCGCGAGCGGCGCCGGCCCCGGGGCGCGGAAGGTGACCGCGATCGCCACCGCGGCCAGCCCGATGCCGAAGGAGCCCAGGAACAGCCAGAAGTAGCCGCCGAAGGTATCGTAAAGCCAGCCGCCCGCCCATGGGCCGAGCGCCATGCCCAGCGTGGAGACGAAGGCGACGGCGCCGAAGGCCGTGCCCATGATGCGCTCGCCGAAGTACTCGCGCACCAGGATGGCGTAGAGCGGCATCACGCCGCCATACGCGAAGCCGAACACGAGCGCCACCGCATAGAAGCCGCTCAGCTCGCGCGTGAACAGATAGAGGCTCACGGCGGCGGCCTGCAGCGCGAGGCCGGCGACGAGCGTGCGCTTGGCGCCCACGCGGTCGGCCACGAGCCCGCAGATGATCTTGCCGCTCAGCGAGGCCAGGCTCGCCACGCTGAGCACGGTGGTCGCCGTCATCGCCGTGATGCCGTGATCGATGGCGTTGGTCACCATGTGGAAGATCGGACCGGAATGCGCGCCGCAGCAGGCGAAGTAGGCCAGCGCCAGCGCCGCGAACTGCGGCGTCCGCAGCGCCTGGCCCACCGTCATGTCGCGGCCGTCACGCGCCGCAGCGGCCGAGCCGGCAGGCGCCGCGGACGCCGGCGGGTTGCGCACGAGCAACGCGGCCGGGATGATCACCAGCCACACGACGTCGCCGATCACGAGCATGGCCGAGCGCCAGTCGTAGTTCGTGATGAGCCACCGCGCAAGCGGCGCCATGATCGCGGAACCGACGCTGAGCCCCGCCGAGACGAGCGCCACGGCGAGGCTGCGATGGGCCGTGAACCACCGCGCGGTCGTCGCGGTCATCGGCGTGTAGAAGCTGCCCGCCGCCAGGCCGACCAGCACGCCGAAGAGGAGCTGGAACTGGGCGAGCGTGGTCGCCCGGCTCGCCGTCACGAGGCCGAGCCCGAGCAGAACGCCGCCGCTCATGACGACCACGCGCGTTCCGAATCGATCCGAGAGCGCGCCCCACACGAACGCTCCCGCGCCCATGCACAGCCAGTTCACCAGCGCGGCCGTGGAGACGCCGGTGCGTGACCAGCCCATCGTGTCGGCCACGGGCACGAGGAACACGGTCAGCGTCGCCATTGCGCCGAAGCCCACACACGTGACCACGATGCCGACCGCGACGATGACCCAGCCGTAGAACATGTTCGTCAGCGGCCTCGCGCGCCCACGGTCTCGCGAATGCTGCCGATGTGCTCGTCGGTGTGGTCGATCAACGCGCCGGTGATCATGGCCTCAGAGCTCATCGGCGGCGCGTCGTCGAAGACGACACCGCTCCTCGCGAGCTCATCGTCTCCGAGGCCGCGAACCACGCTGGCGGCGGCCGCCGCCGTCTTGCGAAAGAGCGCGACGGTCTCGGCCTTCGCGCAGTCAGCGTACTCGGTTGCCTGCCGGGCGTTCAGCTCGTGGAGCATCGCGGTCGTGAACGGACCCGGGCGATTCCGGCCCGCCGCGATGCCGGTGACGATCCCGGCCACGGCCTCGAACGCGGTCGCCAGGTGATGCGCGGTGGCCCCGACCGTCCACTTCTCGCCCGTGGTCGTCAGCTTCCATTCCGCGTCGCTCAATCGGTCGAGCACGGCGGCGGCCTCCCGAGCCTTCGTCTCGAATCGCGCCGCCAGCATGTCGCTCTTCACGCCCATGACCATCCTCCCTCGGCGCCTCTGCAGGCACCTGTCACTTTCGAGTCGAACGGGAGGGGCCGGAATCGACAGGCAGGCCGGCGAGCTCGACGATGGGCCGGACCTCGACGGTGCCGAGCCGAGCCATCGGAATCCGGGCGGCGACGGCGGCCGCCTCGTCGGCGTTCTTCGCCTCGATCAGGAAGTAGCCGCCGAGCTGCTCGCGCGTCTCGGCGAAGGGACCGTCCGTGACCAGTGGCTTGCCCTCGCGCACGCGAACGCTCGCTGCCGTCGACGTCGGAAAGAGCGGCGACGCCGCGAGATATTGGCCGGCTGCATGGAGCTGATGCGCCAGCTCCGTCGATTCGCGATAGCACGCCTCGCGCTCGGCCTCGCTGAGGGCGCGCTCGTCACCGTAGATCAGCAGCATGTATTTCACCGCTCGTGTCTCCTCTCTCACGTCCTCACAGCTGTAAGACGCTCGCGCGTGCGGCGGATCGACAACAGGGTCCGGCCGCACGGGGTGAACGTCAAGGAGGAGAGAGAAGAACGGGGCCCTCGCGGTCGAGGGCCCCGGGGGGGCGAACCTAGACCTTCAGCTGCAGCTCGTTGCGGATGGCGCGCACGCCAGGAACCTTGCGCGCCAGCTCGGCCGCACGGTCCTTGGTCTTGATGGTCGGCACCGTGCCCATCAGGGTGACCATGCCGTTGTCGGCGCGCACACGGATGTCCGTGGTCTTGAGATGGTCGTCCGCTGCGAAGCGGTCCCGGATCGACTTGGTGATCTCATCGTCCTTCGCATCCAGGGCCTTGCGCTTCATCTCGGGGACGATTTCGAGCGTGTTACGGACCGACTTGACGCCGTCGACGCCCTTGGTGATCTCCTCGGCAGCGGACCGCTCGTCGCCCGAGGCCACCTTGCCGCGCAGCGTGACCACGCCGTTCTCGGTCTCCACCTTGATCCGGCGGGCCTTGGTCCGCTTGTCGGCGACCAGCTTCATCTTGGCCTTGGATGTGATCCAGGAGTCCTTCACCTCGTGGCTGCCGCCCTGCGACGACTCCACCGCCGGCGCCGTCTTCGGCGCCGTGTCGTCGGCGCTTACGACGATGGGGCTCGCCACGAACATGGTCGACACCAGAAAAAGAAGAGCGGTTCTCATGGAGTGGCCCTCCCTTTCTCCCGGCGCCGGGAGTCCAAGGGATGTGCCAATCGCGGCGCGCCGAGCCTGCGTCGGTCTATCGCGGACTTGCGGCCACGCATACGCGCGGAGGCCCGCGCGCGTGTCAGCCGGCGCCGCGATCACGCCGCTTTGACACGTCGGCGATCGTGGCTGCGACGTCCTATCCGCCGGCCATGGCGCCGACGACGAGGAGCGGCTCCGCTCCCGTCGCGACGGCGTCGGGCAGCGGCGCGTCGGGCGATTCGTTCGACAGATCCTGCTCGCATGCAAAGACGCGCACGAACGCCCGGCGCTGCTGCGTGACCTGGTCGCGGATGGTCCCGCGCAGCATCGGATAGCGAGCCTCGAGCGCATCCAGCACGGAGCGCTGGGTGGCCCCGCCCTCGATCTCGAGCTTCAGCTCACCGTTGACCTGCGCGAGCGTGCGCAGATGTTGGGGAAGGACGACGCGGACGATCATGGCAGCGTCTGCACCTCGACCGCCACCACGGCCGGCAGATGCTGCACGATCGGCGCCCAGTTGTCGCCCGCATCCGGCGAGACATAGACCTGCCCGCCGCTGGTGCCGAAGTACACACCGCACGGATCGAGCGCGTCCACCGCCATCGCGTCGCGCAGAACGTTGACGTAGCAGTCGCGCTGCGGCAGGCCGCGCGTCAGCGCCTCCCACTCGTTGCCGCCGGTCCGGCTGCGGTACACGCGCAGCTTGCCGTCGGGCGGATAGTGCTCGGAGTCGCTCTTGATCGGGACGACGTAGATTGTCTCGGGCTCGTGGGCGTGGACGTCGATCGGGAATCCGAAATCGCTGGGCAGGTTGCCGCTGACCTCGCGCCACGACTCGCCGGCGTCGTCGCTGCGCATGACGTCCCAGTGCTTCTGCATGAACAGCACGCCGGGACGCGAGCGGTGCATGGCGATGCGGTGCACGCAGTGGCCCACCTCGGCCGTCGGGTTCGGAATCTGCTCCGACCGCAGACCTCGGTTCATCGGGCGCCACGTCTTGGCGTCGTCGTCGCTGCGGAACACGCCGGCCGCCGAGATCGCGATGAAGATCCGTCCCGGACGGGCGGGATCGAGGACGATCGTGTGCAGGCACATTCCACCGGCGCCCGGCTGCCATGATCCCGCCGACTCGTGGGTACGAAGCCCGGGAAGCTCGTGCCACGTCTGGCCGCCGTCGTTCGATCGGAACAAGGCGGCGTCTTCGACGCCGGCATAGACGATGTCCGGATCGACCGGTGAGGGCTCCAGATGCCACACGCGCGCGAAGGCCCATGGATGCGGCGTGCCGTCGTACCAGAGATGCGTCCCCGTCGGACCGTCGTACAGAAACTTGTTGCCCGTCGGCTCCCACGTCGTGCCGCCGTCGTTGGAGCGCTGGATCACCTGCCCGAACCAGCTGCTCGACTGCGAGGCGTACAGACGATTCGGATCGGCCGGCGAGCCCTTGACGTGATAGATCTCCCAGCCCCCGAAGTAGGGACCGCTCACGTCCCAGCGCTCGCGCTTGCCGTCCGACGTCGCGACGAACGCGCCCTTCCGTGTGCCGATCAGCACCCGTACTCGACTCATGTCTCCATCCTTTCGCGACGTCGCCGCATCCTCACGTCGGCTCGCCGTCGCGCACCGGTCGGACTTCGACCGTGCTCGTCCGCGCGAGGGGAACGCGGGTGGCGATCGCCAGCGCCTGGTCCAGATCCTCGACGTCGATGATCATGTAGCCGCCCAGCTGCTCGCGTGTCTCCGCGAACGGCCCGTCCGTGATGAGGCGCTTGCCGTCGCGCACGCGCACGCTGGTGGCGGCCGAGGACGGGAAGAGCGGGAAGCCGCCGAGGTACTGTCCGCGCGTCGTCAGCTCCTGAGAGAGCGCCAGGGTCTCCCGGTAGAGCTGCTGTCGCTCGCCCGGGCTGAGCCTGTCCCAGATCGGCTCGTCCCGGCAGATCATCAGCATGTATTTCACGCCGCCCTCACCAACTGTGTCGAACGGCGCCGGCCCGAATCGACACCTAGTCGTCGATGGCCTGGTACGCGCAGGTCGCGAAATCGAGCGCGACGCTCGGCGGGGTGGGCGATGTCCACGAGCATTGCGTCATGAGCAGCGTGACCATGTCCTCGCTGGGATCCGACCGCCAGGACGTGCCCAGGCCGCCGTCCCAGCCGAAGCTGCCGACCGATCCCGCGATGTCGGTGCGTCGCGTGACCACTGCGACGCCGAATCCCCAGCCGTGGCTTTCGAAATAGCCGGCCGTCATCCCGGACGCCGCCTTCTGTGGCGCCGTCAGCTGATCGGTGATCATCGTCTCGACCGAGGGTCTCGACAGCAGGCGGTCCCGACCGTGCGCGCCCTTGTTCAACAGCATCCGACCGAACGTCAGGTAATCGTCGACGGTCGAGACGAGCCCGGCGCCGCCGGACGGAAAGGCCGGGGGACGGCTCCACTGACCGCCGCGGGCCTCGTCGTAGACGTCGAGCTCACCGGTATTCGGATTGATCGCGTAGCTGGTGGCAAACCGGTCGAGCTTCGCCTCCGGCACGCTGAAGCCGGTGTCTTTCATGCCGAGGCGCTCGAAGATTCGCTCGCGGAAGAACGTCTCGAGCGGCTGGCCCGAAGCGCGCGCGATCAGCACGCCGAGCACGTCCGAGCCGGTGTGGTACATCCAGCGATCGCCCGGTTGATACATCAACGGCAGCGTCCCGAGGCGTTTGATCCACTCGTCCGGCGGCGGCACGCTCGCCGGACTCGGCGGGCCCTGACCGAGTTGCAGCTCGGCCATCGCGGCCTGGATGGGATATGTTCCCGGCGACGCCATCACGAGGCCGAACCCCATGCGGAACGTCAGCAAGTCGCGCACGGTGATCGGCCGCCTCGCGGCGACCGTGTCCTCGAGCGGGCCACCCAGCGTCTTGAGCACGCGCCGGTCGGCCAGCTCCGGCAGCAATCGATCGACGGGGTCGTCCAGGCGCAGCCTGCATTCTTCCACCAGCATCAGCGTGGCGACGGCGGTGACCGGCTTCGTCATCGACGAGATGCGGAAAATCGTGTCGCGCTGGATGACGCCGCCGCCGATCGATTTCCTGCCGATCGCGTCGACGTACACCTCGTCGCGCCGGCCGATCGCCGTGACGAGACCCGGCACGCCGCCCTGCTGAACGTAGCGCGCCAGGGTGTCGTGCATGCGCGCAAGCCGCGCCTTGGACAGTGCTCCAGTGCTCATCCATCAATCCTTGTGTTCGGAATTCGTGCTAGCTCGCCGGCTGCAATGCGCCGCGCGACCGGCCACCCATTGGGGCAAGCCGCCACCGCCCGTACGCGACGAATGCCGCGAGCAATCCGATGACGAGGGAAAAGATCGCGGGGCCGACGGCGCCGGCTGCGAACGTCAGCGCCGTCGCTCCGATCATGATGATCACGAGGCCACATGCGGCCAGCGGCGTCAGTCCCGGCCGGATGCGCAAGAGGCTCGGAAGGATCAGACCAATGGCGCCCAGGGCCTCGGCCACACCGATGAAGCGTACGAAGAAGCCGGGTAGCTGAATCGGACCGCTCAACTTGTCCAGTGGGAGAACCAACTTCATCCCGCCGGCGAAGAGAAACAGTGCGGCGAGCACCGCCTGGACGATCCACAGCACATAGGTCATGAAGGCTCTCCGGCATTGGCGTTCATAGCGAACATCGTACGGCGCTTGTCGATGTCGTTCCATCAATGGGTCGAGCGCGCGACGGCGTGATCGACACGGGAAGTAAAATTATGACTCGTGGCGCACGTCGCGAACGCCGGCGCGGCTGTCGAGGCGGTCTATCGGTCCGACTGGGGACGCATCGTTGCGACCCTGATCCGTCTCGTCGGCGACTTCGATGTCGCGGAAGACGCCGCACAAGAAGCTTTTACAACGGCGGTCGACCAGTGGCCGGTGTCCGGAGTCCCCGAGTTCCCCCGTGCCTGGCTCATCCAGACGGCGCGCCACAAAGCCATCGACCGCATTCGGCGTCGGACCCGGTTTGCCGAGAAGATGGATGTCTACGCGGCGGACACGCTGGTCGACACGGTCGAGCCGCACGACTTCGATCCCAACGAGATTCCCGACGATCGCCTTCGGTTGATCTTCACCTGCTGTCATCCCGCCCTGGCGCTCGAGGCCCAGGTGGCGCTGACGCTGCGCACACTCGGAGGCCTGGAGACGGACGAGATCGCCCGCGCGTTCCTGGTGCCGACCCCGACGATGGCGCAGCGCCTGGTGCGGGCGAAGGCGAAGATCCGCGACGCGCGCATCCCCTATGTCGTGCCGGAGACGAGCGACATGCCGGCCCGCCTCGATGCGGTGCTGACGGTCATCTATCTCATCTTCACGGAAGGCTATGCGGCCACGCGCGGCGAGTCGCTCGTGCGGACCGATCTCTGTGCCGAGGCCATCCGGCTCGGACGTCTGGTGCGGGCGCTCATGGCGCCGCCGCCGCCGGAGGCGACGGCGCTGCTGGCGCTGATGCTGCTGCACGACTCGCGGCGTGAAGCACGTCTGGATGCGGCCGGCGACCTGGTGCTGCTCGAGCATCAGGATCGCAGCCGCTGGAATCGTGCGCTGATCGCCGAGGCGCTGCCGCTCGTCGAGGATGGACTGCGCGGCGGGCCGGCGCCCTTCGCGCTGCAAGCGGCGATCGCGGCGCTCCACTGCCGAGCCGCGCGCGCGGAAGACACCGACTGGCCGCAGATCGTGCGGCTGTACGCCGTGCTCGAGCGTCTGCAGCCTTCACCGATCGTGTCGCTCAACCGCGCGGCGGCGGTGGCGATGGTCGAGGGCCCGCGCGCCGGCCTAGCGCTCATCGACGGGCTCGGCGAGGAGCTCGAGCGCTATCATCTGCTGCACTCCGCGCGCGCGGATCTGCTGCGCCGCCTCGGCTCGTTCGCAGAAGCGGCGCAGAGCTACGCCCGCGCGCTGCAGCTCGTCACCAACGACGCCGAGCGCCGATTCCTCGAGCGCCGGCTGCGCGAGGTCGAAGCGCAGCGGTCGTGAGGCGGCCGCTCACGCGGCGGATCGGCCCTCGTACGCGCGCTTCAACGCGTCGATGTTCAGCTTCTTCATCGTGAGCATCGCCGCCATGACCCGCTTGGCCTTTTCCGGGTCCTTGTCGTGCATCATCTCGATGAGGACCGTGGGCACCACCTGCCAGGCGACGCCGAATTGGTCCTTGAGCCAGCCACACTCGATCGGCTGGCCGCCGGTGGAGAGCCGATCCCAGAAGTGATCCACTTCCTCCTGGGTCTCGCAGTTCACGACGAACGAGATGGCCTCGCCGAATTTGAACTGCGGGCCGCCGTTCAGTGCCGTGAACTGCTGGCCATCGAGCTCGAACGCCACCGTCATGACGGAGCCGACGGGGCGCCCGGCCGCCTTGCTCACCTGCTCGTCGTAGCGTGTGACCTCGCCGACCTTGGAGTTCTTGAAGACCGAGACGTAGAACCTGGCCGCCTCTTCCGCCTGGTGATCGAACCAGAGGAAGGGCGTGATCTTTTGCTTCACCTTTGCCATCGATGCCTCCCTGTACGCCGTATCGTCCGTTCGCTTCCATCACTGGGTCGAACGGCGCGGCGCGGGATCGACAGCCGGCGCCCGAATCCTCAGGCTCGGGTGATCGCGCGGTCCTCACGCGCGGCGGCGCGTTCCCGCCAGAGCATGAAGCGGCGCTTGGCGGCCCTGGCGAGCTTGCCGAGCGTCGTGTTCTCCGGCAGTGCCGCGCGAAGCGCGGCCCTGGTTGCGTTGACGCTGACCCGTTGAGTGAGCCGGAATGCGTCGACCACGCCCGGAAGCGGATCTCGAAGACTCAGATAGGCGAACGCCCGCAGACGGTGTGCGTTCTTCAGGACGACCCAGAGCTGCACCCGCAACGGCACGCGCGTGCGGTTCTGCCAGATGGTGTCGAGATACCAGGTCAGCCAGATCCACGCGATTCGTTCCGGATAGATGCGAGCGACGGCGTGGCGCTCTCCGGTGAACACGCTGTAGAGCGCCGTCGGCACGTCGAGGCCCAGCGCGCTCGACAGGCTCGTCGCCCGGACGACCCGAGGATCGGCCTTGATCAGCACGAGCCGCCCGCTCGTCGTGTCTCGACGAAACTCGACGGTGATGGCTCCATAGAAGCCCGCCGCCTGCACGAACCGCGTCGCCGCCTCGACGGCCTCGTCGTCACGAACGCTTTCGCAGTAGACGTTGGCGCCGAGCTCGTAGGGATGGATGAAGCCGGAGTCGAGCGCGTACAGAAAAAGCTGCAGGCGCCGGACGCAGTAGCTGATGACGGCCCGATGACTGCGGTCGACGACCATGGTGACGCCGACACATCCGTCCGAGCGCCCGGGAATGACCTCGGCGATCATCGGAAATTCCCCGGTGCGCGCCGCGATATCGAGACAGCCCTGCCGCACGCTCTCGGCATTGTCGCCCGCGACCTTGGTCATGCGCCCGGTGCGGAGATCGGCCGCCGTGCCCCGCGGAGTCTTGATGCTGAGGATGTAGCGGTGAGCCTCGAAGTCCAGCGTCGACACGAGGCGATCCAACTCGGCGGCGTCTTTGGGCTCGTAGAAGCGCGGCGTGGCGAGGCCTGCCTGTTGCGCGAGGCGGTAGCACGATGGCTTGTCCAGAAGCTGCTCGAGCACGTGCCACGGCGGAACGGTGATCGAGAAGAAACGCGCCAGACGGTCGAAGTGCTCTGACACCAGGACGAGGAACGGGTCGGTCGTCGGGATGAGCAGTCCCCCGCGCTCTCGGCCCAGCGACTCCAGCGCGGTCACCGTCTCCTCAGCGTCGTTGCTGACGAGCAGCGTGCCGCTCAGATATCGCGACCAGAGCCCGCGCGCCTCGGTGTCCCGCTCGACGGCTACGACGGGGACGCCGCGGCGTCCGAGCGAACGGACCACCGCGACGCCACGCGGGTGCTCGACACCGAGGACCACCGCCGGTACACGTTCGCCACTCATAGCTCCCTCCCACAGCGCGTCGGCGAGACCTTCACAGCCATTCGTGGAACCAGAGCGACAGAATGTAGAGCGACCACACGTGCGCAAATCCGCCGTGCCCACGCTCGCACGCCGTCACGAGCTCGTGGACCCGGTCGCGCGCGAGACCCATGGAGTCGAGAAAGGCCCGGGACAGCACGCGCTCGCGGACGTGGGCGCGGACCGCCGGTGACATGAAGACCGCCGGGGCCGTCGGAAACCCGACCTTCGCTCGGCGCAGAACCTCGCTCGGCAACCTCGTCTCCGCATAGGCGCGGAGCACGCCCTTCTGACGCTCGGCGCGTAGGGCGGCAGGCAGCCGAAACGCCGCCTGCAGGACGCGCAGATCGAGGTATGGAACTCGCGCCTCGACCCCGTGCCGCATCGTGGCCCGGTCGAGACGCATCAGCAGTCGCTCGGGAAGCTCGAGGACCATGTCGGTCAGCGCCACACGGTCGGGGAACGGCCGCCGAGCGAACCCGTTCTGATGCGTCAGCCGCGCCGACAACCGAGTGCCGGGATCGGCGTGAGACGGTGGCCGATCGAACAGCCGCGTCTGCTCCGGCGGCGTGAACAGCACGCCGTGGCCCCAGTAGACAGGCTCACGTCGGGCATATCGACGTAGCACCTCGAACAACGTGCCGTCCGAGGATCCGATCGTCGAAGGGCTGAGCGTGATTCGCTCGAGCCGCGTCCGGAGCGTGCGCACCAGCACGCCGGCGAACCATGGCGGCAGCACACGTCCGAGGCCCGAGCACCGCGCGTGAAGACGGCAGAGTGTATGAGCGGTCGCGTAGCCGCAGAACGCTTCGTCGGCTCCCTCGCCGACCTGGAGCACGCTGACACCGGCGCGTTTGGCGTGGCTGGCCAGGTGCACGAGCGCCGCCTGCGACGGCGCGCCGATCGGGTCGTCCGCGAGGCCGGGCAGTGTGTCGAGGATGGCGGCGAACGCGGTGTCGTCCACGATCAGCTCGTGATGGTCGGTTCCGAACCGCTCGGCCACGATGCGGGCGTGACGCAGGTCGCTCTTGGGGTTCGCCTCGTCGCGCGGATACCCGATGGTGAACGTCGGGACGTTCTTGCCCGAGACTTCGGTCATCAGCGCCACGACGAGCGCCGAGTCGAGGCCGCCGCTGAGGGCCGCGCCGACGCGGACGTCGGCGAGCATTCGCTTGCCGACGGCGCTGCGCAGCGGCTCGTCGAGATCAGCGATGGCGCTGCGCAGCGGCTCGCCGGTGCCCCCGCCGTTGCGCGAGGGCGGAAACATCCAGAAACGCTCGCGGCGAAACACGCCGTCACCGGTCACCGAGAACCGTGTCGCGGGCTCCAGCTTGTCGATGTCGTGGTGCAGCGTCTGCGGGCCAGGCACGCAATTGAACGCGAGGTAACTCGGCAGCTCTTCGAGCCGGGGCCGGCGGCTGACGTCCGGGAAGGCGAGCAGCGCCTTGGGCTCGGACGCGAACGCGAGCCGCCGCTCGGAGATCGCGTAGTACATCGGCTTGACGCCGAGG